>Ga0222714_10003996_pt1 | contig 14691 bp, 10 predicted proteins | sample C33_3DmetaG_FD_165048 | JGI IMG/M metagenome (GOLD analysis project Ga0222714, IMG submission 165048) | Estuarine water microbial communities from San Francisco Bay, California, United States - C33_3D | ecosystem: Environmental > Aquatic > Marine > Unclassified | place: USA: California... | reverse complement strand
TTGATGCCCAATTATATTGCACTCAAGCGCTGGTTTTATGCCCGACCCGGGAATTGGCAGATCAGGTAGCATCGGAAATACGCAGGCTCGCCAGTAATATTCCCAATATCAAATTGCTCACACTTTGTGGCGGCAAAGCAATGGGTCCGCAACTGGCTTCTTTACGAAGAGATCCGCATATCGTAGTGGGTACGCCAGGGCGCATCCTGAAACATATTGAGAAAGAAACTCTGCATCTCGGTAAAGTACAAACGCTGGTTTTGGATGAGGCGGACCGTATGTTAGACATGGGTTTTCATGATGACATCATGAAAATTATTAGCCAGACGGCAAGCTCCAGACAGACCTTATTGTTTTCAGCGACCTATCCAGAGGCTATCAAGCAAATCAGCGACAAGGTGCAAGGTGATCCGGTTGATATTCGTGTCGAAGCCAGCCACCACAGTCCTGATATTGAACAGGTTTTCTATCAAATAGAAAACAGTAAACGGGAAGAGGCCTTGTATAAAGTGATTGCACATTATCGGCCTGAGTCGACACTGGTGTTCTGCAACACCAAGCAGCAGTGTCAGGAACTTGCGAATGAATTCCGTCAACATGACCTGCATGCTTTAGCCTTGCATGGAGATCTGGAACAGTTTGAGCGAGATCAGGTGCTTACCCAGTTTTCCGGTAAGAGCAGCTCGATTTTGATTGCTACCGATGTGGCCGCGCGTGGTCTTGATGTAAAAGAGCTGGCTGCAGTTATTAATTATGAACTGAGTCACGACCCTGAAGTGCACATCCATCGCATCGGTCGTACGGCTCGGGCTGGCAGTAAGGGGCTGGCGGTAAGTTTGTTTACTGACTCAGAAAGGCGGCGCTTGGAAGCTATCGAGCAATATCAAGGTTCACCAGCAACTTTGGTCAGTGTGTCGACACTTAAGATACCTGAAAAGTTAAAGCTCTATCCGCCTATGGTCACGATCTTTGTTAATGCGGGTCGTAAGGAAAAGCTAAGACCCGGTGACTTGCTAGGTGCACTGACAGCGAGCGGGGAAATTGCTGGTGAGCAGATTGGTAAGATAACCCTGTTTGATAAAGTTGCTTATGTCGCCGTTGAACAGAAGATGGCAAAGCAGGCTCTAACGATGCTTGCTAATGGTAAAATAAAAGGAAGGAAGTACAGGGCGCGTTTGTTGCGTTAGCAATAGTCTGCAAGACAAGGTTGTGCTGGAATTTCGGCAGGGCCTTTTATCTATTGCAAGTAAACCCAAGTCAAAAGTGCGTCCATTAATTCCACTCCGGGGCCACGATCGGCCAACTCATGATTCATGATGCCAGCAACCACAAAAGTCCTGTTATTTTGGGAATAAACATACCCTGCAACAGCCGATACTTCATCCAGAGTTCCTGTCTTGATGTGCATACGACCAGTCATGTTATTACCACGAAGTCGGTTTCTCATGGTGCCGTCAAGTCCGTTTATGGGTAATGAAGTAATATATTCCGGCATATAAGGGCTGCTGTACGCGCTTTGTAATATATCACCTAGCAAGGCCGTACTGACTCGGGTGTCCCGGGAAAGACCTGCACCATTGGATAATTGCAATTGATCTGAACCAAGACCCTTTAACTCCAGATATGATGCTACTGCTTCTATACCTTTTTCCACAGTGGCAGGTGGGCCCAGAATTTCTGCACCTAGTGTTAACAACAGATGCCTTGTCATAAGGTTGTTGCTGAATTTATTAATGGATTTGATTACATCTGACATGGGAGAGGATGCCCAGATAAGTATTGGTTCGAGATCTTCCGGTGCTTGACCAAGTACCAGGTGGCCTAACAAATCGCCTCCTAACTCTTGCCATAATTCCTGGAAAAGCCCAAAGGTATAGCCAGGTGCATCAAGCACCTCCCGGGTCATTTGATACTGCAGACAGCCGGAAGGAAACTGGCCTTCAAAAATCACTTGTGTTGAGTCGTTTGGATTAATGTTAAAACTGACTCCACGTTGATAACCACGACAGGCGCCGTTGACCTGTCTTAGACGGTTATCAATTTTAAGATTCGGGAGTTGAGGGTCTGTGTGTATGATTACGTTACGGCCGTTAGGGTCCGGATAAAAATAAAATGTGACAGACTGAAAATTGGAAATGACGGCATTGGGATTGGTGTTATAGGAGCGTCCTCCCTGATTATCCAGACTCTCTAACTGTTCAACCGAGGGGTCAAAATAACTACCATCCAGTACCAGGTTGCCAGTGATGTATTCAATGCCTGTTCTTTGCAGAGCTTTCAGCATACTGCGAAGCTGTTCCTCCACCAGGAAAGGGTCACCACCACCTTTCAATAACAAGTCTCCCTGCAGGATGCCATCTGCAATTGTGCCGAGCGCATATAACTCGGTCTTCCAGGTGAAAGCCGGACCCAGACTTTCCAGTGCGGTAAGTGTTGTTATTGTTTTCACCGCAGAAGCTGGGTTCATCGCTTGATCTGCATTAAATGCTAGTAAAGGAGTATCAGCACCAACTTCTCTGACAAAAAGGCTGACGCTATTTTTTGGAAGATTATGTCCATCCATCACAAGCTGAACGCCTGGAGGAATAACACCTATATCAGGATTTATATTTTCCTGCGCCTGTGTTGCCAGCGCAAAAAAGGCTGACAATATAGTCAAAACGATTAGAGGGTATTGCAACGATTTAAACATGAAACTGAATTCCTCATTGCGGCCAGTGATGCTTACTGATTATGTCGGAGTATATTTGAAAGCTTTGGGTTGGGATTTTTAGCCGGTTTATAAATTAATGCAACATGTCCAATTAACTGAACCAATTCAGCCTTATGTGATTTGCATATTGATTCGACAAGGGCTTTTTTTTCGTCTCGGTCATTACTATGAACCTTAATTTTGATAAGCTCATGATCATTCAAGGCGCGATCAATTTCAGAGTTTATGTTTTCATTTATTCCATTGGCAATAATTACTATGGGTGATAAATGATGCCCTATACTACGAAATTGTTTTTGCTGCTTATTATCGAGAGACATATCTAAGAGTCCTGAAAATTGATCTATTCTACCTAAAATCCCGTAAATTAAGTAAGTATTGAATGGTTAAAGCCACTAAGAACAAAAGTAAGAGCAGCCAGACCTGGTTAAAAGAGCATAGGGATGATATTTACGTTCGCAAATCCAAAGTCGATGGCTATCGGTCAAGGGCTGCCTATAAGTTGCTAGAGCTCAACAAGAAAGACCATTTGTTTAAAAAAGGGATGACAGTGGTTGATTTGGGAGCGGCACCTGGAGGCTGGTCACAGGTTGCAATCAGTCTGGTTCAGCCTGGTGGAATGGTGCTAGCCACAGATATTCTGGATATGGAAAGCATTCCTGGTGTGGACTTTGTGCAGGGGGATTTTACCGAAACAAGTTGTTTGGACGAGCTTCTACAAAAGTTGGGAGACAGAAAAGTTGACCTTGTTATTTCTGATATGGCCCCCAATATAAGTGGTATGCCCGAAATAGATCAGCCCAGAGCCATGAACTTGGTTCAATTGGCGATGGATTTTGCTGAAAACAAATTGCACAAGGGCGGATCTTTGCTGATGAAAGCCTTTCAGGGCGAGGGGTTTGAGAGTTTATTGAAGCAGCTAAGAGCTGACTATCAGAGTGTACTTAGTCGTAAACCAGATGCTTCTCGAGCACGGTCCAAGGAAATTTATCTGCTAGCTAAAGGCAAAAAAAATTAGTTTCTATGGAAACCATAAGTTTTAAAAAGCCAGCCGATAGCGAACAAAGATAGGAAAAATCAGCTATTCATGCCAAAATAAAGGCGAATATAGACACTAAGCGAGATGTAAAAATCCATCAGACTTTCCTGAATTTACCAAAGCTAAACTATTGGTAGTCTCGGTAAAGAGTAAGGAGGGAGTATAAACTCTTGAATGATATGGCAAAAAATTTATTACTTTGGATGATTATTGCGGCGGTGCTGTTAACCGTTTTTAATAATTTCAGCCAGCCCACAGCCTCGGAACAGTTGATCTATTCGGATTTTATTGCTGAAGTCCAATCGGGTCAGATTGCAGAAGTCAATATTAGCAATCTGAGTATTCTTGGTGAACGCAAAAATGGCACAAGATTTAATACAGTTTTGCCATATTTCGGCGATGATAAATTACTGGATGATCTTTTAGCGAATGATGTTGATGTCAGAATATCTGAGCCTGAACGTCAAAGCATCTGGACCCAGTTACTGGTGGCCAGTTTCCCAATTCTTATTATCATTGCTGTCTTCATGTTTTTTATGCGCCAAATGCAAGGCGGTGGCGTAGGTGGGAAAGGCGGCCCAATGGCCTTTGGAAAAAGTAAGGCCAAGATGCTGAGTGAAGATCAGGTCAAAATCACTTTTGCCGATGTCGCAGGCGTAGATGAAGCCAAAGAAGATGTTAAAGAACTGGTAGATTTTTTGAGAGAGCCAGATAAATTCCAGCGCCTTGGGGGAAGAATTCCCCGTGGTGTTCTGATGGTTGGGCAACCCGGTACCGGTAAAACATTACTGGCTAAAGCGATTGCCGGAGAAGCGAAAGTACCATTCTTCTCAATTTCAGGTTCAGATTTCGTTGAAATGTTTGTGGGGGTCGGTGCTTCCCGTGTGCGTGATATGTTTGATCAGGCTAAAAAGCAGTCCCCCTGTATTATCTTCATTGATGAAATTGATGCTGTAGGCCGACATCGTGGCGCAGGTCTGGGTGGAGGACATGATGAGCGGGAACAAACTTTAAACCAGCTACTTGTTGAGATGGACGGCTTCGAAGGTAATGATGGCGTCATTGTTATTGCTGCTACTAACCGTCCTGATGTGTTGGATCCGGCCCTGCTTAGACCGGGTCGATTTGATAGGCAAGTTGTGGTTGGTTTGCCAGACATCCGGGGACGCGAACAAATATTGAAAGTACATATGCGTAAAGTGCCAATTTCGGACGGTGTCAATCCATCTGTTCTAGCGCGTGCAACACCAGGGTTTTCTGGTGCAGATCTGGCTAATCTGGTGAATGAGGCGGCGTTGTTTGCAGCTCGTGGTCAGAAGCAAAAAGTCACCATGGAAGAGTTCGAAAAAGCTAAAGATAAAATCATGATGGGTGCCGAGCGTAAATCCATGGTGATGTCTGATAAGGAAAAAATGAATACGGCTTATCACGAAGCCGGACACACCATCGTTGGTCGTCTGGTGCCAGAACATGACCCTGTTTACAAGGTCAGCATTATTCCTCGTGGCAGAGCCTTGGGTGTGACTATGTTTTTACCTGAGGAAGATCGTTATAGTCATAGTAAACAAAGTATTCTGAGTCAGATATGTTCGCTTTATGGGGGGCGTATTGCCGAAGAAATGACATTGGGCAAAAATGGTGTCACCACCGGTGCTTCCAATGACATACAGCGGGCGACTCAAATGGCCCACAACATGGTCAAGAAGTGGGGCTTATCAGAAAAACTTGGCCCACTACAATATGATGATGAACAGGAAGAAGTTTTCCTGGGGCGCTCAGCGGGCAGCAGTGCTAAAGTTTTATCTCTGGAAACAACTAAAGCTATTGATGAAGAAGTTCGAGCCATTATTGATTCCTGTTACAACAAAGCTTATGAGATATTGACAGAAAACCGGGATATCCTGGAAGCAATGAAAGATGCCTTAATGGAATACGAAACACTTGATGTTGGACAGATTGACGATCTTATGGCCAGAAAAACCCCTCGAACACCTGCAGAGTGGGATGATGATGATTATCAGTCAGGAACGCCAAGTTCTGAAAATAAAGAGAAAGGTAAAAAAGAAAGTAATAAAGAAAGCAAAGAGTCTTCTGGGAAGCCTATTGGTGGTCCAGCAGGAGAGCACTAAATTTATATTTATTTAACTTTTAAAGGAGCTCATTGAGCTCCTTTTTTAATGTCTGAATGCTCCATGAATTTTGCCGGAAAAGTACTAGATTTTAATACTCCAAAAGTAATGGGAATATTAAATGTAACACCTGACTCTTTTTCAGATGGGAATGAGTTATTTCTTGACTCAGGTGAGGTGTCTCTTGATAAGGCGCTGCTCCGTGCAGAAGCTATGAGTGAAGCAGGGGCGGCATTTATCGATATCGGAGGGGAATCAACAAAACCTGGTGCCGCAACAGTAAGTCTTGAAGAGGAAATTGATCGTGTCTTACCGCTTGTTGAACTGATACATAAAAATATTGATGTCATTATTTCAGTAGATACCAGTTCGCCAGAAATTATGTTGCAAGCAGCCAGCGCTGGGGCAGGCTTAATTAATGATGTTCGAGCTCTGCAGAGACCAGGCGCCATTGAAGCAGTAAGCAAAATTGATCTTCCTGTATGTCTGATGCACATGCAGGGAAGTCCCGCGACCATGCAAGAAGCACCTCGGTATGACAATCTGGTCAATGAGGTTATCAGTTTTTTAGACAGTCGAATTCTGGCTTGTACTGCTGCTGGGATAGATAGAAATCAAATTATCGTTGATCCTGGTTTTGGATTTGGTAAAACGCTTGAACATAACCTTGAACTGCTTGGCAGACTTTCCGAATTTGAAAAGCTAAAATTGCCACTTCTTGTAGGGCTGTCTCGTAAAGCCATGTTGGGTTTAATTACAGGAAAAAGCGTGAGAGATAGAAAAGCAGCGAGTATTGCTGCAGCGGTTATAGCCCTTATGAAAGGTGCTAATATAATTCGTACGCATGATGTGCCGGATACTGTAGATGCCATGAAAGTCTATCAGGCAGTATAAAAAAGGAACTTAAAGAACTCTAAAGCTACTAAGTAGTTTATGGAAGATTGTTATTTTTAATAAGAAGGGCTAAGAGTGAGCAAAGTAAAAAAGTATTTTGGGACTGATGGTATAAGGGGTCGGGTCGGAGAGTATCCGGTTACTCCTGATTTCTTTCTAAAACTAGGCTGGGCAACCGGAAAAGTTTTAGCAAAAACACCTGGCAGTACTGTTTTAATTGGTAAAGACACTCGAATTTCTGGCTATATGTTTGAATCTGCGCTCGAGGCAGGATTAACCTCAGCGGGTGTAGATATAAAGCTCTTAGGTCCAATGCCAACCCCCGCAGTTGCCTATCTCACAAGCACATTCCAAGCACAGGCAGGCATTGTTATCAGTGCGTCTCATAACAGCTATGAGGATAACGGAATTAAGTTTTTTTCCACACAAGGGACTAAGCTTGGGGATGATATTGAATTTGCCATTGAAGATGCTTTGGATTCTGAATTACAAACCGTTAGTTCAAATAAAATTGGGAAGGCATCTCGAATCTCAGACGCTAGTGGCCGTTACATAGAGTTTTGTAAAGGAACTATTGAAAGCAGGATAAAATTTAATGGCCTGAAAATTGTGCTTGATTGTGCCAATGGCGCTACTTATCACATAGCTCCCAGTGTATTTAAAGAGTTAGGTGCTGAAGTGATTGTGATTGCCAACAACCCTAATGGCCTAAATATTAATAATGATTGTGGATCAACCAAACCGCTAGAATTAGTTAAAGCTGTATTGGCTAATGAGGCTGATCTGGGAATTGCCTTCGATGGGGATGGTGACAGGGTGCAGATGGTAGATCACACAGGTGAAATTGTTGATGGTGATGAATTGCTTTATATCATTGCCATGCACAAGCTTGGGACTAATCCAGATAACCAGGGTGTAGTGGGCACAGTAATGAGCAATCTGGGACTGGAAATAGCCCTAAAAGCCATGAATATTCCATTTCGTCGCACTCCTGTTGGAGACCGTTATGTAATGGAAGAACTTAGAACCAGACAATGGTATATAGGCGGAGAGTCTTCTGGTCACGTCATATGCCTGGATAAGACCACCACCGGTGATGGCATAATCTCAGCATTACAGGTTTTAGCTGCTGTGCAAGAAATGGGTAAGAGTTTATATGACTTAAAATCAACCATGGAAAAATTCCCCCAAACAATGATTAATGTCAGGCTGAAAAATCCAAAAGCTCTTAATGGTAATAAAGTGATTCTTTCTGCCGTGAATGATGCGGAATTAACACTTGGTAAAGAAGGGCGCGTGTTATTGAGGCCCTCTGGTACCGAGCCCATGATAAGAGTTATGGTTGAAGGTTCAGATAAAGCTCTTGTAAGTAAATTAGCAACTGAGCTTTCCCAGGTAGTATCCAGCGAATTGGCTTGATTTTTTAGAAATTCCAGAAGTTTCAATATTTACAGTTTTTAGTGTATTGTGCGCTCCATTAAACTGCTTCCCGGTTGCATGTTAACCCTTTCTTAAGTAGTATTGGCGGCCTTTTCGGCGGCGAGTAGCTGGAACAATATGCGAACTAGTCTGGTAGTAGCAAACTGGAAAATGCATGGACGAAAGTCCGAAGTGACTCAGCTTTTGAGTGCTATAAAAATTGGCATTAAAGCGGGTGTTGCTGCAGCTGAAAAAGTAGTTATCTGCCCTCCCAGTATATTTTTAGGGCAGGTAGAGCAAGAACTGGCTGGCAGCAAAATTGCTATTGGTGCCCAAAATGCTCATCCACAGATCAAGGGGGCATTTACAGGTGAAGTTGCGTTTGCCATGTTGAAAGAGTTTTCTTGTTCTTATGTGATTATTGGACATTCTGAACGACGAGAGCTTTTTGCAGAAAGCGATAAATTTGTCACAGAAAAGTTTTTAGCGGCACAAGAACAGAATTTAATACCGATTCTATGTGTTGGTGAAACACAAACACAGAGAGAAAGTGGCCTTAGCAAGGCAGTTGTATTGGAGCAATTACAGGCAGTAATAAGTGAAGCCGGGATTGAGTCATTTTCAAACGCTGTAATCGCTTATGAACCAATCTGGGCAATCGGAACCGGTTTGACTGCCACACCAGAACAAGCTCAAGAAGTTCACGCTACTTTACGATCTTTTCTGGCTGAGCTGAATCGGGAAATAGCTGACAATATCACCATGCTTTATGGTGGTAGTGTAAAGGCAAACAATGCCAAGGCTTTGTTTGATCAGGTTGACATAGATGGTGCTCTGGTAGGCGGAGCATCATTAGATGCTGAAGAATTTTTAACTATCTGTGCAGCAGCTTAGCTGGACGGGATATAAATAAAACAGGATAAATTATGGAATCCATAATCATTATTGTACATGTCATCGCGGCGATTGCTGTTACTGCCTTGGTTCTGCTTCAACAAGGCAAGGGAGCGGATATGGGAGCCTCTTTTGGAAGTGGTGCTTCTCAAACTTTGTTTGGTTCCTCAGGTAGCGGTAATGTACTGACTAAATCGACAACTATTTTTGCCACAGTATTTTTTATTACAAGCCTTAGTCTTGCTGTTATTGCCAGACAGGCTGCTGACTTAAGCGTGCTTGGAGGGGATTTGATTGGCGACCTTGATCAAGTAAGTGCTGAGTTAAATGCAAATCAACCAGACGTTGAGACAGTTGGCCCTGAAGATATTCCGGTTATTGAAACTGGTAATGATATTCCGGTAGCCCCTGAGTAATAGCCGAAGTGGTGGAATTGGTAGACACGCTATCTTGAGGGGGTAGTGGCCCACGGCCGTGCCGGTTCAAGTCCGGCCTTCGGCACCATTTAATTGGTCTGAATCCTAAGCAGTTCTTGACCATTAGGGGGAAGGTTCTTATAATCAACGCCCCCTTGGCCCTTGATGTATTTAGGGTTGAAACAATTTTAAGATCTAAAAACTTTTGAAAGTTTGATGCGGGGTGGAGCAGTCTGGCAGCTCGTCGGGCTCATAACCCGAAGGTCGTAGGTTCAAATCCTGCCCCCGCTACCAATTTAAGAGTCAGCCCTATGGGTTGGCTTTTTTTGCCTGAGTTATATGGGTAGAGATGCTCGTCGGGCTCGACTTCTCATAAACCCTGGAAGGTCGCGGGTTCCTTTCTTGCCCCCGCTACCAATTTAAGAGTCAGCCTTCTGAGCTGGCTTTTTTGTTTGCATTTTAGGACTGATAGTAAACTTAGAAGCCTTTAAACTTATGCTAATCTTGTCATTGATGAAGTTACAATTTCGAGGTACAATCCGCGCCCTAAGTAAAAAGCCCCTCAGAGGGGCTTTTTGTTAGGCCTTAAAGCAGTTGTTTGAACTAGTTAGTAGATAGAATGTTGGAAGTGGGCCTAGTGCCCATTTTTTATTTCTATTTCGGGTATATACAGAATGGCCAGCAGAACCTCAGTATTAACTGCATTGATAGAGCCAGTAATTAGTGCCATGGGTTATAAACTCTGGGGAGTTGAATACCTTGGTCAGGGTAAGCATAGTATTTTGCGTGTTTATCTGGATAAAACTGGTGGTGTAGATATAGAAGATTGTGCGAAGGCTAGCAGGCAAATCAGTAGCTTGCTGGACGTAGAAGACCCGATTTCAGGTGAGTACACTTTGGAAGTGTCTTCGCCAGGTTTGGATCGAGTGTTGTTTAACCTGAGACAATTTCAGGAATACGCTGGCTATCACGCTAAGATAAGATTGACAGAATCTTTTGAAGGGCAAAGAAATTTTACAGGTCAGATAAAAACTGTAAGAGATGATGAGATAGTTTTAATCATAGGTGATGAAGAATATTCATTACCTTATGAACTTATAGAGAAAGCGAACTTAATATCGCAAGTATGAAGGTAGCAAGGACATGATAAACAAAGAAATCTTAATGGTTGCAGATGCTGTTTCAAATGAAAAAGGCGTCTCAAGGGAAGTCATTTTTTCTGCTATTGAGGCAGCATTAGCCACTGCTACAAAAAAGCGCTATGTTGAAGAAGAAGCAGAATGTGAGGTTATTATTGACCGGGAAACCGGGGATTATGAAACTTTTCGTGTATGGAGAGTTGTCGCTGATGATGAGTTGGCGCTTTTGGGATCAGAATTTACTATTGAAGAAGCTCATGAGAAAGATCCCAAGCTTGTAGCCGGAGATGTCTGGAAGGAAAAGGTTGAAAATGTTCAGTTCGGCCGTATCGCTGCTCAAACTGCTAAGCAAGTTATTGTGCAGAAAGTACGTGAAGCAGAAAGAGAAATTGTCGTAGGTGAGTATGCTAGCAAAGTGGGTCAACTGGTCACTGGGACAGTAAAAAAAGTCACTAGAGATAATGTTATTGTTGATCTGGGCAATAATGCTGAAGGTTTACTGCCTAGAGAAAATTTAATCCCTCGCGAAACTTTCCGAATTAATGATCGCCTGCGTGCTCTGTTGGTGGAAGTTAGAGAAGAAGTTAGAGGACCTCAGTTACTGTTGAGTAGAACAGCTCCGGAAATGCTGACTGAATTATTCAAAATTGAAGTTCCGGAAATTGCTGAAGAAATTATTGAAATTAAAGCTGCTGCAAGAGACCCGGGTTCTCGAGCAAAACTATCTGTAAAAACCAATGACGGTCGAATTGATCCTGTTGGGGCCTGTGTGGGAATGCGAGGTTCGAGAGTTCAGGTAGTTTCAAATGAGCTTGCCAATGAGCGCATCGATATTATCCTTTGGGATGATAATCCAGCACAAATGGTTATTAACGCAATGGCCCCTGCTCAAGTCGCTTCTATTGTTGTAGATGAAGAAACTCATACTATGGATGTCGCTGTGGCAGAGGAAAATCTGGCTCAGGCGATTGGACGTAATGGTCAGAATGTCCGTCTCTCGAGTGAGTTGTCTGGCTGGACAATAAATGTAATGAGTGAAGAGCAGGCAGTGGAAAAACTACAAGAGGAGTCTGCCGGTACGGTTGCCAGTTTCATGGCGGCTTTAGATGTGGACGAAGATGTTGCGGAAATTCTTGTTCAGGAAGGTTTCACCAGTCTGGAAGAAATCGCATACGTTCCTCTGGAAGAAATAGCTGAAATTCAGGATTTTGATGAAGAGATTGCAGATGAGTTAAGGGCGCGTGCAAAAGATGCCTTGTTGACCAGAGCGATTGCTTCTGAAGAAGAATTAAGTAATGCCGGAATCAAAGATGATTTGTTGAATATGGAAGGTATGGATAACGAACTTGCCATGAGCCTGGCTAAGATGGGTATAAAATCCATGGAAGATTTAGCAGAGCTGGCTATCGACGAATTAATGGAAGTCGATGGTATGGACGAGGAACGTGCAGGCAAACTGATTATGACTGCCCGTGAGCCTTGGTTTGCAGAAGAATAATGCGTAAGTAATATAAGAAAGTAAATTGAGTTATTGAGGAAATAAATGGCTGATTTAACCATAGCTGAACTGGCCAAATTGGTTGGAGTACAAGAAGAGCGTTTACTTGAGCAAATCAAGGAAGCTGGCTTGCCCCAAACAAAATCGAGTGATTCACTTTCCAATGAGGAAAGAAGCAAATTATTGATGTCGCTTAAGGGCAAACATGGCGATTCCAGCCCAGCTGAATCCAGCCCGCGGCGAATTACACTGCAACGTAAAACAATCGGAACACTTAAATCTTCAGATAATCAAGGTCGCAGCAAGTCAGTTAATGTTGAAGTTAGAAAGAAACGGACATATGTAAAGCGCAGTGTAGAAGAAGCTCAGGCAGCTCAACTCGAAGCCGAAAAAGCTCGACTAGAGGAAGAAAAAGCTCGAGCTGCTAAAGAAGCAGAAGAAGCCACCAAACAAGAAAAGATCAATCAAGAAAAAGTCAAAGCAACGCCAGCCAAGCCTGTCGGCTCTTCAGCACCTGTTGTTCCGGAAATTCTGGATGAAAAAGGTGCTGACGCTAAAAGGGACTTTAAAAAAGGTACGCTGAAAAAACACAGTTTCAGAAATGACAAGGATGAAGAAACTAATAAAAAGGATTTTTCAAGGCGCAAAGCTCAGACCGAAGACAGGAAATTCAATAAGATTAGACCTACGGATGATTTTATTCTTGATGGAGAAGAAGAAATTGGTGGTGGCCGTCGGCGTAGTTCCCGAAAATTAAGTCAAGGGCAAAAAGAACATAAGTTTGAAATGCCTACAGAATTTATTGTTAAAGAAATTGAAGTCCCCGAGGCGATTAGTGTTTCAGATCTTGCTCAACGTATGTCTGTCAAAGGCGCCGCATTGGTTAAAACTTTAATGAACATGGGTGTCATGGCAACGATCAACCTGGTGCTGGATCAAGACACCTCTATCTTGTTGGTTGAAGAAATGGGTCATAAAGCTAAACCTGTTTCCAATGACAAGATTGAAGAGGATCTGTTTGAGTCAGTTCAATATGAAGGTGAAGAACTACCCAGGGCTCCGGTTATTACAGTAATGGGACATGTTGATCATGGTAAGACATCATTGCTGGATTACATTCGCAAGTCCTCTGTAACAGAAGGAGAAGCAGGTGGAATCACACAGCATATTGGTGCATACCACGTTGAAACGGATCACGGCATTCTTACCTTCCTGGATACTCCAGGTCATGCTGCATTTAGTGCCATGCGCTCTCGTGGTGCCCAAGCGACAGATATAGTCATTCTGGTTGTTGCTGCTGATGATGGTGCCAAGCCTCAAACAGAGGAGGCAATTCATCATGCACAAGCCGCAAATGTTCCTATTGTTGTTGCGATTAATAAAATTGATAAAGAGGGCGCTGACCCTGAGAAAGTTAAAAGTGAGCTTTCTGCAAAAGGCTTAACACCAGAGGATTGGGGTGGTGATACTCAATTTGTTGAGGTCTCTGCTCATACAGGTCAAGGCATTCCGGAACTGCTGGAAGCGGCCCTGTTGCAAGCTGAAATCCTAGAATTAAAAGCAGTTGTTGATTGCCCGGCAAAAGGCGTAGTAATTGAATCACGTCTTGATAAAGGTCGTGGGTCGGTGGCAACGGTTCTGGTTCAAAACGGGACTTTGAAAAATTCAGATATTATTCTGGCAGGGCATGAGTATGGGCGAGTGCGCGCCATGGTCGATGAGAATGGTAAGCAGATTAAATCTGCTGGTCCGTCTATTCCTGTGGAAATTCTTGGGCTAAACGGTACACCAGATGCTGGTGATGATTTTTTTGTCTTAGATGATGAAAGAAAAGCCAGAGAGGTTGCTGAATTCAGACGAGAAAAGTTCCGTGAAAATCAAATTGCCAAGCAACAGATAGCCAAGATGGAAGGTATGTTTGCCACCATGGGTAAAGATGATGTCAAAGTACTTAATATCGTATTAAAAACTGATGTCCGCGGTTCTCTCGAAGCAATTACTTCATCCTTGGCGGGCTTAGGCAATGAAGAAGTTTCAGTCAATATAATATCTTCAGGTGTCGGGGGTATCTCTGAAACAGATGCGCAACTTGCACAGACATCCAATGCATCTATTATCGGATTTAATGTACGAGCGGATAAGTCTGCCAAGACTTTGGTTGAAAATGAAGGGTTAGAGCTACGCTATTACAGTGTTATTTATAATCTGATTGATGATGTCAAAGCTGTATTGGGAGGCTTGCTGGCGCCAGATTTACAAGAAGAGATTCTAGGTGTTGCTGAAGTCCGAGATGTTTTCAATTCGCCAAAATATGGATCAATTGCCGGAAGCATGGTGGTTGAAGGTACGGTTTATCGGAATAAGCCTATTCGCGTCTTGCGCGATAATGTCGTTATTTACGAAGGTGAACTTGAGTCTTTACGCCGATTTAAAGATGAGGCAAATGAGGTTCGTAATGGCATGGAGTGTGGTATCGGTGTTAAAAACTACACAGATGTTAAAGTTGGTGACAAGATTGAAGTATTCGAAACGAAAGAAGTCGCCCGCACG
>Ga0222714_10003995_pt1 | contig 14706 bp, 7 predicted proteins | sample C33_3DmetaG_FD_165048 | JGI IMG/M metagenome (GOLD analysis project Ga0222714, IMG submission 165048) | Estuarine water microbial communities from San Francisco Bay, California, United States - C33_3D | ecosystem: Environmental > Aquatic > Marine > Unclassified | place: USA: California... | reverse complement strand
TCTGCCAGAAAGTCAGTCGTACAGGCTGGTGGTGGCGTGTTCTTCCTGTCTGACAATGGCGTGTACTTCCTACAGCCCCAGCCAGCCTCCGCTGAGTCGATGAAGTTGCTCACGATGGCTGACCCTATTTCCTCCCCTATTGATGATGTCATCCAGCGAATCAACCGCACTTACGCTCATCGCTCTGTCGCTACCTATTGGAATAACAGATACTATCTTGCCGTTCCTCTGGATGACTCTGTTGATAATAACGCTGTCATTGTATATAATTTTATTCTGAAGCAATGGGAGTCTGTTGACACCTACCCTGCTGGTTTTGATGTCTTTGACTTCGTGATTGCCAAGAAGGACAACCAAAGACGGATGTTCGGTGTAGATACAGATCAGGGCATCTTCCTGATGGAACAACTAAACTGGGATGAATATGGTGTTTCCACAGGTACTCCTATTCTGCCGTTCTATCTTCCTGCTACGCTGTCCCCGTCTTCTTTTACTCCTAACGCTATCACGGCTATCTTAAAGACAAGGCGTTACTCGTTCAACAGCATCGGAGACAAGAGATTCAGCACCGCTGAGACTGAGGTGGTTTCTGACGCTGGTTCTCAGATAGAAACAGTCGCTGAAGTCTTCAACCCTGACATCACGGCTGTTGTGGATACCTTTGGTGCTCAGTTCACAGAAGACTCCGCAAGGCGAGTCGGTCTTCGTAAGATCGGAACAGGTATTCAACTTCAGTACACATCCAGCAATCTCAGACCTTCTATTCGTTCTGCGTATATCTACGCAACAGTCCAGAAACAAACCAACACTTCTAAAACATAACAATGGCTCAAATTTCCAAAGGCGATACTTTTACGGACGGACAACAGGTGACTGGTGCTCGTCTGAACCAACTCGTAGACTCTTCAGTCCTGCTTGTCGGGGCTATTACCGACCAGCCGAGCATCACGGCTAACACCCTTGAGGCTACCGACACAACTATTGTCAATGACGCTGGCGTTCTCAAGGAAGCCACTATCGGTGACTTTCTTAACTCTAACCTGCCTATCAGCACATCGTCTGTAACGGGTGGTGCTGGCGTGGATATCGTTCTTACTCCTGCCGCTGGTCAAAAGGTTGACATCGCTGGCAATGCAGAAGTCGATGACCTCACAGTTACGGATGATCTCACAGTAAGCGGAGACTTGCTTGTTACTGGTGGCTCTACGCTCACAGGCAATGTGATTGCTGACAACGGATTCACCAGCAACGGCATTGCTAACTTCACGGGTACGCTTCAAGTCAACGGCACAGTCGGTTATGTTCTGACTGAGATTGTCGAAGAAACAATCACGAAGTACACCAATGCCTCTTTCCCTGCGTCTTGGACTACCGCTTGGACTTCTGCCTCTTATGTAAAACCCGCTGGTGAAATCTGGGTTATTGATATTAATTTTAATTGGTCTAGAACTGTTTCAACCAATGGTGTTGCTGTAAGATTAAAACAAACCTCATCTTCTGCTGATTTAGACGGCTTATTTGATGTTGAAGGTGCTGGTTCTACATATATTCACCAAGAACAAGGCTTTTTCAAACATACAGTTGGAAGTGCTACAACATTTACTAGCACATTTACTATAGATGCTATTTCTTCAGCCGCTGGTCTTTTTCTTGAAATTGGTAGCACTACATATAATACGGCAGGAGTTCTTTCTGGCGTTACAATTCCTTCTTCCAAGTTCCGTATCTATAAGTACAAGACAGCCTAATGCTCCTATCGAACCTCAAGTCCTTTGTCCAGACGCACCGAAGCAAGGGGCGTGGAGAGGCTTTTGGTTTCGATGACATCACTACAGAGACTTATCTGAAGTGGGCGTTCACGCACGACTACCTCTTGCTCGTCCAGAACGGACAAGAGATCAGCGGTATCGCCATCGTCTACCCTGTTAAGGACGCTTCCAGCGAGGACGCTATTACAACTTTTAACTACAAGATCCAGAAAGACAAAGAGCATTTATACGCTCTGTGTATTATGGATATGATTTCGCTCGATTCGGAATCTACGAAAAACCTTGTAAAACAATTTAAAATCCGTTACCCGCATTGGGACTGCTGTAAAAAGTGGGCTTTGCGGTTCGGTGAACTGAAAGAAATAACCAATCAATACATAAACCTTTTATAACAATGGGAAGAAGCAAAGTCAAAACACCGCCACCTAGAGACTACAAGCAGGAGATGATGGACGCTATGTCCGCTCAGGCGGCTATCCAGCCTCGCTTGTTGGAATTAGAGCGTCAGTATACACCCGAGTACATTAAACTGCAAGAGCAGGGCATCGGCTATGGCACACAGGCAATGGGTCGGCTTCTGGGACAGGCACAAGGCGTGTCTGCTGGCCTTCAGAGCGACTTTCTTGGGATGCAAGCCCCTCTCTATGGTCAATTGGGTCAAGCGGCTCAGGGGGCTTATAGACAGACTCTCGATCCTCAAGCAATGGGTCTTTACAACAGCCTTATGCAGTCGGCTCAGGTCGATCTTGCGGCTGGTCGTAATCTCAGTCCGCAGGAACAGCAATTAGCCCAACAAACAGCCAGACAGGCTATGGCGGCTAGAGGTCTTTCTGGTAACCAAGCCGTTGCTCAAGAAGTACTTAACTCCTACCAGATGCAGAACGCCCGTGAAAACCGTGCGAGACAGTTCGCTGGATCCATGTATGATGCTGGTACGGCACAGGCTAATACGGCTATGTCTATGTATGGTCAGCCTCTTATGTCCCAAATGGCTGGTCTTTCCCCTGCCAGTTTAGTCCAAGGCGGTTCTGGAATGTATGGCTCTATGGGTGCTCAGTTGTTCCAGCCAGAGTCTCAATATAACGCTAATCTTATCACGGCTAACCGCAAGGAGGCTATGGATGCGGCTATTGCCAATGCTCAATCTAAAAACGCCCTTACAAGCGGACTGATTGGAGCGGCGGCTACTGTTGGTGGTGCTTTCCTTGGCAACCCTGCCCTTGGTTCTATGCTTGGTGCTGGTGCTGGAAGTTCTGTTGGCTCTGCATTATCTGCCGCTTCTGGGGTTGGTTTCGGTTCTTCTCTTTCTACTTCTCAACTTGCTGGTGGATTTAATAATACGCTGATGGGTGGAGGTTCTAATCTGAACTTCTCTAGCCCAGCAATGTACAACTTCCGCAGATAATTTATGGCTTCTCCTTTCCAAAGATATCAGAGCGGCATCGAGGCTTCCACGGGAAACCTAGTTCCTGCTTATGGTCAGATGGGTCAGCAGACGGCTAACGCTATTGCTGGATTCGGTCAGAATCTTGCCGAAGGCATCAAGGCATACAACGACAATTCTGCTAAGTCTGAGGCCGCTAACGCCAAGATCCAGATGTTAAGTCAAGCATATGCTGATAAGATAGCGATGTACAGCAAGGATCCTGAAATCGCTCAATCTGGCATCCTTGATAGCCTGATGTCTAAGGCTAAGATGCTTCAGGAAGCCCCGACAAAGGGTCTTAGCCAGAGAGTCATGCTCGCCCATGAGGCTGAGACTTCCCTTGCTGGCTTTGGAAATCAACTCCAAGAATGGTCGTTCCTCAGAGGCCGTGAGATGGAGAGAGCCACTCAGGAAGGTCTTAGCAGGCTTGCTGGATTCAAGAGCGTCACGACACCCCAGTTCGTCAAGGACGGCGAATTCAGAATCAATCCTAACATTCCCCTTGTCGAACAAGAGGCTCAGGTTCGTGCTAAGTTCCAGAAGATCAAGGCTCTCAATCCTGCGATGGAAGGCACGGAGCAGGAATTCATGTCGGCTTGGAGAGCACAGGCTGAACAGGATATGGCTAAGGCCGATCCTAACAAGGTTCCCCCTACGGTCGTCAACTCGTTCCTTGAGCAACTTAACGCCCAGAAGAGACTCAGCAAGGTCGGTGGCGGTACTATGGCTGACATGGAAAACATCGCTACTACAGCGGCGGCTGATGTTCTTCGTCCTTCCGTTCCCGCCCCTGCGGCTGTTGCGGCTGGTGCTACTCCTCAACAGGTCAGCAAGGCAAGTCAAGCAAATATCCTTTCTCCTCAAGAGATTAAAAAGACAAAGGAAGAAATCAAGAATCTCCAAGATGAGATCAGGCTTAAGTTCGGCGTGTTAGGCGTAACCACAAGTCCTAATCGTGCTAAACAGAAACAAGAACTTCAGAACAAGATCAACGATCTTAACGCTAAGATTGCCCTGTCCGAAAGACCTGCTGGAAACGCTCAAGGCACAAGTGCTCCCGTTTCCATGCAAGCCCTCGGAAGCGAGACTGAAGCGAAACTTGCTGAACTCAAGAGGCAGGAAACAGCCCTTACTCAGCAGATTGCCAAGCAGAAGGAGAACTCTTTCTTTGCTCCGCAGACAACCCCTGTTGAAAGAACTTTAACTAATATCGGCGGATTACTTCAAGACTTCGCTACCTCCAGAGGTCAACTCATGTCGGATACAGGAAACAAACTGGGCGTTCTTTCGTCTGGTATGTCGATGAGTCCCACGGGTGCTTTCCTTGCTGAAATGGGCTGGCTTGACACAAGATCTCAGGCTCAGAAAAACATTGATAACGCTAATATTCAGAAACAACTGGGTACGGCTGTCGTCAATACTCCTGAAAAGGAACTTGCTTCCGTCAAGGAACAGATTCGTCTTCTCACCCCTGTTGCCAAGGAGGCCAAGAAGGCCGTTGCCGCCCAGACTCCTCAAGCCCAGAAAGCCCCGACTGTCGCCGAGATTCCGATGGGCGAAATGGTGGCTGGTAGAATCACGGAAGAAAAGCCTATCAGCGTCCTTGAGCGTCAACAGCAAGTCGCTGACTTCATTACCCAGAAGATGGGTGCTATCGACCCGACAGACCCTGAGCGTAAGCGTAGACTGCCTGTAACTGGCTTTGACAAGTTCTACAAGAGCCTTGTCCCAGAGGCTGAGATTCGTGAATACACGACTCCGAGCGGTATCCGCATGATGTACGCCAACGGCAAGTGGGATCAAGTCAAGTTTGATACCGCCAAGCCCATGACACCCGCTGAGATCCGTAAGGCTAATGTCGGTGTCTTCGGTCAGCAAACGGAAGACGGAAGACTAATTCCGACAGAGTTTGTGCCTGATTCTGGCGTTTATGTCGGCGGTCTGTTCAAGGGTTCCGATGCGGCTGTTGACAAGTTCCAAGAAGAACTGCCTCGCCTTATTGACGCTCGCAGAGGTGTAAAGAGACTTGCGGCTATCAATGACCGTGTTGGTGAATTCTTCAGCCCAGAGGCTCAAGGTGAAGCCGAAGTCGAGGTTATGAACCTTTCTGCGATGTTAAGAACTGATATCATCGGCGTTGGTACTGTGTCCAACTACGAACAGGAACTCATCAAGAAGGTCATCAGAAACCCCACGGACTTCTTCAATCTTGAGTCTAAGGATAGGGCGATCTTACTCGCTTTAGGTCAGAGAGTTGACAGGCGTATCAAGAACCTTTCTGCGGCTCATGGCTTGACAACTATCATTAAGGATGACAAGGGTAGCAATAAATACGAAGCCCTTCGTATGCAGTATCTGAAGGAAAAGGGAATCCTAAAATAATATGGCTGAATTATACCAACAACCGAAGTCTTATGTAACTTCTGGTGATCCTAGGGCTATGCCCATGCAAAACGGTCAGCCGAGTGTTGACGACATGATTGCACAACTTCCCCCCGAAGAGCGTGAAGAGGCGTTGCAGTATATTCAAGCCGAGCCTACAGGCGAAGAAATCGAGCGTTATGTCAAGGAAAAGAACGCCAACGGTGAGGTCGCAGATTTAGATATAGCCCAGTACAGACTGTACAAGGCTCAGATGAAGTCAAAGGAGACGGATGTTATCTCCATGATCGGTGAAGCGGGAAGCAAGGTCTTTGAAGACATTTCTGCCGCCGCTGGAGCCGCTATAGATGACCCTGCTAATAACCTGCTTAAACTCACGCCTTCCTTAGTCGAAGCATTCTCTCAAGGCACAAGAAATTTATACGGCATGGCGGCTCAGTCTGCCGACCCGTCCAGCATCGGTTTCAGAGTCAAGAACGCCCTGCTTGCCAACGGGGACGATGAAGAGGCTGAACTATCCCAGTTCATGGATGCCCAGCGGTTCACCGTGAACTCCATCAACCTTGCTTCTGGCAAGGAAACCTTGGTGATGGACAAGGATCTGATCAACCATGAAGCAACGCAACTCATGGCTTATGTTGCGGATCCTACTTTATTTATTCCGTTCGGTGGCATCGGTGTCAAGGCGGCTTCTGTCGTCGGTATGGGCGAACGGTTGGCGATGGCCTCTGCCAGAGCCTCTGTCATCAAGCGTGGCCTGATGGCTGGAACCCTCAAGTGGGGTGTCGGTGCTCCCATCGAGTTCATGGGTACTGCTGTCCGCAATACAATTGATTTCGGCCTTGAGAAGAGTGCAAATGCCTTTGAAACTGTTTCTGGTATCTCTGCGGCTGAGGCCAAGAGCGTTGCCAGAATGTCTGGCTGGGGTACTGCCGCCGCTTCTGCAATCGGTGCTGAGGTCAATCCTGTCCTGTCTGGGGCTTCTAATGCCTTAGTCGGTTCCAGAGCCGCCATCGCCACAGGAGAGGCCATCTCTGCTATCGGCGAACAGATGTTCAAGCAACAGGATCTCGGAAGAGGCATCCTGAGTTATGCTGGTCAAGCCCTTAAGGACTCCGAAAAGGGTGGTATTATTCTTTCTAAGGAAGCAAAGGGTCTGCTTAAGATCATTGACGCTGTAGATCCTCTGTTTGCTTACGCTGACGAAATCACCGCTGGTGCGGCTCAGGGTTCTCTGATCGGTGCTGGCCTTGGTTACTACACGGCTGGAGAAGAAGGCATGGCTGGTGGTATTGGCTCTGGCATGGCTCTCGGTGCTATCGGTGCTGGTGCTGGCAGGGCTTTCAGCGATATCTCTGGTCAGACCCTGTTCGACAGAACCGCTATCCAGCGTAAGATGGTCATCGAAGGTCTTAAGCAACACGACCATGTTAATGCCGTTGCCTTTGAGGCTATGGTTCAGATGGCTGAAGCGACTGGAGACAGAAGATATCAAGCCCAGATCGACGGCATTATTGCTGGCATTGATAGAGTCGCTCCTAATACGATTTTCAAGGCTTTCAATGAAGTCGAATATGTCCAGCATCTCAGAAGTCAGGGCATCGATCCTGAGACTGGTGTCCTCAGAGAAAGGTCTAGAATCTTCCCTGAGATCGGTGACAGAACCAAGATTGCTGATGTTCTCGGCATCCTTAGAGATACTGGAAAACAGTTTGCTGGCGACCCGAAGAGTTTTGAGGCCGCAGTCACGACTGAATCTAGATTCCAGAAACTCAAGCCGATCTGGATGCGTCTGGATGATAACTCCAAGGCCGTCCTCCTCAGACAGATCCAGAACAACGCTAATCCTGAGTTTATTAAGTCCCTGAAGGGAAGAGAACTCAAGGATCATTACAGCGATATCGGTTATGCCGAAAGACTCGCTGAAAGCATTAATACTTTAAACCAGAAGAACTCTACTCAGGTCGCTGGAAAGATCGCTGAGTACCTCAAGGCTGAGACTCGTTCCGACAAGAAACTGACACGCCGAGGCCAAATGCTTAAGGAGAAACTCCAAGCGGACGGCTATATCGACAAGGACGGCAAGATCCGTTCTAAGCGTCTCAAGGATGTTGAAGGTACTATCAGGGAGTTCCAAGGTTCTGCTGGCTGGTCTATCAGAAGAGACTCCAACGGCACATCTGAGGTCGTTATCAATCTGGATAAGTGGGCTAGGGACAGCGGAGACAGACAATCCCTTCCGCACGAACTCTACCACGCAATCATGCTTGAGTCGGTGTTCATGCCTGACCACTCGGACAGACTGATCCAGAAACTCATCGGTAAGTTCGACAAGGACGGCAAGATGATTGAAGCCCCGTCCGTCAACACGGAGCAAGTCAGGAAGTTCATGTACGGATACATTGATGCCGTGCATGGCAACAAGCCTGAAGAGTTCATCAATCGCAAGAAGAGAGAACTGGATAAGTCCATCGAGGAATATCAGTCCCGTGGCTCCCAGAACAGGGTCGTTGACAGCACCCAGACCCCTCTTGAGCATCTCGTCGAAGAGTTCGGTGCTTACTACTTCTCCAGATGGCTGATGGACAAGCCCGTTGACTTCCTCTTCAGAGGTGGCGAACTAGGTGGTATCAGAGGTCTGCTTGAATCCGCTAACGACTCTTGGCTGGACTACTGGAAGGGTAAGATCGGTAGCAAGAATCCCTCGTTTAACTTCGATGCCGTGATGACGGATCTCACGAAGGGTTTCGAGACTCCTCAAGGCAAGCGTGTCAAAAACACGGCTCTAGACCTCCTCATGCGGGATATGGTCAGGATGGAAGCCAACAGGAACAGGGGCGGTGCTTTCGATATCAGCAATCTTTCGCAGGAAGCACAGGCTGAGTTCATCAGGAACAACGGCCTCAGAGGCCAAGGCTTCGCCACAGGCAACAGGGTAAAGCGTCCTAGTGCTCGCAAGTACACAGCCGAAGAAATCCGTCAGGGCAAGGAGATGTTCAAGATTCTTGACTCCCTTTCTGACGCTGAACACAGAGGCGGTATGCGTAGGGATGGCGACGGCAACTGGTCTGGCAAGCCCAACAACGCTCAGATCAACGCCCTTGTCGGTGCTGGATTCATTTCCAGACCTTGGTTCGATAGAATGGTCAATGCTTACTCCATCATCGAAGGCAACGGCTCCAACACGATTGAGTTCGGCTATCTCGGCTATTCTGCCCACATCGGCGACGGCGATCAGCGTGTCTACGGTGCGGCTGTTCCGTTTAAGAATCGTAAGGCTATCCTGCTGGATGTTGAGTTCAAGGTCAAGGCTGACGGTACGGTCTACTCTAACTTCCATACCCTTGACCTCCGAGTCATCGAAGCCAGAGGCAACGAGATCTGGAAGGATCCCCAAGTCCGTGACCTATGGAACGGCGACAGAACCGACATGGAGGCTGACTTCTACTCCTACCTCAGCAACGCCTCCCTGCCCTCTGGAGACGACAATAGAAAGCCTTCTGCCATGCTACTTGACAGGGGTGACGGCTTAGGTAGTCAGCGTAGGGATGCCCTGCATCAGATGCTTGGCTTCCATAAGGGTTCTGACCTGCCTTACATCAACAGACCTATCGCTGAGATTCCTGTCGGCATCAGGCACAGCGTCACGACATTCAGCAATGACGGAATCGTCAATATGCGTGTCGAGAACAAGAACAGGGTGAACTACAGCCATAACAACGCTCACCTTGACCTCAGCCGTAACTTCATGCCGTCTAACATGGACTCCGAAAGGACTCCTGCTGGCGGTAGGGTCATCCGTCACCACACGGGTTACAGAATACTTGAAGGCACGGACAAGCGTTTCAGGCTGGTTGACCCGCAAGGCAATGACCTCGGTAAGTTCGATCAACTCAAGGACGCTGGTCAGGCGGCTCAGAAGCACTTCAATGACACCTTTGACAATAGCGTTGAAGGCAAGGATGCCCCTGTGCCTCCGACTGAGATACCTCCGTCTAGACAGGCTTATGTTGAAAGAAAACTAGATTTAGCAAACAACAAAGAACTTGTTGAGTCTGTCAGAAATGGAATAATAGAAACACAAAATAGACTTAAATCCAACAAGGCAGTACAAGATGCCACAAGAGAGGCTTTACTTAAATTGGAAAAAGAAGGTCTTTCTAAAGACTTTATAGAGACTTATGAAAATATAGAATTTGAATATCAAGGAATGTCAAAATCCTTCAAAGACCATATTAAAGGCATAAGAGAAGCATTTGGTCGTGAATACGACGCAATGTATCCTATGGAAATCAAGTCTGCCCTGTATCCAAGACTTGCTCAGATCTTCCAAGACTATCCGAACCTCACAGCCCAAGGTCTTCTCAAGAAGTTAGTTGTCTACGGCTCGCAGGGTAGCAGAATGTTCCAAGAAGCCACGGAGATTGGTCTTGTTGACTTGCTGAAGTCCAAGATTCAGAAGACAACTACTCCTCGATTCCTGCCAGATGGTACACGGATTGACATGGCACAGGGCGTTACACAGCCTAAATTAGACATGACCGAAATCCTAGACTTCGCTAAGTCTAAGGAAATCAAGGTCACAATCGAAGAAGGTGCTAGAGAAGTCAACAACATGGACACCTCTAAGTACACGCTTGGCGGTGACAAGAGCAACTACAAGCAGACCGCCATAAGGATCAATCCTGAGTATGCTCACGGAATCAGAGGACACTATGGAAAGGATACCATCGTTCACTTCAGAACTACAGAGCGTCTAGATGCCAACGGAAACAGAGTTCTTTATATCGAAGAAGTTCAGGCTAACAACACGGACAAGAAAAAGACAACTGGAGAATATATTACTCCAGAACAAGCAAGGGTATCAAAGGAATTTGCTAAACGGGTTGTTGCAAATAGATATGCTGATGAATTAGAAAAGCGTGAACTCAAGGTCACAAAAATAGAAAATGAGATTGAAGGGCTGTCTGCTTACTCTGTTGGTAAAAATCCAGATTTTTCTAACAAAACAAGAGTTGATAAAGTAAAAAGACAAAAAGAAGCGTTTAACCTTATACTAAGAAATTATATAGATTTATATAAACAAAACAATTCTGAATATATAAGGAATATAGAAACTGCAACAGGAACTCCAGATGCACCCTATGGAAGTAAATCATATTCTAAAGACATAAGACAGCATTGGTTAAATACAAAACAAATTGTTGAATCTGGATTATTTTTAAGTGAATTAGAAAAATACTTTTTAACATCTTCAGATCCTGCTGAAATTTGGAAACAATTGTTAGAGTTTCACGACAAAGACCAATTTTTACAAAGTAAAAAAAGACAAAGGGATAGAGGAAATCTTCCTTCTTTAGATGATACTTTACAGGAAAAAGTTTATCAAACTCTTTCTGAATTAGAAAAAGGTTCTGCTCATATTTTAGACTCTATTGCCGACCTTGGATATTTTATTAGAGTAAATAATCAAGATGGAATAAATGATGTAATAGATAGAATCGGAGGAAAAGTTCCTTACATAGATGAATCACTTGGTAGATCAAGATACATTACACATGAAGAAACTTTAGGAAGAGAAACCTTAATTGAAGGGTTAAAAGATTTAGCAAACAAAGATAAATTTGTTCAAAAGTATGCTGATGCTAAAATTGAACTAGATAAATATCACGACTTTGTTATTTCTGACATTAACAGCATTGGTAGTTTTTCTCACATTAATTACGGAGAAGGAAGAATTGAATCCATTCATTCTGACAGATTAAGAGAGTTTGTTTCTTTAGCCAACACAAGCATAGACAAGTTCAACACGCAAGGTAAAGAGCCTGTGTTCCCGCTTACCTCTGCCAGAGACTGGTCGCTTACAGCCCTGAAGGGAATCATTCGACAGGCTATCAGAGACGGCTTAGATAGGATCACCTTAACTCACCCTGACGACAGCCCTACTGTCTCTCATATGGCTGAAGACGCAAGAAGAGGTCTGTATGGAAAGTTGATCCCTGAAGTCTGGGGTTCTTGGCTCAAGAAGTACGGCATCGAGATCGTTCAGGAAAACAAACTGGCTGACGCAAACATAGAGTTCCACAAGAACGCTCTGGCTGACATATCTAGCAAGTTAGCAGAAGCCAATAAGAAGGTTCTTGAGAAATTCCAACAAGTAGGAAACTCTGAAAACCCAGATTTCATATCCTATATTTCTACTGTTCTGGCGAATCCTGTGCATGAAATAAAGGCTGGGGAAATCGGACAAGCAAGAGGTAGGGCATTAAGTGAAGTAAGAAACGCCGAGTTCAGAACCCTGATCGACGAAGCGTTGGTCTTGAAGTCCGCTGAATCTTCTAAGTATTCCGCTATTCAGCAGATCCGTGAAGATGGCCTTAGAAGCCGTCCTGTCACGACTGAAGACATAAACAATAATCTTCGTGATTCTGGTGGTGCGGCTGTTTCCGCCGAGGCTATCGACAGAGGCTTTACATTCGTCCTGAACGATCAAATCAAGCGTGACTTCCTAGACGGCAAGATCCAGACGCACATGATGCCTTCTAACCAAGGCGTTGAGCCTATTCCCATGGAAAGACACCGCAAGGCTGGGACTGGCAATGTGCTCATAAAGGTGGTTCCTAAACTCATCAACGACGAGATCCAGAGAACTAATCCCATCCAGTCTCTTAGGGACGGTAAGAACGAGAAGATGATTTCTGGCGTGACCAGCACAGAGCGTATCAAGCAGAAGATGATCAGAGGCTTCTGGAAGAATCCTGAAGAGGCTATTGATGCGGCTGTCCTGAAGTTCTCTGACGAGAAGTACATCAAGGGACAGGGCATGGGCAAGTCTCTTGATATCGACAACGGCAGACATAGGCTCAAGGCGGCTGAGGAGTTGGATCTTCCTTACTCCGTGATCGAGGTTCCTAAGAACCAAGTCGAGATGTTCAAGGACATGATGTACCAAGAAGGTACTGAGCCTCCCAGCCCCAGAGGCCATAAGATGCCCTCCTCCGAAGGAGGCCGCACCTACACCGACAAGCAGATCGCTGGCGAGTTTATCGGAAGATGGTCAAGCGAAGTGCCAGACCTAAAGAAAGGATTAAAACTTTATTATGGCAAGATTCCTTCTGGCATGGGACAAGAAAGTCTTACCTTAAGAGATAAGAAAGGCGATGTAGTTGCAAATATAAGATTTGAAAGATTTGGAGAGGATGTATCTATTGAAAAATCCGATGTTACTCCTAAACATCAAGGCAAGGGATATGGATATCTTGTATACAGCGAACTTCTTGAAAGACTAAGAAGCGAAGGAGTTAAGACTGTTTCTGGCATGGTCATAGACAATGCTGAAAGACCTATAAAAATCAGAAAGCGTCTTATTGATGTCGAGAACAGAAGAATAGGACAACCTGCAAAGACCGAAATACTTGACGCAAGATATGACGAGGAGGGTAGCAAGGAGATTGATGTAGAGTCCTATCTTAAAAAAGATGCTTGGTATCAGCCCGCCGCTGGCTGGCGTGAATGGAAGTCCGAGAACACAACCATCGGATCCATGATCCGTAACGCCGTCGGCTATATGATCATGGTCAACAAGGATAAGTTCAAGGTGTACAACCCTGCCAAGGCTCTCATCGGAGTCTACGACAGCGAAGAACAAGCCAAGCGGAGAGTCCAAAGGGACGAGCCTAAGCAATGAGTCCCGTTGATCCAAGCCTCATGGACACAGCCGAAGAGTTCAAGAAGGGCGGCTGGATAGTCGCAGTCCTTGGGGCTTTAGGTGCTATCGCTAGGCTTATCATCACAGAGGAACGCTTCGCTTGGATCCGCTGGATCCGCAAGGCTCTCGCTGGTGCTATCGTTGGTACGCTTGTGTACTTCGGAATCAACTTCGCCCCTATCGATCCTATCTACAAGGGCATCATCTACTCGTCTTCTGGAGCGTTAGCCCCTGACATCTTTGAGTGGATAAAGAATAAATTTACTAAGGAAACCAACTGACATGGCTTATCAAAACCCAGTACCTGAGAACTTTCTTAATCCGTCTGAAAACTATTACAGAATAATATCTGCTCCTACATATGAAGATGCTCTTCCTGCTTTTCGTGACTTACAGAAAAGTGGAGCAATAAGAGGTTCTGATGTTTTTTCTGGAGAAACTTACTTTAATAAGGGATATCCAGATCCTCAGTATTATAGTCAAATCAACACAAAGGCTTATGATAACCTTTTAAATGCAAAAGGTTTTGGGAAAAACTATTTACCTTCAAACTATGTAATCGAAGCATCTCCTTATTTTACCAATAGAATCTCCGAAGGGAAAAATCCATTATATGTATCCGATTCTTTTAGGCAAGTGGGAGGAGACTCATATCATACTATTACGCCAAAAGATCTAACATCATTTAAAGACAGGGTAAATCCTTTAAACAGATTCGGAATAAAACTGACGCAGTTTACTGGATCTGAACTTACTCAACCTAAGAGAGTTGGTACGACATTACCTCCAGCGGTATGGAGCAGAAATCCTAATCCGACGGTAATATACGACACTACAAAACCTTTCCTTAAAACTTCCGTTCCTCAACACGCAAAAAATCTCATGTTTGAGGCTGGTACATTTTTAGAACAACCTGAAGTTGGAAGGCTTGCAAATAAGATGCAGACCTTTGGCAACTATGCTGGTATCATTCCTCTTGTTACTTCTGAATTAGAAAGAAGGCGTTCCGACTATCAGAATCCTATCACGCAAGAGTACTTCACGAAGGACAAGGTGACTGAACTTGATGGGATTACCTACGAGTCTGCTACCCCGCAACAAGTGGCAATGTTCCATCCTGACAATGCCGAGGATCATCCTGAGATAACAGATGAGATGAGAAAGAAGTTCTACCCTAAGTGGTTTGAGAAATGAGATTCCTGCTCATAGCCTTGCTCCTATGCGGATGCAGTTCCGCTCCTAAACCCTTACCCCCTGCACCCGTTGAGCCGCAAAACAAAGAGAAAGACCAGTACATCCAGAAAGTCGAGTCTGTCGTATCTGACTCTGCTTCTGCCCTTACTGCTGTCGTTCCTGTCCTCGATAAAGGAACTGTCAGAGAAGTTGTCGAAGCCCAAGTAACCCGCCTCTCTGGGGTCGCC
>Ga0222714_10003994_pt1 | contig 14706 bp, 8 predicted proteins | sample C33_3DmetaG_FD_165048 | JGI IMG/M metagenome (GOLD analysis project Ga0222714, IMG submission 165048) | Estuarine water microbial communities from San Francisco Bay, California, United States - C33_3D | ecosystem: Environmental > Aquatic > Marine > Unclassified | place: USA: California... | reverse complement strand
GAATTCTTTATTCTCCTTGGACCCCCTCTGTGGAGAATCCAACGGGCACGCGTACATAAAAGACCACAGGTCGGGCTTAGCGAGCCTGAGAAACGTGTTGACGTTTAGGAAGCAGAGAAGTACCCGACTTTGATCTGCTCGCATGCAATAATGTCACCTCACTCATGTGGTCTGAATTGAAAGCGTTCATTGAAATCCGGTAAAGCATTTGCGATGCGAAGCCTACTTCCTCGCCATAAACACCCTGAATAAGTCGTTATACAGTTCTTCACTTTAATTTCAGTCGTACACAGAGATATGAAAGCGAACCCCCGGTTTGCCGGTCGATCTGCACACGATGGAAATTTTTCATCTGGCATATGTACTTCTTGAACTTCTCCAAATCGTGCAAACCGAAGCTGGAGTTCCTCAATAGAGACGTTTGCAGGTAGACCACCAACGTAAAGTCGGTATACTCTGTTTTCCATGAACTGGTGTTTCACGCAGCGATTTTTATCGCCGAAATATGTGACATATCATCTCAAGTGCGCGCGAGATTGAAGGTTGCGCGCAGAAACTACGATACCTTCGTTCAGAAGAGTTGTGCACAGTGGCGAGCTCCGCGCTTGCCTATCAGCGAAGTCAGGGAGTGGAGCACCCTCTTCTAGAACAGAAAATCACCCATCACTCCGTTTTTAACGCATTACGAAGATTTTTAAGTCGATTTGGTGATTTTTAGCGCGATCGCCCGCATTCTCGTCATCGACGACGATCGGGAGAAGGCGTTTTTTATGGTAAAACACGAAAAGCCCACAGAGAAATCTCCGCCCATGTTTAACATAAATATGAAAGGGCAGTAAAGATTTATCGTGTATCGTGCAATTCCGCCCGAATTATTCCGTGTCATATTGAATATCAATATTCATAAATATGCAATTTTTCATATATGCTTCATCATGATTTGGTCGCGCGAAACAAACATCGCTGAAACATGTCCAACACGTTTGAACCAAGTCCGCCTCGGGCGTCTCGGACACTCCACTGAGTTATGGCCGCACAGCTGCACTTAATTATGACACAGGCCTTTTATCGGCAGCGTGAAGCGCCCTAAAAGAATGAAGTTCGCACGTAAGTGCAGCGTGCTTGAAAAACGGTCGTTAAAAACGCCCATCTCCGTCCTTTTAACACAGTCTTTGTGTGAAGATGCTGGCCCCTTGCGGCCCGATGCGGAACGGTTCGCACAGGATGATTCGTGCGACGAGTTGACAATTTGTACGACTCCTAGCACTTCAACAGCAGACAAACACGAAATAATTCAGTCAAAATATTGGGCACAGCGTCAGCGCTTTTTCTCCTTGTGGGATCACGGCGTTCGAATGGACCACACTGCATGGTATTCTGTTACTCCCGAGGCTCTATCGCGGCACCATGCACTCAGATGTACACGTGCTGTTCCCTGGGAATTCACGAATCCAGAAAAACGCAACACGTTGACTATCTTGGACGCATGTTGTGGTGTAGGGGGCAATACGATTCAGTTTGCTGCAAAAGGCTTCAATGTTATCGCTTTCGACAATAGAATTGATACTTTAGAATTGGTGAGTTGCATGACTGGCATGTTGTAGACACGTAGCGCATACTAAAGCATTTTGTAGGCGAGATGCAACTCAGAGATATATCAAGTTGCCAACCATGTTCACTTTATTTGTGGAGATATCGTTCAAAATTTATCGCGTGTCCGTACCGATGTAATTTTTTTATCGCCGCCATGGGGCGGACCTTCATATTTGAATCAGCAGCACAGATTAACGGATATACAGCTTTCGGACTTGAACGGCATACAACTTGTTGAATGCGCATTGCAGCTGACGCCAAATGTAGCGTACTATCTTCCACGAAATATTGATTTAAGCGACTTGCTGCGTCTTGGAACATCTTTTGAGGTAAGTATTAGAAAGTAAATGGTATATGAATGTAGAGTTTTACTGTGCAATCAAGGTTGAGAAAAACTACTTGAATGGCAAGCTGAAGGCCATCACTGTATATTTTGGTACTCTGATGCAGCTAAATGCTTTGTGATTAACATGTTGAATCACAAACTTGTTACACATGCACGTGTTCTATGCTCAATCATATATATTACATTCCTAGTACTCGTCGTTCCTTTGCACTAATGCCAAGCGCTGAATTGTGCTGTTCGAGCTCTGCACGTACACGTTTGCTCCGGTAGTTCAAGCGTGTCTCGCCCATCGATGAACGTCTAAAAGCTTTTACGAACTGCGCAAGTCGAAAGTTACTACTATCGTTATGATTCGAGCCGTGCACAACGCGTTGATCCCATATGAGCAAACTGCCAGCGCGCATGGTAATTCTTTGCTTAAGATCATGAATTGGGTCAACGTCTGAGAATTTATAACTTCCAGCCCCTTTTCCTCTCCAGACAAGATGACCAATACGCTTATCTCTACTACGCATGCTTGCAGACATTGTTCCAATCGTTTTAGTCCACTGATCAAAGCAGTTTTGAAAACCAGCAAGTAGCACAGTGCCACCATCGTCAACCTTGTTATCATTTAATGCCAGCACACCTTGTACATTTGGACCCGAACTATGAGTCACACTATTGATTTCCTTGCTAAAATCTCGAAGATGCTCGTATTTAACATCATCAAGTGCTTTTGAATCATCAAAATACGTCCATGGATTAAGATCAAGGTGCAAATTCTCAGTTGTTTTCCAACTCGGTACGTCACACAACGATCCGTTGATTTTTACGTCACGAGTTGGTCTGTATGCACACCACCGATCATGAGATACGAGTAAATCGTCATCATGAAGTAGCAACTGAAAAGACCTTAGAACATTGGGGTTGCATCGGTTGCGGACGACCTGTTGACTAAACACAGCAGGAACGGGAGCTAGTCCATAGGTTTGAGATGATAGGTGGTGATAAGTGTCAGGATTATCCCTCTCGAAGCCAAGAGCGCTGCTTTCAAGGTATTGCCATATTTCACACTGAGTCTGCTCACATTCCTGTATTGTCAAAACATTCCTGAAAACAGCAAAACCATAGTCGTGGAAAAATTTAAGCACGGCCTTCGAACATTCTACTCCTGTACTGCGCGACTCAAAAAGCTTGATGTCGAACGACGCGACAAAACCATCATCATCAATAGGCACTTTTCTAAAATGTTTTTCATAAACAGCCAAAGAACTTGTCTCGCCAAACTCGGGAGAACTACACTCACGTTTCCTCTTACTATTTTTTGACGAGGATCTTAGTTCCTTAAGTTTACCAGCCTCCCTACTGAGTGTCCATTTGTCTGCGCCCGTGGCCTTCAATTCTTTCAACACAGCTAGTTGTAGTTCATACGGCGTTAGGGACATTTTAATCAGTCTTAATTAAAGCCTCACGGTTTCGCGCACACATCTGGTTTCGCGCGCACGCTTCTTTATAAGGACTTTATAAGGACACCGTTGTTTCACAGATCTGTTTCAAGGAGTGAGGAAACACTCTGTGAAACAAAAAAAACGAAAAAAAAAGCAATTAAAGACGAAGTTGGACGTTGGCAATAATAGCTATTTTCGAGATGTTTTTACTTGCGGTACCACAAAACAAGTAAAAATTCACATACACCTTGTTGCTAGATGTTTTCACACATTTTGTACGTATTCGTACATGTGATCATTCGTAAACGTTTAGTCCATCTCTACGGATTTTCAAATATTCAACGGAATTACGCGATATTACGCGATTTTGTGTATATGTTTAAGTCGCACTCCGGACAAGAGGCGCTGCGACTTCACTTCGGAGACCCCGCGTTCGCACCTGCAGCTGGAGTTCACTCGTTCACTCAACCTGATATTGTTCGGCTTACATTTGATTAATCGATTCATGGCATCCTCCGACGGTTTTGCTGGCGCCACCCTCTTCAACCAAGGTATGATTCCGCGGGAGCAACTTTCAAGTGTGTTCCTCTTAGTCGTTTTTGTAGGTTTCTGCTATACGTACGATGACGTGATCTTCCATCCTGGATTCATCGACTTCTCCGCTGATCAGGTGTGTAGATATCCCTCAGTTGCTCGATGGCCTCTAACGTATAGAACTAGGTTGATCTGTCTACGCGTGTGAGTAGAAATATTCAACTTCGCATGCCTCTCGTGAGCTCTCCGATGGACACCGGTATGATGCTCGTATTCTTTCAGTCGTTCCTAATAATAACCATCATGCGCAGTGACTGAGTGTGAAATGGCCATTGCGATGGCTGAAGTTGGAGGGATGGGCTTTCTTCACTACAACATGACGGTGAGTTGACAGATATTTTTTCAGTGTCAGATACTAAATGTAAACTTCCTAAAGCTGGATGAGCAAGTCCAGAACGCGCGAAGAGTGAAAGCCCACACACCTGGCTATATTGCCCAACCTGCTGTTCTACGCGCCGATTCGAGCATTTCCGAGCTGGACGCTTTGAGAACTAACAGGGGGTTTTCATCTGCGTGCGTGTCTGAAGATGGTTTGTGTGGTTCAACTTTGCTTGGACTCGTAACCACGCGGGATGCAGAACTCGTACGTGATCGCTCAACACCACTTGCTGATATCATGACGCCAGTGAGTGACTTGGTCTTAGGTTCATCTACCAAGTCTTTGCAGGAGAACGAAAGGCTTCTTTTGGAAAGTAAGCATGGTAAACTTCCGATAGTCGATCAACAAGGAAACTTGGTCGCGTTACTCACTCGTGCAAGTTATAAAGATCAATTGAATAGACCTCCTTCTGGATTACCGTCCTTGGACACAGAGGGACGCATTTTGTGCGGCGCAGCCATTGGCACGCGGGATGCTGACCGTTTGCGTGCCGAGGCTCTTGCTTTGGTAGGTGTCGATGCATTGATTCTTGACTCGTCGCAAGGTGATTCTATATATCAGTTAGAAATGATCAAGTTTTTAAAGCATAATTTGCCTAAAGTTGATGTGATTGCTGGTAATGTTGTCACTCAGAACCAAGCGAGACGTCTTCTTGAAGCGGGAGCAGACGGCCTTCGAGTTGGGATGGGGTCTGGGAGTATTTGCACAACTCAAGAGGTCTGTGCCGTTGGTCGTGGTCAGGCAACTGCTGTTTATAAGGTTGGACAAATAGCGAAAGACTTCGGTGTACCAATACTTGCAGATGGAGGTATACAGAACAGCGGTCATATTGTAAAAGCACTCTCTCTTGGCGCGAGTGTTGCAATGTGTGGCTCTATGTTTTCTGGAAGCACAGAAGCGCCAGGACAGTACTTTTTTCAAGATGGCGTGCGTGTGAAAAAGTATCGAGGTATGGGAAGCTTAGATGCGATGAAGAAAGGAAGCGATTCGCGTTACTTGAGTGAGTCCGGTCATCTCAAGGTTGCTCAGGGCGTTTCTGGTACAGTGCGAGATAAAGGCTCGGTGAAAACCATGATCCCCTACCTTGCACATGGTGTTAAGCAGGGTTTTCAAGATCTCGGTGCAAACAGTTTATCGAAGGTGCACGAGTTGCTCGCAACTGGTGAGCTTACTATGGAAGTGAGAACTGGAGCAGCACAACGAGAAGGTGGCATTCACGATATGCACAGCTACACAAAAGTCGCATGGTAATTTAATATGCACATAAGTTAATGAGTTTTAGGTCATCTATAACGCGTATACTACCAATATTCGTTCCAAACAATCAACATCTAATTTTCTTATTTCTTTCTCAGCTGCAAAGAAAGTACTAGAATAGCTTGAAGACGCACGTCAAAAATGGTACAGACGTAAATTAGAGCAGAACTTACATATCGCAATCGAATTCACGCATAGCAGTATGACAAATGGATCGTAATCCTCGCGTATTATGTTAGATCCCACCTGGTACAGCGGCGCCTGCGGTAATTTTAGACAAAATATCAAGAAAGAACCTTGCAAGACAAGCAACCTTGATCTCAACTAGTGTCTGCGCCGCAAGCGATTCAGACGACGCGTGACATACAACGAAATGCTTTGAAACATTGTTTTGCGAAAACGTTGCGCGCGGCAGAACATGTTTCATATACATTTTAGCATTACGGTGCAAAGATTGGTGTGTCTGAGCAGTTCGCTTGCTGTCAGTTTGAAGCCTAGTTATCCATTTCAACGACTGTGCGGTATTTTTGGCGCACATATCACAAAAGTGAAAGTCTAATCAGTCCACGGCCTGCAACTACTGTTTCATAATTGCGGCGTCACGCAACTCTAAACTCAGTCGTGGACTCAGATTGTGCTCCAACAGTGAAAGTCGGTTTTTGATTCGTGAGGTTGTTTTAACAATTTAGTTGGCGACTAATATTTTCAAAAAAATGTGACTACAACAGGTCGAAAATAAACAAATTCGTTTATTCACATCCTGGCCCCCAGGACCAGTGTTAATCAATATTTTAATCAATATATTATGGTAGTTTCTGGAGCAAAATTCGCACTCGGGCGTTGCAACTGTTTCGCGGCGGCGCGACCCACCAGTTTGTCTTCCAAAACTTGAAAACCTAAGAAGCGCGGCAAAGCCAACACATCACCGTGCTGCTTCCACATAGGACCATCCAAGTTCATATGCGGCACGTTTACGATTACAGTTCGCATACTACGAATGGGTCTGATAACCAAGCGGACGGTGACGAGCTACTAAATACGATAGGAGACGTACCTCGAGCGTGGTATCGCAACGAACAGCACATAGGCTATGGGCGTTCTGGGGTAAAACTACGTGGGAGTGATGCAATAGATGGCCTAGATTCTCTCTTACGCAATATAGATGATAGAAGCTCTTGGCGCCAACTATTCTATGATACTAGTGGGCAACAACTGCGTCTGTCATCTTCTCAGATTGCACTATTACAGAAGTTAGAAAGTGGCGTTTTACCAAGTTCTGGTTATGTGGAGTTTTCGACACAGAGATCGAGCTTCTCACAGAATCAAAATCAAGCGGCGGAACCCAAAAGAAGATTTCTCCCTTCAAGATTTGAGGCACGAAAAGTGTTGGCGCTTGTTCGCAGACTGCGGAAGTCGTTTTCTAGTCCCAAACAATCAGTATCAAGTCCTCATACGAATGAACTGACCTTGGATATATGGGGGACGCCCGAAAGTAATGAGAGTCTTAAGTGCCGAAGGACTTTTGGTCGGGCACCACGCTCTGCATTGGCTGGGAACGCCGAGTCGTACAATGCACCAAGCGAGTATGTCCTCGACGGCTCAAATTTAGTTTCAAATGGCCGTAAATCTTTACGCACTCTTGCTGCAAATCCGAACTTCATAAAGGAATGTTTCAATCGGTGTTTAGATCTCTATCTCTGTCCAAGAGTAGAAAAACAAACCCTACAAATGGAACCTGATTCCCTTCTACCACGTATTCCTAACCCTGCGGACTTAAAACCGTTCCCGACACTGTCGTCTACAAGATATATTGACTCTAAAGATGAAATTTGCTCCATATCAGTAGATACTACGGGCACGCTACTCGCATCCGGAAGTAGCGGCGGTCGTCTAAAAGTATGGGACATTTTATCCAGTCGTTGTTTACGTACACTAAGTTTCACAGAACCTATTGCATGTGTAGCCTGGCGCCCAGGTCCGTTACAACAAGTTGCAGTGAGCAGTGGAGAAAATGTACACATAATCACATTAAAACCAGTATTACACCATTATCAGAATCGCGAAACACATGACGAAGCATGGAGTGAGGGTGACTTTGGATCCCTTGTCATCCGACACACTTGTCACGTGAGCAAACTCAGTTGGCACTCCAAAGGGGACTACTTTCTGACTGTAGCAAAACACACGGGAAAGCTATTTGTTCATAGACTAGCCACGCGCACAACGCAGGTCTTATTCGGTGGTGACAAGAATGTAGTATCCAACGCTTTATTTCATCCTTTTGAAACAAAGCTAATCACTATTACTCAATATCACATACGGATTTTCGATATTCGTCAACAGCACTTATTACACAAAATCAAACCTGGGAATAGTTCAATATCATGTTTGTCAGTGAATGAGTACGATGGGTCTATCATGGTTGGTACAAACGACTCAAAACTTTTCATGTTCGATGTGGAAGTATCATCAATTCCAAGCAAAGTTATCCAGTTGCCAAGTGGAACCGTTGTAGCCTCAAGTTTTCATAAAAGACTGCCGCTCTTTCATGCCACTTTGTCCACCGGATCAACACATATATTTCACTGGCGATTGGCAAATGATACATTGCGAACACCTACTATAGTGCCTCTGAAAGTTCTCACTGAGAAATCAGTGGGGGGAACTGTCAGTGCGTCGGACTGTGTATTTCATGAAACGCAGCCGTGGATATTTTCCGCATGGGGATCAAGGATTACATTGTTTGTCGAAGAAAGGATCGGTTAAAAAGGAAAAGTTGTAATTTGAATTGATATATTCGTCTAAGTGTAAACGACGAGCTCACGACTCCGAGAACATAAAAAAGTTGAACAGGCTTTTCATTAAAAATCACCAAAAGTTCTCGTGTTAAGTCCTACTTTGCTGCAAGCCCTGATATGCCCGCCGCTATGCGCTCTTCTCTACGTGAGATTTTACGTAATCTGGTCGACTTATTCTTTGATCTTCGGGCTTCAAATTGATCAGCCAGCGACTTTTCGCGTGCCTTCTCGGCCTTCGCCTTGTGGATGGCCTCCATCAGAACTCGTTTGTTCTTGAACACGTTACCCTTGCACTTGAGGTACATAGAATGATACATGTGCTTGTCGATCTTCTTTGCTTCTCTATACTTCTTCAGTAATCGTCGAAGAACTCGGTGCCTTCTCAACCAAAGGATTTTTGTTGGCAGTCTGGCCTCCCTGGTACCGCGCCGTTTACCGTAACCGGTGTGTCGACCGAGACGTTTAGCAGCTTGTTCTCGGCAAGTTCTTGCGCGGGAATGGATCTAGTTACGCAAGAAGTCAGAAAAAAAAGCGGAGACTGCATTTGATCTCACCTTCGTGGGTTTTCGGATCACGAACCCATCTTTTATCAACTTACGGATGTTTTGACGCGAGTTGGCGGAAGAAATTTCGCTTATCTGTATGTAAAATGTCAGAAACGAGGAGAATATTATTTTCTTCAAATTCGAGGAAACGTTGCGTGCTGGCAGCTTCAACGGAAGCCTTGGCGCGTGCGTGCAAAACCACGTACCTCGTTAGGGTCCATCCAAATCTTGCGCGCACCGCAGTTCAATACTGAGGCCGCGAGCCTCTTTTGTAACTTGAGAGAAACCATGGCGTGAGGAGCTTTTATCAGGTGCGAAGGTTGCGTACAACACGCGTCGTGAACTGCGTAGCACGACCACGCTACCCGAGCTGTCTTTGCGATCACGCTCCGCCGCAATTTTCTTTTTTACCCTAATTTCGATTTTATCCCCGAGTGAAAATACCAGAACATTACAATAGATGATATAGTCGAGATACCAAAGGGCCGATACGTGCATTGTTTCTAGAAATTATCTTCATTTATAAATAGTGTTGTACTTAGTGTGAATTGAATACCATAACAACATTAGAATCGCATCAGTTGACAAAAATACGCCCTTCTGGTGTCAAGAGTAGAGTCTGCGGGCGTGTAGGGCGCATCACGTCTGACCCGGCCTCGAAGCGCGTACGCTCTTCGAGAGTTCGTGCGCGGAATAATTCCTTCATCATAAAAGTCCGCTTTATCTCCTGACGTACACTCGCGTGCCCTCAGTCACGATGAGCCTCATTCAGATGTGTGGGCGTGCACAAGACTTTTGCTGTATTCAAAGACCTACTGCGCGACACGTGAGATGCCATCCCCGGTAAGTAGTTCGCGGTTACAGATTGGGATTCATTTATTTTGTTGCGTATCTCGCGCACGACCCGCTACTTCGCATCCGCTGTTTAAACCCCAACAGTCGCCGATACTGAAACCCTGTTCCTTTCGCAGATTTGGTATGAGAAAAGTTATGTCAAGCGCTGTCAAACGAGACATTGCTACGACGCTGAATCATTCATTGTAAGTGCTTGTCTGCTGCTCAATTTCTCAATCCCACTGAAGATCTGCTACAGTACCTCCCCAGTTGCCCAACAAGGTAAAGGCCCCTCGCCAATAGTTGTTGAACGCTTTCAAAGCGTTGCGAGCCAACTCATGAGTCAGGTACGTCGCTATGCCATGACAAAAAACTTTAAACAATGAGAATGATCTCTCCTAGCGCATCATTCGTCTCGGTGGCGCTGTTGACGATGATAGTTGCAACTTGATAGTGGCACAGCTCTTGTGGTTAGACGCTAATGACCCAGAACAGGTAAAACTCCTCAACAAAAGTTCATTCTACTGTGAGTCTCATTCCATCAAGGATATCACTCTCTACGTTAACTCGCCCGGCGGTTCGGTAACGGCCGGTATGGCGGTCTTTGATACCATGCGTCACATTCGGCCATCTGTATCGACTGTGTGCGTCGGCTTAGCTGCTTCAATGGGTAATTGTCTTGAAAACAATTAGACATTCCAAACTCAATGTTGAATACAGGGGCATTTCTTCTGGCTTCTGGAGAACAGGTGTGATCATCATAAAAAAGAACTTTTGCGCAGAACTCACCCATTGTTTTTTCTTTCTAGGGGAAACGCTATAGCTTGCCAAATAGTCGAATAATGATTCACCAGCCACTTGGCGGCGCGCAAGGGCAAGCTGCTGATATCGAAATTCAAGCCAATGAAATCATGGTAAGTCTGTGCATGTGATTCACTCATGAAAGAATCGATAAAGAATATCGCACAGCACCACAAGTCTACGTTGAATGGCTATCTTGCAGAATTTACCAAGAAACCGTTACAGCAGGTTCGTCAAATTTCGAGCAAATTACCAAGTACGAGTTCATCGAAAGTCGCAGGTCATGGAAGATACAGATCGAGATTTTTTCATGTCAGCGCAAGAGGCCGTTGAGTATGGTCTTATTGATGCAGTTATCGAACACCCGACACATTTGGCGGTCAATAGCTCAGGGATTCCCATGTTTGCAAGCGAATTTTAATGCACCATGCAGATAACATGCATTGGTCAAGCATGAGCGACAAACGTGCGCATCTATGCGCATCTATCATGCGCAGCCTACGATAGCGCAGTCGTTGTATTAACACGAATTCAGACGCTTTCTTCACTTTCCGATCACATCTTGAGATACAAATAAACGAAATGCAGCTTAAAGAGTGAGTGAAGAGCGTGCATTTAAGCTTAAACTTGAAATTAGTGTTGCGAGGGAAAACAAACGTTACTTAGTATTACAACTGAGTAAGTAAACAGTTTTCTATCAGAGATCCTGCGCTTTGACTTGACTTTAAATCAACTTAATTTTCGTCAACGCCAGATACTGAGGAGACATTCAAAGTTAGGCGCACTCGATCAACAAAAATGATATAAATCGTACCGTTCCAACCGCGAAGGTGAGGGAAGTGGTCAAGAAGCCAAAATAAAGAAGCGGAGTAGGAACGTCAGCAAGTTGAACAACCTTGGAAGAAAATGAAAATGAAATCGTACAAATGAGATGGATTCGAAAGAGATACCTGCACTTCCATAGAACGGATTGCCTCTTGTGCGTGAGCTTCGGTAGCGATGGTCGCGCAGCCTATAAAATACAGATCAGTTTGGCTTCTCGATGATCCGTACAGAAGTTATCTCGTGAGGCGGAAAGCGCTTTGCAAGTTCCATCTCAGACGTGAAGATGGAATGCAGCTTGTAAATTTTTATTGCTCATACGGACTTACCAATCGCGATTGTCGTTGGGAGCGCGACCTTTTTGCTACGTTGAGCGTGCACAGAAGTAGGTTTCGCTCCAGACGCACGCGTTGCTTTGATCTTTAACGCGGGCCTGGCGTTGATGTTAACGGCGTTCGCGACCATGTTGAGTGGAAAGCACAAAAAAAATTCCTATGAAGCGCGCAGATGTAACGCACGATTGCGAAGCACGGTACTCGACACCTTGCGATAAACCGCGCTATCCATTCACCGCGTTTTCAACTTCTATCCTCTTTCAATAGAAAATCACGAATACGTATTAAATACAAATTGACACATATCTCTATATAATATGAAAACTTACTCTTTTAATTTTGCATGAACGATTCGGTACCCCTTGTTTTTAATCGATGCAAGATGTTCTCTAAGTATGTTATATCTTAGGTGTGTTTTGAAAAATAATTAATAATATAAACGAGCGTTGTTTACGAAGCGTGAAATGGCGAAGTAAAACACAAGCCCTCGCGCCGTCCCGCCGTCGCGCCGTCATAGATCACAGCGACGTTGAACGAACTGTTGAACGTGAAAAAGTTATCAGGAAATCCCAATGGTACGACACTTTACTCGAAGAGCTCGCACATTTGTCTCGCGGTGTGCTTCCGACGTGCTGTGCGAGCACTGGATGTATTAACGTTTTTGTGTTTTCCTCCAACGCAGGATGAAATTAAACTGTAAGTTATGGTTCGCGCGTCGGTCTGAGAAATGCAGATCCAAGTTGCGAAATGTCGAAAGGATTTTGCGTTTCACCCCTGCGAGTACTGCCCATTGTTTGATTCTACGAAACTGACGCGCCTACACAGGGCAATCGTAATGAAGGTTATCGGCCGCACGGGTTCGCGAGGCCAGGTATGAAGACTTTAACGACGACGAAAACGACACGTTCCTGATTTGATCGATGTGCTTTAAATGCCACATGATATCTACTCTGATCCCGATCGCTTATCATTTACTGACGCCGTCTTGCACAGGTAACTCAAGTTAGGGTCAAGTTTCTTGATGACCAAAACCGCCAGATCATGCGGAACGTCAAAGGCCCTGTTCGCGAAGGTGAGATTTTGCCGTAGTTGAGTAATATGTTTTTACAACGGATCATAGGTGACATTTTGACCTTAATGGAATCGGAACGCGAAGCTCGAAGACTTAGATAGTCCCCTAGACACATTCTACGTGTAATAGGAAAACTCAAAACTCGATCACTGATATTGATTTTTTACATCTGCTGGTAGACTCCGAACTATCAATTATTTGAGCGCTACTCAAAGTGGCCGTACAGTTTTTCAACAGCATTTCTTCGAGCTCTCAATCGGTGGATTGGCGAGTTCTATAAAACCACGGGGGGGCTCTTGAGTGGTTCCAACAGCTGGCTTCTCCTGTGGCTTGTTTTCATGAAAAAAGGATAGTGACATAAAGAAACGCGAAAATTACCTTGCACATAACTGAGTAAGTAGACGTCAACAAATTAGTAAAGGCTTCTTCCACATTTGATGCGTCGAAAGCCGATGTTTCAGTGACAGCCAAAGCTGGTTTGAAGAGTTTAGGTGAGTCGAAAGGCACAGAAAAGAGTTAAAATTCGAACCTTCAGCACTCGCTAGTTGCTTGGCTTGCTCAATCGAAACAGCTCGAAGATGTTCTAAGTCACTCTTGTTTCCAGCGAGTAAAACAACGATGTTGGAATCGGCGTGGTCTCTAAGTTCACGGAGCCACTTACTTGCCGCAGTAAACGATTCTACATATTAGTCAGGAATAATCAACAGCGTTATCTGCAACAAAAGCCATGTACTTACCCAAATTCGTTATGTCGTATACCAATAGAGCACCCACGGCTCCTCGATAGTAAGCACTAGTGATTGCTCGATATCGTTCCTGCCCAGCTGTATCCCATATTTGTGCCTTTACCGTTTTCCCGTCTATCTATTCAAAGCATTAGCCAATGACTCCCCTTGTTCTGAAAACTAGCGCACCTGTACACTACGTGTCGCAAATTCGACGCCAATAGTCGACTTCGATTCCAAACAGAACTCATTTCGAGTGAAACGTGAAAGTAGATTGGACTTCCCCACGCCTGAATCGCCGATTAAAACAATCTTGAAAAGATAGTCGTAGCTATATGAAATATGTTAGTGCTGAAATAGAAGCGAGTACACATTCTTTGTTCTTACTCGTCTGAATCTTTGCTCTGTGACATGTTCTTTCTCTGCACGCGTCCCCGTATCAACGCAACGCCGAACGAACGTCGGTTTGCTTTCGGCCCAGACACCAAGTAAGTCTCGACACTGAACCAGTAAAAAACGGTAATTTTGTTTGTTTTTGTTAGGGCTTACGTTTGCATTACAGCTGATATCTATTCATGTGTAAGGGCGACTAACAGGTCGAAATTAGAATAGTGAAATGCCCAAAGTTATTCCTATTCCCAAAAAATCGTGACTAACAGGTCGAAAATAAGCTAATTTCTTATTCCAATTGCCCAAAGATTGGAATAAAATCGCCAAAGTTATTCCAATCTTTGCGATTGGAATAGCGATTGGAATAGCGACGACGAGTTAATGACTCAACGATTTTTAGGGGGTCACGGAGCCCGCTATTCTAATTCCGCACCTGTTAGTCGGAAATAGGAATAGCGAGCCTTCACCTCGACGTAAATCGCACGTCTCGGCGTAAAGATGATTAAAAATTCGTGCGACGGCGCAATAATCACACAAGGCGACGATATCGCGCTCGCCGCTCAGCGCGCGATGACTTCCGCGTCGAGTACACGACGTTTTCGTTTCCCATTCTCTCCAAGTCAAAACTGTGGGTATGTATTGACCAATCGTTACTCGAGGCTGTTCGCTATTTCAATCGAGGACCTGTTAGTCGGAATTAGAATAAAATTGCAATATACACCCGAAAAAAGGCGCTATTCTAATTTCGACCTGTTAGTCACCCTTAGGGACACAAGTCTTGAGTT
>Ga0222714_10003993_pt1 | contig 14714 bp, 7 predicted proteins | sample C33_3DmetaG_FD_165048 | JGI IMG/M metagenome (GOLD analysis project Ga0222714, IMG submission 165048) | Estuarine water microbial communities from San Francisco Bay, California, United States - C33_3D | ecosystem: Environmental > Aquatic > Marine > Unclassified | place: USA: California... | reverse complement strand
CACTACATGCTTGCTAATGATAAAAAAGTTAGAGAAAAGCTAAAGCTGTCGGTAGACAATGAACTTTCTGGAGCTACAGCTACGGCAATTAATTCTGTTGCTTGGGATGTAGAATATAACGAGGCAAAGGTTGTCAAAGCTCTTAAAGAACTTGGTCGTCCTGCAACTCTTAAAGAATATGTTGACGCCGTAAAAGAAAACAAGGGTTACGATATCTATGAAGCTCCTTATAACAATAAGCTTGTAGATGTTAAAATGGCTTTGAGCTGGAACGAAGACACTGTATCGGATAAGTCTACAGAAGGTCTTAGTATTACAGAGCAACCTAAAGCTTTTCAAGTAGCGCACGTTGATCCGTTTACGGCAGTAGCTGAAGATTCGATATTTGCAGAATTTTTCAAGGATATAGATATGAATCCTGATAAGTTTATTGCTAAGATCCTTGCCTTTGATGATATTCGTACAGGTAGTAAGTTGATTGGTTATGCATCAAGAGCAATGAGTTCTTGGTTTGTAGGCTCGGAATTAAACGCAGAGTTTCCTGAAGCTTTGGCATACGACCAGGGACAATACCAATCGTTTGCTGAATCTATGACTAATGATGGATTTAGAAAAGCTTATATCATTTCTGCAGCTGTATCAATGGTTACAGATAACGCTAAAGAAAAACTTGCGGGTAAGCTTCAAATCAATAAGCAGAACTTTATATATTCACTTATGATGATCTCTGCAGGCATGTCTGCTAAAGAAGCACTGCTTGTATTACAACAACCAATTTCTAGAAAACTATTTAAGGAGCTTGCGAAAAAAGACAATTCATTTTTATTTTCTCCTTCAAAAGGTTTATCTGAGAGGCTGGCTTCTTTTATAGATCCTAAGGGTGTTTCTGTATCTTCTTTACTTGAAAAATATGGAGAGGCTGTACCAACACTGACTCAAGACCTTCTTGTATCTAATATGCAAGAAGAGGATAATGCAATTAACTTGGCTGTAGCTAGACTTATTCTGCAACTAGACGGATATCAGTCTAAGTTTATGAATATTGCACAAGTTACTAACCTTGTAAGGGGATATGAGAATAATAAATTCTTAGATTTAGATGAGACCGATGAGTCTTTAGAAAATAACTTTGTAGGTGAAGAGAAGTTTAGAAAAGATAAGATGTACGGAGCTTTGCTATCTGCACATGAAGAAATTAAAAAAGTTACTTCTGAACTTGCCGTAACTAGATTCTCAGGTTTTACAGAAAGTTTGAAAAAGATTGCTGCTGGCTTTGAAGTAAATAGAAGGGTTAAGAATAAGTTTGATGAAAGTCTACCTAAAGAGTTGCTTTCTTATCTTAACATTCTTGCATACAAGAACTACTTGATGCGATCTGGTAAGTATAGAAACTTGAATACGCTTACAAATGATCTTGTTTATGGTGATGGTGATACTAACATTGCCAGCATCGTGCAAAATCTTAAGCAACAGTTTCCTGATAACTACTTCTTGAATAAACATGTTATAATTGTCTCTTCAACAGATCCTAAAAATAAGTATGGCGTTTCCTACATTGAGAATACATCATATACAAAGTTGTCAAAGATTGAAAAGCAGCGTGTAAAGAACTCTGTAATTGAGCTTTACTCTAAGAGACCAGATGCTGTAATAGACCTCTTTAACTATACTCTTGTAAAAGATGGTGGCTTGTTTGCTGGAGGTAGTATAATTGATCTGCTTCCATTGTTTATTAAGCAAGATTTCTTTGACGCATCTAAAGGTCTTCTTGACTTGTTTAAAAACATAGACGAGTACAATGATTCTGATCAGATTGCTGTTTTGGGTATAACTTTCCAGGATGCTATGAGAGAGTTTGCTAAAAACTACACAGCAAACTCACAGTTTATTTCTTCCCCTAAATCATATCTGGTAAGTGTTTCAAGTCAAGGCCCTCTCACAAAAGCAAGTGAAGGTGCTATTACTATAGATCTTTTCTCAGGTATTAGAGATACTGAAGATTACACAACAAGTGTGATGGAGGAATTCTTTAATGAAGACACTGGTAAAACCGAGTGGTTGCCTTCCGGTATGGTACTAAAAGCTACTAAGTCTCGTGAAAAACTTAATTCTGAAGAGAAAGAAAAACTGTTTGAAAACATCCGTACTGCCCAAAGAGACTATGGATTTATAAGAGAAGAAGTAGATGGTCAAGGATATTACACTGCACCTTATTATATAAGAATTGGTGATGAGGCTTACAAACTTGTTGGTGACAATCAGCCTCAAGACCCAGAAGGAAATTCGTATCTTGGTACTGTCAGACCTACCGGATTTAAGTTTACGTACAGCCCTATAAAAAATGGATGGGGTTCTTTGAAAACAACAAAGATTGGATTTGTTTTTGGAAACAATCCGGTTGCTTCTAAAACATCAAAAGGAACTGAAGGAGATGTTGTTTCTCAAGCTGTTGTTAAAAACGTACAAGCTAAACTTAACGAAGCGGGAATAGGTGTGATGCCTAATGACAGGGGTATGATTATTTATTTTGATAAAGCTACCGGTGAAAATATTACACAGTACAATGGCATGAGTCCAGATAAAGTTGTGGAGTCTTTAGATTCAAGAAAAGAAGAATCGTACGAAGAGGTTTTACCTTCTAGCATTGACAAGCCTGCACCTGCAACTGAGACTAAAGCTCCTGCTTTTGGTGTAGCTTCTCCAGCACCTGCTTCAAAAGCACCCGTAAACGCATTCGGCGTTGCTTCTATAAATCCAAAGTTTGTAACTCTTTCAAGAGATCTGGCAAAACTTGGTAAAGGTGCTACTCCAGAGTCTCTTAAGGCTGAATATGATCGTTACTCTCAGAATGGTGCTAACAGTGTAGATGACTTTATTGACTTTAAATTAAACTGTTTATAATATGGCAACGTGCTTCAATAAGAATTTGCCTGAGTACAAAGCTCTGTTTGATATATACGGTGATGACATTGTCGTATCTGGATTAATCAGTGCTTATCAGAAGAAAAACAATACCGAAGGTTATCCTTCTGTATTAGAAGCTGCGGCTTTTAGAAGAGAGACCCAAGCTGCCTACTCTTTAAAAAAGTCAAAGGTTGTAGATTCTGTATATATGAATCTTCACGATAAAGGTTTGATAGTTAAAAAGTACAGTAATTATTATATCAAAGGTGGAACGGAGGTAAAACGTAGTGCGAACATTCTTGCTGCTAGAGCAATGATGCACATGAACGGAATTCCTAAGTCTGCAATATCTGTAACTAAAGACCAATATGGTTTTAGAGTTACCGTTAACGGTGCCCTGATACAGGACGATATAAGATCTAGTAAGAGTGTTGATGGCATATTTGCAATCACTGCTTTGCTTGAAGATAGGTTTCCAAATGTTCAGGTTGAGGTTGTTGATGAAACAAAAGCTAAACAGATTTATGATTCTATTCCGGAAGAGTATAGAAAAGAAGTTAAGTTTTCAGATATTAACTCTTTCTACTTCCAAGGAAAAAGTTATTTGATTCAGGGGCGTGTTACAAATGAAACAGCCATAGAAGAAATGTTGCACCCTCTTGTGGATGCAATAAAGAAAGATAACGCTGAATTATATAATGGTATACTGCAGGAGTCTAAGAATAACTTTCCTGCGTTGTACCAAACTATTATGGCAGATTATAATGAGTCTGCTAAGTTTACAAAAGAAGATCGTGAAGTAGAGCTTGTTACTCAGGCTCTTTCAAGACACTTTAGAAAAGAGTATGAACTTGCTGGAGGAGTAACTAAGTCTTATCTCCAAAAGCTCAATGAACTAGTTAGGTGGTTTGCTAATTCAATTAAAGACCTTCTTAACTCTTTTGTTGGATCCGATCTACAGGTTACTGTCAAGGATGTAAATCCTAATCTGTCTTTATCCGAAATAGCGGATATGCTTCTTACAGATAACATCAAGTTTAATTTTGATGTAGAAGCAGGCTCTGTTAAATACTCTATACAACAAGATCTTGCGGGTAACGTTAAAAGCTTGATGAGATCTGGTACACCTATACAGAGGCAGATCATTGAAGATATAGTACTTAACGATGGCATGAACATCAAGCTTGTTAAGCAAGATGAGAATGGAAATGAAGTTCACTATTATGTAGCTACCGCCGGAGAATTTGTCGGTCAAATGTTTGACTCTGTGACATACTCAATTAAAGGTGAGTTTAGTGATGACAGAAAAACCGAGAATTTTTCAATGTTGTTCGGTAACCAGTTTGATCAAATCTTGGAGGACATTGCTGCTCGTAACTCTAAAGAAAAAGCTATAGCAAACGCTAAAGCTTTAGCTGAAAGAGAGGGTGTTCAAGGTCTTACCGATGTTCAGCTTGAAGAAGTGTATGTTAGAATGCAAGACATTGTAACAAGCTTAAGTCATGATGGAACCATTCTAATTCCTCAAGTTGTTATTGGTGACGCTAACTCTTCTGTTGCTGGATCTATAGACTTGCTAGCAATTAGTCCTGAGGGAGATGTAAAAATCTATGACCTTAAGGTTTCTAAGTATGAGTATACTGATAGAAAGTTTCCGGTATATGAAGGTTCAAAACTTGGATCTGATACGGAGCTTACTACGAAAGAGGCACATGCAATTCAGGTAAACTCTTATAAGAGAATCATTGAAAATATGGGATATAAAGTTTCTGGTACTTATACCATTAACGTTACTTATACTCCTAAGACTGCCGAGGATGGTAGTATTTCAATGGAAAGCTTTAGGCTTAGTGGGTATAACTCTCATGCTGAGTCTTCCCAGTCTTCTCATGTAAATACTATTGTTGAGAAAACAAATGACGGTGTTTACAAGAATGAGTTAAACTATGTAAGAAGTCAAGAGTTTATTGAGGATCAAGCTCCTGAAACACAGAAGATTGAAGATGATCCTTTACAGCAGCCGGAGACTTGGTTGAATGCGTATAATACGTTGAATCAATTTGTAACGAAGCTCTATACTAGAAAAGAAGTATTAGAAACTTTTACTAATGAATCTAGAAAGAAGGCGGCTAAAAGCAAAGCTATCAATGCTCTGTCTGTAGTATTGTCACAAATAGAAACAGATCTTAAGGGAGCAGATCCTTCTAATCCAAAACTTAAAGTTGCTATATCTACAGTATTAAGGTATGCTGAAGAAGATGTGGAAACTATTATGAGGTATTTGTCTGATGCTGAAAGCGTTAAAGAAGATCGTTTTGCCACAGTTTTGAGAAGTTATCAAGGTTGGTTGCAAAGCTATGATTCATTGCAGGAGATGTCAGATGTTCTCTCCTCAGAAGATCCGGTAAAGCATCGTCTAGATAAGTTCTTGAGTCGTAACAGAACGGCAATAAGAAGTGTTGAAGGAGCTTATAAAAACTTTGCTAAGTATGTTGTTGCTAACACGTCTGCAAGGGGTGAATTCTTTGCACAGAATCCTGAAGAACTTGAAAAGCTGGTAACGGAAACTGAAGACATTGGAACTTTCCGTAGAGAAACTCAATCTCCCACCGCCTCCTCTGATACATTATCTGTAACAGCGGATAGAATCTTTAAACGTAAGCTTCAAGAAGTAAGAAATAAAACTAAAGAAGTAACCGAGAGAGCTGCTGCAATTGGGAATAACCTTATTGAAGCTTCTAAAAAGAGCGGTATAAGCGAAAAAGATGCCTATGACTTTATGCTTGGCAAAGATTCTGATGGTAAGCTTAACGGTAGATACGTATCAAGAGTATCGTCTTTGTATAAGAAAATATACAAGCAGTTTAAAGAACCTCTTGAGGATGAGTCTGGTAACATGCTTAAGCTTTCGCCGTTAAAAAATGCGGCAGATAATCCTGAACTAGCTGAAAAGAATAAGAAAATCTACACTCTTAAAAAGCAGTTTCGTGCATTTTTACAGGCTGAAAAAGTAGACGATTCTGGTAAACCTGTTGATGGTGATTACCACAAATACTCTGATCAATTTAAAGCTGTAAGAAGTAGATATGAAATTTGGAGTGGGCGTCAGTGGATTAAAAGATCTGATGTTACCGACCTTGAGTATCAAGAGTACAGATTAAAATATTACGATCAGGTTCGTTACATGAAAGCTGTAACAATTAAAGGTGAACCTACAGGTGCAGTAGAAGAGTCTGTATCATACTTTGTTAAACGTGATCATGTTCAAGTTCGTGATGCTGCAGCTGATGGAACCAAACTAACTGATGAGCGTTGGGAAAAAATCCAGAATGATAGTTCTGAATTAGGACGAGCCAGAAAAGAGTTCTATGATTTCTTTATTCAAGAGTATGAGAACTTTGCTTTGCAGCAATTACCTAGAGATGTTAGAAATAGTATGCTTGGACACATTGGTCGTGTTAAAAATCAATTTGTAAAAAGAGTAATTAAATCCCCTTCAGAGGTAGCTGGTAATATGTGGGCTCATCTTGGTCCCAATGTTAGATCAATGTTCCAAACAAGCTACTATGCCAAAGCTTCTTATAATGATGAGAACGGGGATCCTATTGAGACAGCACCCATCATGTTTGTTGGAGATCTTAGAAGTGAAAGAAGAATACAAAAGCTTGATGAAAAGATTCAAGAAAATTCTACTCTTTTTAAAGAAAAGAAAATTACTATTGATGAGTTTTCCAAAGAAAACGATAGACTTCAAGCTTTAAAGAATCTTGAAATTAATAAGCTTGATGTAAATGAGATTGAAACAGATCTAACTAAAAACCTTATTGCTTTCAGACAAATGTCCGAGAACTATGAAAGCATGATGGAGATTGAAGATACTCTACTAGCTCTTCAAAAGACAATTGAGAACAGAGAGTATACTCCGAAAGGTGGTAAGTTTAGAAGTGTTGTAAGCTCTGTTAGAGGTCAGACTACAAAGACGCCTCAAAAGATATCAGGTAAGGATTCAAATGTTGCTAAGCGTTACAAGATGTGGATGAGAATGTCTTTCTATAACGAGAAAGCATTTGAGCAAACAGCTGCAGAAAAGGTTACGAAGAAGTTGATGGGTTATACGTCATTGACATTCTTAGGATTTAACCCATTCTCAGCCGTTAACAACTTGTTATATGGTAACATATCTAACATGATTGAGGCTGCCGGTGGTCAGTTCTTTGATAGATCTGCTTATGGTAGTTCAACTGCTGAATTCAATACACAAGCTATACCTGGATTCTTATCTGCAATGGGAACTGCTAAGGGTTACTACGGTAAGAAGAGAGATGGTAGCAAGTTTGCTGCGGCTGTAAACCACTTTAACATGGTTCGTCGTTATCAGTCTGGTGAAGGTAGAGCTTCTGTTCCTGAAATTTTTGACTTTGCTTACGCTATGTCAGAAGGAGGTGAATATGCAATTCAGAGTAAGGTGGGTGTTGCAATCTTAAAGAGTACCATGATTAAAAAGAATGATGGTACAGAAGAGATTTCTGTATACGACGCTTTTACTTATGATAATAATACCGGAGAGTTTAAGTTGATGGATGGTTATGAGCTCAGCAAAGAACAGATGGCTGATATAAGTCTTAAGATCTACAGAGTTAATGAATACATCCATGGTAACTACGCTCCTGAAGATAAGATGGTTATGCAGAATCACTTTATCGGTGAGCTTGCTGCACAGTTCCATAAGTGGGTTATACCAGGATTAGATGCCCGCTTTAGAGAATCTTATCATGATGAGTACTTGGGTGAAGTAGAAGGTAGATATAGAACTTTTGGTAGATTCATGAACTATCTGTATAAGACTACAGGAGACATTGAGGCTACTAAAGCGGCCTTTACAGAAAACGAGCTTAAGAACATGTACAAGGTACTTGCTGAGATCGGATTCTTCTTAATGGCCTTCACCGCATACGCTATCTTTAAAAACCTTAGAGATGATGCGGATGATGATGACGAAGGTAAGTTTACAAAAAGAATGTTAGGGGCACTGCAATATCAAGCAAGCCGCCTAGCTTTCTCAGAACTTGTCACATATATAGATCCTACAGAGTATAGTAGAATCTTGACTAATCCATTTGCTTCTAGTAGAATGATAAGAGACTTTGCCGACGTGGTTACCCAAGGAGGGAAGTATCTCTATTACAATCTTGCTGACGGGTTAACAGACAGTGAGCTTACTAAGAAGCTCTACTATACCAGAGGAAGCCGTAAGGGTCAACTTAAACTTAAGAAAGAGTTCTACGATGTAGCTCCGTTGCTTAAGCAAGCAAACCGTTGGGTGTCCTTTGATACAGTAGAAGACTTCTACGTAAGACAGAATTAATGTTTGATTATTACGATCTGGATTTTAATAATCAAGAAAATTAATCCTAAAGACACTTCATAGAAGATCGGATCTACGTGTCTTTCATGATCATCTTTAATTGAATAACCTTGATCAGTGGGTCTGTAAGACGCTATGTTTAGACCGAACAGGATCCGATTTAGGTTGAGCAAGTCAAAGGTGACTTTCAGTAAAGGTGGTTGCATTTGATGATGATTTAAAGATTAAAGTTAGGCTTTTGGCCTTGATTTTTGTATATTAATAATAGAGAGAAACCAACTTTTTATTAATGTTTAACGTGTTACGCAAACATGAAAAAGTATTGGTGGACTCTTGTCACTTCGTTAATTTCTTTAAGTGTATTTGCTCAGAATGGTGCTAATGAGATACTTACAGCACCTGCAAGCAATGATCCCTACATTCTTGTAGATACACTATTTACACTGGATAACTATCCAGCTACTTACACTGACGTTTATGTTCACTTTGCAAACCCTACTGCAAATAATATTAAAGCTGTTCAGTTTAGACTGTTTTATGATAACTCTGCTTTTTCTGGTGCAACCATGTACTGGGGACCAACAGCTCAAGCTGTAGCAGACAAGTACGGTTCATACTTTACAAACAGTGATTACATAAATGTTGTTGCTACGTATACAGGTACATCTAGTAACTTCAATTGGGCGGACGGTGCTATGTTTAAGCTCCGTCTTTTTCATTCTGGAGCATACAATGGTGTATCTGACTCAGTAGCTATCTCCGGTTCTAGTTCCTATACCAACATTGCCACCACCGGTAATGGTACAGACGTAAACTTAGAACTTTATAATTACGGAGGTAACTTCCAGATGACTCCGTTAACGTTCCCTGTAAAGGTTAGAAACGCAGATGGATCACCTGCACTTGGTGTTTGGTTCACTGCTAGTAAACGTTTGAAGAGTTCTTCGGGCGTTTGGACTAGTATTGTTTCTGATTCTACAGATGTGACTGGTTTGATGCAAGTAACGCACCCAATAGATACAAACTTTTGGAATCTTAAAATTATGGCTCAAACCGATACTATGACTGACGGTGGAGCAATATCAATTGTAGATGCTTATAAACTTGCTAACCATGTGTCAACTCAAGATACCTTGTCCGGAATTGAATGGTATGAAGGAGATGTTAACGAAAGTCAAACAGTCACCGTATCTGATGCGTTTGCTGTTTTTAATCGTCTTGCTCTTGGTCAAACGGATTGGGACCAGTTGTTTACTGGAATAAATAACGTATCAGTATTGTGGCCTTCTGAATGGGCTATTGCAAACTCTGCAACAGTTGCACCTAACTGGAATAACATTCCTAGAGTATACGCAATTGATACTATTGTAAACAGTATGGATACTCTAGAGCCATACATCTATGTGGTAGGTGATGCTACTAGCTCTGGTTATAATAACCCCGCTACTATTCTTGCCAAAATGGCTAACCCAAGCATGGGTACAGATTACATTCTTGATCCTGCTGTATACTACTCTAACAAGCCAGACTCAATTGAGTTTAGAATTCCTAAGCTTATTGTAACAACTGATAACTACATGGATGTTCCAGTAACAGTGTACACGTTTGGTAATAAGGTAGGAGCTCTACAGATGGGATTGAAGTTTGATACTGCGGTATTTGAGTTTGTGTCTCTGAATATGGGGGATGCTGCTTCAAAGTGGACATCGTTTATGACATTTAAAGATGGTGGAGTTTTCTGGGCTGGTCACGAAGATAAGATGAATCCTAGCATTCTTGAAGGACCAAGCCAAGTATTTACTTTCAGATTTAAGGTTAAGTCTATTCTTGGCTGGAGAACATCTCCTCTTGCAATCTTTAACAAGGCTGCAGGTGATGAGAATGCTTATGACATGTCTATGCGTCCTTCACCTAATGATGGTTCTGTAGTTAACGGTAAAGCCGAAATGGATGAGAAGACATTAGCTCTTCTTACAGGATTCATTACTTATCCTAATCCGGTGTCTGAAATAACAGGACACTGGCTTGTAGTAGACTTCTATATTGAAGACTTTACACAATTCAACGCACTGGTCTTTAACTCTCAAGGCCAGATTGTAAAATCAGTTTCTAACAATGTAACCGATACAGGTTTCCAGACTCAAGGTATTTGGTTTGGTGATTTACCTGAAGGTGTTTACGTAGTTAAACTGACAACTAACGACAGAGAGAAATTCTACAAAATCATTAATTATTAAAACCATGAGTGAAGAAGCACAAGAAGGTGGATGGTCTGGAATGAAAAAGACCATCCTTGGTATAGGAGGATCTGCAGTTGCTGCAGTAGGTGTTTGGGTTAGTACCCAAGTAAATACTATACTGGGTATTGAAGAGGAAGAAACTGGAGCTACTACAGAGGTTGTACAAAGCAACCAACAGAGCGTTAATGTAACTGGTCCTGAGATTGTTATTAATGTTCCTGAACAAAAAGCTGCTCCAGCCCAAACTACAGTTATTAAAGAAACTGTTAGAGAAGTACCTGCTGCTCAACCGGTTGCTCCAGTAGAAGAAAAGCCTGAGACTCCAATGGAGAGAATGGCTCGTCTTAAGAAAGAAAGAGCAGCACAAGGAGGAGGACAGCCATGAGAACTAGAACAGACGTTATATTAGAAAACATCTTTGCTCCGTTGGGGATATTGATGGTAGTGGCTGGTTTGCTATTTGTAGGAACCATGGCTACTTCTTGTAAATCTTCCGTTGGTGTGCAGCAATATGCGGCTGACTTTGAAAAAGCAGAAGCTTTAAATACTCTTCCTGTATATACGGGTGAGAGACAAATCATTCAACTCTCTAAACTTAATGTCAATAAAGAACTTTGGGATATGTTTCCTGAGCTTAGAGACAAGAGAGTAGGCATGGGTGTTTCTAACCGTATCATCGAAAACTTTGAACAAACTGGTAGATTCTCTTACGCTGAGGAAAAAGAGGCCATCCAAAATCAAATGTTGGATACGTGGGAAGCAGAAATTAATGGAATGGGTAATGGTCAGACTCAACTCAAGATGGAAGGGATTGCTCTTCCTAAGTACGTAGTGTACGCTGAGATCTATGACTTTTCTGTTTCATATGCTGAAACTTATGATAAAGGAAAGCTAAACAAATCAAACACCACAATCATTGGTATCCAGATCAGAATGGTAAGTGTTGACAATGGTCAATACATTGTAGCATCTGGTCAAGGAACTTCTACTCAAATGGGTGAAGGTTTCTTTAAAAATCCTCAGATGGGTTTTGATGGATCAACAGTGGGTATTGCTACACAACGTGCGTTAGAGATTGCTACAGTAAATCTCATTAAGCGCATGGAGCAGTATGGATGGTAAATTCAAAATATTATTAATCTTTCTGCTGGGATGTATAGGACTAAAAGCACAAACGTTTACTTACAACTATACAGATCCCTGTACGGGAATACTGCAGAGCGTCACCCTGTCTCAAAATTCTGGGACAGTGGTGATGTTTTATGCGGGACAGTACCAAACATTTACAGCAGCTCAACTTCAATCAGGTGGATATGAAAACTGGATTGCTCAAATTAATGCTCAATTTCCTCCGGGTAGCAACCCATGTGCAGGTAATGGTTCTTCTAACGCTAATAATAGTAACGCAAACATCGGAACAAGTACAGCAAATAATGTTAGCGGTATTGTCTCTATCAGCACTAGCATTGCCGGAAACTTGGGGGGAAATAGTGTAGGTTCAACTTCAATAGGTGGTACAAATGGATCGTCATCAACCTCTGGTAATAGTTCTAATGATAATAACGGTGACGGTAACTCTGGCAGCTCTTCAGGGGGGTCTACAAGTACTGGCTCTGGTGGGTCTTCTGGCTCTGGCTCTGGAAATGGTAGTTCTGGCTCTTCTGGCGGTTCATCAGGAGGATCAGGTGGCTCAGGTGGTTCAGGCTCTTCCGGAGGAGGATCTACAGGAGGTTCTGGAGGCTCTGGAGGAGGTCAAACAGGTGACAACTCCGGAGGAGGAATAGGTGGAGGAGGTACCGGTGGTGATGTAAACACTGGTGGCTCTGGTGGTACTACTGAAACCGGAAGTACAGAATCAGGTGGTTTAGGAGGAAACGAAAGCACAACTACCGCATCAGGTGGTGACTCTGAATCTGGAGGAGACTCTGGTGGTGGAGGAGGTGGTGGTAAGCCGAAACAAAAGCAAGAAAAGATAGGTAGAGGCTCTCTGATTGGATCGGGAGATATGGTAATTGTCCGTAACGGTAGCGATATTAAGGCTACTGGTATGGACAATTATAGGTTTAATATGTCTCTAACTCACGTGAACACGAAACAAACGTTCATCAAAGGAGCTAACTTAAACTACACTACAGGGGAGAACGTTGCAAGTATCACTCTATATGGATCCTATAAGACAAAAACATTCATGGGGGTTGGCTCCAACTCTACAATGTCAAACTTTAAATCTGATTGGTTTAATACCACCACGTTATTAGGTGCACAGAAACTTTGGAAGTTTACTTTCATGGGTGGCACCAACTTTACAGTGGGTCAGATAGGTGAATCAAGTTTCCAAAACTGGAGTGTTGTTGCAGGAGGCTTTACTGGTTTCAACGGAGGCAAATCCTTTACGGCAAATGTGATGGCCCTGGGTGTGTACTCACCGTATATCTTCTACTATGAGGGGCAGTGGTACAAATCCGGTATCCTGTTAGTACCATTAGCAAACATTGACTTCAAGGTAACAGATAAGTTTAAATGGAGTATATCATTTTCTGGTGCGTATCAATACAAAGCAGACATCCTTAACTTTCAGTTGTCAACTGGTACAAAAATGTTACTATGAAAAAGTTTATTTTAACTCTGATTTTTATACTGTGGGTATCAATACCGACGTATTCTCAAACCTCCGAGAATACTCAGACAATATCTGATGTTACTTCAATACAGTACATTGATTTTGATACTGATATTATGAGTAGTTCTAACATATCAGTTGGGGTGCTGGGTGATATGAGTATATTGAGCTACAATCTAACTTACGAGTGGGGTAAAGAGAATATAACAAATGGATTATTTATGTCTAATACTCCTTTCTTTAAGTATACCAAAGTAGGATATAGTCACAGCAGAGTTAAGACTATCAAAAACATAGAGAGAACTAATTCATATGGGGTGACCATATCGGCATTTGCTGATCACTCAGCTGTAGCAATAAGTCCCTACTTCAATCAAATTTACAAGTTTAAAGACGGTACTAAACTCGGGTATACTTTCTTCATTAGAGATAATACACACGATGACTTTTATCTATTTGATGAGTTTTATCCTGCTGCGTCCTATACAAAGTATAGTATGATGATAACGGCAATGAAGGACTTTGAGTATAAGAAGCTTGTATTAGGGCCCGAATTATTTTTACTATCTTCTATAAGGACCCACTATTTTAATTTAGATGACTTTGAGGGTGCACTAGACATTTGGTACTGGGATGACTTCAATCTTAATGCATACTACGGAGCCTCGTTAAAATATAAACTGACTGAGAAATTTATGTTTGGTACTAAACTTAGAAGCTGCTACACATACTCCCCTTCAGACAAAACTCTTGGATTTCGTAAAGCAACTCCGTACATACTTTCAATAGGATGTAATTATGATTTCTAAATTAAAGATAGTACTCCTGTTAGTCTTACCTCTATCTCTGATAGGGCAAACTATTACCCTGCTTCCCATAGGATCTCAGAGTGTTAGTAGTATACCTGTAACAGTAGACCACTATGTAACAACCTCTAATGGAGTAACATTCGTAAGGATATTCAGAACCCATTATGGTAACGGTAATACATCTCAGTACGCACAATATCCAATGACTCGTTCTGAAATGGATAAGTTGTTTAATACTTCATATGCAGCAACCAATTGGTGGTGGCAGGGAAATATAAATGCAACAACATCTCTAAACTTCACCAACTACACCACTCTAACCAATGCTGGAGCAGCTGTTCCATCTAATGGTGATTACTACTCTACTGAAGTAACATTTACATTCGTTGCAGCAGAGACAGGAACATACTCATTCAGATTAACTTCAGATGATGGTTCTGATTTAACAATCAATGGATTTTCAGTAATTGAATACTATGGGGGTAAGGGTATTGGTACATTCAAATATGGAACTTATTCAATGGTTGCAGGAAGTCAATATACTGTTGTAGCACGAATGCAAGAATATGGTGGTGGGGATGGATTGATACTACAATGGAAAAGGCCTTCTGCTGCAAACTACTATCTTCTTTTAAGTGAGGTTGGAGTGGCATCTTCAAGTTGGGTATCACAAGGAACTAAAAGCACAAATTCAAATGGGCAGGTAAGTTGGACTAACTCATCTAACTGGCCTTATCAAGTTACTATTAGTTTACATAACGAACCGAATGTTATGA
>Ga0222714_10003992_pt1 | contig 14714 bp, 17 predicted proteins | sample C33_3DmetaG_FD_165048 | JGI IMG/M metagenome (GOLD analysis project Ga0222714, IMG submission 165048) | Estuarine water microbial communities from San Francisco Bay, California, United States - C33_3D | ecosystem: Environmental > Aquatic > Marine > Unclassified | place: USA: California... | reverse complement strand
CTGCCCCCTGGCGTTCATGCGAGGTCGCACGTTCGAGAAGAGTTGGATCATCGCCGACGAGATGCAGAACGCGACTCCTAATCAGCTAAAGATGATCCTGACGCGGATCGGCAAGGGATCCAAGATGGTCGTGACGGGCGACCCCAACCAGCACGATCGTGGCTACGACGTGAATGGGCTGTCGGATATTCTGGAACGGCTAAGCCGTGCCGAACCAGAAAATCGGATGCACATGTCTGTGGTTTACTTTACGGTCGCCGACGTGGAGAGGCATCCCGCGATTGTGGATGTTCTGCGACTTTATGGAGAGACTTGAGTGCCGAATCGCTACGACTTCTGACCAACTGATTTCGGCCGAGTCTCCATGCCTTGGCCACGGGTCCGTTTTCGTTTTTCGCGTTCAGGAATGCTGCTATAAAAGCAAATGTAAGTGGTATGGTATTCATATAAATACATTAGTTTTCTTTATTGGAGTTACCCTTTTGGATTCTAGTGTGTTTCTTGGTATATGTAGATTTTTCGGTGTGTTTCTTATCCGATTCGCGCTTTCTCTCGCGCGAGGATTGGTCTCCCTTGGCCATTTATAAGATTAATCTTATGCTCTTTAATTGGCGAAGGCAACACCACCCATGCCGTTCTGGACGCGGAAGATGTTATAGTTGACGGCGTAGAACCAGTTGAGATTTTTGTCAGCTGCCGGACTACCAAACTTGATCTCGGCGTTGTCCAGACGGGAGAAGTTGCAAGTTCCGCAGGGCTGATACTTGTCCGCCTTGAGAGCAAACGAGTACATCCACAGGTAATTTGCAGCATCGGAACTGGCTTGCATCTCGCTTGAGTTAGAGCTATGGTGATAGGGCTGGACGTAGGCGAAATACTTACTGGTCATGGGATCGAACATATCAACACCGTTGAGGTTTAGCTTGGCGTCGACGAAAGTGTATTGGTCAGAGTGAACATTAGAAGCACCCCACAGAAGACACTTCACTGGGTGGTTGAAGTAGGACAAGTCCACCTTGGGGGCAGCAGTCACAGTCTCAGGCTGAATGCGCTGAACCTGGGTGAACAGCATCTCCCTGGGAGCATTTGCCATCGCAGCGCGTTCGTCGGTATCGAGCTGGATGTAGTTGGCGTAGTACTTGGTATTGGCACCATCGCCAACGGAGCCGAACTGAACGCGGATCTCGACATCGTGGTACTGGAGGGCGACCAAGGGGAGGGCGCAACCAACCTCGTCACAGCACGAGAAGTGAAGTGGAAGCCATGTGTTGTTCTCCGAAGCATTAGCGTTCCGTCCAGCGAAACCCTTAGCTCCCGTGTTGGTAAGGAACTTGGTGTAAAGTGAGTTGGCGTAGAAAGCATCATGCTCCTCAATCATCTGACCTCCCACATAGAGACGGAAGAGAGCAGGTGTAGAAGACTCCGATCCAAATGCCGTGGACGCGGTACTACTGGAACTCATCTCCGCCCAGATGTAGGTGAGAAGATCACCCTTGCGCGTGATGGGAAGGCTGATGGTCTGATTTGTATCAGCGGTACCGATAGGAAACAGCTCCACCGGGAACTGCGCGAAGTTGGTGTGACGCTTGTACATCGACTGGAAAAAACTGACCTCAGGTTTACCAGTGAGGAAAGCATCCTGGGCTCCCTTGGCTACAAGATTTACCAGTGCACCAGACATATCTTTACAATTGGGTATTAAAAAAATTACGCCAAAATAACTAAATGGACAGGGTTCAGTTTCAGACCTTGACCTGGGAGGGATATGACTATGAAGATACAGAAACAGATCAGACACACTTCAAGATCTATGCATTTGGACGAACAGAGGATGGTAAAAGTGTTTGTGTCAAGTTTCCCTTCAAACCCTTCTTCTACCTTGGTCACCGGATGGACAAGGACTCTCCAAACTTAACAAGTCTAAAAATACTTAAAAACTTATTTGACAAAGTACTATCACCGGATGCCAGAGAAGTGCGTCTTGCGTGTGACAAACACAACCGGACGTGGTGTCATGACTGTCCTGAACATATCAATGAACACAAGGAGTGGTCGGAGTATCGATGGGGGACAGTTCACAGGTTTGACGAATATCGAGCCACAAACTTGTGGGGTTTTCGGGGAGGCAACAAGGTTCCGATGGTCAAGATGAGTTTCAATACCAAGGATGCAATGAGGAAAATGGCAAACAAGATTAGGTTTCATAACAGTTACAATTCAAATTTTCAGAACTACGAGGCTAACTTGGACCCCGTCCTTAGGGTGCTTCACATGTCTGGTTGTGCGTCTACTGGTTGGATCGATGTTCCCAATTGTTCTCCAAAAACGCGCGAGACGACATGCGACATAGAGATTGAACTCGAAGACTATAAACAACTTATTCCCATGGAAAGACAGGACATTGCACCGTTTCGCACGGGTTCCTTTGATATTGAGTGCTTCAGTGAATCGGGTGCATTTCCCCAATCAACCAAAAAAGAAGATCTCGTATTTCAGATCGCGGTGACGCGTCAGGACTATGGTCGTCCTGATCTGATACAGAAGGGTCTTTCGATTGGTCCGTGTCAAGAGGCTCTGACATCTGTTTATAAAGATGAGAAAGAATTGCTTCTGGGCTTTAAAGATCTGGTTCATGAATGGGATCTGGACATCATCACAGGATGGAACGTATTCGGTTTTGATTTTGAATACATCATGCGTCGGTACGAGGGTGACTGGGAGTTTATGAAGGAGTTCAGTGCGTTCGGTAGATTTAATGACGAACGCGGAAGGAGCAAGTTGATTGAGAAAAATCTTTCATCAAGTGCTCTTGGTGACAACAAATTGAAGATTTTACCCATGTGTGGTCGTTTCGTATTTGACATGATGCAGTTGGTCAAGCGTGACCTCAATCTGGATTCTTATACACTGAACAACGTTAGTAAGGATCTTCTAAACGACAAGAAGATCGATATGCCACCGATGGAGATCTTCGATCGGTGGAGGAGACAGGACGCCCTTGAGATTGGTGAAGTCAGTGAGTACTGTATAAAGGATACGATCCTGCCCATCCAGATCATGGACAAGTTGAAATCAATTCCGAATCTAATCGAGATGGCAAAGGCCACGTGGGTTCCATTGAGTTTTCTCACTGAACGGGGTCAGCAGATTAAGGTATTCAGTCTGATGGTCAAGACCGCCACGGATCACAAGTATTGTATTCCAACGATCTATAGCAGGCGCGATCAGGGCGAGAACGAATCTGAGAAGTTTCAGGGCGCGACTGTACTGGAACCAAAGAAGGGAGCCTACTACGAGCCCATAGTCGCCCTGGATTTCGCGTCACTGTATCCATCCATCATGTGTGCCCACAATTTGTGCTACTCGACATACGTGTTTGATAAGAGTAAGATAAATAAGAATTTTTACGACTACGAGGAGTTCGAGATCCAGGATGAAAAGCATTACTTTGTTTCGAAACGCAAGGGCGAAGACGCCAAGGTGTTTGCACTTCTTCCCAAGATTCTCACAGATCTGAAGAACTTCCGAAGTCAAGCCAAGAAGGACATGGCTAGAACCAAGGGGACGCCACTAGAGGCGGTGTACAATGGTAAGCAGTTGGCGTACAAGGTGGTGATGAACTCGGTCTATGGATTCACCGGCGTTACCAAGGGGATGCTTGGATTGAAGCCCATCGCGTCTGCAGTGACCTGTCGTGGTCGCCAGATGATCGACGAGACCAAGGCGACGGTCGAGGGAAACTTCGAAGGTGCCGAGGTTGTCTACGGCGACACGGATTCTGTCATGGTGAAGTTTAAATTGGGAAACTCATTGACTATGGACGAAAAGATCGCGGCTGCATGGAAACTTGGTGAAAAGGCAGCGCACATGTGTGCCTTTCCGCCACCCAATGAACTCGAGTTGGAGAAGGTGTACTGTCCTTATATTCTCTATTCTAAAAAGCGTTACGCCGCCAAGATGTGGGTGCAGAACAAACAAGGTGAAATGGAGTTGGAAAAGGTAGATATCAAGGGTCTTCAGGTCATCCGAAGGGACCAACCTCCGTTCATTAGACAAACCGGCAAGAAGATACTGGACATCCTTCTGGACTCAAATGATTCTGCACCGGCACTGGAGTATGCAATGAACAAGGGCAAGGAGTTACTAGCGGGAGAGGTTCCACTGGAGTTATTGTTGGAGACGCGGTCTCTCAAGGACGATGGTTTCCGTACAAACCTTGGTACAGATGTCGCGATTTACGAGGCACACAATTCGACCAAGACTGAGAAGGATCACGTCAAGGTCTATAACAAGAGGAACTTGCCCCATGTCTGGGTCAGGGACAAGATGTGGGAACGTCAACCTGGTTCCGAACCTAGACAGGGAGAGAGGGTTAGTTTTCTGGTGACAGACACAGGGAATCCCAAACACAAGTTATTTGAGAAAGCGGACGATCCAGTCTACGTGGAAGAAAACAATGTAAAACTAGATTACAAATATTACTTTGCGAAGTTGAAAAAGCCGGTGAATGATCTAATGGCACCTGTGATAGGTGACAAGGGTGACCCATTGGAGAGTCTCATCCCCAAAATCACTTCGGTGGAACAGTGCGAAACTAAAGAGCAGATAGACAAGTTTTCTGCGAAGGATCTTCGTGAGTGGTGCGAAAAGCACATTACTCTGCCGAAGGGCATCAGTAAGTGGAAGAAACCCGACTGGGTCCATCAGGTTTGTGACATCAAGAAGATTAACACAGCAACCGCATTGGATACGATATTTTCTTTCGACAATTTTTAGGACATTTTGAGTTTTTCGCCGACGTAGTACTTATTGTAAGCGACTACTGGATCCGGATCGTGATAGGCATCTGGCATGCACAGAGGCACGGGCTCGACGTCATCTTCAAGATTCAAAAATCCGTACTGTGACTTTAGTGAAATATTGTGAACACATTCTGGAATATGCTCTGCTAACCAACGGGCATGCTCCAGGCTGGCATGAGGATGCTTGTACCTACGTTCGAACTCTTTGCCCAACTCGATGGACAACCGAGCAGCAAACATATAATTAGTGACAGACGATCTTACCCATACGGCCATGGGATGATTGATATTGGAGATACGTTTGTAACCACGCTCGCCCTTCTTGTTCACGGGACATTCGTCCTTCCACTCACCACCCGGATGAAGTATGTGCCAAGCCGTATACATCATCTGGGTAATTTCCAAGAGCATCTTGCCCACGTGTTTGTTGATATGCCTACTTGCGCAAACTTTGGGATCCCAAGAAAGCAAAAAGAGATTCATTTTCCTTGTGTCTGATCTCTGACGGACTTCCTCCGGGTTCCTGAATGAAAATTAATGTCAGTCAATTATTAGATGAGTGGCGCGACTGAAATCATAGGAGCCCCAGGTGTAGGGGTGGATGCGGAAGCACTTAAACTTCAACAAGGGCGTTTGTTGATGTTCACCCAAGAGAGTAGTAAAACTATAGAACAAATACAGCAAGTATTATTAAGTCCCCTCGTACTATTTTTCTTTATAACTGGATTTTTTGTATTGATGATAGAAATCTTATTTGACTCTTACTTTAAGACCGCTTACTTTAAAAATTTCGCCAAGGAATCGAGTCCATTTATTCGAGCGATGACATACTTTTCATGGATAAGCGGATTTATCATTGTTTTCGGAATAGGTATGTATTTTTTCAATAAAACATACCTCGAACTTGGTAGCGATATTGTGAAAAAAGTAACAGGTCTTTTGATTGCAGCATATTTTATAAATGCTCTTATTACTGGATTTGGAGCTGCACCAAGCTACACAATTCTTGGTAATTTTCTCGCCATAAAGTAAGATGATTAAAGAAAGTATTATATCACTAGCTTTGAACTTATTTATACTTGAACTTATACCTTTCATTTACATCAAGTCATTCGGATGCCCGGACTATCTCGCGAGTGGAGACAGAGAAATCATGATGATATTGACAAAGTTGTTATTCCGTTTACTTGCGCTAATCATATCCGTGATCATGGGTTTCTTTATATTCGGTGGTAGGGTGTATCCTTTCGTGGTTCACGTGGGTATTGGTGTTGTGTGGTTTATTATACTGTCTATATTTTATTCTCCAGTGGAAAAATTTCTAATCTTCAAGACAGATAGTCTTAAAAAAAGATGCACAAATTACGAACCCAGATTTAAATTGTCCGATAAATAATAGATGAGCGAAGGAAGCACACAACCTCGTAGATACCGTCAGATCGCTTCTGACTTTTTCAAATATATGACAACTAGACTTGAAAGAGTCGACACACAATATGAATCACAATTGTATTTTAACGCACTCCCTTTCTTGTTTATGAGTATGTTTTTTGTAGTGACTTTTCACGACCTTTTCTCTATGATTCTATTACGAGCCACAGGTTCGACGTGTAGGTTGATGGCATGGGGTGGAATAGGTAAAATCGTTTTCATTCGGTGGATGCTTTTGATTCCAGCAATTGTTTTCTCTGTAATTTTTTCAAGTTTCTTCGCAACTATTGCATTAAGAACATGTGATAAAGGTGATGCGTTTTGTAATATTGAATTTTTGAGATACAAGATGATTTTTGTTGGGATCGTACTAGGGCTGTTTGTGATGGCCATCTTTTATGCGTGGAAGCGCAGAAAGGAAGGGGCTGTTGAATATTTAATGATAGCATCACTAATGGATCCAAAACAAGATGGACGCTCTTTGTTTTTGAAAGAATGTCAAAGAAATAAGGACTTCAAATCCATCATGTCTAAGCGGAACACATAGTGCACTCGTCCTTATTTTCCAGTGAACAGGCTGCCTTGGCTGCCTCGAGCGACGTCGCGGGGTCCACCGTGAACTGAACCGCCCTCGCCTTCGGGCGCGTTCTAAGATAATACATACCTGTCTTTAGTCCTTGCTTCCATGCGTACATGTGCATGGAAGAAATCTTACTCGTGTTTGGATCTTCCAAGAATAGATTCAAAGACTGAGACTGACACACGAAGCGCCCACGGTCGGCAGCCTGATCGATGAGGACCTTTTGGGACATCTCCCATACCGTCTTGTACTTCGCCTTGAGTTCATCGGGAATGTCCAGGTTCTGCACGGAACCGTTGTCGCGAATGATGGCATTCTTGGTTTCGTTATTCCAGATGCCCAATGATATCAGTTCCTTAGTCAAATGTTTATTGATGACCACGAACTCGCCCGCCAGTGTCCTCCGAAGATACATATTGCTGGTGTATGGCTCTATGCATTCATTGTTCCCTAGAATCTGTGAAGTTGACGCAGTGGGCATTGGTGCCAGAAGCAGACTGTTGCGCATCCCGTGGGTCTTAACGTCCTCCTTGAGTGCGTCCCAATTCAAGGTAAGTGGATACTTCGAAGGTTCCCACATATCAAACTGAAGGATGCCCTTAGATGCGGGAGACCCCTCAAATGTCTCGTAGGCTCCATACTTTTTGGCTTCTTCCATACTTTCCAGAACCGAACCGTAGTAGATAGCCTCAAATATCTTGTGATTCAACACTCGTGCCTCATCCGAATCAAATGCCATGTCCATGAGAATGTAGGTGTCAGCCAGTCCCTGCACTCCGATGCCGATGGGTCGGTGGCGCATGTTGGACTTTTGTGCGGGTTCGGTGGGATAAAAGTTCCGGTCGATGACCTTGTTCAGATTGCGAGTGACCGTTCGGGACACGTCGATCAAAGACTGGTAGTTGAATTTCTTGGTTTTGTGATTCACGAACTTGGGAAGTGCAATGGAAGCCAGGTTGCATACCGCGGTCTCGTCCTTGTCCGTATATTCCACGATTTCGGTGCACAAATTGGAGCACTTGATGGTTCCCAGGTTCTTCTGGTTGCTCTTTTCGTTACACGGGTCCTTGTAGAGCATGTAGGGAGTTCCAGTTTCTACCTGACTGCGTAGAATCCTTTGCCAAAGCACGTGGACATCCATTGTCTTGATGGCTTTCCCTTCTTTCTCGTAGCGTTCATAGGCTTCCTTGAAAGCATCTCCATAGAGTTCCGGAAGATCCTTGGCGTCATCGGGCGAAAACAGTGACCACTTGCCTCCATCTTGAACCCTCTCCATGAAAAGGTCTGGAATCCACAGAGCCGAGAAGAGATCCCTACACCTTGCCTCTTCATCTCCCTGGTTAAGTCTCAGGTCCATGAACGCCTCGATATCCGAGTGCCAAGGCTCGAGGTAGACTGCGATTGACCCCTTCCTCCGCCCGGCCTGATTCACATAGCGGGCGGTTGCATTGAAGACCCTGAGCATCGGTATGATTCCACTTGAGGTTCCGTTGGTTCCCTTGATATGAGATCCGTCACCGCGGACATTGTGAATGTGCATTCCAATTCCGCCCGCCCACTTGCTGATCTGGGCGCACTCATGGGCTGTCTTGTAGATACCGTCAATACTGTCATCCTTCATGCCCACCAAGAAGCAACTGGACATCTGGGGCTTGGGTGTTCCGGCATTGAATAAGGTGGGCGTGGCGTGCGTGAAGTAACCCTGTGACATCAGCTCGTAGGTCTCCTTGGACTTTTCCCAGTCATCACCGTGAATACCCAGGGATACGCGCATCCACAAGTACTGAGGACTTTCCAATAAATTTCCATTAAGTCTCTGGAGGTAGGACTTCTCGAGGGTCTTGAGACCGAAAAAGTTGATCTGCATGTCCCGGGCGTGTATAATGGCTTCATTGACGGTGGACCTTCCTATGGTCTCAATGGAGTTCCAAAGGTCTTCGCTGATAATTTCGGCTTCCTTCAACTTCCACATGGCATCCGAGAAGGTCATGGGGATCTGCTTTCGGATGCTACTCGCGATCACTCTGGCGGCAAGATCCTCATATTCCGTTTGAATCGTGGACATACCAACTGCCGTTTCGGCAACCAGGGCATCAATCTCGGTGGAATGAATGCCATCATATAAACTATCAATGACCTTTTGACTAATGAGTTCCACATCAATAGCCTTTTTCATTTCTGTCGTCATGAGGTTCTTAAGACGTTGAGTAATTTTATCGAACTTCATGGCAACGAATGATCCATCGCGCTTCTGGATCTTCATTTGTAATACTAGGGTTGAAATCTTTAAGATGGGTTTTCACGGGCGCTGGATCGAATACAAATACACCTTTGTCAATGAGTCACTTGAGCGCACGGCAGTCCCTCCTGGAGCCCTGGCAAGCATCTGGGTGGGGCGGTTGGTATAAGTGTTGCACATAAACTTGGTATCAGGGGTCACGTGACTGGTCGCGAACTGGTTATCGGACGTCTTGGGCTTGACAAAGACAAACGGGTTGTGATCAATCACGAGGGGTTGCATATTAGGAAAACAGGCAGGCATCCTTTACTTATCAATAGCAAATAATTTTTCATATATGCCTGTCCCTGAACCATAATATTTGTCCGTCCCGTGAATTCCTACTGCGGTGTCAATATCACCTAGTGTCTCTATTGCAAATTTGTAACAGATGTTCATGTTGGGCAAATTGAATGTCTTCTGACGCCTCATACATCTGGTGAAGGCTATGTCCTCCGGGAGTTTTCGTTCCTCGTCTGTGAATGTTTCACATGCCTTGATCATAGCTGTTTTCTTTCTTAGTGACAATCCTCCGTTCATAATGAACTCCGATTCACTTAGAGTTCCGCAAAGTGGACCCACGTAATCCCATTCAAACATGTCGTCGCTTGGTTCCCTTAACAACAAGCAATCCATCTGAAATATGAGGATGTGTTCCTCTCGAAACTTCTTCCAGAACGACACATCCATCAGAAGATAGTTGTACATGGCGATATTCATTGCTTCCACGTCCAGTACGACCGGAATAAACGTTCCACCAACTCGGTCCTTGACAAAGTTTATAACTTTCTTGGGTCCCACAACGTAAAGATTCCAATCTGGGAGTCTTTCCAGTGCGTTCCTAATAACCAAAGGAAGCCAATAACCACATCGCGTCTCCACTATAACCATGGACTTTGAGCCTTTATGGTTGTAGGAAGCTTGAATATCACTGCGATCCACATATTGATTTAGGAACTTTCCACAGTTGTATTCCATTCTACTAATCTAATTGATTTTTTAGTTTATGATTTTACTCAGAGTCATCGAAACTCTCTTCGTCATCTGGCTCGTCCTCATCGACAAATGCATACTCGGTGAGTTTCTGAGAAGGCGTAACCCTAAGTTGCTGAAGTCGGGTCGTAACACCAAACTTAGTACCCACAAACCAGATGCTTGCAATGTGTACGATCGCAGTTACATACTGACCCTTCTCAAGTTTGTTGAGATCAAACTCCTGCTTTTCGGTAGTAAAGACCTTAGGAACAAATGTTCCATCTGGATTTGAAAGGATCTTTGTCTTGAAGATGGGAGAGTACTTCTCGTCCGAAGGAGGCTTAAAAAGTGCGGTATAAAGTGCCTCGCGCAAAACAGTCTCGTTCATAGACTTTCCGAGATAAGTCTCTGAATTCTCTACAACCTTGTTTACCACCATGTCATCAAACTTCTTGAGAAAATTCACAAACGCCGGATCATCTGCAGCCATTGGAAGACTGTAACTGACCTTGCCGGTATTATCCTCAAAAACACCAAGACCGAAAGGAACCTTCATCCTGGGAAGTTGGAGATAGAGTTTGGAACTGTCACGACCACCGAGATAGATGGTCTTGCCGTTGTTAGCATTCTTGCGAATGTCAGAGAAGGTCACGTCGGAAAGCGAGAGATCGGAGAACTTGATAACAGAAGGAGAAGCCATGTTTGTTTTTCGTACTTACCTTTGTTTTCATTTCTTTAAGTAGCTTTTTCAGACGAAAATTTTATGACCATTAAGTAAAAGATGAAGGTTCCTATGTGGATGTTCGGCATTCTTGCTATTATTGTTGTTGTCTTCATTTGGCGTCGGGCTCAGGAGGGTCTTCGTCCCGAATATACCCCCGAGTGCAAGCAACTTCTGGCTGCACCAGTTTCCAGGATATTTCCAGATGCGATGATCCCAGAGCGCAAGCAGGATGCTATTGATAAGTTTTCCGAATTAAAGGATATATTGGACCAACAGGCACTTACTGGAAATAAGTTGGCCACCGAATGTCGTCTCATTGTAGATAACTTGATGATGCTTTTGGGAAATGACGACATTGAGGGGTTCTCAGATGCCCTGAAAAAACTTCTCATGTAAGAGTAAATGTTTGATATGCTTCTCCGTGACCCCAAGGTGATGGCTTCTCTCCAGGCCGCCCTCCTCTTCCTCATCGTGGCCAACCCCGCGACCTACCGTCTGGTTCAGATGATCTTCGGCGGTCTCTTCAAGGTGGCCAACACCACCACAGGATGTCCGTCCGCCATGGGTCTGCTTCTGCACGCCGTGGTTTTCGGTCTCATTTCCTATGCGCTTATGATGCTCAAGCGACCAGCCGTGGTCGTGGTCGCCGAGGATGTCGCGGATATCGCCGAGGATGTCGCCGTAGATGTCGTCAAGGCTGAGCAGGCGATCGCTGCCGAGGTCATGGGTCGCGAGGGCTTCATGATGCGCCGCCGCGAGAAGTCCAGTTGCATGTACAACTAAATTTTAATAGTAAGTAATTACAAATGATTATGATTACGCGAGTTATGCTTGCTGCCGTCCTGTTCTATGTGGTGTCTAACCCCGCCACCTACAAACTGGTCGAGAGTTTGCTCGGGCGTTTCTTCAAGATCGCCACCAACGGTTCGCCGACTGCCATCGGACTTCTGGTCCATACGGCTGTCTTTGCCGCTCTTTTCTATCTCCTTGCTCCCATGGTGTCAGGACTTGATGCCAAGGAGTATCGTTCGCTCATTGATGCCAAACTTTCCGATACGAAGAATCGCAACGAGAACTTTGACGATGTTCTTATGACCCCTCTCAAGGTCACTACTGCCGAGGAAGAGACCGAGGCCGTGAAGAAGGGCGAGTAGATGTTTTTAGTGTAAATTTAATAACATTTGGATTCCGTTTGCGTTTGGCTTGAATCTTACCCAATTTAAGTGCTTTCATGGTTGGGTCATTTGTCTGCGCAGATGGTTGTGTTGTTATTACATTTAGAGCAAATATCAGTGCTGCTGGAACAAGAAATGCACTCATCTTTATACTATAATTATATAATATTTTAGTACGATTAATTTGAATATTGAAATTTATCGCAGTACCGATGTTTGAATTCATTTTTTATGTGAACAATTCTCTGATACTCTTCTGGATCCACCAGGGCCTTTAGTTGCCGTGAGATGTTTGCATTTTCATCAATCTTGAACGAATAGTGTTCACGCATGGCTTGGCATATGGGCCATGTGGTCTTGCGCAAAAGTTGCATTTCCTGCTCGAGGTCACAAAGACGCGGTAGAATGATTTCACGCAAGAGTTTCATCACGTCTCTTATGTGGAATTCTTCAAAATCCATTTCTAATATAAATTATTAATTTAATTCTTAATATAAAAGATGAACATGATTACAGCCAAGGCATTTTGGGAAATGGTAGAAGAAGAATAGCGACTTAAACGCGAGCGTGATCTCATCAATCTCCAGATTCGAGCGCTTCGTGCACGGATGGCTGCGAATCGTAGAGCGACGTCAGAAAGGAAGAAGGCATCAGGTTCAAAATCGTCGCGACGTCCTCACGAGTCTCCTCTCCGTAAATGAGAGCCATTCCAAGTTCCGAACGATCCACGTCTGGGTAGATATCATCAACCATTTCCTTAATGTATTCAAAAAATGAACACTGATATTCTGTTAGTTCCTTATTCTCACCCCAGCGCTGAACATCCAGCCACGTCCGAAAGGCGTCACCGCCCACCATCAGATAGTGCCCAAATAGATACCCAGATTCAAATTCTTCATCCGTTGGACGAGACCAGTTATGTTGTCTGGTTCGCCCAAGGTGATATTTTGCCCATATTTGGCATATCAGTAGCGCCCATAGACGCTTGAACTCATCGTTCATCACTAGGATTTAGTTTCATGAAATCTTTAACATATCCCACATAGCCAAACTTGGCAATCTTTTTCATGTGGGACATCACCCACGCCATGGAAGTTCCAGAATGTAGATCAAGTAAATTCATGTTATCTAGAAGGGGTTTGGCTTCGTCTGTATACTGAAACCCCGTTTTATCACTATGTGACTTTAGTGCATCCCATGAATTAGACTTAAACATTGCCTGATAAGCATCCAATAGTAGGGTACGCGAATAATTGTCTGTAATGTGATCGAAACTCATATCTGATTGAGCAGTGAGTTAATTCTTTAATACTCATAGATGGAGATAGTCATAGCCGTGACATTAATTACTGGTTTTTTAGCATTCTATGGCTATTTCATCTATGTAGTAATTCGCGACACGTGCATAGACAAACAAATTGTTCCTTTATAATCATTATGCGAGAGTTTTAATTCTCGTCAAATGAGTATATTAGTTAGTTAATTTAGTTGCTAAACGCCAAGCCCCCCATGCCGCTCTGTATCCGGAGCACGTTGTAATTGACGGCGAACATGTGCATGCTGGTCTTGGTGGTGGAACCCTTGGTCTTGACCTGAACCTGCGCGTTATCAATACGCGAAAAGTTGCAAGTTCCGGTGGGCTGGTGCTCCTCGGGCTTGAGCGCGAAGGAGTACGAGTAGACACCCAGGTACGGGTTTCCGGAGTGGTGATAGAAGGGCTGCACCTGATTGAAGTACTTCCCGCTCTGCTCCTTGAACCTATCCTGACCGTTGAGGATCAGCTTGAAGGTATTCAGAGGACCACCGGTGCCGGCCTCCTCAGACACCCACGCGCCGGTGTCTACGAGCATCATAGGTCCACCGACAGCGCTGAGCGACGCGCTGTAAACGTTGGTGCTTGTTACGTAATTCGTCGTCACGTTGGCACCCTCGGCATTGGACGTATCCCACATGTCGTTACCCACAGGGGCAGTTCCGTACCGCGAGAAGCACCAGACAAGCTCCTTGACGGGGTGATTGTATGAGAGGCGCACCTGTTTGGCCGACGTAGTGTCATTAACAGTGTCAACGCCAGTGTGCTGCACCTGCTCGATCAGGTACTCGTGACCCTTCTGCGCGAAGCGGCGACGCTCCTCGGTATCGAGGTACACGTAGTTACCCCACACCTTGACGGAGTTAACAGTGCCATCACTGGTGAAGTAGGAAGAATAGTTTGATGCCATGGTAATATCAAGTCGCACTTCATGGTACTGCAGAGCGATGAGGGGCAGGTAGAGACCTGGGTTCCTGTTGAAAAAGAAGATCAGGGGCAAATAAACCTTATTCTGAGTCGTGGTCGCGGAAGAAGCCATCTTGCCGTACTGGAGCTTCTTGGCCTCGTCGAGGTAAAGCTCGGAGTACAGACGCCACCACTTCTGGTAGTGCTTATCGATCCGCTGTCCACCGATGGTAAGCTCGATATCAGCGATGGCACGCTCGGCAACCCACTCTCCTGAGGCGGATCCACGAGCAATGGCTGTTGCGTTGTTTGAAGTAACAAGCGCAATATTAGCCTCGAGCTCCAGGTACATCTCCCCAATAAGATCACCGTTGCGGGCAACTGTCACGGACAGACGAGCACCATTGGCGGCCGTACCGTTCACGACCTGCTCGATGTTCTCCATCGCGAAGTTCGTGTGGCGCTTGTACACCGCCTGAAAGAAGGTCACCTTAGGGCTACCAGTAAGGTAGACATCCTGGGCACCGTAAG
>Ga0222714_10003990_pt1 | contig 14719 bp, 13 predicted proteins | sample C33_3DmetaG_FD_165048 | JGI IMG/M metagenome (GOLD analysis project Ga0222714, IMG submission 165048) | Estuarine water microbial communities from San Francisco Bay, California, United States - C33_3D | ecosystem: Environmental > Aquatic > Marine > Unclassified | place: USA: California... | reverse complement strand
GACCTTGATTTTCAGCCACAGGTGATCGCCGACCGCGAGCGGGGTCTCCGTGTTGCCCTGATCGAGCAACTGGGCGCGCATGCGGAAGAATTCCGGTTTGACGGCATCGCCGCCGTCCCAGGGGGCCGGGTTGGTGGCAGCTTCGATCTGGCTCGACATGGGGGCCTCCTCTCGCAGGGGCTGGACCGGATTTTCCTTTAATCTTCGATCAGGGCGAGGGTATGGGCAACCGGAAAGGCGAGGGCCGCCTGGTCGCCCGGGCGCACCTCGGTATCGGGCCGGGCGCGAACGAGGATGGTATGGCCGGCGACCTCCACCTCGTATTCGGCGATTTCGCCCAGATAGGTCTCGCTGATGACGCGGCCCTCGAAACGGTTGTCTGACGGCAGCCCGGCTGCTTCCGCGCTGCCCACCGGTGCGATCAGGATGTTTTCCGGGCGAATGACGACGCCCAGCTGGGGGCAGGCCTTGACGGCGGCGGTAAAGGTACAGAGCAGCCGACCCAGCGTCGTTTCGACGGGCGCGGTCGCGCCCTCGGCGATGTCGGCCCCGAGGTGCCCGTGCAGCAGGTTGGTGCGGCCGATGAACTGGGCGACGAATTCCGACGTCGGGCGGTTGTAGATCTCGCGTGGTGCGCCGAGCTGCATGATCAGCCCGTCCTTCATCACCGCGACGCGGTCGGAAATCGCCAGCGCTTCGCCCTGGTCGTGGGTGACGTAGATGGCGGTGACGCCGGTTTCCTTCTGCAGGCGTTTCAATTCGGCGCGCATCTGTTCGCGCAGCTGGGCGTCGAGGTTCGACAGCGGCTCATCGAGCAATAGGAGTGCCGGTTCCCGGCACAGGGCGCGGGCAAGGGCCAAGCGCTGCTGCTGGCCGCCCGACAGTTGCGGGGCAGGACGTTCGGCGAAGGCCTTGAGGCCGACGAGATCGAGAACCCTCATCACCTTGTCGCGCAGTCTGCTGCCGCTCAGGCGCTTCTTGCCGACCGTCAGCGGATATGCGGCATTGTCGAAGACCGTCATGTGCGGCCAGATGGCGTAGGACTGGAACACCATGCCGATGTCGCGGTCGTACATGGGTATGTTGATGCGCGCCCCGGCGTCGTAGATGGCGGTCCCGGCCAGCTCGATGCGCCCGCCTTCGGGCTTTTCCAGCCCGGCGATGGACCGCAGCGTCGTCGTCTTGCCGCAGCCCGACGGGCCCAGAAGGGTGAACAGCTCACCCTCGCGGATGGAGAAGGTGGCGCCGAAGACGCCGCCGCCCGGCGTGCCGTCGGCGGTCTTGTATTGCTTGAAGAGATCGCGAACCTCGAGCACGTGACTTCCTATCTGACGTTGAGCCCGTAGCGCCGGGCGAGAATCGAAAAAGTGACCGAAACGACCGTCATCATCAGCGTCCAGACCATGCCCATGGCGGACAGTTCACCGATGACGCCGTTTTCCCAAAGATCGAAGATGGTCGTGGCAACGACGCGGGAATTGGGGCCGGCGAGCAGTATCGGGATGGACACCGCCTTGACGGCGACCAGGAACACGAACAGCCAGCAGGTGACCATCGCCGGTGCGACCAGCGGCATTACGATGCGCAGGAAGGTCGTTGCCTGGCGGGCGCCCGAGAGCGCCGAGGCTTCCTCCAGTTCCTTGTGGATTTGCAGGATGCCCGCGTAGGAATAGCGCATGCCATAGGGCAGGAAACGCACGCTGGAGGCGATGATGATGGCGAGCAGCGTGCCGTAGAGCAACGGCACATGCAGGAACAGCTGGAGATAAGCGACGCCCATGACGATCGCCGGGAAGATCAGCGGTAGCGAGGCGAGCTGGTCGAGGATCTGCCCGCCCCTCTGGCGGCGCACGGCGAACCAGGCGCAGAGCGCGGTGAAGGGCGCCACCACGCTGGCGCAGGCGGCGCCCATGATCAGCGTGTTGGCGAGCGAGTCATGGAACATGTCGCCTTCCCACACGGTCCAGTAATGGGCGAAAGACATCAGCTTCAACGCCGATGCGTGAACCCCATCGTAATAAGGCACCAGAGACACCCAGGTAACGATACCGATGGGGAAACCGATGATGACGAAGAACATCAGCACGAGGATCCCCGACGTCAGCCAGCGCCAGCGTCCGATATCGACGACCCGCGGACGGAAGCCCTTGCCGGTGATGGTCTGGAAGCGTTCCGCATGGCGCGACAGCCGCCCGTACCAGTAGAGGAGCACCACGACGATCAGCAGCAGCATGATCGAGAACGCGCCCGCCTGGCCGTAATTGGCGGGCACCTGCACCTGGATGGCGGCGTAGATGTCGGTGGTCAGGACGCTGACGCCGCCGGGCCTGCCGACCAGTGCGGGTGTTTCGAAAGATTCGAAGGCGCGGATGAAGATCAGAATCAAAAGCGCAAGGATGCCGGGCATGGCCAGTTTCAGGGTGATGCGCCGGAAGGTGGTGATGATGCCCGCCCCCGACATCATGGAGGCTTCCTCGAAGGCGGCGTCGTTGGACTTGAAAACCGACGACAGCAGCAGGAAGGCGAGCGGCGAGAATTCGATCCCCTCGATGACGATCATGCCCCACAGGGAATAGATGTTGATGATCGGGGTCGCCGATCCGGTCAGCCACATCAGCAACTGGTTGAGAGGCCCGGCCTTGCCAAGCAGGAACAGGAACGAGATCGTGTAGAGAACGCTGGGCACGCCGAGCGATATGATCGAGATGATCAGGACGAAGGAGCGCCCCGGCGTGTTGGTGCGCTCGACGATCCACGCCTGTACGACGCCGAGACAGATGGCGACGGCTGCAGAACCGCTCGCATAAAGGCTCGCGTTGACGAAATTGCGCAGGAATCGGTCGTTGGAAAAAAGATCGAGGTAATGGCGCAGCGTGAAGGCCCCGAAGGAGCCGTCGAAATTCGTCTCATACAGGCTCGACTGCGCCAGGTAGATGACGGCCGGAACCATCAGCAGCAGGAGGAGCGAGATCATGCCGAAGGCCAGCGGCGACATGCTGGCGGCCGCCATCAGGCGGCGCGTCAGGCTCTGCGGGCTCGCAGCGGGGGACGGAATGGTGCTGTCTGGGGCGGACAAGTTGGCTGCTTTCGGAAGGGTGGATGGCCGCCCGCGCGCAGGCGCGGGCGGCCGGCCGGTCAGCGGAAGTGCTTGTTCAGGATGGCCGCACCCTTCTTGTGGTAGTCGAACAGTTCCTCGACATCGAGGTAGTTCTCCTTGATGTTCGACACCCGCGGGGAAACTTCGGCGATGCTGTCGTCGGGCCGGACATGGGCCACGACGGGGAAGTACTTGGCCTTGCGCAGCACGTTCTGGCCTTCATCGGACAGGTAAAAATCGATGAACAGCATGGCGGCATGCGGACGGTTGACGCCCTTGGGCACCATCAGGTGGCCGGCGATGGAGGGAACCGGCTCCATCGGGAAGGCCGCGACCGGCGCGCCCTTCTTGGCGCTGATGATCGGGTGGTGCAGGAAGATGTTGAGTGCTACGGGATATTCGCCCTCGATCACGCGGTTGACGAGCGTGCGGGCGGAGCCGTCGAAATTGATGATCTTCTGGCCCGAGAGCTTCTTGAGGAAGTCCTCGCCCTTCTTGTCGCCCATGGTCTGCAGGATGTTGGCGACGAACAGCAGGTCGCCGCTTTCCGAATGCGCGCGCCAGGCGAGCTTGCCCTTCCACTTGGGATCGAGCAGGTCCTCGAAGGTCTTGGGCTGGGTGCCGGCGGGCACCAGCTTGGTGTTGTAGGCGGTGCCCATGTAGCTGAACCGGCTCGGCGCCAGCAGTTGCTTCTTGTCGACGAACTGCGCCGGGATTTTGGCGAACATCGGCGAGGTGAATTTCTCGAGCGCCTTCGCCTGCACCATGATCTGGCCCAGGCCGCTGCTTTCCAGCAGGTCGGCCTGCAGCGCGTTGGCGCGCATTTCGGCCAGCACCTTCTGGGAAATCTTGCGGGTATCGCCGCGCCAGAACTCGGCCTTCACGAAGGGGTATTTCTTGTTGAAGGCGGCGACCATCGGGCGGAGCGCCTGATTGACCGTCAGCGACGAATAGATCGTCAGCTTGCCTTCCTTCTTGGCGCCCTCTTCCAGCACTTTCTGGCGGTCGGCACCCTTGTAGAGAAGCACTTCCTGCGCAGTCATGGCGCCGGCGGGCAGCGGTGCCGCGAAAAGCCCCGCAGCAAACATGGCGCCCGCAACGAGGCGGGCGAGGGAACGGATTTCGGGTAGGGATTTCATTGTTTTGTCCTCCGCTGTCATGAAATTTTTGATTGGCGGCAGTATAGCGGAAGCGGCCCCGGGGCCAAAGCCTTCGGAACAGCCCGCAAATTCAGGAAAATTGCCGCTTAGCGCCCGGCGAGCTTGCCGGCCCGCGGGGTCACCCCGGCGCCAGGCGCTGTGGGCAGGCGGACCTTGCCGTTTTCGACCTCGAGACCCTCGAACGGATCGTCGAGCAGCCGGTCGAACTCGGTCAATTCGCAGGTGTACCAGATGCCCGGCAGAGTCGCCGCCATGTGCACCGCATTGGCTGCCAGCAGGCGCGACCCCACGTGCGCGCCGATGCGGTAGCGTATGCCGCCCGCTTCGCAGATCCGCGCCGCCGCGACCGTGTTGCGCAGGCCGCCGAGCTTGGTGATCTTGAGGCTGACCGCATCGACGACGCGCCCCTGGACGAGGGCGAAAACCTGGTCCAGGGAATCGGCTGCCTCGTCGGCTTCCACCACCACGGGAACCGAATCGGTCACGAGCTTGAGGCCCCGCAGGTCGCCTGCCGCCACCGGCTGTTCGGCCAGCGCGATGTTGAAGGGAACCATGCCGGTGATGGCGCGGATCGCATCCTTCGGCGTGTAGGACTGGTTGGCGTCGATGGTCAGGCCGACATCGGGGCCGCATTCCTCGCGGATGGCGGCGACGCGGGCGATGTCGAGATCGACCTCTCCGTGCACCTTGATCTTGAAATGCCGCACGCCCTTGTTCATCAGCTTGCGCGCGTTGGCGGCCATGTCGGCGGGCTTCTTGATGGGCAGAATGCGCAAGCTCTCGAATTCGGTGCGCATGGCGCCGCCGAACAGCTCGCACAGCGGCACGCCCAGCTTGCGCGCCTGCAGGTCGTGCAGGGCGCAGTCGATGGCCGATTTCGGCTGGTTGTTGCCGACCACCTGGCGGTCGAGCTTGTGCAGGATGGCGGCGATGGCGCGGCTGTCGGTGCCCTGCATGGTCTTGCCGAAGTCTTCGACGTTGGCGCGCACCGCATCGAGCGGCGCCCCGTAATGGGGCATGGAGGAGGCATAGCCGTAGCCGCAGTCACCCGCTTCCGTGGCGATGGTCACGATCCAGCCTTCGGAGTTGGGGTTGGCGGCCAGTGCGAATTTCCACTCGGGGTCGTCCTTGGGCATGATGCAAGGATCGACGCGGACCTCGGCGATGGCGTGGGCGTTCTGGGACATCAGGCTCTCCTCGTTTTCTTTTGATTGTAATCAGCCGTTCGCAGCCGGCAAGGCGCGGTCGGCGGTAAAGGGCTGGCGCAACTGGCCGACGAAACTTGCGGCCATCGGTTCGTTGATGCCGATATCGGCGGGCGGGCGGCGTTCCGGGAAATAGAAGGTGCGCAGCAGCAGGTCGAAGACCATCAGGTTCTCGCCGTAGTTCGTATTGCCTTCGGCGGGCAGGCGCGAATGGTGCCAGCGGTGCAACTCGGGTGTGTTGAAGATGTAGGCGAGCGGCCGCGCCCGCATGTCGACGTTGCAATGGGTCAGGATGCCGATGAAGGCGGTGATGGCCGCGACCCACAGGAACACGATCTTCGGTGCGCCCGCGAAATAGAGAAGCGGCTGGCTCAGTGCTACCGACGCGATGGTATCGACGAAGTGAAACCGTCCGGTATTGACGATCCACAGCCGCGTGACGCTGTGGTGCACGGCATGAAACCGCCACAGGCGCCGCCATTCGTGCGCCAGCCGATGTGCGGCATAAAGCCCGATCTCCGCGATCAACAGGGCGAGCACCACCTGCGCTGCCATTGGCCAGCGCGACGGCCACAACGAACCGGGTTCGGCATCGACGGCCTGTGCAATCCCCATCACCGTGATTGCTGCGGCGAAAGCCTGAATCACCCCCTTGTTGAGGAGCGTGTGCAGCAGGTCGGGGGCGATCTGTCCGTCATCGGCAAGCCATGTCCGTTCGAAGGGCATCAGCCGTTCGAGGCCGAAAAGCGTCGCGGCAAGGCCCAGATAGATCATGTTGAAGTACAGCATCGGCCGGGCGCTCTCGATGGCGAGGCTGTTGAGGGCCACGCAGAGGGCCATCAGCCCCGGCCACAGCATGGCCGAAATCGCACGCTTCATGTCCTAAGCCAGCCCCCCGCTGCCCGTACATTCGTATTTGTTGCCTGCCGCATATTAGCCTGTCCCCCGGCGCGGTGGGGTATTATCGTCGCCTCATCCTGGCCCGCCGTGGCGGGCATCGTTTCCGCTGCCGAAAGTACCTTTCCATGCCGTTACGCCCGCCGACCCTTTTTGCCCTGCTTGCGGTGGTTATCGCCGTGGCGGCGTTGCTTGTTCCGGTGAGCCTGCCGCAATCGGCGCGCAACGATCTCTCCGATTTCGAGCGGCGGGTTCATGCCTATCTGATGAGCCATCCGGAGGTCATCCTCGATTCGGTCGAAGCCCTCCGTCGGCGTGACGAGGCATCGAAGGCGATCAGGCAGCGCGAAGCGGTTGCCGCCTTGCAGGGCAGTCTGGTTGATCCGGGTCCGTTGCCCGTGGCGGGAAATCCCTCTGGTGACGTCACCGTGGTCGAGTTCTTCGACTATCGCTGTCCCTATTGCCGCCGCGTGGTGCCGGAGGTGAAGGCGCTGCTTGCCGCCGATGCGAAGGTCCGTTTCGTCTTCAAGGAATATCCGGTATTGGGCCCCGATTCTGTCGTGGCCGCGCGTGCCGCCGTGGCTTCGGCGCGCCAGGGAAAGTACCTGCAAATGCACGACGCGATGATGACGCGTGAGGGGGGACTGGACGAGGCCGCGGTGATGGATATCGCCCGCAGCCTCGGCCTTGATCTTGCGCGGCTCAGGGCCGACATGGCGGCGGCGGAAACCACGAGGCTTCTTCAGGACACCATCGCGCTCGGGCGCCGGGTCGGTGTCGACGGCACCCCGGCTTTCGTCATCGGCCGCGAGGTCGTGCCCGGCTACACCAGCGCCGCCAACCTCCGCGCGGTCGTCGAGCGCGCCCGCCGGGGCCGCTGAGGCGGCGGGGTTCCGCGCGAACGGTTTATTAACTTTCGGATAACCCCGGGCTGCAATACTTCTTGCACTTAGAGGCTAGAAGATTTGGCTTACACGTGAGCGCCGTCGACAACACTGTGGATATTGAGGACCTGCGCGCCAGGGCCAGCGCTGCGAACATCAACGAGCGCAGCCTTCTGGCGACGGATTACCTCAAACATTTCAATGAAGCGATGATGCTGCTCGAGCTGGTCCCCGATATGCCCGACTGCATCGAGGATCTCGCCGAATGGCAGCCGGTTTCCTACGCCGAACATTTCCGCCGGTCCCGGTTTTCCGCCCGCGAACTGGCGATCCATGCCTATGACCAGTCGCCGCCGGAGTATCGAGAGCCCTTCGACGCTACCATTGCCAAGCTTGGCGCGCTGATCATGGTGACGATTTCCGGTGCCCGGACCATGGCGGCGCGCGGCGATAGCCGCGCCGTCGCCCAGATCGTGAATTACGCGATGCCCTCGATCCGCCAGCTGCAGGAAACGGCCGGCGCGATCATCAACGGTGCCATCGTGCTCGAGAATTCTGGCGGCGACGCCGAGACCGCCGCGGGTGGCGAGAACACCCTGCATCAGGCAGAAATCGATTCGCTGATGAACGGCTTATCGCCGGTGGTCAGCCGTTTCGCCCAGCCTTGATGGCCTTGCGGAAGCTGTCGACGATGCGGTCCTGAAGCGGCTCTTCCAGATAGGGATGGAAGGGTAGGCTGAGAACCGTTTCGGCCAGTTCCTCGGCGACCGGCAGCTTGCCGCCCGCGCGCGGATAACCAACGTAGGGCGCATGCTGGTGCAGCGCCGTGTGGTAGTAGATTGCCGTCGGGATCTTGTCGGCATCGAGGCTCGCGCGCACCGCGTCGCGCTCGCCCGGCCGCAGGCGCACGGTGTACTGCGCCCAGGCGGAGAAGCGGTCGGGGCGCACGGTCGGAACGATAACCAGATCCTTCAGTGCCTCGTTGTAGCGGCGCGCGATGCGGTCGCGGGCCTTGAGTTCATCGCCGAGGATCGACAGCTTTTCGATCAGGATCGCCGCCTGCAGGCTGTCGAGGCGGCCGTTCATGCCGATGCGCACATGGGTCATGCGGTCTTCGCCCTGGCCATGCTGGCGGCGCGAGCGCATTTCAGCTGCAAGAACATCGGAATCGGTGAAGATTGCGCCACCATCGCCGTAACAGCCGAGCGGCTTCGACGGGAAGAAACTGGTTGCCGTGACGCGCGCCAGCTTGCCCACATGGGTGCCCTTGTAGACGGCACCGAAGCTCTGGGCCGCATCGGCCATCATCCAGAGATCATGACCGGTCGCGATCTGGGTCAGCTTATCGTAGTCGGCGGGCTGGCCGAAGAGGTCGATGACGATGACACCGCGCGGGGTAAGCCCGTGTTCCTTCGCCATCTCGATGCCACGCACGAGGCTGTCGGGCGAGATGTTGAACGTATCGGGTTCGACATCCAGAAAAACGGGAATGCAGCCGAGCCGCGCGGCAACCTCGCCAGGCGACACGAAGGTGAAGGCCGGCACGAAGATGGCGTCGCGGTATTTCGCGCCGAGCGCCGTCAGGCCGAGCGACAGCGCCGTGGTACCCGATGCGCAGGCGATGACGTGGCGCGCACCGCAGAAGGCCGAGAGTTGGCGTTCAAGTTCGTCGATTTCGGGCCCGTTGATGAAGCGACCGTGCTGCAGCACGCGTTCCATGGCTTCCTCAATGCGGTTGCCGAGGCGCGCACGCTGGGCCTGCAGGTCGATAAAGGGGATGTACTGGGAATCAGCTGCTGCCGAAGACGATGTAACCGGGTGCTGACGGGGGGAATTGGACGCCATGAGGAATGAGGCCTTGCGCTGGGAAGAGGGGCGAAAGCTTGAAAATTCTCCTGATTCCCAAGGCGTTTCGCAGCGCAACACCTAGGGCTAAGTGAATCCGCTGTCAAGGACGGGTCGGAAAAAATACCGCGAAAATCCCCGGATTTCCGGCCTTCAGGGCGTTTCCGCCTTGCCGCTTTCGGCCGCCCGCGCTGCCGCCTCCAGCACTGCGATGACGCCGATGGCCTCGCGCGCGCCGCTGGGGGGCGTGGGGCCGCCTTTGATCGCCGTGATGAAGGCGCGCAATTCCTCGGCCAGCGGTTCGCCAGGCACGACGTCTATCCCTTCGCGGGCGAGCGGTTTGCGCACCCGTTCGAGGCCTGGGCGGAACAGGGCGAGCTTTTCCGGCCATGGCTTCGAGTCTTCGAAGACCGCCTGGGCCTCGTTCCCGGCGACGCTGATCTGGTGCAGCTTGACCGGGGTGATGGCTGAAAACGCGATCTCGGCGGTCAGTCCGTCGCCGAAATCGAGCGCCATGCTGCCGGCTTGCGGGATGTCGCCTTCGTATGCGCTGTAGGCGGCGCGCACGGATAGCGGCTTGCGGCCGGCAAGCGCCAGGATCATGGAAAGATCATGCGGCCCCAGATCCCAGAGCGCCTGGCGCGGCGCACCCGGCGCGTAATGCATGCGCCGGGCGGCGATGTGGCGTATGCGGCCGACGGCGCCGTCGGCGATCAATTCCTGCATCCTGCGGAAGGCTGAGTGGTAGCGCAGGATATGTCCCGTCATTAGCACGAGGCCTTTGCGCTCGGCTTCAGTCGCCAGATTTTCGGCATCGGCGACTCCCATCGTCATCGGTTTTTCGGCAAGGACATGCTTGCTTGCGGCCAGCGCTTCCCCCGCCATCGCGGCGTGCAGGGCGTCGGGCGCGGCAATGACCACGCCGCTGATTGCCGGGTCTGCGAGGATTTCGGTCCAGGCGCGCGCCGGGGCGCCCGATGCCTCGGCTGCGGCCTTGGCGGCTGCGGCCGAGGCATCCGATACGGCGGCGAGCGCGCCGAGCGTGCCCAGGGTACGAACGTGATTGCGGCCCCAGGCGCCGCAACCCGCGACCGCGATGTACGGTGCGGGTCCCGATGACGATGACATTACGCGGTGCCTATTTCCCGAAGATGCCCTTGAGTTGATCGCCGACACCCTTCATGGCATCGCCGGCGCCTTTGGCGGCATCGCCGACGGCCTTGCTCGCCCCTTCGGTCATGCCCTTGATGTCGATCTTGCCCGCGGCCGAGGTCGCGGACTTGGTGATCTCATCGAGCAGCTGCTTGGTCGCTTCGCCCATGGAGGTGCCGTTTTCCTTCTTGCCGATATCCTTTAGATGGATGTCGGGTACCGGAAGCGGGATGACCTTGCCGCCCAGCATGCCCGCCGACAGGGCAGCCTTGGCATTGCGGACGTAAAGATTGTCGATCACGACTTTCTTCGACGGACCGTCCGACTTCGAAGACGATTTGCCACCGCCGGCGGCCTTGTTGACGTTGTTCTGGATCGCCTGAAGGTTGGAACTGCCGCCGCCCATTTCATAGATGATATCGGGTGCGTCGATGACGATTTCCTTGATGCGCACCGTGTCGGAAGTGAGCGAGGCGGCATCCACGACGACCTTGATGCGGCTGACCTTAAAGGCATGTGCGGTCTTGAAGCCCTGCGGGTTGCCGAGGAAGAATTCCTTCACCGTGACTTCGCCGCCCATGATCGAAGAAGAAACCCCGCCGAGGCGGACCTGCGTGCCGGTGAAGCGCGGGCCGTATGTTTCGACGCCGTTCTTGACGATGCCATCGATGTTCGAACCGACGAATACAATCGCGCCGATAACAACGGCGACGATGGCCGCTACGGCGATCAGAATGAATTTTTTCATGAGGGTCCTCCTTGGTAGGGTGCCTATCGTGAGCCCCCTAAGCTTCTTCATGAACCTAGCCCCTGGTGGTTCGGTGGGCAAGTTGACGCAGGTGGACCGGTGATCCGTCTGTTGACGTACCGCGTAAAGGAGGCGCGCTACACGCCTAAAACCTAAATTTAATAAACAGATTATTGTCCTAATCGTCCGATGACCGAAAACGCCCATTTTGCAATCAATCCGGCAGCGTTGCGCCGTGGACGCATAGCCGTCATCGGCACCGGCGCGGCCGGCCTCGGGGCGGCGCTAACGCTTTGCCGCGAATATGACGTTCATCTGTTCGAGGCAGACACTAGGCCGGGCGGGCATTGCAACACGGTGGTCGTGGATGACCCTGCGGGCTCTTTGGCCGTCGATACGGGGTTTATCGTCTTCAACCCGGTCAACTACCCGACACTTTGTGCTGCCTTCGACTTTCTCGGTGTTGAAAGCCAGAAGAGCGAAATGTCTTTCTCCGTTTCCTGCGGGGATGGAGACTTCGAGTATTCCGGGCGGTTTCCGGGCGGGCTTTTGGCGCAGGCGAGTAATCTTCTGCGACCGCGTTTCTGGGCCATGCTTTACGGCCTGCGTCGGTTTTATAACGAGGCGCTCGAGGACCTCCCGGCGCTTGAGGTCACCGGCGAGACCTTGGGAAAGTACTTCACGCGCAGGGGCTATCCCGCAAGTTTCCGCGACGATCACCTGGCTCCGATGGCAGCAGCGATCTGGTCGCAGCCGCAGGGCACAGTGGAGGATATGCCCGCGGCGACGCTGGTGCGGTTTTTTGAGGTTCACGGATTGTTGCGACTGGCGAACCGGCCGCGCTGGAGAACGGTCACGGGCGGCAGTCGCGAGTATGTGCGCCGCATCCTCCAATATGTCACCGACAATGGTGCTGTGGTCCGCTTGGGCAGCCCGGTCAGCACGGTGACGCGCTCCGGCATGAATGTCTCCGTGACACTGACGGGCGATGTCACCGAGCGGTTCGACGGTGTCGTGATCGCCGCCCATGCGGATCAGGCTTTGCGGATGCTCGGCGATCCTGATGCTGCCGAGAGCAATGTCCTCGGGGCCTTTACCTACAAGCCCAACCGCGTGGTGCTGCACCGCGACCGCGCTCTCATGCCGCGCCGCCGCACCGCTTGGGCGGCGTGGAATTACATTGCGCCCCAAGGTCCCGATGGGGCCCAGGGAGTGACCTACTGGATGAACCGGTTGCAGAACTTTGGCGATGCCGGGCCTGTCTTTGTAACCCTAAACCCGCCCTTCGAACCGGCTCCCGAGAGCGTTCTCGCGAGTTTCGATTACAGCCATCCGGTTTTCGATGTTGCGGGGATTTCCGCACAGGCCCGCCTTCGCGAAATCCAGGGGCGGCGCAAAACATGGTTCTGCGGCAGTTATTTCGGCTATGGTTTCCATGAGGATGCCTTTGCGTCGGGAATCGCGGCGGCAAGTGCCATGGGCGTTTCGCCTCCTTGGGAAGTTACGCCTCGGGTCGCACGGGCGGCGCAATAGGTCGGGCCGAAAGCATGAAGGACAGGTTTCCGGAAAGTGCGCTCTATCTCGGCCGGGTACTTCACCTGCGGCACCGGCCGGTGCGTCATCGTCTCGATTACCGGGTTTTTTTCCTGCTCCTTGATCTTGGCGGCATCGACAGTCTCGCGCGCGGGCTGAGGCTTCTCGCCTATAACCGGTTCGGCGTTCTTGGTTTCCATGACGCCGATCACGGTGCGATGGACGGCAGCACCACCCGTGAATGGGTCGAGGCCCAGCTTCGGGCCGCAGGGTTGTTTGATCCCGAGGGGCGCACCTATATCGCCTGTTTCCCGCGCATGTGGGGATACGTATTCAATCCTCTCAGCATCTACTACTGCTACGACCGCGAGGCCCGTCTGATCGCTGTGTTGCACGAGGTGCGCAATACCTTCGGGGAAATGCATGGCTACCTCCTCCCGGTTGACGGGTCGGTGGCGCGCAGCGGCACCATCCGGCAGACCGTGACCAAGGATTTTCACGTCTCGCCCTTCATCCCGATGGAGGCGCGTTACGAGTTCCGCCTCAGCCACCCTGGCGAACGCATCGTCGTCGGGATCGAGGACCACTTCGAGGGCGGTCTTGGCCTGTCCGCCATGCTGGCGGGGCGGCGGCGGCAATTGACCGACGGCGCGCTGGCCCTTGCCGTCGCGGCACATCCGCTGATGACCCTCAAAGTCATTGCCGCCATTCACTGGCACGCGCTTCGACTTTGGCTAAAAGGCGTGCCCGTGTTCAGGAAGCCGAAGAAGCCGGCCGTCGCCGTGACCGTCGGAGAGCTGGAGGCGCGGCGATGATCCGGCACCCTGGTTCGAGCGTAAAACGACTATCAACATCGGCTCCGGGATCATGCAAATGAGTGCTGACGACGCCCCCCAGCTTCGATACGGGGCCGTTCGCGGTGGAGCGGCGGCGCGCCTGATTGCCTGCTTCGGGCGCTGGATTCGTCTGGGCAGTCTCTCCCTTGTGCTGCCCGACGGTAGTGCGGTGACTTTGCGCGGCGAACAGCCCGGCCCTTTGGCGCGGGCGGAAATTCACAGCTGGCGGGCGCTCTGGCGGATATTCGCCGGCCAGGCTGTGGGGCTCGCCAATAGTTACGCGCAGGGCGAATGGGACAGCCCGGATCCGTCTGCCGTGGTCGAATTGGCGGCGCGTAACCTCGATCTTGGCGGCCCGGCGCCAAACTTCGCCTGGGCCGTCCGGCCGTGGCGCCGTTTCCGCCACTGGCTGCGCACCAATACCCGGCGCGGATCGAGGCGCAACATCTCCTTCCATTATGATCTTGGCAACGACTTCTATGCGCTGTGGCTCGACGAGAGCATGACCTATTCCTCGGCATTGTTCGTTCGCCCCGGCCTTACCCTTGAGCAGGCGCAGGAAGCTAAATACCGCCGTCTTCTCGACTCCCTCCGTTCGAAGCCCGGACAGCATATCCTCGAGATCGGCTGCGGCTGGGGTGGCCTTGCCGAGATTGCAGCGCGCGATTACGGCCTGCGGGTGACAGCACTCACCCTTTCGAGTGAGCAGCTTGCTTATGCCCGCGACAGGATCGCGCGGGCAGGTCTTGCCGATCTCGTGGATGTGCGCCTTTGCGATTACCGGGACGTTGAGGGCCGTTTCGACCATGTCGTGTCGATCGAGATGATGGAAGCGGTCGGCGAGGCCTACTGGCCGGTTTATTTCGGCCGTATCGCCGAACGCGTTGCGCCGGGCGGGCGCGTGGGAATCCAAGTCATCACCATTGCCGACGAACTCTTCGACCGATACAGGCGCCGTCCGGATTTCATCCAGATGCAGGTTTTTCCTGGCGGGATGCTGCCGACCCCGACAATCGTCAGGGAACTGGCGGATAGGGTTGGCCTGTCGCACCGCAGGGATTTCGGCTTCGGTGTCGATTATGGCCGTACCCTCGCGGAATGGCGTGGTCGCTTCTTAGCAGCTAGGGATTCTCTCGCTTCTCTGGGGCGTGATCGCAAATTTTCCCGCCTGTGGGCTTTTTATCTCGCTTATTGCGAAGGGGGCTTCCGTTCGGGGCGCATTGACGTGCGTCAATTCAGTTTCCAGAAACCGGAGAATTCTAAATGAGCGATCAGAACGAACTTCGGATCGAAGAATTTTTTGCAGGCCGGACGCGTGCCCACGGGCTTGTCGAGGACCGCTTTGGCCGTGTTCGCCGCACT
>Ga0222714_10003989_pt1 | contig 14720 bp, 15 predicted proteins | sample C33_3DmetaG_FD_165048 | JGI IMG/M metagenome (GOLD analysis project Ga0222714, IMG submission 165048) | Estuarine water microbial communities from San Francisco Bay, California, United States - C33_3D | ecosystem: Environmental > Aquatic > Marine > Unclassified | place: USA: California... | reverse complement strand
AGGACGGGGCCAGACTGGAGAACTGCACATCCAGATTGCGAAGTGATGGAAAGCCGTACCTACGATTTCTGTTACAAAATGATGCGGGCCATATTGGGAGATGTAGAAGAGGAACAAATCCGTCTAGATAACAAAATTATTAAGACCATGGCGAAAGAGCTATGTGTGCATAAACAAATCGTGTAAATGACAATTACAACGGTTGTAAATATTGCATTGTCAAAATTAATTATGTTTGCATTATGTATATGAATACAATCCAACGTAGATTTTTACTATTTATAATAGGATGCATTGGTACTCGTACACTACTCGCGATTCTCGCCAAAAATATTGATATCAACAAATTAACGATATTAGGATATATTGCTCTATTGCCCGCGTTTGGGTTCATTTACATATATCTAACCGGTTCTAGAAAAACAGGTGCTGAAGTAGGAGGTGAAAAAATATGGTGGAATAGTTTAAGGCCTGTACACTCATTTTTGTATTTCTTATTCGCCTACTATGCTATTACACAAAATAGAAGCGCATGGATGGTGTTAGCACTTGATGTATGTATAGGTCTAGTAGCATTTCTGTATCATCATTATACCGAAGGCAGTTTCAAAAAGCTGGTTGACATTTGAACAAACCGTTGAAGCGTATCCACATGCATATAGATACAATTATAACTGTTATTAAATTTGGTGAGGTAACCTCAAATGTGGGTGTAATTTATTTCTATGAATATATGTAAGGAGAAATATGCGAATACTATCGTGGAATATTTTAGCATCAGAATGGATAAAAAAATCATACTATAAAAACGCGAATCATTCCATACTTTTTAATCGAAAAAAGCGTTGTGAAAAAATAATGGAAATGATAAATAACATTGACGCGGATATTATATTATTGCAGGAAGTTATGCCAGAAGAACGATTACAAATTATGAAAATGTTAAGAAATACATATATAATTTCGCCTATACAGCAAATAAAATGGCAATACAAAAAAGATAATAAAAGTGGAAATATGACTATGCTAAAACGAACCCCTTTTTCCAATCATGATGTACATCATTTCTCAAAGGAGTATGGTATATACACACAATGTATACATAATAATACAAAATACGAAATTATTAACCTTCATTTGGATGATATATCTAGGACAAAACGACACGAACAAATGGAAGATGCCTATAATACATTACGGCATGGTAATTATGTACACATTATAGGCGGTGATTTTAATCATGTATATAGAAAAGACAGTAAACTATATCATCAAGATGGGTTTGATGTACATAATACATGCGTAACGTATTATAATGAGCGCAATATGAATATAGATAATATACTAACTAAGGGTGCACGTAAGTACACTGAATCAAAATGTTATGCAAAGCCGTCTTCAATTAATGAAGGTATATTGCAATATGGTTCCGACCACTTACCAGTAATTACCGAAATTATAGTTCAAGTGTAAATATAAGTATCTATATTGAAAGTTTTGACGCGTAACAGTATAAATATTTTATCGTAATATAATATATTTATATCGAATAATGAGTAATACATCATATCGACGTTTAGACGAATTGTTGGAAAAACGTCCTTTGCCATTCAAGTTTGGACAAGTGCGTTTGGGGTTGGCAAAACAAATACCAACTACAAGCGAATTTGAACCATCTTCCAATGATAAAGACGAAATAATTCAGTCAGATGATGCAGATGCAAATCAAAAAGAGGAAACTGCGGAAAAAAAAGAGGAAACTGCAGATACGAATCAAAAAGAGGAAACTGCAAATACGAATAAAATGCAAGATGAAATTGTATCCACCATGAAAATCGTAGATAAACGTAAAACAAGCATGTTAGATCGACTTGCTGTACTAAAACGAATACAAAATAAAATGTTGGATACGGTCGATGCGAGTGCCAAGGTGGATGAAAAACCTCTCGATCCAACTATTATATCTTCTACAAGCACAGCTCCAGTCATAACAGACCGTGCAATACGTATGGAAAAACCCAGAATTAAATCAAACGAATCTATCATAATTAAGGCAGTAAATACGGCTGCGCCAACAATATTGGTTGAAGATATAATAACTGAACCAACGGCAGACATAGTGAAAGAGCCAGTAAAGAAGCCACGTAAGTTGAAGCTAGTGGGACAGAAAGAGGTAACCGAACCAATCGGCGAAGTGGATTTAACAACGGCTGTAATACGTACGCAAAAGGTCGCAGATAGATTACCAAAAGAGCGAGAAAAAGTAATTATAAAGGCGCCTAGTTATTACATGAATAATCGTAAGATTTTCGTACAAAAAATGGCCGAAATATTTGCGCCGTATCAAGCAGAAATACAAGATGTGACGTCGAAAATATCATGTAATACCCAATCTACGAGTGACGAATTTGATTTATTAACACATCAAAAGATTGTACGAGATTATTTGAATATATACACCCCCTATCGAGGGTTGTTGTTATATCACGGTTTGGGTTCAGGTAAAACATGTACATCCATAGCGATTGCAGAAGGTATGAAAAGTGATAAGCGAGTGTTTGTCATGACTCCGGCTTCCTTGAAAATGAATTTTTTCAGTGAAATGAAAAAATGTGGAGACGAATTATATAAAAAGAATCAATATTGGGAATTTATATCGATAGAAGGCAACCCGACTTATGTGGGTATTTTATCTCGAGCATTGTCATTATCTTCTCAATATATAACTGAAAATGGAGGTGCATGGTTAGTTAATATTAATAAAGAACCGAATTATACGATGTTATCCGTGCCTCAGCAAAGTTCGGTAGACGAGCAATTAAATGCCATGATAAGAAGCAAATACACTGATATTAATTACAATGGGTTGAATGAGCGAAAAATGAAAGATTTGACAGGTGATTATAGTCGTAATCCATTTGATAATGCGGTGATAGTAATCGACGAAGCACATAATTTTGTAAGTCGCATTGTAAATAAAATCAAGATGCCGAATTCAATATCTTATAAGCTATACCATTATTTATTGAGCGCGTCGAATGCAAAAATCGTATTATTAACCGGTACACCCATTATTAACTATCCCAACGAAATAAGTATTTTGTATAATATATTACGGGGGTATATTAAAACGTGGACAATTCCCATTTCGTGGAAAAAGACCGAAAAATTAAATAAAGATACTATTCTTAGCATGTTGGATGACGCGAATCTAAAAACGTATGATTATGTGAATTACAGTGATAATAAGTTGACTCTTACACGTAATCCATATGGATTTATTAACACAAGGAAACGGGGTACATTGCAGGGTACAAAGCGTGCTCCAATTAAAATGAAGGAAACTGCGAATAAGACGCGTCGCAAACAAGAGGGTGGAAATAGTGATGTGTTTGACCGTTACAATGGCGTTCGATTGGACGAAAGCGGTAATATTACCGATGCTCAATTCTTAGACAGTGTATTACGTGTATTAAAAAGCAAGAAAAATGAGATTTCAGTGAAAGATGCGTTAATAGAAGAAATAAATCATAAAGCGTTGCCGGATGACCGTGATGCTTTTTTTTCCAGCTTCATTGATGCAGACCAGAATCAAACGAAAAATATAAACGTGTTTCAACGCAGAATATTAGGATTAACGTCTTATTTCCGTAGTGCACAAGAAGAATTATTACCGAGATTCGACCTTACTGAGAATGGAGATACTTATCATATTGTGAAAACGCCTATGACACCACATCAATTTGGTATTTACGAAAAAATACGTAAAGAAGAAGCCGACCGCGAAAAGAAATCAACAAAAATGAAAAGAATGCGTAGTTCTAAGGCAGACGAGTTGTATAACGTATCTTCTACGTACAGAATATTTTCGAGAGCCGCGTGTAATTTTACGTTTCCTTCAGGTATAGAACGTCCTGTGCCTGGAATAAAAAATCATGATAATGCGGATAATATTGATGAAAAGGCATTAGATAATATTGTCGGGGTTCAGCTAGATTATGAAGGTGATATGCAATACGCGAATACGAATGATGTAATAGATACCACATATGCAAAGAGAATAGAAGCGGTGATGGAACAAATAAATCGTAAAATAGAAGGCACTGAAATGAGTGAATATTTGTCCAAAGATGCATTGCCTGAATACAGTCCAAAGTTTGCAAAAGTATTGGAAAATATTATGGATACAGAAAACAAGGGTTTGCATTTACTTTATAGTCATTTCCGTACAATTGAAGGAATTGGTATTATGAGGTTGATATTATTATCAAATGGAATGGCAGAATTCAAACTAAAGCGCGAAGCGGAAGAGTGGGTGTTAGATATTGCCGAAGAAGATATGGAGAAACCCAAATTTGTGTTATATACAGGAACCGAATCCGCTGAAGAAAAGGAAATTATACGTAATGTATACAATGGTACTTGGGGATTTGTACCTCAACCCATTGTAGATGAACTACGTAAACATGCAGAAAATAATATATATGGCGAAGTGATAAAAATGATTATGATTACATCGTCTGGTGCGGAAGGTATTAACTTGCGAAACACCCGATTTGTCCATATTGTAGAACCATATTGGCATATGGTACGTGTTGAACAAGTCGTAGGACGTGCACGACGTATATGTAGTCATCAAGATTTGCCGGAAGAATTACGCACAGTAAAGGTGTTTTTATATGTAGCTACATTAAGTGAGCAACAAAAAACAGACGAACGAAATGTGGAACTTCGAATTCGAGATATTAGTCGCGTAGACAAGAAAACCCCGGTTACGACGGATGAAACACTGTATGAAATTGCTAGTTCGAAACAGCGAATCAATAATGAAATTCTACGTGCGATTAAAGAAACCGCGGTTGATTGCAATATATATTCTGGTTCAAAACAAGGCACAAACGCGGAACCATATGTTTGCTATGGGTATGGATTGGTCGAATCGAACAACTTTTCATCTTACCCATCCTTTGAAGTAGATAGTACCGTAAAAGAAGGATTAGATGTCAAAACAGTGAGTTGGAAGGGCGTGAAGAAAACCATTGATGGAATAAGTTATGCATTAAATCCCAAAACAAATCAACTGTATGACTTAGATAGTTTTAAACGAGCACAGCAAGGACAAGGACAACCCATTTATGTTGGACAATATGCCATGCAAAACGGTATACCGATGATAATTCGTGAAACAAAGTAAAGGGGGTGTAATATTGTATATAACAAATTATATACAATATAGGATAGAAAGCGCATGTATTTTACCATTTAACCCCGTAATGAATGCAAATGTCCCATTTTACACCGATGAACATTTACACCCTTGAAGATTTAAAATGGGACAAAATCCCATAAAAATTAACAAAGTTTGCCTATTTACACCTTTGCACATTTTGGATGCGCAAAGGTGTAAATGCGTGTAAATTTTGGTTTTGATAGTTCGTCTAAACTACCTGATAAATTCTTGCTGCTTGATAAATAATGTGGTCTTACTTTATTATTTGTCGCATTATAAGCAATTCTGTAGATATTTGTGGCTCCATTAACATATCTATTCCAATAACCGCACCCGTTCTTACGACGAATCAGTCCGTGGATTAAGACATTACTACTTCTATAAGGTTTTAGGATTTTTCTCAAATCATTATTTTCTTACAAATACCTATTTCACATTTGGGACACATACAACTGATTAGACCGTTTCACATAGGTTTGCAAACCAGGAGTAAAATAGGTGTCACGAATCGCTAGCGGAGGTGACAAGTAATTTATGCTAAATTATTATTTTTTTAATATTTAGTAATATTTTTTAATATTTAGTAATATTATAGAATGCCTGTTATCATTTTAACAATCGATGGCAAAGAAGTCTATAATTCAAATATTAGTAATAACATTGAAGCTAAAACACAAAATGATGATTCAAAAGTAATAACTGAGGATATGGTTGAACAAGTTCTAAACCCTCAAAAAGACAAAGAATACTATTACTTTATAGGCGACAAAAATGAAGACGGTAAGCGAGTTTATAAACAAGCGAAACTAATAAAGATAACTTCTATGGTCGAACATGATAACTACGCCTCTAGAACTATACCTACTTATGTATTAGAAAAAGATGGAAACACAATAGATAAAGCTGGATGGGATAATACCGAAATTAGCATGCTATACAGGTTAAAAAAACCAAGTGGGGGGAGAAGAAAAACACAAAGAAAAAGTCGCAAATAAATTTGAACATAGACCTGTCGTCTTTATTCAAACCGAATGAAACAAAGTAATGGGAGGTGTAATATTGTATATAACAAATTATATGCAATATAGGATGGAAAGCGCATGTATTTTACCATTTACACCTTTTTACATTTCAAACGCCGATTTTCTCGGCATAAAAAAACAAAAAAATGTAAAATCAATAGTAAGGAATTTCACCTTACAATTGCCTAATTTTTAATATTTAATATTATTATAGAATGTCTGTTATCATTCTAACAATCGATGGCAAAGCAGTCTATGAATCAAAAATTAGTAATAAAATTGAAGGTGGAACAGATAATGATGATTCAACAGGTAATGATGATTCAACAGGTAAGGATGATTCAACAATAATAGGTAAGCACATGGTTGAAATAGTTGAATCCCCTGTCATAGGTGACGAGTACTATTACGACACAAGCGAACTTGTTGACGGCACTCAAACAGTTTTTAAAAAAGCGAAACTAACAAAAATAAAGGAAGAAACACGCTCAGAATATGTAGAACCTGACTATGAAAATACTTTTCAAAGATATTTAGGGACTGTTAAATACAATGCATATATATTAGAAGATAAACACGGAAAAACAATAGACAGAATACCTTTTGCAGATATTAGAAACCTATACAAACCAAAAAGTATTGGGGGGAGAAGAAAAACACAAAGAAAAAGTGGGGGGAGAAGAAAAACACAAAGAAAAAGTCGCAAATAAATTTGAACATAGACCTGTCGTCTTTATTCAAACCGAATGAAACAAAGAGCGGTTATGGGTTGTGGAACAGAGACTGTAATTGAGCATACAATATCTGCAAGATAGCATACCAAGCGATAGATAAGTTAGAAAGACCAACTTATCTATGTAGAGAAACAAGTAATCAGGCACTAAAACCGAGTTTCCATAAAAAAGAAATCTACACGGTCTGTAATGACCAAACCTTGAATTATTTATGTGACAAACCATCATAGGTGGTTTGCATTTTAATTGATTTATCGGTAACGTTGCCCTTGAATATCTAATGAACGTCGATTGGGCGTTCCATTAGATATTCAAGGGTGTAATTCTTCAATTGAGTTAAAATCTTCTACGTTGGATTACAATTCCTTCGACTTTATACCAGTATTCATCTATATTATCGAACGATTTAAACGACGAACCGTCTATAAATACGACTTCAATAGATGCATTGATTATTTCCCCGGTTGCATTTATTGTATATGCACCGGTTGTATTTACTTTACTAACTTGTTTATGTTCAAGTGGAGCAGAACCATCCGTTGCGACTATAGTTCCCGCACTATCTGTATATATAGTAATCATAACACCTGAAAATGAACCAGCTCGCATAATATCGGTTATATCATTATTCAACTTGGCATAGTTTGATGTATTGAATTGTGTAGTCATTATATACTAAATAATTATATATTAATATATCATTATATAATAAAGTTGCATAAAAGAATTATATTCCTAAACATATTATATTGTAATTGCGTATAAATTAAATACATGGTTGTAATTTGGCTGCGTAAGATTATAATATTTTTGTTTGAATTACAACTATAGATACAGAAAATACATTTAATCAAATAAAATATAAAAACAAACGCACTATTAAGTTATTATATACATTCTATCCAATGAATGAAGATAACAATGTAATGACAATAAAAACGGTACAGATTCAGCCAATACGTAATATGATAACCGCCATCAAAGATATTTTGACAGATGCCACGATAACGTTTACAAAGGATGGATTAAAAATAATTAATTTTGATAAAACGCATACTATTTTGGTGAATGTAACCCTTAATTCGTATAAATTCGAGCAATATGATTGTGAACCTGAAAAAATTATTGTATGTGCAAATACATTGCATTTGTTTAAAGTGATTTCGACCATGTCTAATGATGATACTTTATCGATGTATATAGAAAAGGCGGACTATCATGACGGAGTCGTATCGCATTTGGGGTTACAATATGACAACGGTGATATCAAACAGTGTTACAGCCAGAAGTTGCGATTAATTGACCCAGATATGGAAGAACTCGTGGTTCCTGATGTGGAATATTCGACCATTATTAATTTGCCGACAACTGATTTCCAAAAGATTATTCGTGATTTGAATGGAATATCCGACCGTATTGAGATTAAGTCAGTGGGGAATGATTTGATATTTTCTTGTGAAGGAAATTTTGCTAGTTCTAAAATCTATCGTTCGGAATCCGGTGGAAATATGGAGTTTATTCAAAAGAAAGATGCGTCGGTGGTGATACAAGGCGAGTTTTCATTGAAGAGTTTGAGTCATTTTATCAAGTGTACCCCACTTTGTACTCATTTGGAGATGTATTTGGGCAATGACCTCCCACTCATCGTGAAATATGACGTGGCATCGCTCGGATCGATTATGTTATGTTTGGCCCCGTTACCTCCTGCATAAAGATAGATACTAACAAAATAAAAAACAAACAATGTTGTTCAAATGTGTACAATTTATTACACCATAATAACATTGTCATTCTTTTCTGGAATTTGGGATGGTTGTGTGGTTTTATCGGGTACAACCCGATTATATTTGGCTGAAACATACTTATAATATAAACAGCAGCTTAGCATCATACCGATAGAACAATATATCACTACATGATATATTGTTGATAAATAACAACAGTTTGTGTGAGACCCTTCACAGCAATATCGATTGTCATAATCGTAACAAAAATTATCAGTATATGGCATTTCGTACCAGTGACAATCATTTGAAGCGGATAATTCGGTTTGACAAGCGTATTCACATATATTAATTGCATTCATGTACGAACTAGCAGTCGATGTAGGTATTGCAGTGGGTATTAAACCAACATCGAGATATAGAATGGTACAATGTCGAATATCATCCGTACAACAATCATATAACTCGTCGAAACGCTGACATGTGTTTGTAGTGTTGCAAACATGCACATATTGTAGAAATGTATAATTGCAGTTTACACGATGGTATAGGTCAGTAAATACGCATGTAGATTCGTTAAAACATGACATGTTAATAATAATAATAATATGAGTCACTTTATTAGGTATGTTATATATTCAATTTTATAGGAAAAAGGACTCGTGTACTAATTTTATTGGCGTATATTTTGTTTTTGTTCCATCCACATACATAATTTCTTTGTATGCATGTTGATATCTGGAAATAATAGTTATAAGTTCTGCATATTGACACACATTTCGTTCAAATACCACCGCTTCTGCTTCCTTATACGGTATCCCATATTCGATTATTCGTTGTTTCCAGATGGCAGTAGCGTCATTTAACAATTGGTTTGAAATGGGTGTATCCGGAAATACGGGTAAATGTCCGTATAAATAATATCGTCCTTTCGCCCATTGTTCGCGAGAGGTTTTATCATATTGTGCTAATACACGGGTGTCGATATCTGTAAAATATTCTGCATGTCTTTCTGTAAATGCAATCAAGTCGCGCAAGGTAGGATTATATGGATGAAGTTTGAAATAATTAAACTCGTATTCGGCTGACATGGTGTCATGTATAAATTTATCGCTCTTATGTTACGTTTTATGCTTCAATTTTTTACATAATCTACCATTTATGTTGCATTAATCGCTTATAGTACAAATCACAGTCATGGTCTCCTGCTCGCCAGCACTGAAATAGAGTAAAATCGTACCATTTAAATTGATTATAGTCGGTAAAAATGGAATACGATTTTTCAAATAAACGAATTGTTTTTCCAACATGGTGATATTTATACATTGGAAATGCAGTGACGATATCTCTATCATTAGTTACACGATAATGTGTAAGATTGGGCGTGGCATCGAATGCTTTTTTCCATTCTGCATTACCAACCCGTGGACTAGCAAAGGAAACAACGGTAACATGATGTGTTAACTCGTTTGCAAGAATAAATCCGGACAATGTCGCCAAAGCTGCTCCTAAGCTGTGACCAGTCACATACAATGAAAAATCCGGATGTTCATTCAATAATTGTTTGACGGTTTCGAGTATTTTGTCATACACCCCCTTTTGATGCAATTGTTTGTAGAAACCACTATGAACCCAAATATGGTCTTTTAGGTGGTGTTTACGTATTTGTAGGTCATAAAACCAATCCTTGGACGATTCACTTCCGCGAAATACAACACATATTCGTTTGTCGGTTTCGTTGATAGTTATACCGACTTGAACATCGGTTTCTTCTTCACTAATAAATAAACAAACTTTTCCGGACGGAGTATTATTTGCAATATCAATCAACGCAGATTTACGGGTTTCGCTTAGACCAAGTGTATCAATTAATCCTTTCTCTTTTACTTTATTCACGAAAGATTCAATCGTTTCATTCTTGTCATCCACGGTAAACGTCTTTCCGTAGTTATAGACTAACATTGTAATACGAAGTAATTCAACTACATCCGCATGCGGTATTAAGTTAGATAAAATAGGTGATTCTTCAGTCGACATGTTCGTATACATTAAAAGAAGTAAAAAATATTACACTAAATACGGTATGTCCAACATGTTAATACAACCAACGTTGTGAACTAAATAACAACAGTCTTGGTATTTTGTGTAATTACTGTACCTGGTATGTTAGTAGGTTGAACATTTTGAATGGTTGTGTATATAATACATACTTTTTGTTGTGATTTATACTTGGAATGTTGTTTACATAATATAGCACCTTGTTTGGCAATATACATCAGTTGTTTCTTGTTAAATTGAACATTGGGAGGAATAGTAGCAACTACATGAGATGATGAATGGTCGTTTACATGAAACCATAAATCAACCGGTTCCGCCGATTCAATAACCGCAAAATTATCCTGAGCATTTTGACCAATTTTGAATTGGATGTCGAGTCCTAATGCATCAATATATCTGGTTTCGTGCTTCATTGTTTGTTCGATGATTTATAAATTAGAATCTATTATAATTTATAAACATATCAATTTTTCAAAATTCGGGTTCATGTTTTTTAAATAAACAGCCTTGCTTTAATAAATTTGGAATAGTAATAATACTATTTGGGTCTTGTAATTTGGTGTTAGACAACCAAATTTTGATGATGCAAAAGTTTTTCTTAGGAGAAATGGTAATTCCATTTACATAAGCACTATGTTCGCTTTTAATACATAGAGATTCACCACATAATCCGTAAAATAAATTTTTCCATACTTCCGGAACATGCTTGTTACTGACTTTGTATGAAAAACACCCACCATTTCGGTTTTTAGGGTCTTCCCACATGGGTGTAATCCCTTCCCTCATCACAAAAAGCATACAGTTACGGACAACATGTTCATGTATTTGGCTATTTAGTGCAATAACCGCTTCTACGCTGTCGATATTGCCCATTAAAACCGTATAGCTGGATAACTCCCAGCTTTTATTTTCTGGTAAATGGTAATACATATTCCATTTATCATTTAAAGAATGTAATTGGGTAGGAATACTCACTGCATCCATAGTGATTACGCCCGTATATTATATCCAAAAGAATCTTTATACCCTTTCGATACCATTATTTTGTGGTAGATTTACACCTTTTAACATAATCCTCTTTGTTAAGTTGAATATATTCTCCTGTTTTTAATTGAAACATATTAATGTTATTATCCATAATGTCGACCACATATTCGTTTACAAAGTGAACCTGAATATTATGATAATCAAAATACCGTTTTAAAAATGTTTTCGAAAATAGTTCGTTATTCACATACAGCCATGATTTGTCTATTTCGATTGGATATTTTTTCAAACCGATTTTTACCGACACAGATAAAAATTGTACCTTCGATGGTACATTAAAGTCGTCCACGTGGTTTAGTTTGATAGGGTCGTTCGGTTGAACGCGTGAAACAATCATATTGTTGTGCTTTGCATATAATAATTTATCAATATACACGTCATTTAGATTGATTTGGCTTAATGAAAATGCATCCATGTTAAATTTACGAATAAAGGTATACGTATTAGACATAGAATCATTATCATAAATATAGCTATATTTTTCTATATTTTTAAGATAACAACCAGGTTGTTCTATTCCACAACACATTAGTTGATTTGATGTTATCCAACAAGGATGCAGTGGTTCAATCGGGTATTTATTATAAATGGCCAATAACCATTGATAACCATACAAACCAACATCCGTTGTTTGTGTGATGATTGGGTGGCATTTATAAATAGTCGTTATGGCTCTTGTTAGTTTATTTTTTAAACGACTATAATTAGTAAGTGCTAAAATGGCAAATGTGTTTACATTTTCTTGAAAGTATTTGTTGTATAGGTTGGTAATATAATCGTTTATTTGACTTCGATGTGTATCTGCATAAAACATAGTACTACAACCAATCAGGTGTGCTATTAATAATACCCAGTAAATATCCTCCATTATAGAACATCTAGATTGAATATTTTTATATAGGTTCTCGTACATATTTGTTGATTCGAATAACTTAATGTAAAAATTTATATATGTATTGTAAGTTGTGTACAAATGTCTCCCCCGAAGTGTCAAAATGGATTATTTATTTTTCACCGAGATTTGCGCATGCAAGATAATGTTGGGTTAATAGAAGCATGTAAACGATGTAAACATGTATATACCTGTTTTATATTCACTCCGGAACAAGTTACTGAACAAAACAAGTATCGTTCTCAAAATGCAATTCAATTTATGATAGAAAGTTTAGTCGAATTGCATGAAGCGATTCATAAATCCGGTGGAAGGTTGATTACTATGTATGGGGACCATGCTCTTTCCGTTGCTTATTTAATTAAAAAGTTGAATATTGAATGTGTGTATTTTAATCGCGATTATACGCCTTATGCGATTAAACGTGATAATCAGGTTCTCGAATTGTGTAAAAATAAAGATACAAAATGTGAATATTTTGAAGATTACTATTTGTATCCACCGGGTACAGTGACTACCGGTTCGGGTATGCCATATAAGAAATATACCCCTTTTTACAATGCAGTCATTCATGTAGATGTACGTCCAATTACAAAATATACGTTTGCAAATCTAGCTGCAATTACTTCATCCGTATATGAATCTTTTGAACATACGATTTCTTTACATACCGCTTTTCGTAAATATGCAAGTAATAATAAAAATATATTAGTACATGGCGGAAGAACGGAAGGAATTGCCAAATTAAAACACGGATTACGAGAACAAGCACATTACGACGAGACACGAGACTTTTTTGTCAATAAAACGACCCATTTGTCATCACATATCAAATTTGGTTGTGTTTCTATTCGAGAAGTATACCATACTTTTGCAAAAAAATATGGAATAAAACATGGAATCATAAGAGAACTTATATGGCGAGAGTTCTTTGCGCATGTTCTCTATGGATATCCAAAAGTGGTTGGAAAATCGTATCAAAAACGATTTCAGCAATTAGATTGGGAGAACAATCGTGCGTGGTTTAATAAATGGAAGTCGGGAAATACAGGGTTTCCATTGGTAGATGCATGTATGAGAGAAATGAATGCAACTGGTTACATGCATAATCGCGGTCGAATGACAGTGGCTAGTTTTTTAATAAAAGTGTTGTTAATTGATTGGCGATGGGGAGAACAATACTTTGCCCAACAGCTAACTGACTATGATTTGGCCTCAAATAATGGAAATTGGCAAGGAATTAGTGGAACCGGAGTGGACATGAAACCGTATTTCCGCGACATGAATCCATGGATTCAAAGTGTGAAATTCGATAAAAACGCGGAATATATTAAAAAATGGGTACCTGAATTGGAGAACGTGGATGCAACCGATATACATAAATGGTACGAACGTCATGCAAATCCTGCGTATAAAAGTGTCAAATATCCAGAACCAATGGTGGATTATGATGCACAAAAGAAAAAAATGATACACATGTATGAGTCTGCGTAAGCATAACGCTACACAATATGTAAAAAATTGAAGCAGAAAAAGTATTTTAATAAGCTGCATCAATACAAAATCGGCGTAAATCGTCATACAATATGGAGAACCAACTGAAACTAAGAATCAACATCCGTATCCCGGACATAGTTGTACATCGACCATTAGGAATAAAGCGTTTTGCGGAATTACAACTACCGGTTACATTACGGTTACAAGAACCACAATCGGCTCAACTCATTCGTTATTTACCTACTACACAAACAAATAAACGCGTTGCACAGAGACACAGTGATAGGTAAGATTGTTGGTTTCTTTTCATGATTCATTACAATGAATAATGAATCATGAAGTTCAATTAGCGAATAGGCTGTTATGAAGTAAAATACAAAAAATAAAAACGATTATATAAACGTGCAGGCCAGCATGTTTTTTTTCAAATCTGGATAATTTACAATATAATATTATTATATCACAGAAATACTATTTGTACGTGATGTATTGTTTTTTATAAAAATCAAGGAACAG
>Ga0222714_10003986_pt1 | contig 14726 bp, 12 predicted proteins | sample C33_3DmetaG_FD_165048 | JGI IMG/M metagenome (GOLD analysis project Ga0222714, IMG submission 165048) | Estuarine water microbial communities from San Francisco Bay, California, United States - C33_3D | ecosystem: Environmental > Aquatic > Marine > Unclassified | place: USA: California... | reverse complement strand
GCTGATCGGCAAGCAGCTGGCCCTGAGGCTCGCCGGGGGAGACGCGCCGGAATTCTCCGAGGTGGAAATCGTCGACCCCTTCGGTCAGGTCACCCGACTCGAGTTGAAGGCCTCGACCCTCGAAGTGGGAGGACAACGGCTGGCCCTGTTCTCGGCGGCCGAAATCATGCGTATCGAGCACGAAGCTCCCGCCACGGTGGAACTGGATCCGCGCGCGCAGCTGGCGTTGCAGTCGCTGGACGCGGCCCTGCTGATTGCAGATGCCGGGGGCCGCATCGAGTTTGCCAATCCGCTGGCGGAAGAGTGGTGCGGCCTGCCGGCCAGTGCCATGCGTGGCAAGCGTCTGGGCGAGCTGGTGAGTTTCATCGACCCGCAGGATCGGCACCCGCTCCCGGATCCCCTCGAGCAGGCCATTGCTACCCGCGCCAGCGTGGCGCTGGCAGGCGGGGTCCTGCTGGTCACACCACCGACCGGCGCTGAGCGCGGGGTCGAGGTGCGCGTCTCGGTCATGCCCGGCACGACCGACCAACCCGCCGGCGCGGTGGTGCTGATGCAGGTACGCCAGCCGCTGTTTGCGGTGGCCGGACCCGCTGGTGTCGGGCTGCCGGTCGAGGTCGAGGGCTATCAGTCGACCCACGACCCGCTCACCGGGCTGATCAATCGGCGTGGCCTGGAGCAGCGCCTCGCGGACCTGTTGGCCCGGGACCGCGACAACCGCCGCGGTCACGTGCTGTGCCGCGTCGACATCGAGCGTCTGCAGGGCATCAACGATGCCCATGGCCGGGAGGCGGGCGATCTCATGCTCAAGGAACTGTCCCGCGTCATGCGTACCGGCTTGCGCGAGTCCGATCCGCTTGGTCGGGTGGGCGGAGCCCAGTTCGCGCTGCTGCTGCCGGGTTGCCTGCTGGACAAGGGACTGCAGGTGTCGCGCGAGCTGGCCCGGCGCATCGAGGCGCATCGGGTGAACTGGAAAGGACAGGTTTTGAGCGCTGGGGCCACGGTCGGTGTACTTGAGATGCTTTGTCCCGTGGGCAGTGCCGCCGAATTGCTCGATGCGGCCGATGCCGCCTGTTTCGCCGCACGGGCCTCGGGCGGAAAGATCAAGGTGCGAACCATGGAGGATGCCCGCAGTTCGGCGCTGGGCGGCGAGGGCGATGCACTGCGGCAGCTGCAACTGGCACTCAGCGAGGATCGCGGCCTGCTGTTTGTACAGCCCATCCAGGCGGCGGCAACCGGGGTCCACGGGGGGCCGGAACTCGAGGTGCTCCTGCGGTTTCCGGATACCGAAGGCCACCCCGTGGCGCCGGGCGAATTCATCCGCGCGGCGGAGCGGCACCAGCTGCTGGGGCAGCTGGACCGGTGGGTCGTGCGGCGCGTGCTCGAGGAAGTAGCGGGGGGCGGTATCCGCCTGTCCGAGGGGCGCAGCGTGTCGGTCAACCTCTCCGGGGTAACCATGGCCGACCCGGCCTTCCTCGACTACGTGGTGGAAACCCTCGACCGGACCGGGGTACCGGCGGAGCGTCTGTGCTTCGAGGTGGGCGAGGCCGCCGTCATTCGCCACCTCGACGTGGCTCGCCGCTTCATCGAGGTCCTGCACGGCATGGGGTGCCAGTTCGCCCTGGATGATTTCGGCAACGACGTGGGGAGTCTTGCTTACCTGCGCAGTCTCGCGCCGGACTACATCAAGATCGACGGCACCTTTACCCGCAACCTGGCGCGCGACGCCGTCAGTCGGGCCATGGTCTCGGCCGTCATCGGCCTGTCGCGCACCCTGCGCTTCAGGCTGGTGGCCGAGCAGGTGGAGGATCAGGCTGCCCTGGATGCGGTGAGGGGCATGGGCGTGGAATTCGCCCAGGGCTACGCCATCGCCAGGCCGCAGCCGCTCAGGCCGGCGGCCTGAGTCCGGCTTCCCCCTCAAGGCGCTCGTAGCAGTCGATCACCTGGCGCACGTAGTGGCGCTTGCGCAGGTAGCTGCCGGGGAAGAAGCTGCGCTTGAAGCTGTAGATCACCACCGATTTCAGGTCATGACGGTCCAGTCCCAGGTGCTGGCAAGCCAGCATCAGTTCGCGGCTGAGTGTGGTGTTGCTGACCAGGCGGTTGTCGGTGCAAATGGCCGTCGAGAGCCGATGAGCGCGCAGCTCGCGGAAGCTGTGGTCCTCGAGTCGCTCCAGTTGCGGGGTGGTCTGCAGGTTGCTGGTCAGGCAGACCTCGAGGGTGATGCGCTGGTCGGCGATGTAGGTGCCGAGGCGCCGGACGTAGTCCTCGGGATCCTCGATGGATGAATCCCGGATGGCATCTGCCTGCAGGAGGTAGGTGCCGTGTCCGATCCGCTCGGCGTGCAGATCCGTGACCGCCTGGAAGATGGATTCCGGTCCATAGGCTTCGCCGGCGTGCACCGTCTTGTTGAGGAAATGACGGTGGGCGTAGTCATAGGCCTCGCGATGGTCGCCCGCTGGATAGCCGGCCTCTTCACCCGCCAGGTCGAAGCCCACTACCTGCAGGCCCCGTTGGTCGCGGGCGATGATGGCCGCCCGCGCCAGCTCCATCGAGGCCATGGCAAACAGTTCCTTGGGCTTCGCGTAGGGATGGGCGGCGAACAGCGTGGCGTAATAGCGGCTGAAGGCCGGAGAGAAACGCCGCATCGCGCAGCAAATGATCCCGTACTCGAAGGGCGGCAAGCGCCCCTCGCGGACTTCGGCGCGGGCGTTGAAGCTGTCCCGGGCTTGCCTGAGTCCGCGGTCCACCGCCTCGATGGCGCCCACCGGATCCAGCCCCGAGTGGGCGTGGAGCTGGGGTGCGAAGCGGACCTCCAGGTAGAGGACGCCTTCCTGCTGGTTGTCTTCGGCCAGCTCCCGGGCGACCTGCTGCAGGGCTTCGGCGGTTTGCAGGGCGGCGACGGTGTACTGAAAGCCGTGCAGGTACTCGGCCAGCCCCTCATAGCGTTCCTTGAAAACCGTTTCCAGCAGCCCGCCCTCGGTGTGGCTGGGCAGACTGATTTCATGCTCCCGCGCCAGGTCGAGCAGGGTTGGAATCCGCAGTGAGCCGTCCAGATGCACGTGCAATTCCGCCTTGGGCAGGCGCCGGATCCATTCGAGGGTGATTGCGGGCTCGGTCATCGGCAGTTGTCCAGGGCAATTCGGAGCAGAAAGGATACCTTGGCAATTGCCTTGCGGGGGTTTGCGGCCTAATCTGCGCAACCATGAGGCTCAAAACCCGCTTCGGTTTTTCTGCGCTGCTGGTCAGTGCGCTGGCGCTGCTGCTGCTTGGCCTGGTCGCCGCCCTCTGGTCGGGTCAGCGTGCCCAGTCTGAAGCCGATGCACGGGCCATGGTGTCGGTCAGGTTATCGCAGGAACTGCGCCAGAGCTCCGACGAGCTCACTCGTCTCGCGCGGACCTACGTGGTTACGGCTGACCCGGGGTACGAGGCTGCCTATTGGCAGGTGCTGGCGCTCAGGGACGGTCGCGCTGAGCGTCCGGATGGACGCAGGGCCCCGCTCAGGCAGTTGATGGAAGAAGCAGGTTTTACCCAGTCTGAGCTCGCCCTGCTGCAGCGAGCCGAGGATAACTCCAATCAGCTGGTGGCCATCGAGGTGGCCGCCTTTCAAGCCATGCAGGGCCGCTTTGTCGGCAGCGGGCAGCCCTTCAGCCGGGAGGCGGCCGACTACTCCCCGGGCCGGGCTGCCGATCAAGGCCTGGCCATACGCATCATGCACGATGCCACCTACCATGCCGAGAAGGCACGCATCATGCGGCCGATTGACGAGGCGATCGCCCAGGTGGCCGCGCGCACGGAGGGGGAGATCGAACTGAGGGCCGCTGCGAACCGAAAGGTCCTGATCGCTGCGCTGCTGGTCGGCGCCGTACTGGTGCTGGTGGTGTGGCTCAACCATCAGCTGGCCCAACGGCCGGTGCTCCAGGCGATCGCCGGCGTTACCCGAGACCTCGACGAACTGGCCTGTGGCACGGCGGACCTCAGTCGACGCATCAGGAGCGGGCGTGACGACGAGATCGGCGAGTTGTCAAACGCCCTCGATCGCACGCTTGATCGCGTCAGGTCCCTGTTGGGCGAGGTGGCCACGGCGTCGGGCGCCGTCACCCAGGGAACCTTGCAGCTCGGCAAGTCGGCCTCGGAGCTTGATGCGCAGGTCCAGGGCCAGGCGACGGCCATCGGCGAAGTGGCCGCTGCGGCCCGCGCAATTGCCGAGGGCGCGGGCGGCCTCAGTACGGAGGGCGGCAGCATGGCCGCCAGCGTGCAGGCGACTGCAGCCCATGCCTCGGCCGGCGAGCAGGCATTGGTGGACCTGGTGACCGGTATGGAGGAAATCGAAACCGCCTCGCAGGCCATGACGGCACGTCTGACCTCCATCAGTGAGCGGGCCCGGGACATCTCCGGCGTAGTCGAGGCCATTGCGCGGGTGGCGTCGCAGACCAATCTGCTGTCCCTTAACGCAGAGATCGAGGCTGAAAAGGCCGGTGAGGCCGGGCAGGGCTTCAGCGTAGTGGCTCGAGAGGTGCGCCGACTTGCGGACCAGTCGGCGCGCTCGGCGGCCGACGTGGAGCGTAACGTTGCCGAGATGCGCAACTCCGTGGAAGGGGGCGTAGTCACGCTCGATGGGCTGGCACAGAAGGTCAAGGCGCTGGCGGTGGTGGTGCAGGACGTCTATCGGGTCATGGGTGCAATTACCGGCGATATCCGCGATCTCGCGCCGCGCTTCGAACACCTGGATGGGGGCGCACGCTCGCAGGCGGTGGCAGCGACGCAGATCGCCGCGGCGGTCAGGGAACTTGAGGCCTCGGCCATGCGTGCGGTGGCCGTGCTGGCCAGCGAAAGGGAAGCCGTGGGGTCCCTCGAGCAGGCTGCTGTCGCCCTGCGCGCCGAGCTGGCTCAGGTCAGCGGATCGTAGCGCCGCCGTCCACCACCAGCGACTCCCCGGTCACGAAGGAACTGCGCCAGGACAGCAGCCAGGCGGCCGCTTCCGCCTGTTCCTCCGATTCCGAGATTCGGGCCAGCGGGATCCTTTGCAGCGTGGCTTGCTCGCCACCGGGTCGGGTCTGCATCTGGCGCTCCATCATGGGCGTCCGCGTGGTGCCCGGGCATAGGGCGTTGATCCGGATACCGTCCCCGGCGGCGTCCAGGGCAGCGCTCCGGGTCAGGCCGATCACGGCGTGCTTGCTGGCGCAATAGGCGGACAATCCCGGGAAGCCGCGTACCCCGGCGATCGAACTGGTGTTGACGATCACGCCCTTGCGGCGCGGCCGCATGGCCTTGAGCTCCGCGCGCAGGCAGCGCCAGATGCCCTTCACGTTGATCTCCAGCAGCTGGTCGAGGACGGCCTCGTCCATGAGGTCGGTAGGCACCGCGTCCTGGGTCATGGCGGCATTGTTGAAGGCGCCATCGATCGGTCCATGGCTGGCCTCAAGCAGCTCGATGGCCCGCTCGACTTCCCCGGGCCGGGTGATGTCTGCGGACTCGATGGCGACTCGCCGCCCGGCCGCCACCAGGGCTGCGACGGTTGCGGCGGCCGGTTCGGGGCTGCGGGCGAGGCCGAGCACTGCAGCACCTTCGCGTGAAAAGACGTCGAGCGCCGCCAGCCCGATCCCGGAACTCGCCCCGGTCACCAGAATCACCCGCCCTGCCAGCAGTCCTTCCATTGCACTATCCCCGGTAAAGTTCGACTTCGTTGGTCAGCAGGCAGATCCCGGTATCGGGAAACCGGTCGGCAAGCCACTCCAGGGCCTGCAGGGCCGAGGTGCGCGAGCCAAACCACCATTCCTCCACCTGTTTGCAACGGATCCCCCAGGCCTCGACCTGATCCGGGGGCAGCGGCAAATTGTTGACCAGCCCCAGCGGTTGCAGGCCAGCGTCAGCCAGCCCGGCCAGTGCCCCGACGCAGTGACCGTCGGCCAGTGCACTGATCACCCGAACCAGCTTGCAGGCCGCGTCAGTGGGCGGCGGCGGCGCCAGCAGAACCCTCTCGCGGGTCAGCAGACAGCACTGCACAATCGGCTCGGCGAAGGTGGCCTGCTCATCGCTCTCCATCGCCCCTCGCGAGGAGCGGTCGGCGATGTGCGCGTGGCGGGCCTCGACCGATCGATGCCAGATCATGCCGACCCCATCGTGGGATGGGGTTGCCGGGTCGACGTCGCAGTGCAGGTAGCGGGCTATGTTCCGCCAGCGCGGCATGGACATGCCGAGCGCGCCGTGCTGGCGCCAGCGGCTGGTGAACTCTGCACGGTCCAGGCCAGGTGGCCGTCGGGCCAGGTAGATAAGCTTGGGCTGGTAGTCATTCGAGGACATCGAGCTGCTTCCGGTCGAAATCCACGAGCCTGTCCAGTTGCCCGTTCCGGACTTTATGGGCCCAGTCCGGGTTGGCCAGCAGCGCACGGCCCAGCGCGGCGAGGTCGAACTCCCCTGCTGCAATGCGGCGATCGATGTCCGCGACCTGTTCCGGCACGGTCACTGCATGCTCCCGCCCGCCGGGCGCCTTGAGGTCGGTGCCCAGCGTCACGGAGCCGACGGCGATGACCGGCAACCGGCCGAGTTTGCGCGACCAGTCGGCGAGGCAGCGGTCACTGCCAGGAAAGGCCGGCTCCCAGTAGCGGCGGGTGCTGCAGTGGAGCAGGTCGACACCGGCATCGCGCAGGGCGGCGAGAAACAGTTCAAGCTCGGCCGGCGTATCGGCGATGCGCGCTGCATAGTCAAGTTGCTTCCACTGCGAATAGCGGTAGGAAAGTACCTTGCGCGGACCGAGGGCGCTGCGACATACCTGCACCAGTTCCCGGACAAAGCGCGTCCGGCCGGTCAGGTCTCCACCCCAGGCATCCGTGCGCTGGTTGGTGCCGGACCAAAGAAATTGGTCAGGCAGGTAGCCGTGGGCACCGTGGATCTCGACGCCGTCGAAACCGGCCTCCACGGCGCCGCAACAGGCTGTGGCGAAGTCCTCAAGCGTGGCGGCGATCTCCTCCTGGGTCATGGCCCGACCCAGTCGGCGTCCGGGGGCCGCCAGACCGGAAGGGCTCAGGCGCTCCGGGGCGGGGCTGAGGCTGTCCCGCATGCCGACCAGGGAGGGCTCGAAGGCACCCACGTGCCACAACTGGACAAGTATTGACGCACCTTCGGCGTGGACGGCCTCCACCACCTGTCGCCAACCCTCAAGGGCATCCTCACCGTAACAACGCGGCACGGCTGCGCCAAAATTGCCAGCCGGGTTGGGAGCAGCGCCCTCCGTGATGATCAGTCCGGTCCCGCCGGCCGCTCGGCGGCGGTAGTAGTCCGCCATCGCTCGAGTGGGGACCCCGCCCGGTGCTTGTTCGCGGGTCATCGGTGCCATCACCACGCGATTGGTCAGGGTCATGCCCCGGCAGGTCAGGGGACTGAACAGTCCCGGTGCCGCATCAGAAATTGGAGACGCCAAGGCCTAGTCCACCATCGATCTCAAGCGCTACCCCGGTGACCCACTCGGCCCTGAGCAGGTACTCGACCCCCTCGGCAATCTCCTGAGAGGTGCCGATCCTGCCCAATGCATGGTCCTTGGCCAGCGAGTCGTAGCGGGCGTTGGATTGCTCCTGGGTGAACAGGCCTGCCCTGACGTTGATCTCGGTGTTCACCGCACCGGGGAGTATGCAACCCACGCGGATTTGCCGGCGACCCAGTTCCGCAGCCATGACCCTGGCGAGCCCCTCCACCGCGGCCTTGGTGGTGGCATAAGGGGTGGCGCCGGGATAGGCCCGGCGGGTGTGGATCGAGCCCATGAACAGGATGGCTCCCGCCGATTTTTCGAGATACGGCACCGCCAGACTGGAGAGCAGCATGGGGGCGATCACGTTGGTGGCAAAGGCCTGCTTCAGGAAGCCTTCCTCGTAGTCCGTGACCGCCTGCTTGTACATGTTGCCGGCGTTGTTCACCAGCCCTTCGAGTCGACCCTGACCATGATCCACGGCCGCTGCGAGCATGGACTCCCGGTCTGCGGCCACGGTGACGTCGCCGACCACCGCCCGACAGAGCGGGCCGATGGACTCGGCCACGGCCTGGACCTTGTCGGCCCTGCGTCCGGAGATGGTGACCCGTGCGCCGCGCCCGCACAGCCAGCGGGCGCAGCCCTCGCCAATACCCGAACCGCCGCCGGTGACCAGTACCGACATATCCTTGATTTCACGCATCTGCAGGTGCTCCTACCGGAGTAGCGGGTTGACCGTGCGCCCAGTGCGCCAGCCTTTGTATCAGGCGCTGGTGAGCGGGATGTTCGAGGGAGGCAGCGTCGTGCCCCAGCCCATCGTAGGCGGCTCGGCCCCGGCCGTAACGGTGGGTCCAGACCACAGGTTGCCAGCCGGTGGGCGCTACTGCCTCGCCCATTACGTTGATAGTCAGGCTCGCCTCGGCCTCACACAGTACCGTGACGCCCGGTTGCAGGGCGAGGTCCGTATAGACCTCGTCAGTCAGGGTAAAGTCGGGCAGGCCCTCGACGAGCGGTGACTCGTGACGCGGTCGAACCTGTACCGACCCAAGCGCGGGATGATAGGACCGGCCCCATTCCCAGGCCCCACCGAGTATCTCGCCCCATGCGGGCCAGTCGTCGAAGCAGATGCTGGCGGTGTGCAGGCCGAGCAGGCCGCCGCCGCGACTGACGTGACCCTGCAGCACCGTCCGGGATGACTCGGGCAGGGTGTAGGCCCACTGCGCGCGATGCGGGGCGTATTTCTCATGCTGAGTCATGCCCCAGCGCAGCGCGTAGACCACGGCCAGCGCTTCGGGCTCAGCCTCCAGCCACGCCGTGAATTGTTCCATCTCCAGCGTCTGGCGTGCATCAAAGCCCGCGGCCTCCAGCAGTCCTGCGAGCGCCGGTGCGGCGCTGTCGAAAGGGTGGCCGATTCCGCCGGTGAAAATAAACGCGCTCGTGTTCAAAGAAAAACCACCGGATAGCTGCCCCAGTTGGGCCGCGCGGTATAGCTGGCCCGCACCGGCGGCTGCGCGGGATCCGGCGTTGCGCCGGCCTGGAGCAGGGCCCGTACCAGTTGGGCCACGATGCCGTACTGGTGAGTCGCAGGATCGACGGAACCGCGCGGGACGAAGCCCCCGTCGAGGTCGCGGCCGAGGCAGGTGTGTACACCCGTGCCGAAAGTCAGGCCGAAGGGCTCGTGCCCCGGCGCGATCGTGCGGTAGGGGTTGAAGACCTCCGCGTCGGCCCCGAACACGTCCGAGGAGCGGTTAGCGGTATAGAGATCAAGTTCGACGCGGTCGTTGATGTCCAGTTGCGTGCCGTCCCCGAGGTGCATGGGACAGACCGGTTTGCGCCAGGCGACGGGGCTGGCGGGATGCAAGCGAAAGCTTTCGTGCACGCAGCGCTGCACGAATAGCGGGTCGGTCAGCAGGCGCTCCCGATCCTCAGGACGCTGGCGCATCCATTCGAACACGTTGTGCATCGCGTGCACCATGGAGTTGGCGGTGCTGTGGGATCCGGCCTGCAGGAAGAAGGCGATTTCCCGGCACAGGAGATCTGGCGGCAACTCCAGTTGGTCCTCGTTGCGCAGCAGGACAGTGAGCACGTCGCGAGGCAGGTCCTCCTCGGCCAGTTCACCCTGCGCATGCCGCTCGATCAGCGCCAGGCGCCTCTCGACCGAATGGCGCAGGAACCCGGATTCGAAGCGTTGCAAGGCGGCGCGAACCTCGTCCCTGACCTCGTCCTTGTCGCGGGTCGAATGCACCAGGGTGGCGCCCTCGCTGAAGGTCCTAACCAGCTCCAGCAGCTCGGCGGTCTCGCCGGCGGAACGCGTGGGCCGATCGACCCCGGCAAAGTCGGCCGTCAGGTTGATGGTGATCCGGTAACCGAAATCGACCAGGTCGCAGGCGCCGCTCGAGACCGTGGGGCCCAGCAGCTCGGCCAGCGCGCGGGGAAACACCTCGGTTTCATAGTAACGAAAGAAGCTGCGCTTGAAGACCCGCATTTCCAGCCGCCGCCGGGTGCGGTGCGCCTCGCCGTGGAGGGTGAGAAGAGTGCCTTCCATGATCACGCCACCCTCGTCGTACAGCGACTGGGCGAGCTGCTCGTTCTTCAGGACGGCCAGTGACTCCGGGATCGTGCGGTAGGTATGGATGGTCATAAGCCGTGTATCAGGGTTCGTGCTCGGGCGTTGCAGGTCGGCGGGCTGCACTCAAGCCGCGGGCAACCGCCTGGTCCAGCCTTGCCCCGTAGGTGGAGACGCGCCAGCCAGGTGGGTCGCCCCGTGGCAGATCCGGAGTCAGGTCCACCTCGCGACCGGCTACGAAAACATGCTTGAGCCTGGTCCGGTCGCCCAGCACGGCGACGTCCTTCGAGGGATCGCCGGCGACCACGATCAGGTCAGCCAGTCGCCCGGGCAGGAGTTCCCCGACCTGTCCGCTCATGCGCAGGGCAAAGGCATTGGCCTGCGTCGCGCACTGGATGGCCTGCAACGGGCTCAGCCCGAGATCGCGAACGAAGACCTCGAGTTCGCGATAGTGCCACTCGCCGTAGGGCGTAATGGAAAATCCGGATTCGCTGCCGCACAACAGCGGCACCCCGGCGTCGTAGGCGCGCCGCAGCATGGTGGCGCTGTCGGCAATCTCGCGGCGGAACATCTCCATGACCATCGGGTCGGCGCCGACCGTGCCGCCGAAGTCTGCGAGATTCGCCTGGAAGGTGAACACCGGCATGATCGGTGTGCGGCTGCCGACCACTGCTTCCAGCGCCGTCTCGTCCATCAAGGTGGCGTGCAGGATCAGGTCCATGCCGGCTGCGACGCAGTCGCGGATCGAGTCGCCGCCGCGAACGTGCCCGAGCACCGGAATGCCGAGTTCATGCGCGGTGTCGCACACGCATTTCAGTTCATCCAGGCTCCAGCTCTTGACCTCACCGCGCAGGGGATGGCGTGGCACCAGGCCGGTCACGTGCACCTTGATCCAGTCAGCGCCGGCCTTGATCTGGCGGCGAACTTCACTGACGATTTGGTCGCGCCCCGCTACTACCTTGCCGTAACCCATCACGCCATGATCCGGTATCAGGCGTCCGGCGGTGCCGCCGACGCTGGTCCACAGCGCGTAGGCGCCACTGGAGATACGCGGACCGTCGACGATGCCGGCCTCGATGGCATCGCGCAGGTCGATGCCAAGTTCGAAGATGGAGTCGGCATCCATGATGCCGGTCACCCCCGACTGCAGGATGCGCTTGGCGTTGCGCGCCGCGACAATGGCCGCCAGCGCATGCCGGCGGTGGAAGAACAGCTCGTCGTTGGAGTTGGGCTCATCGAAGCTGACGTGGGTATGCCCATCGATCAACCCGGGCATCACAGTGGCGCCCGCGGCATCGAGGCGCCGCAGGGGCTGCCGAGCGGCCGCGGTGGCGTCGGCGGCCTGCCCAAGCGCCACAATCCGGCCGTTCTCGACGAGCACCGACTCCGCTCGGGGTGCTGCGCCCGTTCCGTCTATCACGCTGCCATTGACGATATACAGGTCGCTCATGCCCACCTCACTTGCGCAGGAGCCTGCGCGCGTTGTCCGCCAGCCAGGACGGCGCCTCGATGGCGCGCCCCTCACCAGGCTGGTCCCAGCCGGCGAAGTTGGTGCCCAGCACCAGCCGGTCCTGTCCCACCGTGCGGGTCAGGAGTGCCAGCGCCGCCTCGCTATGTACGTGGTTGTCGAACCAGAGCCGTCGCAGGCGGGCCTCGAAGGCTCCCGGTTCACGCAGCAGTTCGGGTGACCAGGGGCGCTTGTGCGCGGCCTCGGCAAAGCGACCACAGAGGAAGGCGATGGCCCCGCCCCCGTGGCTGATGCAGAGGTCGAGGTCGGGGTGCCGATCCAGCACGCCGCCGAAGATCAGCGTGGCCACCGCACGGGTTTCCTGCGCGGCGAAGCCGAGTAGCAGCTCAAGGTCGAAGCGATCCAGCGGGGGCCACGCTGCCGGTCCGTCGATCCCGGCCGGTGCAGGATGCAGGAACAGCGGGACGTCGAGCTCCACGCAGCGCCGATAGAGGGGGTCGAGGCGGGCATCATCCAGGCCCATTCCGAACTCGGTGCCCACGTAGGCGCCCCACAGTCCCAGTTCCTCGACCGATCGGGTGAGTTCGACTGCAGCGGCCGTGGGGTCCTGCATCGGCAGCGCCGCCAGCCCGGCGAGTCGGGCTGGGTAGCGCTCTGCGAGGGCTGCCAGCGTGTCATTGCTGCGGCGGCAGAAGGACAGCGCGTCCTCGGCGCCGATGAAATGAAAGTAGGTGAGCGGGTTGGGCGAGAGTACCTGGAAGTCGATGCCGGCGCGGTCCATGGCCGCGATGCGCAGATCGGGGTCCATGAACGGGCTGCCACGGTAGCGCACCCCATGCAGGCGGTAATTGCCCGCCCTGAAAAGGGGGCGGCCGTCCTCGGCGACGGTCAGTTCAGGGCCGTGCTCACCGGCCGTGCCGAAGGTTTCCTCGAGCACCGCGTGAGCGTGCAGGTCGATGGTGCGCGCGGTTGCGATGGACATCAGGTGGGTCCCTGGACCACCCCGCCGTCCACGGCGAGGAAGGTGCCGGTCACGAAACTTGCCCGCTCCGAGGCGAGGAAGGTCACCACGTCGGCAATTTCCTGAGGCTCCGCCAGGCGGCCCAGCGGTACAGCCGCAACGATATCGGCTTCCGCGTCCGCGGGCGTGCGGCCTCCGGTTGCCCGCGTAGCCATCAGTTGCGTCACCCTGCCGGTCCGGGTCCAGCCGGGTCCGACGGTGTTGATCAGCACGTTGTCGCGGGCGATGTCGGTCGCCAGCGACTTGGCCCAGCCGGCTACGGCCAGGCGCAGGCTGTTGGACAGCATGATGTCCGGGATCGGTTGCTTCACCGTGTAGGAGGAAATGTTCACGATCCTGCCCCAGCGCTGTGCGCGCATCGCGGGCAGGGCTGCCCGCGTGGCTCTCACGGCCGACATCAGCGTCAGGTCGAAGGCCTTTTGCCAGGCCGCGTCGTCGAGTTGGTGGAAGCGTCCCGGCGGCGGGCCGCCGGCGTTGTTCACCAGCACGTGCAGGGTGCCGAAGGTCTCGATCGCGCGGGCCACCATGGCATCGATGGCGGTCGGATCGGTGAGGTCGCAGGGCAGGCTCAGGACTTCGGTGGCGCCAGCCTGCCGGGCGGCAGCGGCCGCTTCCTCCAGAGCCGAGGCATTGCGGGCGCACAGCGCTACCCGGGCGCCCTCGCGCGCGAAGGACTCGGCCGAGGCACGACCCAGTCCCTGGCTGGCCGCGGTGACCAGCACCGCCTTGTTGCGCAGTCCAAGATCCATGTTCAGTCTCCTGTCGCGGGGGGCGCGGACAGCTGGGTCCGATAGCCCGCCATGTCGAAGTAGTCGCGCCAGGCGCGAATGAGTCCGTCTTCCACCTCGAAGATGCCCATGATCGGCAGGCTGATCCGACGCCCCTGCCAGCCGAAGTCGTCGACGCGCTCGGTCAGGACCTTGTTGCCGTCGACCGCCAGCGACAGCAGTTTCCAGTCGACCCAGTCGAAGCCGCCCTTGCCGCCGAGGTAGTCGCGCACGGCCGCCCGCCCGTATAAGGGTGCCACCGGCATGTTGTGGTAGGTCACGTCCTCGCTGAGGTAAGCGAGAATGCGCTCGAGGTCGTTGGCATTCCAGGCCTCGATAAACGCGCGCACCACGGCAGCCGGATCCTGGCTGGCGGAATCCATCAGCCGATCAGGACCGGATAGGTTGCCCAGGCCTCGCGGGCGATGTTGGCCTCCCGTTGCGGCGGGTGTTCCGGATCGGGCCGGGCGTTGGCGGCGATCAGGGTCCTCGCGATAAGCGTCACCGTGCCGTACTGGTGGGTGTCAGGGTTGGTACCGGCCTTGGCGATGTCCCCTGCGGCCAGACTGCGCCCCAGGCAGGTATGGATGCCGACCCCGAAGGTCAGGCCGTAGGGCGGCAGCGTACCCGGCAGGTGCCGGTGCGGGTTGTACTGGGCTGCATCCTCGCCGAAGTTGGCGGTCTGACGGTTGGCCTCGAACAGGCTGATCACCACGGTGTCGCCTTCCTTTGCCTCCTCGCCAGTGGGCAGGTGCACCGGGCAGACCGGTTTGCGTTGGGCGATGGGGCTGGAGGGATGCAGGCGCATGCTTTCATGCACGCAGCGCTGGACGAACAGGGGATCGCGACGGATGCGCTCGGCGTCCTCGGGGTGCGCTGCACCCCACTGGAACATCTCGTGCATGGAGTGAGTGAGGGAGTGGACGGAGGTATGCGCGCCGGCGAGGTAGTAGAAGGCAGTCTCGCGCACGATCATGTCCCGTGGCAGGTCGATGGCGTCCTCATTGCGCAGCAGCACGGTCAGGATGTCCCGGGGCAACTCGTCTTCCCCAATCTCTCCCGCGTTAAAACGATCGATCAGCGCCTGACGCCTGGCTGCAGAGGGGGTGAAGAATCGCTGGTCGAATTCCCGTATGGTTTGCCGGACAGCCTCCTTGACCGGCTCGCGGTCGCCGTCGAACTGTCCGAGCGTCGCGGCCGCCGCCATGCCCTGCAGCAGGCGCAGCATGTCGTTGCGCTCCTCGTCGGTGCCCAGCGGCCGATCGATGCCGGCAAAGTCTGCGGTCAGGTCCAGCATGGTTCGCCGTCCGAAGTCCATCAACTCGGCGCGGCCCGTGGGCAGGAAGTGGGCCAGCGTGCGTTCCACCACGGGAGGCAGGACTTCCTTCTCGTAGTAGTTGAAGAAGTCCTTCTTGAAGATCTTCATTTCGAGAAGCCGCCGGCGTCGG
>Ga0222714_10003983_pt1 | contig 14729 bp, 10 predicted proteins | sample C33_3DmetaG_FD_165048 | JGI IMG/M metagenome (GOLD analysis project Ga0222714, IMG submission 165048) | Estuarine water microbial communities from San Francisco Bay, California, United States - C33_3D | ecosystem: Environmental > Aquatic > Marine > Unclassified | place: USA: California... | reverse complement strand
AGATAAGGATGGCCATTCACGGACAAAGACGCGTTTGCCGTTTGGCGTCGGGCGAGGCTGCGGCGACGAAACGGGCGTGTCGAGCGGCGTTCCATTACTTGACGGCGCACCGTGTACGATAAGTAAGGGCGCAGACGACTTAGCCATGCACGTCGACGAGGTGTTGCGTGCAGCGGTAGAAGACCTGGATCCGAACGCGCATCGCGCGTCGGCGAATTTAGCCGCCGCCGCTGCCGATTGTTTGGATTTATTTAGAGCGTGCGTCTCAGCCCACCGAGCCGAGCAGTTACAAACCATCCACACCTCAGCGTTGGTGTTTCACAACGATTGTCATCATTTGGCGAATAGATTCAGTGCTAGCGTGTACTCGCGCGGTTTGGCGTTGCAAGAACGCATCGGTCGAACGCCCGCGTTGCTCTGGCCGATTGAACCGCTTCGGGCGTTGGGCGACGCCACGCGAAACGCCGCAAACGACCGCGCTTTGAGCGAAATCCACGCCGCGCTGGACCTTGCGAATGGATTTCTGCACTCTGGCGAAGTCAAGGTGAAAACAACCATTGTCAAAGCCGTGGCACGGGCACGACATGTGATTCAACGCGCCGGCACGGCGAGCATGTATTTGCTCCCGCGTCCCACGGGCGCACGCGACGCCGCTGACTTGGCGTTACATTACGCTCGCCGCATCACGCTCGAAATCCTATCTCTCGAAGATATCTCTGTGGATGAATCCGAAGCGCTCACCGAAATCATCGCTGACGCATTCGCCACCGAACGTCTCGTCGGCACCAAGGAGGCTGCCGCTGACGCGTCCAACGCGCTCATCCGCGCCGCCGGCTCTGAATGGCTCAAAGCACGCGAAATCGGCCTCATGCTCTCCGCACCCCTGCGTGATATCACCACAAATTGGGAACGCGGGTCATATCGCGCCCTGGGATTCACCGCGCGAGAAATTCGAGGATTAATCGATGCGTTATTCGAAGACTCATCCTTGCGCGCCGAGTGCCTCGCGCGCGTCGTCGACGTCGACGACGACGACGACCCTTGATCACAACCACGATATCATAGAACAACAAGAGGAAAAGCGAAGAGTGACATTCAAAAAACGCTCATAGATAGAACGCACGCGCTACGCGTCATAGATTGTAAAACAAAAATAAAACGCGCGGCGAACCGCTCTCGAGCTTCTTCAATTTTCCCAACTCCCCCCCCCTGTGACCAATTACGACCGGTCAACCTTACCCAGTCCAGAAAGCAAAAAAAAATCCATCGATCGACGTGTACTATCGATTAAATCCCAAATCCATCGATGACCGGTCGCTTTCAACGCGCGCTTTCAAAACGCGCGCATAGGGGGCTATATTGAAGCGTCGAATCGACGTCACGTCAGTTATCCACGCGTCATGCTCGCCCGCGACGCCGCGCGACGCCTCGCTCGACGCGCATTATGCGCATCATCATCATCGCCGTCGACGACGACGCGCATGTATGCCGTACGTGCGCGCACGCGATCGCCGCGACGCGGTTCATGACGCGCGATCGTGCAGTCATCTTTCCAGCCTTTTGTGCGCGTTTTCATACGGTTGACTGACGCGCTGTGGGTGGTTTTGCACGCAATGCAGGCGGTGACGAACGCGGATTCGTATGCGGCGATTTATAAGACTCGCCCGGATGTCAAGGTACGCGGTTGTGCGTGGTGTGTGCGCGATGGTTGGGGAACCGGTCGAGGCAGGGTGGTTACGGGACGTCAAAGCGCGCGCGAGGGCGTCTGGAGGGTATTCGCGCACGACGCGCGGCGTCTTGCGCTTGGGTTGCTTGCGTTTTAGTTTTTTCGTCGTGTGTGTGTGTGTTCGCGTGCGCGTGTGTGCGTCGTACTGACCGTGGCATGTTTTCTCTTCGCGCGCATCGCAGTGGCCCGAAGTGTGCAACCAAGGCATCGACGTCGTCGATCCCGAAATGGCGGAGATTATCGAAAAAGAAAAGGCGCGTCAATGGAAGGGTCTCGAACTCATCCCGTCGGAGAACTTTGTGTCAAAGTCTGTCATGGACGCCGTGGGTTCCGTGATGACGAACAAGTACTCTGAGGGTTACCCGGGCGCGCGCTACTACGGCGGGAACGAATTCATCGACATGGCGGAAACGTTGTGCCAACAACGCGCGCTCAAGGCGTTCAACTTGGATCCCGCCAAGTGGGGCGTCAACGTGCAATCCTTGTCTGGTTCGCCGTCGAACTTTCAAGTGTACACCGCGCTTTTACAACCGCATGATAAGATCATGGCGCTCGATTTACCCCACGGAGGTCACCTCTCGCACGGCTACCAAACCGACACGAAGAAGATTAGCGCGACGTCCATCTTTTTCACTTCGGTGCCGTACCGTTTGGACGAATCCACTGGGTTGATTGACTACGATGCGTGCGAAACCACCGCCGCGGTGGTTCGCCCGAAGCTCATCGTCGCTGGTGCGTCGGCGTACGCGCGTTTGTACGATTACAATCGCATGCGTAGCATCGCCGATAAATCCAACGCCTACTTGCTCGCCGACATGGCGCACATTTCGGGTTTGGTCGCCGCGGGCGTGGTTGACTCCCCGTTCAACTATGCCGACGTCGTCACCACCACCACGCATAAATCCTTGCGCGGTCCGCGTGGCGCGATGATCTTCTACCGTAAAGGTCAACGCGGTGTCGATAAAAAGGGCAACCCAATCATGTACGACATCGAAGACAAGATCAACTTTGCCGTGTTTCCGGGTTTGCAAGGCGGTCCGCACAACCACACCATCGCGGGTCTCGCGGTGGCGTTGAAGCAAGCGGCGTCGCCCGAATTCAAGGAGTACCAAGTGCAAGTGTTGAAGAACATGAAGGCGATGGCGAATCGCTTGCAAAAGCACGGCATTGAGCTCGTCTCTGGGGGCACCGATAACCACTTGGCGTTGCTCGATTTACGGCCGATGGGCGTGGATGGGTCTCGCGTCGAACGCGTGTTGGAACTCGCGCACATTGCGTGCAACAAGAACACGGTTCCTGGGGATGTTTCCGCCATGGTGCCCGGTGGTTTGCGCATCGGTACGCCGGCGTTGACCACGCGTGGATTCACCGAGCCGGATTTTGAACAAGTCGCCGAGTTCATCGTGCGCGGGATTAAAATCGCGCAAGACGTCAAAAAGGCGTCAACGGGAACCAAGCTCAAGGATTTCAAGGAAGCGCTCGAATCCAAGGAATGGCCTGAACTCGCCAAGTTAACCAGAGATGTCGAAGAATTCGCCACCCAGTTTCCCACGATTGGTTTTGAAAAGGGTGAAGGCAAGTACACGCAAAGCCTCTAAACGCGCGACGCCGAGCGGAAAAAAAAAATTCACGTGTTTTAAAAATGTTGTCGCGCACCGTCAACCGCTAGTTGCGACCGATCATAAATCAGTCTGTTTCATTTATATTTACTGCCATGCCTTTACTACGCACACAATACGCACCTCGACGTGTGTCGCATTTCGTTTCCTTTGCGCGACGCGCGGAGAGTTCAAAAATTCAAGATGGACGTTAATCATCATCACAATCGCGTCAGTATTTGGCGCGCGCACCCGCTCGCGCGGCTCGCGCGCGACGTCGTTCACGCAAACGCCTGTTGAGATCATTCGCGATGGCACCGACCGCGACTCGCACGTCGCTCCGTAAACGTAAACCCGTCGAGCGGTTGACGATGGACGTTGACGACGATGGGCCGAAACGAAAAAAGAAAAAGACGACGACGACAAAGGCGGCGAAGACAAAGGCAGTGACGGTGAAAGTCGAGCCGCGTGCGATGAAAACGAGCGATGACGTGCCGAGCACGACCGCCAAGAAGACGAAGACGACTAAGATCAAAGTGGAGCTCGCGAAGGCTCCACCGTCTGGGAAGTCATCTGCGAAGAGTAGTCATAAGAAAGTACCGAACACGACCGCCAAGACGACGAAAGCAAAGACGAAGACGACGAAAAAGATGGACAATAGCAGCGTGGAGCTTCCTGATGAGGTGTGGGGCGCGATCGCGCAGTTTGTGTGCGAAGATGTGGATGAAGACAAGTTGTATTCGACCAATCGAAAATCAGGTGAGAAAGTTGACAAACGAAAGGTTGTCTACAAGCGACGACTTGATACGTTGTTTGCGATGCGAGGGACAAATAAGCAGTTATGTCGAGTGATGAGTAGCGATTTCGGGGAGGAGATCTTTCAACTTGCGTTTGAAAACTTTTGCGAAGTTTCGGACGCGACGCACGGCATCGACGCCGCGCCGCCGACAATGTTGTGGAGACACAAAGCGTTTTTCCTCACTGGGCTTGGCTGTCAAACGTGCGACGCTCATCCGACGACGCGTAAACCGACTTGGGTTTTTGGCGTGCGTATGTGCAAAGATTGTCTTCAAAAGCACACGGTGATTCATCAAGAGCTCCAGGACGAATCATGGACCAAATGGGCGACGTATGAAGAACTCACAAAAGGTTTGCCACACGATGAAGTTCAAGGTTGGAGCAAATTCTTCAGATCGGCGTATACGATGATTCGATACTGGAGGCAATCGGTGAAGAATCGCAAGGCGCTTTTACGCCATGCAAAAACCCCGAGCGAGCGAGAGCGAATTTGCGCCCCGCCCGCGCTGAAGCAGGATAAGCAGTTGCTCGAGAAAAAGGCGCGTGAGAAACGCAAGGAAGCATTGAAGGCTGAGTTAGATCTTATTGGATGCGAATTACGCGCTGATTCTAAGCTCAGTGAATTATTCATTGAAGGATTTCCCAAGAGCCTTCGCGAACGCAAGAAGTGGACGGCGAAAAAAGTCGCAGAGCGCATGGCCCAAATGAAATATCTCCACGAATACTGTCGCGAGTTTAAAGCGACGATTCAAGGCTGGCGCCGGGAAATTAACGATATGTTTGATCATTATGGTCACGGCTATGGAAATTACACGTATGAAGTCACGGGATTTTACAGTTTAGGAGCCGCTGTTCGAGACTTGGCCGACACTTGGACTCGTTTCCCAAAACAGTGGCCTTGGCTCGTTCAACCTGCGACGTGAAGAACGTCAACGTCAAAGCGACGACGATAATGATAGGATGATGATGATCGCGACAAATGTACCGGTGCTGCAAATGTACCGGTGCTGTAATGTAATGAATGATACCGTACGTGAATGAAAAACTCGTGGAAGTGCGTCACACCTCGGCACGAATACGCATGCCTTCCCCCACCGCGGCGCTCAACGACGATAGACGACATCACGTAGGATGCATAGGTGCGTATTCGAGTCCCCTTCGTCGACTCATGCGACTCGACGCGCGTACAGTGTTAGAATAATCCACGTCAACTGTCAACTAACTTGGATTGTGTAGATTATGAACCATGCGATGCCGGGGTGACCATGCGCGTGTTTTACCCGACGAGCACAACGTCGAGCATGCTTAGCGCTCTCAGACCGGCAAATGTGCCGCATTGGAAATATTATTACGGCATGTTGGTGTTTCAGTTTAACGTTCAACGCACGAACGCTCTGGTTCGGTTCGCCGTCGTATGCGCGTGTCGTCTCGGTTGGCTCGTCATGCGCTTCATAGCGACGATAAATGCAACCATGAACGCGCCTTTGATTGCAGATGACGGCGAGAAGCTGGATGTGATTGTATTTTCGCACGGGTTGTCGGGGTTTAGGACGTGCAACGCCAACGTCGCGTGCGAGCTCGCCGCTCGAGGTTGCGTAGTCTTTTGCGTGGAACATCGAGACGGTAGCGCCACGGCGAGTGCGTCGAGTGGTGAGAACCGTAGTGTACAGTATCAGTTGTATAAGCCAACAGGCGGCACGCACGAAAGTAGACGCGTGCAAACAAAGGTTCGCGTGACGGAAACGCTCACGTGCGCAAAGTGTGTCGATGACTTAGACTCCGGCGATTTCGTGTCGCGAAATATTTGGCGCGGCGGTGGCGGACGCGCGCAAAGAGTGCTTGATTCATTCAAAGGCCGCTTGAATGTTGATTCAAAGACGCTCTGTGGGTTTTCGTTCGGTGGTGGATCATCCTGCGCAACGACGGCCCAAGCGCCGACAGTCTTTGCTCGATGCGTGTTATTCGATCACTGGCTCGAATATTTCAATGACGACGACATCCTTACCGCCGCGTGCTCAATGCCTACGTTATCGTTATTAAGTGAAAATTGGGGATCGAGTAAGCTTGCTGTGAACAACACGACCATGCTTACGGCGAATACGCGGACGTTTTACAAAGTGACGATAAACGGAGCAAAGCATCACGATTTCTCAGACGTGCGCGCGTTTTTAGGACTCGCTCGGAACGTCATCGGCATGGTTGGCGTTGTCAATATACACGCTATGCACGCATTCGTGGCCAAAATAACCGTTGATTTTATTCGCAACGCGTCCAATGTACAGGTTTCTCGCGACGACGCGCAGCTTTCCATGGGAAGAGTTATCGCCCAGTGTAAAGCCGTTCTTCCCAACGTTCGAATGCACTAGCGTAAAGATTGACTTCTTTTTCAATACAAAGAATTACTTCAAGCATGAGCATGTGTGCGTTATCGAGCGCTTTCGCTATAAAATTCTAGATGTTGTTTTGCGCGTTCGTTGCAAAGTTCTTTTTTTAGAGATATTGAGACACCCAACGGAACGCCTCGGCGTAACCCATGCGGCGCACCACCGAGCACATGAACACCTCAATCGGTCGCATGTTCGTGTTCTCCAAGTTCACTTTTCCTTTACCAGTGGTGTAGTTTGTCAATCCCAAGCAGTGTCTCAACTCTTCTTCGCTCGCCGCGTGCGGAATATCAATCTTATTCCCCAAAATCAAAAACGGCACTTGACCGAGCGAATCATCCCCCAAAAGCGAATCAAGCTCCTTCTTACTCTCCATGAATCGCTCCTTATCCACCGCATCGACCAAAAACACGATCGCGTCCACCTTGGCGTAGTAATCCTTCCACACCCGACGGGCGACTTCGTGACCGCCGAGATCAAACGCCTTGAAACGAATCTGTCCAATCGACAGCTCCTCCGACGTCGGATACTGCGTCGGTTGGTGCTGCGCCAATCGTTCGTCTTTCAACATGTGCATCAACGTCGTCTTACCCGCGTTATCGAGGCCCTACATCCATAAAAGAGAATCGCGCGCGCGCTCGGTCAGTTTTAAAGATCATCTTTGAAACCCATCTTTCGCGACGTCTCGTCACCCTCCGCCCGCGCCTCGCGCCCCGATGCGCGCGAACGCGTCACGCGCGTCGTGCACGCGCGCACTGTCGCGCGAACGCATCGCACGAGCGCGCAGAGACGCCGCGGTTCGCGCGCATCGATCGCCGAGCCGCGGTCACGTCATCGTAACGTACCAAAAACAAAATCTTTGCATTCTTCTGCCACAACCCGAGCGAGGCGAGGACGTCGTAGAACCAATCGAAGAAGAAGACCATGGCGACGCGTTCGGCGTCGAATCGTCCGCGGGCGGCGAGGGCGTGCGACGCGCGTCGAGTTCTGAGGGCGCACGTGTGTCCCAAAACGTTCTTCTACGATTCGGGGCACGCGTCAATGTGCGTCGCGCGCGCGCGAGCGGGCTCGAGCGCGCGCGCGAATCTCGCGCATGGTGCGCGTCGAGTCTCTCGCGCGCGCACGCGCGTGATTCGCGCGAGTGACGCGCGTCAAGGCGCACGAGATGCCAGAGAGGACGTGCGCATCGTCATCGTTCCTGGCTTCTTGAGCGGCGCGGGAGACTACGAAGACCTCGCGCGGGCGCTCATCGAGCGAGGATACGCATCGACAACAGTCGTACCGTTTCGTGCGTCTGATTGGTGGCCCACGCTCGCCGGAGGGGCGTTCGACACGTTGCTTGAGAAGTTGGACGAGACGGCGCGGCGGGCGGCGGACGAGCGCGAGCGGGTCGTCGTACTCGTCGCGCACAGCGCTGGGGGATGGTTATCGAGGCTGTGGATGGGTTCGAAGGTTTCGTATTGCGGGCGCGCGCCGTATGGGGGCGCCAAGTACGTGCGCGCGTTGATTACGCTCGGGAGCCCGCACTCGAGCGCGGAGGCGTATCCATTCGGCCGAGTTTTGGAAACGCGTCCAGGCGAGGATGAATGCGCGATGAGCGATGCGGCGAGAGGCAGTTCGCTCGCACTCACGAATGAGGTGTATCCAGGAGCGTACGAGTCGGGAGTGAAATACGTGGCTGTCGCAGGGGCGCTCAATTTTGTCGGCGCCAAAACGTTTGATGTCGGCAGCGTATTGCGCGCAAACAAACCCGTCGCACAGGCTTGGCGCGAGTACGTCGCCGGTATTTCATATAAAGCCAACACAGGTAATGATGCCAAAGTCATTGGCGATGGGGTGTGCCCAGTGGACGTCGCCGCGCTTGAGGGCGCGGTGAATATCCGCGTGACGTGTCATCACTCACCAAATTCAACGTGCGACTGGTACGGCTCGCCGTCCATCATCGACGAATGGATCACACACATCTCATAGCGCACGTTTCTTAGCTCGCTCGCTCTTAGCCTCGTCTGATGACGACATAGTTCAAATGTAGTTCAAATGTAGTTCAAATGTCAACCGACGCCTCAGAACGCGACTGCGAGCCGTGAGCGGACGCGCGTCTCACCCAAAATGCTTCCGCACCACACCCCTAGCACAGACGCGCGCGCGCTGACACCGTCGCAGAGCATGACGCCGTCGCGCGTGCGCATCGAAGTCGTGCCTTCGCCCACGGCGCGCGTGTCCCCGCGTCGCGTGCTCTGTCCACTACGCGACGGGGACACCGTCTTAGACGTGCGCGAGCGCATAGCGTCTCTCATACAGGACGACGGCGAGCACGGCGAACGCGAAGGGTTGCGTCGACGCCCGTCGTCTGCGGTGAGGGTGCGATTGTCTATCGATGGTTTTGACCTGTTGGACGCGTGTCGCGCGAGCGACGTCGTTCGAGAAACCGACGTCGTCGTAGCTCACGTGGATTCACCGGCGAATACAACCTCGCCGCGAGGTCAATCGAGTGCGAAAATAACAAGCGATGAGATTGGAAGAATGTTCCTCCCGCTCGAGCCGAGTAACGCGTGTGCGTTGCATGAAAAGTTTGCAGACGTCGAAGAGATGCGCGAAGACGGCGGCTGCGGAGCGAATAACGCAAACGACGCGGCGGTTGGGGAGAAACGGCCGAGTAGGAGTGCTCGAAGGAAGAGTGCGAAGCGCGCAAAGCAACGTGAAGCTTCGGCTGTGACTGACATGACGACAACAGATACGCCTGGTGGTGATGAAGCCGCAGAGGCGCCGCCGCCGTTGGACGCGCCGCTCGAATGGCCGCCGGCGCCGCTCGGCGATTATCCCGCCAAACCCAAGCCACGCGCGGCATACAAGTACAAGCACATTCAAGAGACATATGTGCATGATGCAGAAAAGCTAGAGGTACTTCGAAAAAAGCGAGAAGCGGCGATGCTTGATGAAGGCGCCGCGGCGTGGGAGTCCCGAGTCTTTGCGAGCGAAATGTCCGAGGAAGATATAGAGCAGCATCCATCAGCGTCGTCGCTCATGGCGGGAGATATCATCGCGTACAAAGTATATCTCGAAGATGAAGACGTGTGGAGTCCGTACTATCAGGGTCGAGTGATGCGATTTGAACCAGACACGGGATTCGTACGCTTGAAGCCGATGCCTGAAGATCGCGTTTCCGCCGCTGGACATTTATTCTTTACCTTGGGCGAACACGCACCAAAGCCATTTACGAAGCGTGGGGAATACGAGGGCAATTTTAAAGACTTACGTGAAGTGCGAATCATCGCTGGACGAAGCGTTTGGACTGGTGCGGTGGCGTCTAAGATGTGGACGCCGCATACGTTTACGCCAAATCCGGCGCCGCCATCGTGGCAACCGAAACAAAAAGAAAGCGCCGAGGAATACGACGCGTGGTTAAACGAACATCGTAAGATACATGCCTATCAAATGGCACATGCACGGGAATGGGACGAGGAAATCGCTCGCGGTGATCGTGAAGGAAGATGGAAACATCGCGAACGCGATGTTGACAAGTACGCGCCTCGCTCGCACAAACGTCGATATCAAGACGACATTCACGAGGACGACGATGCCGCAGCGTTTACGTGGCCTACGTCTGCAGAAGAACTCCAGGCTACGTTACAAGCCGAATGGGACGCCGCGCAGGGCGCGATGATCCAACCCGGGAGTCCCGTGAAGCCTGGCGCTCCTCCGACGATGATTCCGGGAGCGACAACGACGACGACGGTTGAAAGACAACCTTCACCGCCACCAGGTTCGCCGCCATCAGCACAACCAAATAGCCAGGACAAAGAAAAGGAACCGCAGCGACAAGAGCCTCCGCGCACGCGCGCACGCGCAAAGGCATCGCCACCGATGAAAGTGAAAAAGCGCGGACCGCGCGGCTCGATGGCCACCATGCTCGCTCGGCTTCGCGACGAAGGTGCGCTCGAGTCAGCGTCAAACGACGATTAGCAAACACACTTAACACGTGACGAATGGGTCACTTAGCAACACTTTCGACGTTGAATTTGCAACAACAATCGATACCTGTACGAAACTACTAATATCCAACTAAGAAACACAACGACGCTCGAGTCCGCCACACAGCGTGACTCGACACCAGCCGCCATCGATCTCGGTCGGTGGCTGGCTGCGACCGCCAAACGCGAGGTGAGGCGGTGATCATAGCATGGGGACGCACGCTCGCCTGCGCGCTCGGGCATCGGTCCGTCGAGACTCGAGTGCGGTCGAAGAGCTGGCGAGACATTCAGCAGCCGCCGCCTTAGAAGCTCAAACGTCGTCCGACGTTCGGGACGGGCGCGCGAGCGCAGTTGAGGCGCTTGTGGCGCGAGACCAGGCGCATGCATATCGTTCAGTCCTCGCCAATGACGCCGAACGCGCGAAAGATGCGCATGGGGACGTGGAGGTTGCCAACGTGTGCGACGCGTGTCGAGCGTGCGACGACGCGTGCGCAAATGAATCCTGCGCGTCGTGCGTGGAGAAGAAGAATAGAAATAGGACAATAGGAGAGCACGCGTCGTCATCTTTTTGGACGCCGTGCGTGATTGTGAGAGAAAGACGATGTGGACGAGCAATTCTAGCCGCGGCTGGCGAGGTGTACGACGCTACAGAGTTTTTACGAGAGCACCCGAGCGGACCAGCGCCGATATTACGCGCCATGGGTCGGGATAACACCATAGATTTAGACATGCATAGCTCTCGCGCCAAGAAAATTTGGAGGCGGTTTCACGTGGGGAGGTTGGTGCCTTGCGCGGAGAAAGGTTACGGGATATTTGAGCCGCCGCCGCGGCACGGATTTTGTGCGATACAGTAGACGCTGTTTTAGACTTAGAATGGAATTAAATCGATTAGTAGGCTAGTGATCAGTATTGTGTGTGTTAGTTGTTTTTGTGCGTGTCGCATCGCACATCGATCATCATCGGCGAATTAATAGTCGTACAGTTATTAGAAATACACTGCGCGCGGCGGCGGCGACGTTACGCAATTGCCGCGCGCACTTCATTCGGCGCTTGAGTGAACATCTTTGAGCTCATGACGCGGTGATTGAACAACTTTTCAGCCAATCCAACGCCAAAGGCAGCTTGCATAGATGCTCGAATATCGGCATTATCATACAATAATTTGCGCAGCTGTGCGTCTTCCCAGCAAAAGACGCGAGACTTCTCGCGACACACCACCGTGGCGCTCGCCATTTGATTCTTCGGACGCTTAAAATTCGAGCCAACGATAGAACGCATGAGTGACATTTCACCAACAAAAGACCCAGCCTCAATGGTGTTCACCGCTTTCCCGTGCACGTAAACTTCGGCGGAACCTTCCACCAAGACAAAGACGTTTTTATTCTGTTCGCCCTCCACAGTCATTTGGTATCCGCGATCCATATCGCGCCATCGACCGAGTTGAAGAATCTTTCTAAAGTCTGTCATGGACATGTGCGCAAAGTGCCTGGCATATAACGCCCGCTCGTCCTCCGTGGCGTACCATTCCGCAAAGTTGGCGTCGTAATACAACTTGGCCACCCAAACGGCGTTGATGACGACAAACAGCGCATTCCAGCGAATCGGTAACCACAACGGTGCGGCGCGGAAATACTGAAACACCACCGCAAACGATAAACCTCCGACGGCGAGCGCACGAAGGGTGAGCAAATCGCTCGTCAAATACGAATACCCGAGGAGCACAAACGAGAGGTGCCCAAAGACGTTGGACACCGTATACGTCACCGGTATCCCAAGCTTCACCACGCGTTCACGCGTCATCAACGGATGTTCATGCAAAGGCATACGTTTACCTTTCGACGTAGACACGTACGACGCGCGAGTACCCGCACGAGCGACATCCACGGCTCTCTTTGCGCTCGTCGCCGCCCGTCGCGTCGGTAATCCAAATTCAGCTCCACCCCTCGCCACGCCCCCCCGCGCACCCGCGCGCGCACGCACACCGCACGCCCACGCGCTCGAAGACACATACGCGCGCACCGCGCGCGCGACATCGACGTGCGCAACTTTATGCGACGTCAATCGACTCGCGAGCATCGACACCGCGTCTCGCGAGCCGTTCGTGGCGCACAGCGTTCGTGCCCCTAACGCATTCGCGCTCGGCACCGGCGCGCGCGCGGGCGCGGCGAAACCGTGCGCGACGATGTCCCTGATCGACCGCGCGGTGCGCGCGCGCGAAGCCATCGCCCGCGGCGATGCGGCGCGGCGCACAGTGCCGACGCGCCGCGCGCCGCATCGCCATCACGTGCACTTTATGCCTTGTAAACGTATAGAATTACTTTATCATACTAAATACGTATACGTGAGACGCCCATGGTGGTGATAAATATTTATCAATATACCTCAAGTCATAGTATCGTAACCCTTAGATCGATAAGACGCACACATTATCCTCGCTGGTTCGCGCGCGAATCGACGAAATTCTTCGCGCCTCTTCCTGGCGCCACAAGGCGACGCGCCGCGCACGCGCGCACGACCGCACGACCGCACGACTCGCACATTACATAATATTTACTATTTTCCCACGCGATGCACGCGACGACGAGCGCGATGTCGACGAGCGCGCCGGCGCGAATCGCGCCGCCGCACCGCCAGCACGATGCCCGTCGCATCGTCGCGACGATTGCCCCGCGTCGCGCGCGATCGCGCGCGTCTCGCGCCCATGCGTCGACGAAATATGGATGGCATGAATTTCTCGCGCGCGATGCGCGATCGCGCGGGGCGATGCCGCGCGGCGCGCGCGCGCGAGCGGGGGAATTGCGAGACGGGGACGAGTCGCATCGTCGCGCATCGACGACGCGCGCGCGCGCGGCGTCTGGCGCCATGGCGCCGGCGAACGCCGACGGACCGTCGCGCGCCGAGTTGTGGTGGCGCGCGATAAAATTGCCCATGTATTCCGTGGCGTGGATACCGATTTTGTGCGCCGCGTCGTTGGTGTATCTCAAGTTTGGTGTCGTGGATGTGTCGAGCGTGAGTGAGCTCGCGCTCGGGAGCGCGGGCGTCGTCGCGTGGTTGAACCTGTCGAACGACGCCTGGGACGCATCGACGACGGTGGATGCGACGAAACCGGAGAGCGTGGTGAATTTGATGGGTGGGAACGCGAAGGTGGTGCATGCGATGGCGTGGGCGGCGTTGCTCGCGGGCGCGGGGTTGTTGTACGCGGCGTGCGCGGCGAGCGGGAACCCGTTGTCGTGGAAGTTATTGTTGGGCGCCACCGCGCTCGGGCACGCGTATCAAGGGCCGCCGTTTAGGTTATCGTATAAGGGTTTAGGTGAACCCATCGCGTTCACCGCGTTCGGGCCGCTTGCGACGGTGGCGTTTTATATTGCGTTATGCGGCAAGGCGCAAGGCGGCGCTCCGGTGGTCGTGACCGCCGTCGTGAGCTCGGTGGCCGTGTTGCTCGGGTGCACCACGGCATTCATCTTGTTCACGTCACACTTTCATCAAGAAGCAGGTGACCGCGCGGCGGGGAAGTTGAGTCCAATCGTTCGCCTTGGATTACCCCAGTCGTTGTTGCTCGCGGATAACTTGGTCGGAGCGCACTACGCGTGCATCGCCACACTCGCCGCCGCTGGCTGGTTACCCTACACCGCCGTATTTGGCTTGGTGGTGTCATACCCACTCGCTCGACACATCGTTGATTACGCCCAGCAAAAGCTCGACGCAAATGATATCGACGCTTTGTTCTTCACCAAGTATTTAGCCGTGCGTTGGCACATCGTCCACGGCGTCGCGTTGGCGCTCGGCATCATCGCCCAGCGCGTCTTCCTCTCCCCTGATTTGTTCGTATAATACGTCGTCGAACAAATCATCGCTGGTGATGATACACTTGTACCTTAGTTCTTCTTGTTATGCGTTGTAATACCTATTGGGCCGCGTTCAATGAATCAAATCAATCATCAATCCATCCACCGGTCAACCGCATACACGTCACTCGTCGCCATGCTTCGCACGTTATGCTGCTGCTTCGACACCGATGATCGTCGCGATACCGATGATGAATCCACCACATCGCACACCGCGGACCAATTCGACGTCGCCGGGTCGTACGCGCCTCTAAACGTCGCGCCCGCGTCACAGGCGCCTCGAGCGCTGCGCATCCAAGGACACTTGTTGCACGACTCCCACGCGCGTAGCGACGATATTGACGACTCGCGAGGGGGTGAATCTGGAAGCGAACACATGGGTCAACACGTGCGATCGACGAGCGCGC
>Ga0222714_10003981_pt1 | contig 14732 bp, 15 predicted proteins | sample C33_3DmetaG_FD_165048 | JGI IMG/M metagenome (GOLD analysis project Ga0222714, IMG submission 165048) | Estuarine water microbial communities from San Francisco Bay, California, United States - C33_3D | ecosystem: Environmental > Aquatic > Marine > Unclassified | place: USA: California... | reverse complement strand
TGCTGGCATTTGTCAATTTCGCGGCTTTGATCTCGCTTAATTTGGCATTCATTAACCTGCTGCCAATCCCCGCGCTGGATGGCGGGCATCTGGCATTCTATGCGGCTGAGGCCGTTAGGAAGAAGCCGGTTGGACCGCAAGCGACCGAATGGGCGTACCGCACGGGGGTAGCAATCGTGCTGATGCTGATGGTGGTTGTTACATTCAATGACCTCGTGTCGCTGCCGATATTCGGGAGTTAGTCGGGGAAAGGGGCCGGTAAGGCGGCAGTTGGCAGGTTCTCCTGCTTGATTGCCAACCGCGCATCGGGCAGAGGCGAAAGGGAATTGCCTCAACCTGGAGATCGGGCCCTGGGGGCGACGCTTGAAGGTTTAGAGTTGGACGGGAAATTTGCGAATATGAGTGGACGTATCAAAGCGGGCGAATGCCGTAGGAAGCCCGCTGCCGGTCTCGCGACTCTTTTGTTGTGCGGAACTGTGCTGGCCGGTGTGCCGGTGGCAGCATTTGCACAAACAGCCCCTGCAGAAGCGGAGCCAGAGCAGGTCACAGCACCAGAGCCGGTCGACAATACGATCCGCACCATCAGCGTGGTCGGCGCTGAGCGTTTGGAAGCGCAAACGATCCTCAGCTACATTCGTTTGCGTGTTGGGCAGGAATACACTTCGGCCGGCGCTGACGCGGCGCTGAAAGATTTGGGCGCGACCGAGCTGTTCTCCAATTTCTCGATTCGCAACGATGGCGGCAATGTCGTGATCGAAGTGACAGAGAACCCGGTCATCAACCGGATTATCCTGGAGGGTAATCGCCGGCTCAAGAACGACAAGATTTTGCCTGAGATCAAGCTCTCGCCGCGCCAGATTTTCACCCGCTCAAAGGTTCGTGCAGATGTTGCGCGTATTATCGAGCTTTACAAGAGGCAGGGCCGGTTCGCCGCAACGGTCGAACCTCAAATGGTCACGCTGCCGCAGAACCGTGTCGATATCGTCTTCGAGATCACCGAAGGGCCCAAGTCCAAGGTTCGCCAGATCAACATCATCGGTAACGAGCAATTCTCTGACGGAGAGCTGCGCGGTGCGATGGTAACGAAGCAGTCGCGCTGGCACCGTTTCTTCAGCTCTAACACCAGCTATGACCCGGACCGGCTGGCATTCGACCAGCAACAGCTACGCGCGTTCTACCTCGAAAACGGCTATGCCGATTTTCGCGTCGTTTCCGCGGTTGCGGAGCTGACGCCGGACAAAGAGGACTTCATCATCACTTACGTGGTGGAAGAAGGCGAGCGGTACAAATTCGGCGAAGTTACCGTTGAAAGCCAGCTGCGCGACTTTGATGGCGAACGCATGCAAAGCGGCTTGCCGATGCAGACGGGCGATTGGTACGACGCGAAACAGATCGAAGACACGGTCGAGCAGATTACCGAGCTCGCTGGCACCTTCGGCTATGCCTTTGCAGATGTGCAGCCGCGCTTCGACAGGAGCCGCGAAGACCTGACCATGAACGTCAATTTCGTGATCCGCGAGGCTCCGCGCGTCTATGTCGAACGGGTGGACGTAAACGGTAACACGCTGACGCAGGACAAGGTCGTTCGCCGTGAGTTCCGTATTTCAGAAGGCGATGCGTTCAACTCGCTGCAGGTCGCGCGTACGACCGCTCGCATAAACTCGCTGGGCTATTTCCAGGAAAACTTCGAAGTTAACCAGGCAGAGGGCAGCCAGCCCGACCGGATTGTTCTGGAAGCGAACGTGCAAGAGCAACCAACCGGCGAGCTTCAGCTGTCGGCCGGCTATTCTTCGCTAGAGCGTTTCATTCTTGCAGCTTCGGTTCGTCAGCGGAATTTCCGCGGCCGTGGTCAGACGGTTGGCTTCAGCGTCAACTGGTCCCGGTTCAGCCGGTCCGCGTCGATCAGTTTCCAAGAACCGTATTTGTTTGACCGCAACATTTCAGCGGGTGTCGATATCTACCGGCGCGAGTTCAACAGCTTCAACTTCCGAAGCCGTGACCGCAACCGTACGTTCGAACAATCGACAACCGGCTTTTCGCTTCGTGCAGGTGTGCCGATCACGGAATACATGTCGTTCATTGCCAGCTACACGCTGAACTTTGACGATATCACGCTCGACCAGAACACATTCTTTTCTGACTTCGACGGCGACGGCATACGCACTTGTGAGCCCCTGTTTGCAGGCCGTTTCCTGTGTGACGCGATCGGCAAACGTACCAGTTCGATCCTGGGTGCGAACGTGGTTTACAGCACGCTCGATAGCCGCTTGCGTCCAACGCGCGGCGAGAACGTCAGCTTCTCGACCGAGTTGGCTGGACTGGGCGGCAATGTGAAATATGTTCGAGTGCGCGGCACAGCGTCCAAATATTGGCCGGTAGGTGCAGGGTTCATCTTCTCGGTCTCTGCCGAAGGTGGTGCGATCAACGCGTTGGAAGACAGCAATCGCCCCGGCTTCGATGATGTCATTCTGACCGATCGTTTCCAGCTGGGTGAACCGCGTTTCCGCGGGTTTGATATTCGCGGTGTGGGCCCGCGTGTTATCCGTCAGCCTTATATCGATGATGGCGAAGGCGGTGTTATCCCGTTGACTGAACGAAATCAGGTTGTTGATGATGCGCTAGGCGGTCGTGCTTACTACCTCGGTCGTGCAGAGCTCGAAATTCCACTCGGTACAGGCGCGCGTGAGTTGGGCCTGCGTCCGTCCATCTTCATGGATGTTGGTGCTCTTTTCGCTGTCACCAAGCCAATCCTTCAGGACAACCCCAATGGCATTCAGCAGCGCGACGGCGATGGTAATCTCCTTTATCTTGAGGTTATTACCGATGCCAACGGCAATCCCTCAACTGTATTCAGCACCAATGCTATCGCCGCCGACGGCGTAACTGCCAACGCACCGTCGATTATTCAGAACAGCCGCTTCCGTGAGGTATTCCTCGGCGATTCAATTTCGCCGCGTGTCTCGATCGGCATCGGCGTCAACTGGAATTCACCCTTCGGTCCGTTCCGGATCGACTTCGCTCGTGTGCTGAGAAGTCAGCCCGGTGATGATACCAAACGCTTCACGTTCAACGTAGGAACTCAATTCTAATGAAACTCTTCGCATCATTGCTTGCAGCAGCGAGCATTTCGACCGCAGCCGCCATGGCTGTGCCTGCAACGGCTCAGGTTCAAGGTAATATGGCTACTGTGAACCTGCCAGCTGCAGTTATCAATTCCAATGCATTCGTAACTGCCTATCAGCAGATTGCGGTTACTTATAAGCCGCAGATCGACACGATCCAGGCGCGTCAGCAGGAAGGCCAAACCTTGCTGCAACAGCTTGACACTAACAGCGATGGCCAGCTGGACGAAGCCGAACAGCAGGCGGCGCAAGGGAGCGCACAGCAAACCCGCCTTCAGGCGATCGATCAGGAAGTCACGCAGTTGACCGACCAGATCGAAGCAGCGCGGGTTTACGCTGTCGAGCAAATCCTGATTCAGTATCGTCCGGCGCTCGAGCAGGTGGTTCAGCAGTTGAATGTTCAAGTAGTTCTGTCCCCTGAAACGGTCATTTATGCACCGCCGCAGGCAAACATCACGCAGCAGGTTACTGCCGCGCTCAATACACGCGTTCCAGCGGTTGCGATTGTGCCGCCGCAAAACTGGCGCCCAAGCCGCAATGTTGTGGCTGTCTATCAGCAGATCCAGCAGACTCTGGCCGCCGCTCAGGCTATCCAGGCTCAGCAGCAGGCTGCTCAGGCGCAGCAACAGGCGAATACGCAGGCCCCAAGCGGCCGCTAAGCGACAGACAACGGGGGGCAGGGCCATGAGTGACGCAAACGGCGATACGCCATACGACATTCACAAGATTTTGAAGGCTCTGCCGCACCGTTACCCGTTGCTTTTAGTGGATCGCGTCCGCTCGATCGAACTGGGTGATAGAATTCATGCGGTGAAGGCTGTGTCTTTCAACGAGGAGTTCTTTCAGGGGCATTTTCCCGGCGCACCGATAATGCCGGGCGTGTTGCAGATCGAAGCTCTGGCTCAGGCTGCAGCTATCCTCGGGATCGAGACGCTAGAGCTGGCGGGCACGGGCAAACTGGTTTTTTTCATGGGTATTGACGGGGCTAAGTTCCGTTCGCCGGTGACGCCGGGATGCCTGCTCGATCTTGAGGTTCAATTCCTGCAGAAACGCAGCCGGGTCTATAAGTTCAAAGGGCGCGCCAGCGTTGAAGGCAAGACCACCACGGAATGCGAATTTACTGCGATGATCGCCGATCCACCGAGTTGATGGGCAGAATCGCTTGATTTTTGGGCAGCGCACCTCTATCCGCGCGCCTTTCCCAGAATACAGCACCGCCGGTCGGTACCGGCGCAAGCTATAAAGGATATTTGAGATGAAAGCCGAAGGGCACCCAGACTACCACATGATCACGGTCAAGATGACCGATGGCACAGAATTCCAGACACGTTCGACTTGGGGCAAAGAAGGCGACACGCTCGCGCTCGAAATCGACCCGACCAGCCACCCGGCATGGACCGGCGGCAAGCAGCAGATTCAAGAAGGCGGCCGTGTGGCAGCGTTCAACAAGCGCTTCGGCGGGCTTTCCCTTAAGAAGTAAAGGGCGCTTAAAAAATAAGCGGCTTCACAAGTTTTCCGACGCCAATCCGTTGGCATGCCGGATAGAGAAGGCGGTCCATAGGGCCGCCTTTTTCGTATTTGGCGCGGGCGCTAGGCGCAATCGATACACCGTGTCGCGATCGGCCGCGCTTCGAGCCGTTCGCGGCGGATGTCCTTTCCGCATTTGGAGCAAGTTCCGTATGTGCCGTTCTCGATCCTGAGCAACGCCAGCCTGATCTGCTGGATTTCCGCACGCAGAACGTCGTCGACTCCTTCGAGCGCCTCGTCATCTGCCAGATCAACCGCTTGCTCACTCCAGTCGGCATCAAGCGGATGACGCAAATCATCTTCGATCACTTCTGTTCGCTCTAGCAAGTCATCAAGCCGCTTGCGCAGCTTCTCTGCCATATCCGTGTAGTCGCTCATTCTAACCCCACTCCTTCTCCCGATACCATTTGGTTATCACATATTTCACGCCCTTGCGGACTTTCATACCGTGATGGAGCGTATTCGGGTTCACGCTGCCGTCCGGGCGGCGGTTATTCCAGCAGAGCAGTTTGCCTGCCTCCGGCTGAAATGTTTTGCCTACCATCTTGAAGCGTGTAGCTCCTCCGGCGACGACTTCATTGAGATAGATCATGAAAGTCCAGGTTCTTTGCCCGGCGACTGAACAGAACTTGTGAAAGTCCAGACCGTCGGGCGTGAAATAGTCAGTATGTGCTTTAAATTCCTGTCCCACGGCATAGCGTTGGCCTTGTACCGGCTCTCCATGCGCAGGATCGATGCCGTTCAACTCTAACAGCATGGCTTCCAACCGTTGCACCGCAGGTTCGCTCGCTGAAAGATCACAAGTCTCACTGGTGCGGAAATAGCTGTCACCATTATCGTCAGCGATGGTGCTGGGACGGCGGCCTGCATCTATCAGTGCGATCAGCTCTTCGCACAGCTCAGCGGAAAGAAAGCCCCGGCACTGAAACAGCTCTATCTTGGCGGAGGGCGCGCGCTGCATGCCCGCCTTTGCCAAGAGTCGATCGGTAGAAGATTCGCCCGGTCCCGCCATGGATTGCACGATAGGCATTTGGGCGGTCCAGCGAAAGCGCGAAATAATCTTGCGTTCAACAGGGAAATGCGCAGTTTTCGCTTCCCAAATGGGCCGAGCTATGCAACAGGCTCGCCCCCGTTGAGGCCGGTCTTGACCATCCGGCCACAAAGCTTATCAGCCCCGCTTGCGCGGCTCGACTTGCGAATGTGAGGCGGGGCATATGGCGATCGTAGCTCAGTTGGTTAGAGCGCCGGTTTGTGGTACCGGAGGTCGGGGGTTCGAGACCCCTCGATCGCCCCATTTCTCCTCTTCAGCGCGATTGTGAAGCTGCCCGAGACAAGGATGGGCAAATGACGGCTTTCTGGACTGAATCCGATTTTGATGATCACGAACAAGTTGTGTTCGTGCGCGACGCAGCATCGGGCCTGTCCGGTATTATTGCCATTCACTCGACACATCTCGGCCCGGCGGCGGGCGGCACGCGGTTCTGGCACTATGCCGATCCTGCGTCTGGCATGCGCGATGCGCTGCGCCTCAGCCGCGGTATGAGCTATAAGAACGCTATGGCCGGCCTGCCTGCCGGTGGCGGTAAAGCCGTGATCCTGGCTGATGCCAACCGCACCAAGACGCCTGAAATGTTGGCGGCATTTGCGCGCGCGGTAGAAGGTTTGGGTGGGCAATACATAACGGCTCAAGACGTCAACATCACGCAAAAGGACATGCTGACGATCGCCAAATACACGTCGCATGTTGGTGGTATGCCCGATCAGGGGGGGGACCCTGGCCCATATACAGCCCGCGGAGTGTACCTCGGCGTCAAAGCAGCGGCAAAGCGCGCGCTTGGTACAGATGACCTCAAAGGGGTGCGTGTCGCCGTTCAAGGGGTAGGTAGCGTTGGCGGCGGAATGGCGCGTTATCTTGCGGAAGACGGCGCGCAGTTGATTCTTTCGGACGTGAATCACGGCCGCGCTGCCGCTCTGGCAGAGGAGCTTGGCGCAACTATAGCGGGCACTGACGAGATCCTTGGCATAGAAGCCGATATCGTCAGCCCGAACGCTTTGGGAGCGATCCTGAACGAGCGATCTATCGATGGGCTCAAGGCCAAAGTCGTTGCAGGCGGTGCTAACAATCAGTTGGCGACAGGAACCGAAGGAAAGCTGCTGCAAGAGCGCGGTATCCTCTACGCGCCCGATTATGTCATCAACGCAGGTGGGATCATCAACGTTCTGCGCCACATCGACAACGCCGGTGATGGCGAGATCAATGCACGGATTGATCGCATCCCCCACCGCCTTGAACAAGTGTGGCAAGATAGCGAGAGCACTGGCGAAACGCCGGACGTGGTGGCGGACAAGATGGCGCAGCGCTTGATCGGGCGTTGAACGAAACGGGACTTGAGAATTTTGCAGCCTTGCAGGGAGCGAGAGGCACTGTAATATCCTCTCCTAAAGGACCTGTTCGTTAATGCACGGCTTTGCCAATCCGACCCGTTTTCTCAAGCTAGCAGCCTGGCTAACCCCGCTTTTGCTGCTGAGCGGGTTGGTCTTGGTGGCAATCAGCCTGGTTTGGGGCTTGTACTATGTCTCGCCTGACCGCTTGATGGGCGAAACGGTGCGCATTCTATTCATCCACGTGCCGAGCGCCTGGCTCGGGATGGGTGGTTGGACTGCCATTGCAATTAGCAGCCTTGTCTATCTGGTCTGGAAGCATCCACTGGCCGCGATTTCAGCGCGCGCTGCGGCTGTCCCGGGAATGGTCTTCACGGCGATTTGTTTGGCCACCGGCTCGATATGGGGGCGCCCAACATGGGGTACGTGGTGGGAATGGGATGGTCGGCTTACCAGTATGCTAGTGCTGCTGTTTCTCTACTTCGGCTATATCGCGCTTTCGCAAGCCGTCGCGCGCGAGGGCGTGTCGCCGAGAATTGCCGCGATCTTCGGGCTTGTCGGCGCGATCAATATTCCGATTATCAATCGCTCGGTCGTGTGGTGGAACTCGCTGCATCAACCTGCGAGCATTTCCATCGGGAAAAGCGCGATTGATCCCACGTTTCTTGTGCCTTTGGCGATCGCAGTGGTGGGCTTCTCGTTGTTATTTGGCGGCGTGGTACTGGCGCGGATGCGCGCATTGCTGGCAGACTTTCAAGCCGAAGCCCGCCTTAGCCGCATGGCGCTGGAGATTGCGTAATGTATGAGGGGCTCAATCAATGGGACTTTGTTGTCGCTGCCTATGCTGTGGGCATTGCGGGAACGCTTGGCATGGTCGCTTGGGCCTGGTGGGACATGCGCCGCGCAGAGGCAAAACGTGATAAGGTGAAGCGCAAATGAGCGGCATCAAACCCAAACATCAGCGATTAGTGCTGGTGAGCTTTGCGCTGGTGGCGATTGTCGCTGCCGGATTGCTCGCCGCATGGGCGCTGCGCAATCAAGCGAACTATTTCTATCTGCCTGACCAGATGATGGCTGACCCGCCCGCGGTCGGACAAGCCGTTCGGCTTGGCGGGATGGTCGCTGAAGGTTCGATCGAGAAGCAGCCTGATGGGATCACCATTTCATTTGTTGTGACTGACCAGGGCGACGCACGCGTTCCGGTAATGTACAAAGGCATTCTGCCCGACCTTTTCGTCGAAAATTCCGGAGTGGTCGCAGAGGGCAGTCTGGATGCCAAGGGCGTGTTCATTGCGGACAATTTGCTTGCCAAGCATGATGAGAACTACGTCCCGCGCGAGCTTCAGGAAATGTCCGAACATCAAAATGCCTACCGGCCCGAAGATACGGTGGTCGATTAAGAATGAGCGCTGAGCTTGGCCTAGCCGCACTGTGCATGTCCGCCGCGCTTGCGATCCTGCAGCTGGTGGGCGGAGCGATTGCGCAACGCAATCCGGATGCACCGTTGGCGGCCTTGGTCAGGCCGGCGGCGATCTTGCAGGGTTTCCTTGCAGTTTTCAGTTTTGCGATGCTGCTGTGGGTGTTCGCGATCACAGACCTGTCGGTAAAGCTGGTCGCGACCAATTCTCATTCGATGAAGCCGATGATCTTCAAGCTGTCTGGCGCTTGGGGTAATCACGAAGGCTCGATGCTGCTGTGGGTCACGGTCATGGCACTGGCAGGGGCTCTGATCGCGTGGCTGGAACGGCGCTTGCCTGAAAAGACCATGCTGGCAACGCTTGCCTCGCAAGGGTTTGTTGCCATTGGGTTTTATGCGTTTCTGTTGTTGAGTTCGAACCCGTTTGAGCGGCTCGCAACGCCTGCCGTCGAGGGGAATGGACTAAATCCATTGTTGCAAGACATCGGCTTGGCTTTCCACCCACCTACGCTCTACATGGGCTATGTCGGACTGTCGGTCGCGTTCAGCTTTGCGGTGGGCGCGCTGCTGACACGTCAGGTAAACCCGGAATTTGCACGCGTAATGCGCCCTTGGGTGCTGGGAGCGTGGGTGTTTCTGACCCTGGGTATCACAGCCGGATCATATTGGGCTTATTACGAGCTTGGCTGGGGCGGCTGGTGGTTCTGGGATCCGGTCGAGAACGCTTCACTAATGCCTTGGCTCGCTGCGACCGCTTTGCTGCATTCGGCCAGCGTTCTGGCCGCTCGCGACGCTTTACGTGCCTGGACGATCATGCTGGGCGTTGTGGCGTTCTCCATGTCGATGTTGGGTACATTTCTTGTGCGCTCGGGCATCCTGACCAGCGTTCATGCCTTCGCTGTCGATCCTGAACGCGGGTCATTTATCCTCGCGCTCTTGTGCCTTTACATCGGCGGTGCGTTGCTGCTGTTTGCCTTGCGCGCGGGCAGCGTTTCAGAGGGCCAGCGTTTCGCTCTGGTCAGCCGCGAGGGTGCACTGGTGTTCAACAATGTGATGCTGTCTGCGATCCTCGGAATTGTGTTGCTTGGGACGCTTTACCCGATTCTTACGGAAGCATTTGATGTGCGTGTGTCTGTCGGCCCGCCCTATTTCAATCCGGTCGGCGCGATCTTCACCATTCCGATGCTGGCGGTGATGGCCGTTGGCCCGATGCTGCGCTGGCGCGAAGACAATATTGATCGCATCAAATTGCCGATCGCTATTGTCACGGTTCTTGTCGTTACGGCTGCACTGGCAATCGTCCTGTTCACATCCGATATCGGCGTACTGCCGCTGCTGGGTCTGGCGTTCGCTGTGGGCTTGGGCGTGGCGAGCTTCATGCCGTTGCGCGGGCGCAATCTCCTGCGCGTCCCCTTAGCGACATGGGGCATGGTCATTGCGCATTTCGGCATTGCAGTTGCCCTGCTGGGAATGGCGAGTGAAAGCGCATTTACGGATGAGAAGCTGGTTGCAGTCGCGCCGGGCGAAGCGACACAGCTTTCAGGCTTCACCATCACATTGGAAAGTGTCGACCCGATCGCCGGGCCAAATTGGACAGCGATGGAAGCGCGGATCACGGCGCAGCGCGGCGATGGAGCGCCTGTAGTTCTCAACCCTCAGTCGCGCCATTTCTGGGCACCTGTTCAGCAGACTACGGAAAGCGCGTTGCTGACGCGTTGGGATGGGCAGCTTTATGCGGTGGTGGGCGCGCCGTCTCCGGACGGAAGATGGCAATTGCGGCTGTGGTGGAAGCCGCTGGTCACGCTGATCTGGTACGGCGGGTTGCTGATTGCTTTGGGCGGTACGCTTTCAATCATCGGGCGTCTTTCCAGCGATATCCGGCGCCGCCAAAGGCTTGCCCGCGAAGCTGACGAGCGTGCCGATATGGCGGCGCTTCGCGTTGAAAATGGTGCGGCTCCGGCAGGAGGGGCAGCGTAATGCGTTGGACATTATGGGTCCCGTTAATGCTGTTTGCGTTCTTCGTGGGCGTTGCGGGATATCAACTGTTTCAGCCCAAAGACGAATTCATTCCATCGACCATGATCGGGCGGGCCTTGCCAGAATTCGAGCTGCCAGCGGCGAGCGAGACCCGCCCTGGTGTGACCACTGCCGATTTCAAGGACGGAAAGCCCAAGCTTCTCAATATCTGGGCCAGTTGGTGCTTGCCGTGCATTGCGGAAGCTCCGCATCTGGAAAGCCTCAAGGAAGAAGGCGTCGAGATTATCGGTGTGGCCATTCGTGACAAGCGTGAGGACGTAGATGAATTTCTTGCGACCCACGGCAATCCATATACCCGCATTGGCGCAGATGAAATCTCCGCAGTACAACTCGAAATCGGTTCGTCCGGAGTGCCTGAGACCTTCGTGATAGACGGGGAAGGCAATATCATTCACCAGCACATTGGCGATGTTCGCGCGCGCGATGTCCAGCGATTGTTGGAAATCCTGGAGGACGCATCGTGAAGCGCGTGCTGCCACTTCTCGCAATAGTCAGCCTTTCGCTGCCATTGGCGGCGCAGGATGACTTGCCGCCTGCGCCCTATGCCTACACACAGTTGGAAGACCCCGCGCAGGAAGCCGAGGCGGTCGCGCTGATGGAAACCCTGCGTTGCCTGAAATGCCAAAGCCAGTCGATTGCAGACAGCGATGCCCCAATGGCGGGCGATATGCGCCATCAGGTGCGCACACGAATCGCGGCGGGTCAGGAACCCGAAGAAATCCGCCAGTGGTTGATCGATCGCTATGGTGACTATGTCAGCTATGCGCCGCGTGTTACGAGTTCGACTTGGCCTTTGTTCGCAATCCCCCTGCTGCTCTTGCTAGTCGCAGGCGCAATTCTGTGGCGGCGGATCGGCCGTAAATCGGTCGGCGGACCGGACCAGATTCTCGACGAGGGCGATGATTGATGGCCTGGATGCCCATTTTACTGCTTGGTATAGCCGCGATGTTGACTGCAATTCTGGTCTTGCGGCTGCCGAAGCAAGGTTGGATGTTGTTCGCGGCGGTGCTGATCTTCGGCCTGGCCGGATATGGAACGTTCGGCTCTCCAGGAAAGCCCGCAGCACCCAAGGCGGCAGGCGCAGAGCAAATGCGCTCAGGCGAGCAACTGGTGCAAGCGCGGCGTAGCCTATTCGATGATGGTTCGCCGCCTCCGAGCCATCTGGTGACGTCAGATGGTTACGCGCGCCAAGGCCGGTATGAGGAAGCGGCTGGTTTCTTGCGCAATGCGATTAAGGATTATCCTAATGACGCAGAAACCTGGCTCGCATTGGCGATTGCTTTGGTCGAACATGCTGAGGGTCAGGTAACGCCGCCCGCAATTGTCGCGTTCAGCAAGGCGCAGGAAGCCTTCCCGGAGCATCCCGGCGCGGGCTATTTTCTGGGTATGGCGTTTCTGCGATCAGGACAGCCAGAAGATGCGCGGCGCGTGTGGGCCGAACTGCTGGAGCGCAGCCCGGAAGATGCGCCCTGGCGGCAAGATCTGGAGTTTCGCTTGGCCGGATTGGACCAGTTGATAGCGCAAATGGACAGCATGCGGCGTATGATGGAAGCGCAAGATGCCGCTGAACAACGCGCGCAGGTGGTCGAAGAGTAGCGCGCAGCGGCTTGCAGGGGGCGAAGCGCAGTGCTAAGCGCCGCCGCCTTGTGCCACAGGGGGCATGTTCGGGATCGCGAGTCAGGCTCGTGAGGGCAGTACCGGGAAAGCGGGAAATCCGTTTGATATGAGCGAAGCAGCAGCGCCAGCACATCAGCCACCAACGGGTGGAAAGTCACACAGTGCGTCCAAAACCGCGCTGGCTGTGGGCGCTATCGGTATCGTTTTTGGCGATATCGGTACCAGCCCGCTTTACGCCTTTCGTGAGACATTTGCCGGTACGGCCAATATTGCAATTGACCGGATGCATGTGCTGGGGGTCGTCAGCCTGATATTCTGGTCCATGCTGCTGGTTGTAGCGATCCAGTATGTCACCATCCTGATGCGGGCCGATAACAAGGGGCAGGGCGGTTCGCTCGCACTGGTCGCTTTGCTTTCGCGGCATATCGGCAAGTCAAGCTACGGCTGGTTGGTCGTTCTGCTTGGGGTGTTTGCGACATCACTGTTCTACGGCGACAGTATGATTACGCCTGCGATCTCGGTCTTGTCAGCGGTCGAAGGTCTGACCGTGGTTGACGCTGGACTACAGCCGTTTGTTATCCCGATTGCGCTGGGTTTGCTGGTGTTCCTGTTCATGTTGCAAGTACGCGGGACCGCCAAGGTAGGCGCGCTGTTTGCGCCCGTTATGATCGTCTATTTCACGGTTATTGCCGGCCTGGGCGGATGGCAGATAGTCCAGAACCCCGACATTCTGTGGGCGCTCAACCCCTATTATGCGGTGATGTTTTTCGTGACAGACGGCGTGGTGGCGTTCCTGGCGCTTGGCGCGGTGGTGCTCGCGGTGACAGGCTCTGAAGCGCTCTATTCGGACATGGGCCATTTCGGGCGCGGTCCGATGCGCTTGAGCTGGTTCGGTTTTGTGATGCCGTGCCTGCTGCTCAACTACTTCGGGCAAGGCGCGATGATCGCAGGCTTGCCGCCTGAACAGGCCGCAGAAGTGGTGCGCAATCCGTTCTTCCTGCTCGCCAGCGAAGAATGGCGCTTGCCATTGGTGATCCTGGCAACTGTCGCCACCTTCATCGCCAGCCAGGCGGTTATCTCCGGTGCGTTCTCCATCACCCACCAGGCGATCCAGATGGGCTTCATGCCGCGTTTGAATGTGCGCCACACCAGCGAAACGGAAGGCGGCCAGATCTACATTCCGGTCGTGAACTGGGCGCTGATGGTGGCGGTTATCATCCTCGTGCTGACGTTCCAGAGTTCGTCCGCTCTCGCCAGCGCCTACGGTATTGCGGTGACCGGTGCAGTCACGATCGATACGCTGCTGATGGCGGTATTGCTGGTCGGGGTATGGAAATGGAAGTGGTGGTACGCGGGCCCCGTAGTCGCCCTGTTCCTGATCGTGGATGGTGCTTATTTCGCGGCAAACCTCACCAAAGTTCCCGATGGGGGCTGGTTCCCGTTGATGGTCGGTTTCATTGCCTTTACGTTGCTGACGACCTGGGCGCGCGGGCGCAAGCTGATGCGCGCACAGATGGCCGAGGGCGGCCTGCCTATGGAGATCTTTGCCAAGTCAGCCAAGAACTCTGCGGTGCGGGTGCCTGGTACGGCGATCTTTATGGCCTCGAGCACCAACGGCGTACCGTCCGCGCTGCTGCACAATATCAAGCACAACAAGGTGCTACATGAACGCGTGGTGATCCTGACGGTCAATATCGAGGAAGTGCCCTATGTCGATCCGGGCGAACGCTGTGAATATCACGAGATAGGTGACGGCTTCTATCGCGCCATCCTGCACTATGGTTTCATGGAGAAAACCGACGTTCCAGCGGGCTTGAAGCAGATGGAGCAGTGCGGCGGCGAGTTTGACATGATGCAGACGAGCTTCTTCTTGAGCCGGCAGACGCTGCTTCCGTCTGACAAGCCGGGCATGCCGATCTGGCGCGAGAAGATTTTTGCCTGGCTGCTACGAAACTCGGCGACTGCGATGGATTTCTTCAAACTGCCCACCAACCGCGTGGTGGAGCTGGGTAGCCAGGTAGAGATTTAAGGTCCGCTAACGACCCATTTGCGGACGTTGGCAATATTCAAGTAACATGGTGGCATGACTGATTTTCCGGCAGACAAACTCCGCACTCTGAACGAACTTGAAGCATATGACGCGATGGTTTGGTTTCTAAACAGTTATTGGGAGAGAAGAGGCAAGTTATCGGATGATATCGCAATCCTTATGTCAGACTTGAGCCGCGAAATTTGGTCTAATCAAATGCCGGGCGACCCCGCGTCGTGGCGCGACTGGCAGAAGGCCGTTACCAATATTCAGGGTGCACGGGATCGATAGTGTCCACTTTGCACTCTATAATCAGACATAGAAAAGGCGCCACGGTTTCCCGCAGCGCCCTTCGTTATTCGTAGTAAGTGATCGCCGGGCGTTAGCCCAGATTTGCGCTCACCATCGCATACATCATCGGGAATGACAGCAGCGTGTTGAGACGGCTGGCGATAAGTGCGCGCGGTGCAGCAGCGGCTTTCTCGTCAGCGCTTGCCTCGACAATGCCGAGCACTTTCTTCTGCGCTGGCCAAATGATGAACCACACGTTGAACGCCATGATCAGCGCCATCCACATGCCGGCACCGATCAGGTTTTCGTA
>Ga0222714_10003980_pt1 | contig 14736 bp, 12 predicted proteins | sample C33_3DmetaG_FD_165048 | JGI IMG/M metagenome (GOLD analysis project Ga0222714, IMG submission 165048) | Estuarine water microbial communities from San Francisco Bay, California, United States - C33_3D | ecosystem: Environmental > Aquatic > Marine > Unclassified | place: USA: California... | reverse complement strand
CCCCGGAGGCGTCGATCGCGGTCACGTCGGACACCATCGGCACGTCGAGCTTGGCTGCGACGCGCGGTGCCAGGTCCTTGCCCAGCGTCGTCGCCGGAAAAACCACGGCACGGTACTCGCCGGCCCTGATGCGATCGACGACGACGTCCACGTACGCCTCGGGGTTGTATTCGGCGAGCGCATCGTGCTCGCCAACGGCGACGACCTCGGCCCCGACCGCTCCGAGCGATCCGGCGATCCCGGCGACGCCCGGACCTCCGAGGACGAGTGCATGGGCATCTCCACCGGACGCCGCGGCCACCGTCGCGGCGACCCCGACCGCCTCACGGGCGGACGCGCCGATCTGTCCGTCTCTCTGCTCTGCGAAGGCGAGCACGTTCGCCATGGGGACTGCTCCAGTTGTTCTTGAATTCGTGATTGCCCGGGATGCCGGGGCGAAAGAGCCCCTTCCTAAAGTGCGTTCGCTTCCTCGCGAAGCAGCCGCACGAGTTCCGGGACGGCGTCGGCGCCCTCGCCGACGATGCGTCCCTCGGGCCGCGCGGGCGGCTCGGCGAGCGTCCGGAGCCGGACGCGCGTCTCGACCACCTGAGCGGCCTTCTCTTCGAGCGGCTTCTTCTTGGCGGCCATGATCCCCTTCAGCGCCGCGAGGCGCGGCTCGTTCGGGCCCTTGGTGATGCACAGCACGGCCGGTAGCCCGACCTCGACGGATTCGCTCCCGCCCTCAACTTCACGCTGGCACAGGACCCTGCCGTCGGCGACCTCGAACGTCGACACGCCGGTGACGCACGGACGGTCGAGCAGCGTGGCCACCATCGGGCCCACCTGTTGCTGATCGTCGTCCGCGGCCTTCACGCCGAACAGGAAGAGCGGCGCGTCGGACGCCCCGAGCTCGGCGGCGAGGGCCTTCGCGGTCGCGAGGCCGTCGAGGCCCACGGAGCCGGTCAGCAGAACGGCCCTGTCGGCGCCCATGGCCAGCCCCTTCCGCAGCGTCTCCTGGGACGCGGCGTCGCCCAGAGTCAGCAGCGTGACCTCGCCGGCCCCCGCCGCCTCCTTCATCCGCAGCGCCGCCTCGACCGCGAACGCGTCGTACGGACTGATGTCGAACTTGATGCCCGACCCGTCGATGGCGCTCCCGGTCGCGTCGACGCGGATCCGGGCTTCGGTGTCGGGCACGCGCTTCACGCAGACGATGACGTTCAACTCCCTCTCTCCACTGTCGAGAATGCAGGTGCGCCGGCGGCGGCCGGACAGCATGACAACATAAGGGTTTTCCGGTCGTGTTTGGACCCGGTCCGACTACATCGCGGCCCCCAGGATCGCGAAGCCGACGACGGCCACGGCGCCCGAGATCAGCGCATAAGGAAGCTGCGTGCGGACGTGGTCGACGTGGTCCGTGGCGGCGGCCATCGAAGAGATGATGGTGGTGTCGGAGATGGGGGAGCAGTGGTCACCGAACACGCCTCCTGCGAGAGACGCGGCCACGAACGGCGCCAGCGGCAGTCCCAGCGTCGCCGCCGCGGGTACCGCGATGGGCAACATGATCGCGAAGGTACCCCAGCTCGTTCCCGTCGCGAACGCGATCCCACCCGATACCAGGAAGATGAGCGGCAGATACAGGAAGTTGGGCATGGCGCCCGCGGTGATCCTCGCCACGTACTCCCCCGTGCCGAGCTCACGAATCACGTCGCCGAGCGCGAGCGCGAGCAGCAGGATGAGCGCGAGGGGCACGAGCGCACCCGCGCCCTTGAGCGCCACACGAACCAGCTCGTCGACCGTGAACAGACCCTGCGCCCGAAGAAGGAGCCACGACACGCCGAGGCCGAAACTCACCGACCACAGGACGCTCGTGGAGCCCGATCCGTCGCGGATGTCTCCCCCCCCGGTGATCCAGAGCGCCAGGGGCATGAACAGCACCATCGACGCGATGGGGAGCAGCATGTTTCGCGCCCGCGTGGGCATCCCCTCGGCGGGCGCCGTCGACAGCACCTCCTCGTCGATCATGGGCGTCGCGTCGGGCCAGAGCACACGACCGTCGCGCGTACGCTTCTCGGCCTTCTTCATCGGGCCGATGTCGATGCCGAACAGAATCACCGCGAGCGTCAGGAAGACGGCGGCGAACGCGTAGAAGTTGAACGCGATCGACGTGACGAACACCCCGAGCGCGTTCTCCACGCCGAGCCCCTCGAGCAGCTGGAGGTTGTACGCGCCCCACGCATTGAGCGGAATCAGGATGCAGATCGGCGCGGACGTGGAGTCGATGATGTAGGCGAGCTTCTCGCGCGAGCACCGGTATCGGTCACAGAGGGGACGGGCGACCGTGCCGGCCACGAGTACCGTGATGTTCGACTCGATGAAGATGATCACACCCGTACCCCACGCGAGCAGCTGAGCGCGCTTCGAGGAGTCGACCCAGCGACGCTGCTCGAGCACCTCCACGAAGCCCTGCACGCCGCCGGAAGCCTGGACCGTGGCGATGAGCGCGCCGATGACCAGGGTGAACATGATGACCCGCGTGTCGCCCGGGTCCGAAAAGACGCTGACGGTGGACTCGACGGTCGACGCGAGTCCCGTGAGCGGATTCCATCCGGCGAGGATCGTCCACGCGAGCCAGAGCCCCCCCGCCAGCGACAGGTACACCTGCCGCGTCCATATGGCGAGACCGATCGCGAGAACCGGAGGCAGTACCGAGATCCAGGTCGGGTCACTCATGCGCGTGGGAGCCTCGTGCGAGGGTGGGTGGTTCAGCGCGGATGTCGGGACACGCCCGGCGCGCCACGAACATAGAACCGCCACGGGCGCTCCGCCGCAACGCCCACCCCGATCCGACCCGACGCGCCGATGCCTTCGTCCGGCACGTGCCAGCCCGGCAGAAGCACGAGCGGTGCGCGCTCGAGGGCGTGCCCGTACAGCGCGCCGGTCACCCCGAGTGCCTGGGCGAGGCGCCCCGGACCGGTGCAGAGCGGTGTCCGGCCCGACCGCCGCGCGTGCATCGTGTCGAGTCCAACGATCGGGGTGGCTCCTCGAAACAGCACCGCCGCCCCGGAACCCTCGGCGCAGGTGACGACGTTCAGGCACCAGTGCACGCCGTGGCTGAGGTACACGTACGCACGCCCCGGCGGCCCGAACATCGCCCGGTTCCGCTCGGTCACTCCCGAGCGGGTGGAGGCATGGGAAGCAGGGTCGTCAGGCCCCCCGTAGGCCTCGGTTTCCGTCACCACCGCGAGCGTGCGGACGCCGCCTACGGTGGAGAGCAGCACGGACCCCAGAAGGGCCCGAGCGACCTCCGTGACCGGACGAGCGAAGAACGCCTGCGGAAAGCGAACGCTCTCCTCGACCTCGGACGCCGCCGGGGTGCGGGGGAGCGGAGGTCGGATCAGCCCCTGCCGCCGCCCTTCGATCGATTCCCCCCGCGGGAGCGGGCCGCGGTCCTGCGCTCGTAGTCGGCCCGCCACGCCTCCAGCACCTGCTCCGCTCTCTTCGGGGGCACGGCGCGAGAGATCGCGTCTGGGTCGTCCCGCATCGTCCGGAACAGGTCCTGTCCGAAGGCCTCGACGAGCGCCTCGGCGGTCTTTTCGCCGATCCCCTTGTACCGATTCGTCAGATATCGGACGATGGCGCCCGTCTCGGACGGGAGCCCCAGCTCCTCGATCGGTACGTCATCCGGGGCGCCTTCGTGATCGGGTCCGCCCTCCTCGCCGGCATGCGTCGGCGCCGCGTCTGCAGAGCGCTCCATGCTCCCGCGATCCGCCTCCGCGCTCTGCCGTGCTTCGGCCACGCCCGCGTCCGCCGACTCGTCCCGGTGCTCCGCCCCGGCCGGCGCCGGCGCGGACGCTGCAGGCTCGGACGAAGAGCCCCAGCCGAACAGGGAGGACGACTCCTCCGTGCGTCGACGCGTCGTGCCCCGCCGCGGTCCGAGCCGGAGACCGAACAGCCCTCGCTTCGGCGGCTCGACCTCGATGACCGTCGCCTCGCCGCCGCCCGCCTCGACAGGCGCGCTCCGTCGCGCGTCCGCCCCGGAAGGCTCCCTCTCCCTCGAAGCCGCATCGGACCGGCCGCGGTCGTCGGATCGCTGCGGAGCCCCTGAGGCGGGCGCCCCGTCCGGAAGCGAGACCTCGTAGTTGCCGGCTTCGCTGCGCTCCATCCGGACCACACCGTGCTCCACGGCCTGCTGGAGGAAGCGACTGAACTTGGGAAAGCCGAGCTCGGTCTCGTCGAAGCCCGGGCGGATCTCGAGGATCTTCCGCTTCACGTCGGAGTCCCGGACCGGGTAGCGCCCGGCATCGCGGAGTGCCGACAGGGCACCACGCAGCGCGTCATACGCACCGGCCAGCGGATCGTCGCCCGTGCCGGCCCCATGCGTGCCGTGCGCCTCGGCGGATACGGGGGAATGGTCCCCCGGCCCGGCGTCGGCGGGCGCATCGTCGTGCGCCTCGTCACCCGGCCCCGTGTCCTCGCCCCCACTCGCGGAGCGGATGTCGTCGGCACGAGGGCCTCGATCCCTGCGACCCCGACCACCGCGGCCACGCTCCCTGCGACCCCGCCCGTCGTCGCTCGAACGTGCACCCCCGCGCCCGCCCTGTCCCGCCTCGATCTCGTACTGGCCGTTCTCCATCTTCTGGAGCGTCAGGAGCCCACGGGACGCGGATTCCGCCAGGAACTTGCTGAACTTCGAGAAGCCGATGGCGCCCTCGTCGAAGGTCGGGTCGATCTCCTGCATCACCTGCTTGAGCCGGTCCGAGCGCATGACGTCGCCGCGCTGGACCATCTTCGCCACCGCATCCTTGACCAGAACCCACGGGTCGCGGCCCCGGCGTGCCGTCAGGTCCGTCGTCTTGGTGAGGCCGGTGAGGCTCGTGTACGAATAGTACTCGTCGCAGTTCTGGACGAGGATGTCGGAGCTGGACTCCTGGATCCCCACGCCGATGACGTACTTGCCGTACTCCTTGAGCTTCAGGACCAGGCTCGAGAAGTCCGAATCCCCGGTGAGCAGGATGTACGTGCCGATCTCGGGCCGGATGAAGACGAGCTCCAGCGCGTCGATGGCCATTCGGATGTCGGTGGCGTTCTTCTTGTTGCTGCCGTAGGCCGGCGCGAAGATGAGGTCGACCGACGCCTCGGAGAGCGGCACGATGTACTGCGGGTAGCGGCGCCAGTCGGCATAGGCGCGCTGAACACTCACCTTGCCCTTGATGACGTCGGAACCCAGGAGATTCTTGAGTTCCTTCGAGAGGTCACTGCGCATACCCATCGTGACGTTGTCGAAGTCGATGAGCAGGGCCGCATTCGGGGAATCGATCCCCGATCGGCCGGCGCCCCCCTGGTGGGGTGCGCGGGTGTACGGAACGGTCATGTGTTCGTCTCGCTGACTGTCTTGTGTCTCGCGAGACCTCCCCACCTCGACCGAGTCTCGCGAGCACGGTGGAGGTCGGGGAAGCCTTTCGGGCACGTCCACATCGGACGCCGCGTTCCCGGTGTCAGGCCGAGCGGCTCTCCGTCTTGACGGATCGAGCCAGCTCGACGCGACGCACCTGCCCGGTCGCCGTGCGAGGCAGTGAATCGACGAAGCGGACGAAGTCCGGGATCAGGTCGTCCGCGAGTGTCTCACGGCACCAGTCCACGATCTCCTGCCCGTTCACGATCGCCCCCTCGACGGGAACCACACAGGCACATACGGCTTCTCCGAGCAACTCGTCGGCGACGCCGACCGCAGCCGCTTCCTGTACCGCCGGATGCGTCTCGATTCGAGACTCCACCACCCGGGGATACACAATGAAGCCAGAGCGTATGATAACGTCCTTGGTGCGGCCCACCAAATGCAGATAGCCCTCCTCGTCGACGAGGCCCAGGTCGCCGGTCCGTAAGTAGCCCCTGGAGTCGAACGCTTCCGCGGTCCGCTTCGGCTGCCTGTAGTAGCCGATCATCACGCCCGAACCCTTCACGCGGATCTCCCCGACGCTCTCGACCGGGAGATCCTCCTCGCCGTCCGATTCCGGATCCGCGATCCGGATGAGGGTGCCCGTCACGGGGCGGCCCACCGTGAAGCGCCGCTTGTCCACAGGGTCACCCGGTACGGACGCGCAGACGGTCGACGCGGCCTCGGTCAGAGAGTAGCCCGTCACGACAGGCACGCCGAGACGCTCCGAAAGCGCGACGACCAGCCCGTCGGGAACCGGCGCGCCCGCCACGACCGCCAGTCGCAGCGAGCCGGGCGACGCGCCACGCTCGCGGAGAAGGTCGAGCTCGCGGACGAAAAGCGAGGGGATGCCGAAGTGGACGGTCGCGTCCCAGCGGTCGACGGAGTCCAGCGTCGCCTCGGCGCCGGGATCGTCCTGCAGGACGATTGACGCCCCGGAAAGCACGCTGGAGAGCAGACCTGCCGCCAGCCCGTAGACGTGGAAGAGGCCCGAGATGCCCACCAGACGATCGTCGGGAACGAGCCCGACCGCGTCGGCCGTTCCCGCGGCGGCCGACAGAAGGTTTGCATGACTTAGCTCGACGCCCTTCGGCTTGCCGCTCGTCCCGGAGGTGTAGAGGAGGGCGAAGCACACCCCGGGGTCGGACTGCCCGGGCGAGGCAGAGAAGTCACGCCCGGATCCCGCGGACAGGAGGTCCTCGAACTGGAAGATCCGGTCGTCGTACCAGAGATCCTCTTCGCCCACGGTCACCAGATACTGCAGCTCGGGCAGCTGCGGCATGATCTCCTCGAAGATCTGCAGGTAGTCGAGCCCGTCGTACTGTTCGATCGTGACGGCGCAGACACTCTCCGAGTGCCGCAGCAGATACTGGAGATCGGCCACGGCCAGCCGCGGATTCAGGGGCACGATCTGTGCCCCGAGCTTGGCGGCGGCGAAGACCGCGACGGCGAACTCGGGGCACGAGGGGAGAACCAGCGCGATGCGGTCGCCGGCCTCGATGCCGAAGCCGGCCAGCGCGGCCGCGAGCGATTCGGCCCGGGCGTCGACGGCGGCGAACCCGAGCGTCCCCGTCTCGTGCAACAGGAAGGGACGCTCCGGATCGGCGGTGGCCCGGGCGGCGAGCGCGGACGCGACGGTCATGCCCTCGGCGCGCTCGACAAGCGCCGTCGCAGCTCCGGAAGGGGCGGTCATGGACGGAAGTATAGTGACGCCAGCACGTCGTCGACGAGCGGGTCGGGCACGGAGTGTGACCACCCTCCCTCGCCGGCGGCCTTTCCGATTCGCTCGAGCAGAACGTAGCGCGCCTGCCCACCGCGAGCCTTCTTGTCCGAAGACAGGTAGCTCCGCGCGGATTCCGCCGTGCCTGACGGCTCGACGTCACCGACCACGCGGCGCAGGACGCTTGCCAGGCGCTCGGTGGTGCCCTGCGCCGTAACACCCATCCGCTCCCCGATCCTGCTCTCGGCGAGCATTCCCGCCGCGACCGCCGAGCCGTGGCCCAGGGCGTAGGCAGACGCGGCCTCGAGCGCGTGCCCGACCGTGTGCCCGAAGTTGAGAATCTGGCGCAGCCCGCCCTCGAATTCGTCGCGCGCCACCACGCCTGCCTTGAGCCGCACCGAGGCGAGGACGACGTCCGCGGAGGCCTCGGCGTCCCCGGCGAGCACGGCCTCCAGCCGCGCCCCGACGGTGTCGAAGTGCCGCTCGTCGAGGATCGCTCCGTGCTTGACCGCCTCGACGAGCCCCTGCGCTCGCTCCGAACGGGGCAGCGTCTCCAGGGTCTGCACGTCGGCCACCACGGCCGCGGGAGGATGGAAGGCGCCCACGAGGTTCTTTCCGGCCCGGACATCCACCCCCGTCTTTCCGCCGACGGAGGCATCGATCATGGCCAGCGTGCTCGTCGGCACCTGAAGGACCGGGACCCCGCGCAGGAAGGTCGCCGCAACGAATCCGGCGAGATCCGTGGTGACGCCCCCTCCGACCGCTACGACACAACTGTCACGCCCGAAACCCGCCTCGAGCATCCGGTCGGTGAGGACGGACCAGCTGCGTCGGGTCTTGGAGGCTTCTCCGGCGGGGAAGTCGAACGTCGCGACCTCTCTCCCAGCCGCACGCAGCCCCTCCGCCACGCGAGCGCCGTGGAGCGGAAGGACGGTCGAGTCCGAGATGACGGCGAGGCGTCGGCCCGGAGCGACCGCGTCGGCGACCCGCGGAATCTCGTCCAGCAGGCCGCTCCCCACGACGACGGGATACCCGCCTGCCGCGGCCGCGACGTCGACGCGGCCGGCCTCGCCGTGGAGGGGACCGAAGGTCACTGGCGCGGCGCCAGCGACGGCCGCACCCCGTACTCGGCCGAACCGAGGCGCACGAGGGACGCGGGCCGACCGTCCAGACTCAGGACGTCGACCGAGACCGGGCCGGGAAACGCCGCGCTCGCCGCGCCGACGGCGCGCGCGAAGGCGTCCCGGGCGGCCTCACCGTCCCAAACGATGGCGAGCGCGAGGGAGCGGCTGCCGTCCGACCCCTCGGCGAGAAGCCACCGGTCGCCATCCCATCCGGCCACGAGCGCGCGGGCAGCGGCAGGCTCCGCGCCGAGCACGTCCTCGACAAGGATGCGCAGTTCGAGCTGTCCGAACGTATCGTCGAGAACCGGCGTCGCGCCGTCGATGTCGATCCTGACTTCCAGAGGAGGCGCCGCGCCCGGATCGATGACCTGCTCCGTGGAAAGCGGCATGCTCGCACCGAAGGGGTGCTGGCGGGTTCCCCCACCCCAGAGCCCCTGCACGAAGGTCGCACCGGCCACGTAAGGGAAGATGAGGGACTCGCGCACGACGCGGGGCGCCCCCGCCAGCGCCGGGAACTGACTGCTCATGGCCTCCAGGGCCGGACCGACCTGTGCACCGAAGTCCGGCACCGCGCCCAGATCGATCGGTGCCCCGGTCATTTCCTCGGTCAGGAACTCGAACATGACGAGCGTCGCGTGCCCCTCGATGGCAGCCATCGCTGCCGTGGCCCGGTCATTCCCGACCTCGTGCGCGGTGAGCGCGCGCAGATCCGTGGACTGGTCCTGGACGGCGTGCACCAGTTCGTGGACGAGCAGAGCCCGCAGCGCGTCCTCCGGCTGGTCGTCCAGCACGTAGAGCGCCGTGGAATCCGGTTCGTAGAAGCCCGCGACCTGTTCACCGTACAGATCCAGCAGGAGGCCCCGGAGGTCGAGGTCACCCGGAACGAGCCCGAGCAGCGCGTACGCCTCCGTCCGGGCCCGCGCCTCTTCCTGTGGCAGCTCCTCGTCGAGCTTCACCCGCAGGTACCGGTCGAGGTCCTCGCGCGAACGCTCCTCCAGGCGTACGGGGCGCCGGAGCTCCATGCCCGACCGACGGGCCAGATCGGGGAGCAGCTCCGCAGCCAGCGCGCCGAGTTCGAGGTCGGAGGAGCGCACGAGATCGGATCCTGCCTGCGCGTGGCAGCCGGCGGCGAGCCCGGCGAGGCCGATCACGGCGCAGAGGAAGGGGCGGAGAGAAGTCGGGGCGGACATCGTCGTCTGAAGAACGCGGCTCGGATACGCGGCGGCTGGGCGCGAGACCGTGGGTGATACGCCGCCGAGATCCGGAAGTGCGGCACCGTTCGATACGCCCGCGCGGAGGTTGCGGGGAAGTCGTGCCCCGGTCAAGGAGAGAGAATTCTTGAGGGCGGCCTCGCCGACAGGCTAGTTTCCCTCCCGTACAGGGGATGGCACCGCCCTTGCATGAGCGCATGGGCGCATTCTTCCTGCCGACGCGAGTGGACACGGGACCAAGATGATGGCAAGGGCCGAACCGAAGACGCGCCGTGGCGCCGGGCGCGCGCCGTGGGCCGTGCTGGCCCGCCTCTGGTACCCCGCGGAAACGCTTCTGGCGATCGCCTTTCTCGGCTCGCTCGCGCTCGGTGGCGCCTGGGGGACCTGGAAGAACCTGTGCGCGGGCGACGCGTGCCCCTCGATCGCGCAGATCAGCACCTTCGAGCACGAGCAGAAGAGCAAGGTGCTCGCACGCGACGGACGCCAGATCGCGGAGTTCGGCTTCGAGAGCCGGACGCCCGTGTCGATCCGCGCCCTGCCCGAATACGTCGCGCACGCGGTGATCGCCACGGAGGACAAGCGCTTCTACCGGCACCGCGGCTTCGACCCCCTCGGCATCGCGCGCGCCGCCGTGGGCGTCCTGACCTTCAATTACGCGGGGGGTGGATCGACGATCACGCAGCAGCTCGCCCGCAACATGTTCGACGAGATCGGCTTCGAGCGCAGATACGTCCGCAAGCTGAAGGAGGTCCAGGTCGCACTCGACCTCGAACGTTCGTACACCAAGGAGCAGATTCTCGAGGCGTACCTCAACGAGATCTACATGGGCCGGGGGTACGGATTCCAGAACGCCGCCCGCGGATATCTGGGCAAGGACGCCATCGACATGAACGTGGCGGAAGCGGCGCTGCTCACTGCCATCCTGAACCGTCCGGGTCGATATGACCCGTTCCAGTATCCGGAACGGGCGAGGACGCGTCGAAACCTCGTGCTGGAGCTGATGGCGGACCAGGGGTACCTCACGCGCGATGAAGCCGAGCGGTGGAGAGAGTTCCCGCTCCCCGAGACCGAGCCCGAGGGCCAGTTCGCCGAGCTCGCGCCGTACTTCGCGGAATGGGTGCGACAGATCCTGGCTGACCGCTTCGGGCAGGAGATCTACCGCGGCGGATTCCGAGTCTACACGACGCTCGACCTCGAGATGCAGAAGGCCGCCCGGGCCGCGATGGAAATTGGCTGGAAGGCAATCGAGGCCGACTCGGCGGCCTTCCGGCACCCGCGCTACGCCGAATTCGATACCGTGGCCTCCTTTCCAGGACAGACGCCATACCTCCAGGGTGCCTTCATCGCGCTGGATCCGGAGACGGGCCACGTGCGGGCGCTCATCGGTGGCCGCGACTTCGAACAGTCGAAGTTCGACCGGGCGCGCCTGGCGCGCAGGCAGGCCGGGTCGTCGTTCAAGCCCTTCGTCTACACGGCTGCCATCGCAACCGGCATCCCCGCCTCGTACGTGCTCGAGGACAATGCGGTCGTGTACCCTCAGGTTTCTGGAGAGGACTGGCGCCCATCCAACTTCACGGAGGAGTTCCGGGGGCCGATGACGATCCGCGAGGGGCTGTACACCTCGACGAACATGATCGCCATCAAGCTTGGGTGGGAGGAGGTCGGCATCGAGACCGTGGCTCAGACCGCCCGCCGGATGGGGATCCAGACCGAGATCGAACGCTTTCCGTCGACGACGATCGGGGCGGCGGAGGTGATTCCGCTCCAGGTGGCCGAGGCCTATTCCACCTATCCGAACCTGGGCACGAAGGTCCGGCCGTTTCCCATCCTGCGGGTCGAGGACGCCGACGGCAACGTCGTCTGGGAGCCCCAGCCGGAGCGCACCACGGTGCTCGACAGCCTGCCCGCGCGCATCATGGTGGACATGCTGGAAGACGTGGTGCGGCGCGGCACGGGCTACAATGCCATCCGGGTCGCGGCGGGCCTTCCGAACACGGTACCCGCGGCCGGGAAGACGGGCACGACCAACGACGGCACGGATGTGTGGTTCACCGGCTTCACGCCAAACCTCCTCGCAACCGTGTGGTACGGCATGGACACCCCGCAGCCGATCTTCCGCGTGGGCGGAGGACGACGCCAGGCCACGGGCGGAGGCCTCGCCGCCCCGGTATGGGGAGCGTTCATGGCGCGCGTGTACCGGGGTGCCGATGCGGACCTCGACGCCGGCATCCCCGAGGATCAGCCGCCGCTGCTGCCGCTCCCCTCGGAGTGGCCGATTCCCGCAGGGCTCAGGACGGTGCTCGTCGACCGTCAGACGGGTCTGCTCGCTTCGCGCTGGTGCCCCGAGGAGGACCAGTACCTCGAGTTCTACATTCCAGGAACGGAGCCGACGGAGCTCTGCGATCGCTCCAGCCGGCGCTTCCGTTTCCCGCGGCAGGATCGCTGAACCGGCGGAGAGGAGCGGCGATCCGGGGCCCCGCGGCGGCGCGGCTTCGACGTGATGAAACGGACATCGAGTGTATATTAGCCGGTCATCATCCACCGGAGGAACACGATGAGCAGCACCGCCAACCCGCGTGAAGTCGCCGTGCCCGTCTCCGTGTTCGAGGCCCTCCGCTCGGAGTTCGCCCAGGACGTCGGTACGCTCCGCACGGTCCGCGCGATGCACCACGCCGGCTACGGAGCCGGAGTCGCCGCGGCGGCGCACGTGAACAGGGAAGCCGGTGGTGACGCGCTCGCGCTCGGCACCGCGGCCTTCTGGAGCCAGCTCTCCGCGTACTTCGAGAAGCGCGGATGGGGCTCGCTGGCCCACCGTTCGCCGCACCAGGCCGTTGCGCTCCTCACGTCCACGAACTGGGCAGAGGCCGTCGCCGACGCGCCCAGCCGGGAGAGCTCCTGTAGCTTCTCCGCGGGATTCCTGTCGGGCCTGCTCTCGCAGCTGGCGGGCGGCGCGATCGCCGTCCTGGAGGTCGAGTGCCGGAGCCGGGGTGACGACGCGTGCGCGTTCGCCTTCGGGTCGGAGGCCGCGATCCACGACCTCTATGGCCACATGCTCGACGACGAGGACCTGGAGCAGGCGCTGCAGGCGCTCTGATCCGTTGAGCGGGACGCGGGCCATGGGCATCGACTTCGGCGAGAAGCGCATCGGCGTCGCCGTGAGCGACCCCTCGAACACCGTCGCCGTCCCCCTCGAGACGCTCGTCCGTCGCACGGGCAAGCGCCCGCCCTACGCGCGCATGATCGAGCTCGCCGCGGCATACGACATCGGACAGCTCGTGGTCGGCCTGCCGCTGGGTCTCGACGGCACCGAAAACGAATGGTGCGCGGAGGTGCGTGCAATGGGAACCCGGCTCGCCGAACGCTTGAATGTCCCGGTCGCATGGATCGACGAGCGCATGACCTCGGTCCGCGCCGAGCGAGCCGTCCGCAGCGGGGGGCTCGCCAAGTCGCGTCGCGAGGAGCGGGGCCGCGTCGACATGGCGGCTGCTCAGCTCATCCTCCAGGCGTGGCTGGATCACCCGGAGATGGCACGGTGATCGCCGCCCCCTTCGAGTCCCAGGGACGACCCGGCAGGCTCAGGCGCCTCCGACGTCCGGGCGCTGCCGCACTCGGGCTGATCGCGGTCGCGGCGGTGGTCTTCGCACTCGGCGTCGACCGTCCCGGCGAACCGGTGCTCATCGAGATCCCCGCCGGTGCGACATCGCCGCAGATCGCGGCCCTCCTCGAGGCGAACGGCGTCGTCGGGAGCGCTCGTCTCTTCCACGTCTACGTTCGCCTGCGCGGCGCCGACCGCTCGTTGAAGGCGGGCACCTACGCGCTCGAGACCCGCAGCTCGATGGCAGATGCCCTGCGCAGGCTCACCCGTGGAGAGGTCGAGACCGTCGCCGTCACGATCCCCGAAGGATTCCAGATCATCGACATGGCCGGGCGCCTCGCCGAGATCACGGGCCTGGATTCCGCATCCGTGGTGGCGTACCTGCGAAGCGACTCGCTGGTGGAGCGACTGGGCGTGCCGGGCCCGACCGTCGAGGGGTACCTCTTTCCCGACACGTACCGGTTCGCGCGCGGGGTACCCATCCACGTGGTCGCCCTCACGATGGTGGAACGGTACCGGGCGGTGTGGACACCGGAGCGCCTGGCACGGCTCGAGGGGACCGGCATGACCGAACGGGAGGTGGTCACCCTCGCGTCGATCGTCCAGACCGAGGCCCGCCAGGTCGCCGAGATGCCGCGGATCGCCGGCGTGTACCACAACCGGCTTCGCGAGGACTGGCTGCTGCAGGCGGACCCTACCGTTCTGTATGCGCTGGGCGGCTACAGGGCGCGTCTGCTCTACGCCGCGATCGACTCCGTACAGGACAACCCGTACAACACGTACTCGAACCGCGGACTTCCACCGGGGCCGATCGCGTCACCGGGGGAGCGGGCCATCGACGCCACGCTCTCCCCCGAGGAGCACGAGTACATGTTCTTCGTGGCGCAGCCCGACGGCTTCCACTCGTTTTCCCGGACACTCGGCGAGCACAACACGGCGAAGGAAGGGGCGCGCGTCGCGCGGACGGGCAGCGGCCCGTGAGGGCCGTATCGCTCATCGTCATCACCGACGCCGGACTCGCGCGCCCCCGCACGGTGCTGGAAGTGGTTCGGGCCGCCGTCGACGCCGGCGCTCCCGCATTCCAGCTCCGCGACAAGGGGGCCGAAGCGCGTGAAATGGCCGAAGCCGCCCGCGCGCTCCTCGAGGTTACGCGCCCGGCAGGGGCGCTGCTCATGGTCAACGACCGCCTCGACGTCGCCCTGGCCGTGGGCGCGGACGGCGTCCACCTGGGCCCGGACGACATTCCCGTCGCCGAGGCCCGGGCGGTCGTGCGAGAGGCGCAGGCGCGGCACGACGTCCCCTCGACCTTCATCGTCGGCACGTCCACGGACGACCCCCATGAGGCCCGCCGGCTGGTGGCCGACGGGGCCGACTACATCGGCTGCGGCACGGTGTACCCCACGACGTCGAAAGCGAACGCGGGCGCAGTCATCGGTCTCGACGGCCTTCGGCGCGTCGTTGCCGCCGTCGACGTGCCCGTGTTCGGCATCGGCGGGGTTTCGGAGGCTCGCTCGGAGGAGATCGCACGCGAGACAGGTGCGGCAGGCATTGCGGTCATCGGCGCCGTCATGTCCGCCCCCGACCCGGGTGCGGCGGTACGGGCGCTGATGCGCCCGTGGCTCCGCCGCGCCTGACAGCTTCCCGGAGCGAAGCTCGTAGTCAGCCGCACCTAA
>Ga0222714_10003979_pt1 | contig 14738 bp, 13 predicted proteins | sample C33_3DmetaG_FD_165048 | JGI IMG/M metagenome (GOLD analysis project Ga0222714, IMG submission 165048) | Estuarine water microbial communities from San Francisco Bay, California, United States - C33_3D | ecosystem: Environmental > Aquatic > Marine > Unclassified | place: USA: California... | reverse complement strand
GAACGATAAAGAAAAACAATGGGAGTTTCCATTAGTTCAGCTACCCAAGGTTATTGAGATTATCAAAACTTACGAAGTTAAAGTCACCCCAAAGATTAAATTGTTATACCAACAAATCATAGAAGAAAAAGAGACTAGGCACAGAATTAGAGAACAGGATGATTCATCATTTACATTTTTAAAAAAAATTTATCATTTTTTTGAGGTTGGATATATTTATAATTGGGAAGAATTAGAACCCAACAAGTTGACAAAATATTATATCAAGGAGTGATAAATGAATTCTAAAAAATGTGCTAAATGTAAAATTGATAAGTCTGTTGAAGAATACTATAAGACTGGCAAATTGATTGGTGTTGGTGAAGTGGGTCGCGTGGCCGTTTGTAAGGAATGTAAACGAAATTATGAATTTCAACGTAGAAGGAAATTAGGTAAAATTAAGGGAACATACGGAACTTCTAGATTTGATTACATGACGAAAACTAATGTTCAGTTTGGGAAGTGGACGACGACGGGTAATGAAATTGTTCAATCAAAATCTGCTAGAGTGTTGTGTATATGTGAATGTGGGGTTGAGAAACACGTTTTGTGTTTTAGATTGGACAATGGAACATCTAGAGGATGTAATAAGTGTACGAAACAAAAACCAAGAGAATTGGGTGATTGGTTGTGGACACATATCGTAGATGGTGCGAATTGTAGAAATATTTCGGTTAATATTACAAAAGAACAAGCTCAACAATTAATAGAGAATCAACATTTTAAGTGTGCGTTAACTGGTCTTGATATTGATTTTGGAGTTAACAATGGAAAAAAAGTTGATGGGAAGTTATTATCAAAAGAACAACGAAGAACTGCGAGTTTAGATCGAATAGATAGTTTACGTGGATATGAACTGGAAAATGTACAATGGGTGCATAAAAATGTCAATATTATGAAAAATCGGTTTACTCAACAACATTTTATCAATATGTGTAGATTGGTTACGGAACATGAACATAAAATTTAATTATAAAAATGATAATTATGATTTATCTTCCGATGAATTTGTTGAGTTTCTTAAGAAAAACAATTTAATTATCCGAAACGGAAAGTTGTTTGAATATGATTTGAAAAATAGTGCATTAAAGATGCCTTTGTATAATTATCAGGCCGCTGGCGTAGAATTTTTATATCACACCAATGGTAGAGCATTAATCGCAGACCAGCCGGGATTAGGTAAGACAGTTCAAGCAATTGCTTATGCTAAAATGTTAAACTTAAAGACATTGGTGGTCGCACCATTATCCGTGGTCATCAATTGGAAAAAAGAAGTTAAAAAGTTCACAGGTATGAATAGCACCGTATGGACAAGTAAAGATGTAGAAGGTGATTTAGAAAACCAATTCCACATTATTAATTACGATGCGGTGCGTAAAGTCCACGATGTATTACGAAAAATGGATTTTGATATGTTGGTCTGTGATGAAGCAACATTTCTAAAGAATAGAAACACATTAAGATTTAAAACCATACTTGGGTCATACAAAGAAAGAAAATTATATCCAGGCATTAAAACCGATAAGGTTGTATTCTTAACAGGAACTCCTGTAATGTCACGCCCTATAGAAGCCTTCACTCTACTCCATATATTAGATAAAAATCGCTTTAGTAACTTCTATCATTTCACACAAAGATATGGTGGGTGGAAAGGAGTACCAGTTAGAAATCTAAAAGAACTACATGAACGCACAAAAGATTTAACCATTCGTCGTAAAAAGAGTGATGTTTTACAAGAACTTCCAGATAAACAAAGAAACGATTTGTATATTGAGATGACTACAGAAGAAAGAAAAGAATATCTCAATATGTTGGATGATTTATTTAAAGAATGGAAATTTAGTGGCAAACCAACTGTGGGTACAATGCCTAAAATTCAATCATATCTTATTGACAGAAAGATACCACGGTTAAACGAAATCATAGAAGAATATCTAGACAACGATAGACCACTTCTTATATTCTGTTGTTTTATAGAACCCCTCAAACGATTAGCAGAACAATATGGACACGATGCTGCAATCCTGCATGGGTCAATGAGTAAAGAAGAACGACAAGAAAGTATTGACAGGTTGGTCAGTGAAGAAGCAAAGATAGGATTGTTTAGTTTAAAAGCAGCCGGTATGGGTATTGACGGATTACAACATGTTATTGATACTGTAATCTTTCTCGACCGCGACTGGGTTCCCGCAAACCACGAACAAGCTGAAGACCGTGTGCATAGAATTGGTCAGGACGCTAAAGTACAAATCTATTATATGACGGTTGAAGATAGTATAGATGAGTATATGTCAGAATTGATTAACGACAAAATGAAGATTGCCTCTGAAATTGTAGATGGTGAGGTCATCAATCCAGAAAACTCCAAATCAGTATTTAAGGAGTTCGTACAACGGTTAACCAAAGAAAAATTTTTAGAATAAACTATTTATAATTGTTACATTTAATATGAGGTTAAAAAGTTATGACAGATTTTATGTTCCCAACAGAAGTTATTCAACTTCCAAGTCAGGGCAAGGTTTATCCAGAAGGTCACCCGCTTAGAGAAAACGGTGGTAAGTTAGATGTCAAATACATGACAGCTAAAGAAGAAGACATTTTGACAAATACAAATTTAATTCAAAGCGGAACTGTTGTAGATAAGTTATTAGATAGTTTGGTTATTCATAAGGGAGTTAAACATGTTGATTTAACAACTGGTGATGTCAATGCTGTTTTAATGGCTTCTAGAGTATTAGCATATGGTAAGGATTATCCAATAGAAGTTTTGTGTATTAGTTGTGGAACAAACGGACAACATACAATTGATTTATCTCAATTACAAGTCCCCGATGAAGTAATAGATACAGATGAAAAGGGTCACCATTCGTTTGTAACAGAAACAGGATTGAATGTTACAATTAAAATGTTAACGCGTGGTGATGAAATGCAGATAGAAAAAAATAACCAAGTACTTGATAAGAAACTTGGCATTGGTTCTGGAAATGAAGTTACATCACGGTTGAAAAAAATAATTGTTTCAATAAATGGTGTAGCCGAAAAAAATCAACTATCCAAAATAATTGACAATTTGATAATCAAAGACAGCAAATTTATTAGAAGTGAGTTTGAAAAAATAAATCCAAGTATTGATATGACATCAGAAACAACCTGTGAACAGTGTGGTCATGTGACAAAAGGAGGTATCCCGATTGGGATAAACTTTCTATGGCCTGACTCAGGATTATAAAAAATATTTACATGAGTTGTTGGTAAATTTAACCATAAATGTAGAAGGGTTTTCTTACGAAACATTTTATAATATGCCGGTTAATTTACGGAATTATTATATAAAGGTTATTGAAGAGGTTAGTGACAAAAGAAAAAAACATATTGAATCACTATCAAAAAAGAGAACTAAATAATGACCGAAGCAGAAAACACCATAATTGAACTACTACAGAAACAACTTCAACTTCAAGAACAATCCAACAGAGCCCAACGTTCCCGAGATAAACAAGGTGGTCGGCCCGACACCGGCCGGCCGGCTCGGCCTGACCCCATAACTTCAATATTAAATAGATTGACTGTTGGTGTTGGTGGTGGTGCTAGAGCATTTGGATTGGGAAGCACCATACAGGATATTGGGAAGTTATTTACGGGTAGTGGTAAGGCCGTATCAACTCTCACCAAATTATCTTTTGGATTTGGTGCTGCTGCATCTGCCGCTGTTGGAATGACAGCAGCATTTAATAAATTTGCACAACAGTTGGGTGGTATAACGCCTGGTCAAGCATTTGAACAGCTGATTGGAAATATAGGACAGAGTATATCTGGAATATTTCGGGGCAGAATTTTAAATCCACTAGAAGGTATTAAAATTCAAGGTGCGTTTGCTCAAGAATTTGGTGGACTAATATCACCACAAGCCGCTGCACTTTTACAAGAAGCTGGTCAAGACCTTGGACTTAATGTTGGACAGTTAGTTAAATTAGAGAGAGTACTTCAAGGTACTGGTAGGGAAAGTAGAGCTACAATTAATGAGTTTAGACGAGTTGGTGTTGGTGCTACTGTAGCTGCTGAAGAATTAGCTAAAAACGGAACTGCTGTTGCTCGTGCTGGGTCTAATTTTAATTCATTTATTGTTGAAGGTATCAAAAACGCCAAGAGATTGGGGCTTGAATTTGGTAAAATAGAACAAACTCTAACTGGATTTGCTACAGACTTTGAAGGAACAGTTGAAGGATTTGCAAATTTAAGAGCGGTCATCCCAGGCTTTGCTACTGATTTTAACCAATTGTTTAGTACCGCACTATATGGTTCTACCGATGATTTTATAGAACAAATGAGAGGTGGATTACTGGGTGCTGGTATTACTGATATTAGTCAACTAAATCGTTTACAAGTTGCTCAATTAGAAAAAACAACTGGATTTACTGGAGAACAGTTAAATAGAATACTAAAGGGTCAAGAGGCTGGGCTAACCTTTGCACAAGAGCTAGATACCACAAGAAATAGCTTGTTGAAATATATTTTGGCAGCTATGGGAGCTGTACTGGGAGCTATAGTAGGACTGTCGATTGTCACTGCCACGGGAACTTCTGGTATTTCGTTCGGAGCGTCGCTCCTTGCGCTGGGCGCCACCCTCGGGGGCGCGGCGGTCGGAGGGGGTCTCGGTTATGGGGCTGGGCGTGGTATGGAGACGGTTGATGATGCTATAATCCAAAACGGTAAAATAATTGGCACCAACCCAGCAGATACAATTATTGCAACAAAGACACCAGAACAACTTGGAACACAACAAGTATCGGTCAACATGTCAAATCTAGAAAGTAAGATGGACAAACTAGTTATGTCTATGGAACAACAACTCAATGTATTCAGGAACGGAATGTTCGTTGAAATGAGAGATATGGACAAGGCTATTATTCGTCAACAAGAAGCTACAATTAGGAATTACTAATGCCTAAATTAATAGATTTATTTGAAACCAAAAAAACAAATTTATACATAGAGTGGAATTTGCCAAGTTCTTTTCCACAGTTATTATCTGTTTCAGACAGTTTAGGAAAAGATAAAATAATAGATGACCAACTATTATCACCAGATAGCGTCAGTCGTGATCGTCAACTTGTAGCTATCAAACAGTTTGAAGAAACATTTAGAGGACAGAGATTTACAGATAGACAAATACAATTACAAACTGGTAATACTTGGACACAAACAAGAAACTATAGAAAAGAAAATATAATAGAACATACAAAAGATATAACCTTACATAAACAACGACACGGGTTTGATATTTCACTACAAAGTCTAGAAAACAATTTTCTTGGTGGATATGAAAATAATGGCAAGTTGCAAGGCGAAACATCCGACGAATTAATAAAAACAGGCGGCCCAGTTCATATTAGGCTCCACCAAAAAGGTGGTATGTTAAATGAAAAACTAGGATTGTTATCACTTGGAAAAATTAGTGCTCAAAACTATGTAGCAAACAAAATTGATCAATGGTTATTGGGGGTTAATAATTTCATATCTAATCTTAGAGCTAGGGTTGGTGACGGAACAATAGTAGATAGACCAGAAATTGAATATGGATATTTAGAAAAAATATATACAGATAACAAAGGATTGGTGACAAACTATAATTTGACACACGGTCATGTTTATTTTGGTGCTATAGAAAATACTAAAACCTATCAAGACTATTTCCAAAACAGTCAGGGATTTGCAAATATTAGATCTGTTAGATTAAGTGATTTTAATAAGAATAGATTTGATTTATCAAACTTATTTGATGGTTACATTAGTATTGCTGATACTTTTATTAAAAATCTTTTACAGACTAAGGTACCATTTGGACTTGGATTTATCATAGATGATTTCCTTCCAGATTTAAAAGAATTAAATGCTATTAGAAATGCCAGTAGATTTTTAAATGATATTGATGATGTAATTGAAAATTTAACCGACTTTTATGATTTTCAATCTACCCAATATGACCCAGTTAATCTAAAAGACATATATGAAGGAAAAGGAACAGGTACAAATTTAAAAGCACAAAGAATTTTTGGTAAAAGAATAAGATTAAAAATTGATAACAAATATAAACAAGCTAGAAACAATGTAAACGAATATAGAAATCAAGTTGCAAATTATTTGGGTAGAGGTAAAAAATTATCAATTGGTAGTGGAGTAGATGGTATTATAATTCCAGATGTAAATGGTGTGGTGGTAGATTCAGACACATTTTTGCCACGAGCACAATATTTAACGCCGGGATATAAAGATTTAATCAATATAGGAAACATTTATAGTAAAAATACAGATTTTGTAGACTCTATAGATGTATTATTTAAATCAAAAGATAAAGTTGTTAGATTTAGAGCCCTTATAGAAGATATTTCTGAAAACATAACGCCTAGTTATAATGAAAACAAATATCTTGGTCGTTATGAAACATTTTATACATACAATAAAGTTATTAGAGATTTAAGTTTTAAACTTACTTTACAAGCATTTAGTAAAAAAGAAATTACAGGTGTTGTTCAAAGAATGTCGTATTTAACTACATTAGCATATCCAGAAAATACTGGTAATTATTTAACACCAAATATATTTCAAGTTACAATTGGTAGGACTTACAAAGAACAACCATGTCTAGTACAATCAATAACACATACAATAGAAAATGACGCTTCTTGGGATGTGGACGACCAATATCCTATGAGAATTGTTGCTAATATCAAATTAAGACTTCTTGATAAAAAGATGTATTCGGTCAATGATGAAACCATATATGCTGGAGTGCCTACCCTGAACGAGAGATTTGCTCAAATTACTCCCCCAGTGCTAAATACTTCATTTCTTCCGTAGGGGTTAAACAATGGAACGCTATAAAGAAATAAAAATAAAAAAAAGTAGAGGTCGTGGTGATGTGTATAGAGCACCACTTATAGATTCTTTTAAAGAAAACACAACAATTCTTACCACCTATGTTCCACAAAATGGTGAAAGGTTTGATACAATTGCACAGAAGTTTTATAATGACCCCTCCCTATGGTTTGTAATTGCCCGTGCAAATAAAGATGTGAAGGGAACTCTACATCCAACTCCCAATAAGGTTTTAGTAATTCCAAGGATTGACTAATGGGTATTTTTAATAGTACATTTAGACAACACATTATTGACGAATTAAATTTTAGAAAAAGTCATGAGGGTCGTCAACAAGCATACCACCCGACTGCAAGAGTAACTGCTTTGGTTGAAGGTAATTTAAATGGTCAACTTCTTAGGGGATTTACATTAGGACCACAAGACGTTACTAACATAAATAAATTAGATCAACTGACCAACATTCATGGAAATAGTGTGGTTGTTGGAACCACATATGTGGGTGGTAATCCACAACCAGTACGATTAAAGAGAGGCCCTCTACTGGGAAATGAGAAAAAAAACTTACCAGCGCCCGGTGTTACTAATATATCAATTTCAACCCAATCTAAAGGTGGCTTAGTATTTAAGGCTACGGTCAACCTTAAATTTTATGGTAAGGAACAATACGATTTTATTTATCAAACATTTATGCGACCAGGCAATCCAATTCTTATTGAATATGGTCACACTACAACTGCAGAATTAGTAAAACAATTTAATGACCTAGATTTTTTTCATAATTTAGACGACAAAACTGTTGAGCTAATATCAGATGATATAAATCAAGTATCTAAAATACAAGCAACTAGAAATTCTGGTGCTGTTGCGGGTAGAGTTTCTAATTTCAAGATTTCACTGAATGAAGAAAATGAATATGAAGCATCAATTGATATCATAAATGCCTTAGAATTTTTGTTTACATTATCACCCGAAGATACAGTACTTTCATATAAAGATACTAGTTTAGCGACATCTATAAAAAATAATTTTGGTTATACTGTAGATCCAGCCGAATATAGTGAAGAATATGATTTCGTGTTCCAAAGGGTACTAGAGGATCTTTCGGAAGATTATACTGCTGAAATTATTGCAGCAACTGATTATGAAGTTCGCGAAGATCCGGCCGAAGCGGATGCATATCAAGCGGCCGTTGTTCGAGGCCTCTCCGAGGAAGATGCCCGAGCCAAGGTAGAGAACGTTCGAGATCGACGGGAATACGCTCGCAACCAGAATCCAAATAGATATAAATTTTTAAAAGGTGATGACGTTTTTATTTCTTTAAATTATTTAATTAATCGTTTAGTTGGTGCTATTTTAAAACAAACTGTAGTTATTGAAAATAATGTGGTAAGTACAATAGTAAAAACAAGTATTCAAATTAGAGAAGAAAGTAAATATGCGGAGAACACTGGTAACTTATTAAGATGGTCAACTGCTCGAAGACAAAAGTTAAATCGTTTAAGAAAATATGAACAAGAAATATTTGATATGATACCCGATGATACTGATTTTGTTGTTAACTTTAGTAATATTGCGTATTGGGCAACATTACGATCAAATAATGTTAAAAATGTCATTATAAATAATGACAGCATATATATTCCCTTTGGCGAGTCCGGCCAGAGTATTATTGAAAAAGTTAGAGAGCCGTCGTATCGTAAAAAATTTAGAATGGAAGAGGGAGATCAATTTAAGTATAAGTGGTTTGAACCAGTTAAGAATTGGGATAGAAAATCAAAATATACTAAAGACTCTAGAAATGGTGAAGGAATTTTTATAAACTATCAAAAAGTTAGATATTCTTTTATAAATTCTAATTCGGTCGCAGAAGCTATTGTTAGAATTTTAAATCTTGTAAATCAGTCCACCACTGGTGTTTTAGATTTAAAATTTAAAAATATTTCTTCCGATGTTAAGATAGCTGATGTTTTTAAAGAACAAAATGGTTTAGTAATATATGACCAAAATGCACTACCATCTCGCGAGGAATTTTCGGATAATGAAAACGACTTAACTTATATTTATAATTTTTTTGAAAATAATACTTCTGAGGTAATATCTTATAATTTTGATTTTAGTTTACCTTCATCTGTAGCTAGTACAGTTATGGCTAATTCATTCAATGAAAATAGTGCGAATCTCGACGCAGCCGCGGCGGCTCGAGTTGTAAATGATCCTAGTACATATCAACTATTAATAAATGGATATGTGGTCGATCCAGACGGTAGTTTTGCAATAAAAGATTTAACTAAAAAGATTACACGGGAAAACAGTGAAATAGATATAGATAACGAGATATTTAGATCTAATCCATTGAATGTTGTGGGGGAGGAGCCAGACCGAGAAGATTTCGAAGCCGCGGCAGCGGAGAATTTAGAGTTTTATCTAAAAACTGCTGCATATGTTGAATTGGCTCCACCTTCAATGAAATCTGAAATAATACTAAGTGGACTATTTAATACTCTTCCAACTAGTGCTAAAGTATCAATTAAGTTGGTGGGCCTTGACGGATTTAGATTTGGTGATATGTTTAGTGTAGAAAAAATATTACCCACACCATATGATAAAAATAATATATTTATGTTAACAGGATACAAACACGATATTAGTTCTGATGGATGGTTTACTACAATTGATGGAATTATGATAGCATCAACTCCTAAGAATAAACGACCATTTACTCCCGATGAACGAGCTGCTATGCTAGCTAGCGCGCCGATGGAGTCATAATGTCATTCATAACTACTATTACAAACACAATACCAGTGGTCAATCAAAAAGACATAAACAGAAAATACATGTATCGTTATTTTGCTGCAAAGGCTAGTTTGATAAATACCGAAGTATTTGAAATAACTCGTAGAGATTATGAAGTATTTCAAAATAATACATTTGTTATTTCTGGCCATCTTAAGTGGTTGATTGTTGGAAAACTAGAAGATACAGAAATATTAGTATATACGGGGAATCCAGCATATACTTCTGGAAAAGAACCCATCACAATTCCAGGCCTCTTGACACAGAACCAAGCATCTGTTAAATTCTTATCAAGAAGATTACCTTACTTGAGTAAGCATATAAGAAATTACCAGCAGTTCTATGTCGGGGAGTAATGCAATACATAGATAATTCCATTTTACAAACAATTCTTAGTAGTGACCAGCCAAAGATTGTTTTGTATATTATGTCTGACCACAGGCACCATTCTCTTCAAAATGAACTTTCCTGTATTTATGTAAAAACTTCCGATGGTGAGTTTTATTCTTCGTTTTCACACCCCGATTACCCAAAGCAATCCACGCAAGGGTTGGTCATCAACAACGCATATACAACCAATATTAAAGATTTGATGAATCTTGGTATAGAGGTTAACGATTCTGTTGATGTTCTTTATTTTGAGGATGTGGTTAGCTCTGGTCTGCTAAATAAATTCTATGAGATAAAATTGGATAAGGTTAGGAATATCAATAATATCGTTCCCATTTTTAAACACATAGAAAATTTAAGAAATGTTGCTAATTCACTAAAGTTTATTCCTGTTGATACACGATATAAAACAATGTATCACAACTTAATGCCTTATGTATTTTCACAGATAGAACGACGAGGCGTCCCTGTAAATAACGAACTTTTCTTGGACTACTACGGACAGGATAAGATAGATTTGATACGGGATAATAGAGTATATACCTCGTATAACCTATATACAACAACGGGTCGCCCAAGTAATACTCACGGTGGAATCAACTATGCTGCATTAAATAAAGCAGATGGTTCTCGTCGTATATTTGGTGGTGATAAAGTTATGGTCAACATTGACTTTAATAGCTACCATTTGTTCTTGATTTGTGAAAAGTTGGGAATTGAACTTCCAACAAATGCTCACGAATGGTTGGGTAAGATGTATTTCAATAAAGATGTATTGAGTGAGGTGGAATATGATGAGGCAAAGAAAATAACATTTAGAAATCTGTATGGTTATCAAATGGATGAAAATGTTAAAAACTTGGAGTTGTTTAAAAAGATTGCTGAACTTCAAGAAAATCTTTGGACACAATATCAATCTGCTGGTTATCTGTTGACCGACTATAATAATCGTATCGTGGTGGAAAATGCTAGTAAAAACAAGGTCTTTAACTACTATATTCAGTCACTAGAAACAGAAACAAATGTCAAACAACTCTATAATATTATTGACAAAAATTTGACACCAATTTTATATACCTACGACTCAATGGTATTTGAAATTGAGTATAACGAAGCAGAATACACCAGAAATACATTAAAAGAACAATTAATATTTCCTTATACAACCAAAATTGGACATAATTTAGAGTTTTGATTTTCTAAAAACTATTTATTGATGTTACCTTTTTGGAGTATAGAATGGAAACTCAACTGTTATGCACTTTCTGTAAGCGAGAAGAGCTAGAAGAAACTTGCAAGAAGATAACCGATAAATATAAAGTGGTATTTGACAAAATATTTGTACTACAAAATGTTGAAGACTCAACTCAATTAGTACTGACTTATAATGTGGTCAACGCAGACTTAAATGATATATTAGAATCAACAATTTCTGTTCATAGAAAGAAGCAGAGTAATACTATTTATACTATAAATGCATTGAACAAATTGATAATGGAAAACAATAACGGTATCTTGGATAAGAAATTTAAGATTGATTGGGATACTTTACAAAATGTTATTTTGGTTACAGCTTACGGAAAGCTAAAGAAAATTTCAACTGAACTAGATGAGATTATTCATCTATAAGGATTATTATGATTAGAATGTTGCCTCTTGTATCTAAAAATGTGTTTATCAAAGAAGAAGAAAACAAAGACCATGAAATTGAAATGGCCATGGCCGAATTAGAGCAGGCAATCAAGAATGCTCATACAATCATGAAAAAAGTAAAAGAACATGGACACACTGAATTAGAAGCGTGGGTCCAATCCAAGATTACAAAGAGTGCCGATTACTTGAATGCTGTTGCTGGTTGGTTAGATAGTCACGATGGACTAGATGACAAACTTGGAACAGACGACGATAATCTGTAACAAATAAAAAATAAGACTTGACTTAAATACTAAACGCTGTTATATTACTAAAGTAGTAAAAATTAAACCCTAAACCATAAGGAGAAAATTATGGCACTTGACATTGCTGCACTTCGCGCTAAGCTAAATTCGTTCCAAGGACAGGGAGAGCGGACCTCCGCTTTCTGGAAGCCCACTGAGGGTAAGACGGTCATTCGTATCGTCCCCATGGCTTCACGACCAGAGAATCCTTTCTCTGAGCTTTATTTTCATTATCTTGGTAACAAGACTCATCTAAGCCCAATTACTTATGGCAATCGTGACCCGATTGCTGAGTTTGCTGACAACCTTCGTGGAGATGGTAGTCGTGAGTCCTATCAGCAAGCCCGTGCATTTATGCCGAAACTCCGTACCTTTGTTCCTGTAATCGTTCGTGGTGAGGAAGACCAAGGTGTTCGTTTCTGGTCATTCGGTAAGACCGTTTACCAAGAGCTTCTACAGATTATATCTGATGCTGATTATGGTGATATTACACACATTGAAAAGGGTCGTGATATTACCGTTACACACATTCCACAGGAAAAGAGCGATACTAATTTCGCCAAGACTTCTGTGATGCCAAAGCCTAACCAGACACCTCTGAGTGATGATGCACAATTGATGGAGTCGTGGACAACAACTCAACCTGACCTTCGTTCCTTGTTCAAGGAGCCTTCATATGAAGAGTTGTCTGTGTTCCTCAAGCGTTATCTTGACCCCGATGGTTCGGTTGATGCTCCCGAGACAAGCGTAACTCAGCAGGTTACAACACCTGCTACTCCCCAACAGACAAATTCTCCCGTTAAGAGTGCTGTTGATGAGTTTGAAGCGTTGTTCTCAGAGTAATTTATGCCCGTAAAAAAGGAAGTTAATACTCCAAACCGTGATGAATTAGCGCAAACTATTGCTGACAGTCTAAACACAATGATGAAAAATGACGGTCAGGTTGCATATTTTCTTGACGGTAATGAGGACACACCAATTGATTTAGATGATTGGGTTTCTACTGGAGCCACCATGTTGGACCTTGCTATCAGCAATCGTCCACATGGTGGTTTCCCAGTGGGAAGGATTGTAGAGCTAACGGGTCTTGAACAATCTGGTAAGAGTCTACTAGCTGCACACGCTATTGCTAATACCCAAAAGGCTGGTGGTGTTGGTGTATTGATAGATACCGAATCTTCAGCAAATGAAGAGTTCTGGCGTTCTATTGGTCTTGATATGAGTAAGATGGTTTATGTTCAGGCAGATGCCCTTGAGGATGTGTTTGACATGATTACCAACATCATTGAAAAGGTCAGGAAGGCCGACAAGGACAAGTTGGTTACAATCGTGGTTGATTCGGTTGCTGCTGCTTCAACCAAAAAAGAGATTGAAGCCGACTTTGGTAAGGATGGTTATGCAACAGATAAGGCAATTATTCTCAGTAAGGCTATGAGAAAGATTACCAATATGTTAGCAAAACAACGAGTACTATTAATCTTCACCAATCAGTTGAGACAGAAGATGAACGCTATGCCATTCGGTGACCAATATACAACGAGTGGTGGTAAGGCAATTCAGTTTCACGCCTCTGTTCGTCTCCGTCTTGCTACAACTGGTAAGATTAAGAATGGTAATGGTGATGTAGTTGGAGTAACCGTAAAGGCTTCGGTTATGAAGAACCGTTGTGGACCACCACATAGAGTTGCTGAGTTTGACATTTATTTTGACCGTGGTATTGATGACTACGCTTCGTGGTTGAAGATTATGAAGGAAAATAAACTGGTCAAACAAAGTGGTGCTTGGTACTCATTCATAGACGAAACTGGTGAGGAACACAAATTCCAATCCAAAGATTTCCCAGAGTTTTTAGAAGCTGATAAGGGAAGAAAAGAAAAGTTTTATAATCAAATCTGTGAGAATATTATTATGTCTTATCGTTCCACAGATACAGAACCCATCTTTGAAATATCTAGTGAGGAATAAAATTGTCAAATGATTTGTTGAAGGCCTTTGAAAACATGTTGGGTGATAGAGAAGAACAAAAAAATCTTTCTTTAAACTCCCGTGTTTTAATTATTGACGGCATGAATACCTTTATCCGTAGTTTTGCAGCAATCCCAACTATGGATGATAATGGTAACCACATTGGTGGAGTAACTGGATTTTTGAAATCCGTTGGCTTCGCTATCAGAACTATTAAACCAACAAGAGTATATGTTGTGTTTGATGGTAAGGGTGGAAGTAAACGCCGTCGTGATTTCTTTCCCGAATATAAGTCTGGTAGAAAACCTGTTACAAGGTTGAACCGTGCTTATGATATGACAACGGAGCAAGACGAAAAGGACTTGATGAAGTATGAGTTGGTCATTGTTGCTAAATCATTAATGAACCTACCCATTACTACCATTACTCTTGACCATGTAGAAGCTGACGATATTATATCTTATATCGCACAATACACAAAAGAACAAAACGGCGAGAGTATCATCTATTCAACAGACAAAGATTTCTTACAATTGGTCGATGAAAAAACAACTGTTTGGCATCCAATGAAAAAGAAAACTTATGATGACAAACTTGTATTAGAAGAACACAAAATCCATCCTAATAATTTTCTTTTGTATAGGTCATTAACTGGAGACAATAGTGATAACATTCCCGGCATAAAAGGTTTGGGAACAAAAACATTATTGAAGTTTATTCCACAGTTTGCCG
>Ga0222714_10003978_pt1 | contig 14740 bp, 10 predicted proteins | sample C33_3DmetaG_FD_165048 | JGI IMG/M metagenome (GOLD analysis project Ga0222714, IMG submission 165048) | Estuarine water microbial communities from San Francisco Bay, California, United States - C33_3D | ecosystem: Environmental > Aquatic > Marine > Unclassified | place: USA: California... | reverse complement strand
ATGAAGAAGTGCATGAACCATATGAGCTTGCTGTTATAAATATTGAGGATATTCATCAAGGACCTATCATGGAGCAGATGGGTCTTAGGAAGGGCGATCTTAAAACTATTCAGGTCACTGAGAAAGGTAGGTTGCGCATGGACTTTATTGTGCCCTCAAGAGGGTTGATTGGTTTCCGTTCAAGTTTCTTAACTTTGACTCAGGGCACTGGAATTCTTACCAGCGTTTTTGATCATTATGGTCCAGCTAAGAAAGGAGAGATAGCTAAGAGACAAAACGGCGTATTGGTATCAATGACCGGTGGAAAGACTTTAGCTTATTCACTCTTTAATTTGCAAAACAGAGGAAAGATGTTTGTAGGCCATGGAACAGATGTATACAAGGGGCAAATTGTTGGATTGCATTCAAGAGATAACGATCTTCCTGTCAATCCAACTAAAGCTAAACAATTGACTAATATACGTGCCGCAGGCACTGATGAAAACCTCATATTGATTCCTCATATTCAGCATACTTTAGAGCAAGCTTTAGAATTTATTGAAGATGATGAGCTGGTAGAAGTAACTCCAAAGAGTATTCGTTTAAGAAAAAAGATGATTCGATAGGATTATTTTTTGCAAGCATTTTTTAACCTAAAATTATAGTTTAATTTTGATTGACCTCAGCATAAACATCACTCGACCCATCTCGATACAGAATTAAAACCTCATAGGGCATAAAGCGATCTCCTGCCTCCATTCCGGGCGAACCAATAGGCATGCCAGGAACAGAAAGACCGAGAGCATCACCGTGATTCTCTGATAGAAACTGTGCAATAAATTGACTGGGCACATGTCCCTCAAAAATATAACCCTCAGTTGATACGGCTGTATGACATGACCTGAATTGGGGTCTAATGTCATGCATATCTTTTATTTCACTTAAATTCTCGTGATCCTGAGTAAATGCATTGAAGCCATTATCTTTAATATGCTGTACCCAATTAATGCAGCAACCACATGTTGGAGTCTTATGCACTAATAATGAAACTTCATCATAAGAGCTTTGTTCCTGAGCAAAGGAGTAACTTACCGTTAAAATAAATATGTAAATGGGTAACATTAGAAATTTTTTATTCATTGCTATTCACCTCCTGAATTAAAACTAATACCAGCTTTTCTAAGTCTTTGAATAAGCACATCTCCAAGACCTGTTGCGCTTGTGAGAACACCTCCAAATTTTTCTCCTCCTGGTAACTTATCATATTCTTTGATAAGGCATAAAGCCGCCTCCACGACAAACAGGGAGGTTACCTTATAGCCTGGATCGCCCCGACCCTTCACACTGAAGATCTTAGTCTCTCCGCTCTCAGTCTCCGCGATAAACCTGCAATCAAACCAACCCGACTCCTGAAGTTCCTTTGAGGGCCCTTGGCCTGGCTTTTTCAAAAATATTCGAAAAATTTTTCTCAGAGGAGAGGAGAGTATTAGTTTAAATACAGCGAGCGTTATAAGCATTAGATAGGCGCTCGATTTGCTTTTAAATAAAGCAAACTCACGGTAGACAAAATCATTGCCGTAGGTCATGCCTTGTAACTGAAATAGCCCAGCACTTCTTCTCACCACCCGAGTATTGGCCGCAGCCATGATAAATGGCGCAGACCACCCATTGAGTTTTTTAATTTTTTTAACTCCATTCTTTGAGCGACTTAGCTTTTTTTGTTGCTCAGAATAGGTACCCTCTGGATTTAATAGGAAGGAGGTGAACATCTTTTTGTCTAATTTGAGATCAACGAGCGCGAACATCGTCTCAAGTGTTCCCCCTGAGAGTCCACCCTTGGCCGAATGAAATGACTCGATTCTCTTTATAGGCTCATTGAGATTTTGACGACAAAAGTAGACACCCATATCAGAGGGGATAGAGTCATAGCCGCAGGAAGGAATTATTCTAATACCCTTTCTGCTTGCATCGTCATGATGCTTATCAATGAGATCCCTCACCCAAAAATTCTCGCCGGTGATATCAACATAATGCGAGCTATTTTTAACGCATGCAGCTACGAGCTTTGAGCCGTATCGGTGGAAGGGGCCTGCTGTTGAAAGGACAGCCTTGGTTCTCAGGGTCAATCTATTTAATGCATCATCATCATCTGAATCAGCAATGATGATTTCAGTCTTTAAAGACAGATGTTTTAAAACGTGCTCAAGTTTGGTTTGATTTCTGCCTGCAATGGCCCACCTAATATCTGGATTTAAGCCGCTTAAATACTCAACACAAAGCTGACCGGTAAATCCTGACGCTCCATAGATGACTAAATCTAAATCCTTATTCATAGTATTTTAATCGTACCTGCCACCTGTCAGTCTGAACACCCTTGCGATAAATAAAATCATAGAAGTTGGCAGAATATGAAGGAGCACCGCAAAAAACTTATAGACCATCCCTGGGATCCAAATCCTCTTGCCGGCAAGGGTTGCCTTGACAGCACCCTTGGCGACAAATTCGGCACTGTATTTCATAAAGACCGGGATCTTATCCATCGCATCCTGCAAGCCACTTGCCTGATGGAACTCGGTGATGGTAAAGCCAGGGCAGACATTGGTAACAGTGATCCCTTTATGGTTATAGCTCGCATTAAGCGCATCACCCACTCTATTAACAAAGGTTTTGACCGGACCGTATAGGCTCCCCCACCCAGAAGCAGGGGGTGCAAGGGCTGCAAAAGAAGAGATCATCATAATTCGACCGTATCCTCTATGCATCATATCTGGCAGAAAGAGCTTTGTAAGATGAATCATTGAGAGCGAAAGTACCCTCAGAAAATCCTCTTCCTCGGCAAATTCAGTGTCGTGAAATTTTTTATTGATACTAAATCCTGCATTATTAACAATGATCGCAATCTCTTTGTTAATACATCCCTCATGTATTAACTTCGGGGCATTGATATCTTTTAGATCTGCAACGATATAACTCACATCAATGGAATATTTTTGCGCTAATGATTGTGATATTTCTTTAAGCCTTTCCTCTCTTCTTGCAGTTAATACTAAGTTATAGCCTATGCTGGCAAATTCATTTGCCACTGCAAGACCAATGCCAGAAGATGCGCCCGTTATAAGAGCATACTTCTTCATTGCTATAGTTTTTTAAGATTGAGAAAGCCTAAATCATCAGAGATAAACTGATGTATCTCTACTGTTTCCCCGAGCTCATTGACCACTAAATAATTATCAGCACTCGTCTGATCATCAGAGCATTGCCTATTATGCTTCATGCTTGCTCCAATCGATTCGGCTTCCCAAGGGGAGCAGATCATCTGATAGTTATAGGATCCCGTCACAATAACCTGATCAGGCATATAATTTAATACAGCATTGATATCTGATTCAGGAATAATAACCTGAAATATTTCCCAGCCATTGAACCTTATGATTAATCCATCCTGATTCGCAAAGGCTGTCTGGTCTTCTAGGCTTATGGGGTATAGATAGGCTTCCTGCCCAAGATAATTCGCAGACCATAAAAATTGATCTACATCTACGGTGTCATCCCTAGAAGATTGAAGTGCTGTAAGCTGGGTTGAGTAACTGGCGCACCCTTGATATATAATAAAGATAACTAACAGTAAAAAATTTTTAATCATTGCAAATAAGAGGGGTCAGCATGCTGCATAGAAAACCAAAACTGGCCTAAAAATCCATCTAAGTATTGTCCCCCATCCCTCTGGATAAACCTAATTTTATTCCTACCTCTTCTCGAGATATTTTGATTAATATAATTTGACCATGGGACTGTAAAATAAAGCCCCTTGTCAAAGCTTCCCTCACCAAAGTCTTCAAATGGAACATCAGTGAAAGTCGCAAAAGCACCGACTTCCCATCCAGACTCAAAGCTTCTCCTGATATCAATAGTTGCGCCTTTGTCTCCCGCTAAGTATTGACCCGCATGAATGGCAATATCCATATCATAAAATGGTGAGTCCCAGTATCCGCTGACAAAAAAAGTTGTTGCATCTAGCTCATTAAAACCAAGGCCCCTGTCAAAAGCGCGTTGCCTTAATTTTGCAAAACTTATTCCGTAAGCAAAATCGCTAAAGGGGTTGTAATTCAAAAGGTCAATATTAAGACCAGCGTACATCCACTCCAGATAGCCAAATGAAATGTCATACCTCCAGGTACTATCTAGGTTGCCTCTTTTGTTTATGTAGAGATAATCTAATCCGGTCTTTCCCTCTGTCAGATATCTCATAAGTTCGGTTCTTACATGAGGCAGTACACTGCTTGCATCTCTTCTATTATCGTCAAACTCATCATAGATTGACCACTCGTACCGACCAAGCAACACCCATTCTCGGGGCAATCGAAAAGTGATATTAGGGCCAAAGGTTAGCCATGGCCTTAGCGGGTTGTCAGGATCAAAAAGTTGTTGTTTAAATTTAAGCGACCAGTCAAGATTAAAATCTGAGATACCTCTAGTGCCCCAAAAGGGCGAACTATAAACATCAAGGCCCGATAAGGAAGAATCACTAATTGATCTCTCAAGTCTATACTCATGCAAGTCTACATCTATCTCATACAGCTGAAAGCCCTCATCTAGAAGAATAATTCTTGCATGATTAATGTTTTCAGGCAGGTGGATGGATAAAAGGTCCATTGTCTCGGTCACTAAATCTTCTACGTAGTTAATCCTAGAGGCTGAAATCACCAAAATGATTGCGTCTTCATCTATCTCGCCGTCAATGATATTTAAACCTCGCCTATAGGCGTCATAATTTAATAGCTCAAATAAATTATTACTGATGCTTCCGGGTAGCAGTGAGCTTAAATTTGATAAATTTGTTTTATATGCTCTTGGTGTATGTCTCGTATTGGTAACAAAGTCAGCGGTTAACCCCCAATCGCCATGCTGACGACTTAGCGTAAAGGCTGTGTTATCGTCTCTATTCCATTTAATTCCATAATTGATTTGGGTGGCATACTCAATATTGGTTGATTGATCTCCAGAAAAGTTATCTGAGGAATACTCTACTTGCAGCTCAATGGGTAAGCTATTTAACTGGTAGCTGAGTCCGCCAAATAAACCTGCGCTCTCACCTGAAAAAAAATCAGAGCCCCTTACTCTTCCTCCAAGCCCAACTGATCCAGTTCTACTTGAAAATTGATCAGAAATAAAAGTGAGTGGATTAGTAAATTGTCCATCACCCGACAGCCTGCCCCACCCCATACCAAGGCTCAAAGACAATTTATCAAAAGTTTTAGACGCGACAAGATACTCTCCACCAAACAGTGCAGTTCCGCCTATGTCCCTAATTCCAATCGCGACTTCGGGAAGATATACAGACTCTTTTAAAAGTCTCGCCTTGACCTCAATGTTCCTATCCCATATCCATGAGGTGTGAAATCCTGAATATCTAAAGGTTCCCATTAAAAAGGGCGTAATTTGGTAGGTCAAAGCTGTGCCCTCATGAAAAAAATCCCGAGAGTGAGTAATTTTTATATCCGTATCACCTAGCATGTAGGCTGAGGGCATATCAATATATCCAACGCCTCCATAATCTTGAGCATTTAAATTAAAGCCCAATATAATGAGTGAATATATTAGAAAGATCCTTTTAGCTCTTTGCATATGCTTGGATTATATAAAAAAAAGGGGCCAGTGGCCCCTTTAAATTAGAATAACTATAAATACTAGTTTGTAGTAGTTGTAGTAGTAGTTGTTGTAGTTGTAGTTGTAGTTGTAGTAGCTGCTGCTGTAGTTGTTGTAGTAGTAGCTGCTGTAGTAGTTGTAGGAGCAGGCTCTGGCTCTGGCTCTGGCTCAGGCTCAGGCTCAGGCTCAGGCTCTGGGTCTTCACCTGTTGGGTTGTCGTTAGTACATGCCCAACCAACACAGCCACCAACGTATGTTGCACCCTCTGAATCGTCTTCTCCGAGAACGTTCAAAGCTACAACGGCACCCACAACAATAAGAGCGGCTGTTGATGAAATACCAGCGGTACTCCCAGCGGCCCCTTGTGCGCTAGCAACACCAGGCAATGCGCATAGCCCGATTGATGCTAATAATGCTATTATTAGTTTTTTCATGATTAATCCTTATCTAAAATATTTTAGAACTAGTAATATTAGGGTAAAACACCTGTTTTGACAAATACTAATTTACATTTTCACAATTATATAGTTTTTGGGCTTGCTCTGATTCTGCTCTCAATTTTAATCGATGCGCTGACATCACATAATCCCATATACACAGAAAGTCTCTCAAGTTTACAGCTTGCGACTAAGTATCAGCTATTTACCGGGCTTTTCTTGCTGCTCGCTGCGTGGAATCAAATCCGTAATGTTGGCGTGGCTTTCATTGCTTTCGGGGTCTTGGTATTTAGCCTATCCATTGAGAGCAATATAATTTTAGGCACCAATTTGAGCTTTATTACTCCCTTGGGTGGCGGTATCATGATTACGGGATGGTTAATCTTTATCTATTGCTACTTCAATGATACTCAGTCAAAAACAAGCGATTCGTCTGAGCAAGTGCCTCGTACTTATTGGGGTTTTAATCAGCGCCTGGGCCTGGCCTCTGGTTGCTGATGACGCGCGTATCGCCATTCATTTTGACATGCAAGGCAATGCCGATGGCTTTGCGAGCAAGACCCTGGGTCTCCTGCTCATGCCAGCGATTATGCTAGGTTTTTCAACGCTTTTTAGCTTTTTACCGAGCCTTGAGCCCAGAAAATTTAACCTCAAAGAGAGCAGGTCGTCATACCTTGGGGTATGGTTTGTATTGCTCCTATTCTTTCTCTACATTCACCTATCGATTGTGGGCCTGGAGATTGGTCTCCTTGGCAATGCTTTGGTCGGTTTTCCTGTTGTGCTGTCCGTCTTATTTTTCCTTCTCGGAAGACAGATCAGATCAGCAAAATCAAACTTTTTCATTGGCGTGCGTACCCCATGGACGCTCTCCAGTGACTATGCCTGGAGGCAGGCCAACTATCAGGCTGGCACACTTTTTATGGGTCTTGGCATTTTGGGAGCAATCCTAGGGTTTTTGCGAGGCCAGCCTGCCATCACCTGGATCATCTATAGCGCTATCGGTATTGCCATTTATGCAGTGGTCGCCTCATTTTTTTATTGGAAAAAAGATCCTGGTAAATAAATACTTATTTTTTGTTAATAAAAAACAACAAATTATTCTAAATAACTATTAAATAAGGTAAATTTTTATTTCACTTTATTCAATTAGTCTATAATTTACAACCTGCGTCCGATAAGGGTGCAAATTTTTTTCGAAAAAAACTTTTAATTAACTTGGAGAAAACACTAATGTTTAAAACCAAAAACTTAATATCTGTAGGTATTATGATTGGCCTGGTGTCAACTTCAGCTTTAGCTCAAGAAGAAGAGGTAGAAGAAGTTGTTGTTACCGGTACTCGTATTACTACAGACGGTTTTGAGAGTGTAAGTCCTGTTGAGGTTGTTACCATTGAAGAAATTGATGTAACAGGCCTTGTAAGGATCGAGGATGTGTTGAATCAATTTCCACAAATTGAGACATCAACCAACGCCTTCCAGCCACTTGGCACAGGCGTTTCCACTCTTGACCTTCGTGGTATGGGCTCAGCTCGTACCCTAATCCTTCTTAATGGACGAAGGATGGCACCTGGTAGTATTTACTCAGAAACACCAGACGTCGGTCAGATGCCACTTTCCATGTTAGAGCGTGTTGACGTTCTTACTGGTGGTGCTTCTGCTGTGTACGGTTCTGATGCGATTGCCGGCGCTGTTAACTTCGTAACACGTCAAGTAGAAGGTGTTGAAATCAGCATTTCAAACGGTGGCTATCGCTCTGATCAGGGTTCTAACGGCGATGAATACGTTGCTGAGAGAATGCTTGCCAGAGGATTTACCCCTGTCGATGGCGTCGTTAATGACGGTGCTACATCAAGCTATGATGTGGTCATGGGTTTAAGCTCAGGCGACGGACGCGGTAACATCTCGATGTACGCAAGGCACGCTGAAAACGATGACGTCTTCAACAAAGACAGAGTCTACTCAGGTTGTGCGCTAAGCGGATCAGGCGCATCTTGCGGTGGTTCATCCACAACGCCTGTTCCTCACTTTGACTTTTATCCTATGATTGAAGTCACCAGTGATACTAGCGGCACTTATGACGTAGGGGAGAATTACTATGAATTTGCCCAGAACTTCTGGGGTCAACTCCAGCCAGATGGCACATTGTTGCCATACTCTGGCAACGTCTACAACTACGCACAGGTTGCTACTTTGTTGCAGGCTTCTGAGAGAGACTCTATGGGTGCGGTTGGTTCTTATGAAGTTTCATCAAGATTCAAGCCCTACTTTGAGGTGAACTACTCCTCTTATCATTCACAAGGCGGTATCGCACAGTCAGGTACCTTCTATGCCGAATACATGGACTTTTATTGGGACAACCCCAACTGGACCGATGCACTACAAAACAGTGTCGTCGATGGCTTTGTAGAAGGCGGTGATTTTGAAGCTAACTATGCTGATTTTTATTATGATGAAGGCACAGAACAAGGCGATAACATTTGTTTTGAAGACTTCAATGGCGAAGGCGATACACTTTGCGGTGACTGGGTTGGTTTGCTAACTGCGGTTGGTAAGCGTAACACCGAGGGCGGCCCTAGAACCGGTCTGCTTGAAACTGACGCCGTGAGATGGGTAGTCGGTGCTACCGGTGATCTAGGTATCAATGATTTTATCTATGATGTCTCTTACACTTACGCTAACACGACTTCTTCAGAAGCATGGATCAATGACTTCTCGCTTCCTGCTATCAATGCTGCCCTTGAAGGCGGTGAAGGTGGCTATGACGTGATGATCTACCAAGGCGTTACTGAGGCACAAGCAAAAGCCATGGGAATTGACGGTATGATGGTCGGTAACAACACATTGAAAAATGTGATTGGTTACGTATCAGGCACTACTGGCGTTACTATCCCTTCAGCTGAATCACCAATCGCTATGGTTGCTGGTTTTGAAAACAGAGAGGTTGTCTTTGATCGATTAGCTGACTATGTTTACTCACAGGGTCTAGCATTAGGCTTTGGTGGAGCAACACCATCAATCAGCGGATCTATGGCTGTGGTTGAATTTTTTGGTGAATTGAATATTCCATTGGTCGAGAATGTTCCTGGAATCCAAGCACTTGGTCTTGATTTGGCCTACCGTTCTTCTGACTATGATCTTATCGGTAAAGTTGAAACTAACAGGATTGGTTTAACCTACCTACCAAATGATCGTATAAGAATCAGAGCCGGTATCAATGATGCAGAACGTGCACCCACCATCTCAGACCTTTATTATCCAGCCAATACCAGCCTTTGGTCAGGTACTGACTACTGTGCCGGCTCATCACCTACCTACACAGCTGAGCAGTGTGCCAGAACCGGTGTGACCGCAGCGCAGTACGGTGGTGTTCCTGCTAACCCAGCTGGACAGTACAACAGCCGTATCGGTGGTAACCCGCTATTGAAAAATGAATCTTCACAAACAACTACCTTTGGTATTGTTGTAGGTGTGACTGATAACATTACAGCCTCAGTTGACGTATGGAGCATCGATATCGATGGTGCGATTGCCTCAACTGATGCTGAGACCATTATCGAGCTATGTGCGGTTCAAAACCTTTCACAGTACTGTGGAAATATTAACCGTTTCGCTAATGGTAGCTTGTGGCAGGGTGACGCATACGTTCAGTTAGGCGCACAAAACGTGGGTCAATTGAATTGGAAAGGTATTGACTACTCTGTTGCGGCATCATTTGATGTCTTAGGTGGTACCCTTGGGATCACCTCTGCAGCAACCAACATGAAGAAAAAGTATGTACGTTCAGTCGCTGCTCTTGAAGAGACTGGCTATGAGTGTGCTGGTTACATCGACACAACTTGCTGGCCAACACCAGAGTGGAGAACTCGCACGACTGCGACTTTCTCAACTGGCGGAAGCTGGGCAGTCGGTGCTACCTTCAGAACTATGTCTGCCGTGGAAAACTTATACACAGTTGATACAGTTGCTACTGAAAACCTAAATAAAGACCTAAGCTGGTTAGACGTTAATGCCAGCTACAGGATCCTAGGTAACACTACACTTAGACTAAGTATTCAAAACCTGCTAGACAAGCAACCACCAGTTGTTGGTGACGTGCTTTCAGGCGGTTATGCTAATACCGTTTCAGGTAACTATGACATGCTTGGTCAGTACTGGAATTTATCGATCGATACAGTTTTCTAACTGATCCTTAGATAATATCTACAGAAAGGCCGGTCAATGACCGGCCTTTTTTGTTTAAAAATAACAACATTTAATTCATTGGTAATAATTCCTATTTGTATTTGTTTTTGTACAAAACACATATATTTGATTAGAATTAATAAATTAGGGCCAGATGGCTCTATTTTTTTCGAAAAAAATTAGGAATAAATAATATGAATAAATTAACTTTTAAAGTTCTATCGGCTTTATTTGTTGCTTTTTTCTCACTCAATGTGCTTGCACAGTCTCAAACTGGAACGCTGACAGGTTCAGTTCAGGGCGCCACTGCTGGCACAGTCGTCGTTGCGGTTGATACCGCAAGAGGTGTTGAGCGTGCAGTATCAGCTGCCGATGGTAGCTTCGAGCTCGTATTGGCTCCTGGCAGCTATGAAGTTCAAGTGAGAAATGGCGGCAGCGTGGTCGATTCGCAAACAGTACTTGTGAGGCTTGATAGTACAATCAACCTTGCAATGGCAACAACCGCAGCCGGTATCGATGAGATAGTGGTCACAGGTGAGAGGATCGTACTTCTTGACACCGGTATCGCAGAATCAGGTATCGTTGTGACCTCAGAGGAAATCGACGCTCTACCTATCTCTAGAGACCTTACATCGGTCGCTCTGTTAGCGCCTGGCGCTACGTCTGGTGTGGCTGATTTTGGCGGAGTGTCCTTCTCAGGATCATCAGTCGCTGAAAACCAAACCTATATTAACGGTCTTTCAACCACAAACTTTAGGAATGGTCTTGGCTTTGCTTATCTACCTTTTGAGATGTTCTCGCAGATGCAAGCTAAAACCGGTGCCTATGGCGCACAGTATGGACGCTCTACCGGCGGTGTGATTAACGCGGTAACCAAGTCAGGATCGAATGATTTTAGATTTGGTATCAACTTCAATACCACCTCGCCTACCAGCCATCTGCCTGACACAACAGGAGCCTTGAACTCTCTTTATGAGAGAACAACGCAAACTACAGACTACTGGGTATCAGGTCCGATTATCAGAGATCGTCTGTTTTACTATGTGTTAGTACAAGATTATGACTATCAAAGGGATAGCTTTAATAATCCAACCACTCCATCTGCAGGAAGGAATTATCATGCAGAGGAGATCACACAATTCTCTGGCTTGAAACTAGATGCCTATCTCACAGACACACAACGTCTTGAGTACACCTCCTGGCAAAACGCATCAAACTACTTTTCTGCAACCAACAGATGGAACCAGACAGATGGCGTTGGAGAGCAAACTGCGATCACCTACTACCCTGATGGTGGTGACGAGAACTGGGTATTTGCTTATACCGGTGATTTTGGCCCGATGACACTTAGATACTCTGCCGGACATATGGAAGAGGATCGATCCGTCAACCCAAGCTCCTACCAAGTCACTCCAGCCTACTACTTCACACGGTTTGGTTTTGACTATCTTACCGATTGGTCAAGCTCTACTATTGAGAATGGTTATGATACAAGGGAAGCACAAAGATTCGAGGTCGATCTCAATCTTGCTAACCACAATATAACCCTTGGATATGAAGCAGAGGATCTGACTGCAGATAACTTTGTCGGGTACTCAGGTAACGGTGAGCTTTGGTATCAATGTGATGTCTCACAAGGTGCGCCGCTATATGCGGGCCCTTACTGTGATCCAACCTATTGGGGATTCACACCAGCCGGCGATCATATCGCTATGCAGGTAAGGTACAGAACAGAGGGTACAGTTACATCTACAAACTCTGCGTTATACCTTACAGATACTTTTAGTATCGGCTCTAATCTAACTGTTGAAGCAGGCTTAAGAGCTGACGTCTTTGAAAACAACAATGCCGATGGTGATACTTTTATTACCCTAGATGATCAGTTGGCACCCAGAATATCCCTGGTCTATCAAGCGGATTCAGGAACGCGATATTTTGCGAACTACGGTAAGTACTACCTGCCGATTGCGGCAAACACAAATATCAGATCAGCCTCCTATGAGCTTTATGATTTTAGGTGGTGGGATTCTGGTGCTGGTTTTAACTATACGACTCAACAACCCGAGGGCATTGACTTTAACGGCACTCCGCTTTATGCCATAAGCTATAGCGATGGGAGTATCCCCGATCCTAAAGAATTAGTTGATTCTTCAATTGAGCCGATGTATCAGTTTGAGTACGTTGCCGGTATGGAAACACAATGGAATGGACTCAATATCGGGGTTAAAGGGATGGTGCGTAAGTTAGGTGCGACCATTGAAGATATCATCATCGATGAGGGAGTTAGAAACTACTTTGCGGGTAACGACACTATTGTTGATGGCCCCTTTGGTCCTTATCCAGCGTATGTGTATGCTAACTACTTCTATTCAGAAGGTACTCATACCTACGCACTGACTAATCCGGGGTCAGATGTAGTCTTTTATGAAAGTAAATTTCTAAATGATTACATTACTATTCCTGGTGAGATGACAGGCATACCAAAGGCAAGCAGAACCTATAAAGCACTTGAGTTCTCTGTCAATAAGCCATGGGATGGCAGAACAAGCTTAACTGCCTCTTACACTCTTGGAAGAAACTACGGTAACTACGAGGGTTGGGTTAACTCTGTTAATGGTCAGGATGATGCGGGTATTACCACACTCTTTGACTCAAGAGATATGACACGCAACTCTTACGGTGATCTACCAAATGATATAAGGCAAACCTTAAAGGTCTGGGGAAATATAGCTATCACAGATAACTTTACTGTTGGTACTAATATTATTTTCCAAACAGGCAGACCAAGAGATTGCCTTGGTAATCAGCCCGGTGCAGATACCTACCCTAACGCCATGTTCTGGTGTAACGGTGTGGATGTACCTCGTGGTAGCCAAGGTAGAACACCAAACTATTTAAACATTAATATGAATGCACAGTATAGACTCTCTTTTGGAAACCAAAATGTCTTGCTCACTGCTTCTGTTTATAATGTTTTAGACAAACAAGAGGTACTGGAATACTACAACGAAGACGATGATTTTTATGGTCGTCCAAGGATATACCAGTCACCTAGAACATTACGATTAGGATTTAGATATAATTTTGACTAATTGTTAATCTGTTCAACTAAAAAGGCCGGTCATAGACCGGCCTTTTTTATCCTAAGATCGTCTTGATTAATTCTAGAAAGTCGACACCCATGGCCAAGGCGGACTTTGGTAAAAGGCTTTGCTGAGTTAGTCCTGGAAGTGTATTGGTCTCTAAGAGATAAAAATTTCCTGACCCATCTCTCATAAAGTCGGTGCGACTGTAACCGGATAGATTTAAAGCCTGATGAGCGCTTAAGGCGAGACCCTGCAGATAGTTGATGTCATCAGGTGAAAGCTCTTCGGGTGGAAAAATTTCATCGGTCAGATGGGCCTGGTACTTTGACTCATAGTCGAAAAGTTTTGAGCGCTTAGGATAAATGCCCCCTGGCATGAGGGCACGCTCACCCAGAACACCCACCGTATACTCCTGGCCCTCTATGTAGGCCTCCACCAAGATAGCATCATCATAGTTGCGTGCAAATTCGATTGCATCTGTCGCCTCTCTACGATTATGAACAAGCCTAAGACCCACAGATGATCCCTCTTGGTTTGGTTTGATGATCACAGGGTACCCTAAGGTCACTGGCTCATGAGATTTGATTAATTCCCACTTAGGAGTTGGGAGCCCAGATTTAATATATTGACCCTTTGTCTTTTGCTTATCCATGGCAAGGGCACATGCCAAACTTCCGCTGCCCGTAAAAGGAATGCCGAGTGTTTCAAGCTCTGCCTGAATGCTACCGTTCTCACCTCTGCCGCCATGCAGGCCAATGAATACCTTGTCCAATGCGTCAAGCTGATCCAAAAGATTGGCTAAAGGCAGCTCGTGCTTTTCTTTTTCTAAGGGCGGTACATGGCTGGCAACCACCGAGAACCATCGCGCCTCTTGTGCTTGGGTTAATATGCCCTGGGTCATTTCGATGACTGTGACTTGATGGCCCAGAGCCCGAAGCGCTTTTGTGATCTCAAAGGAGGATAGGACCGAGATCTCGCGCTCGCTACTCACGCCCCCCATTAAAACAGCGATGTGCATAAGTAAATAACCTTAACTTAGAAGTAATCGATTCCCCTATTGTATACTAGACACACAAAGGAATCGGACATGAAGCTAACACCAGAAGAATTTAAAAATCAAAAATCTAAGGCGATCACGCTCTTGGGCATGTCAGGTGTTGGTAAAACGCAGCTGGCTAATAAGCTACCCTCATCAGAGTGGTTTCATTACTCGGGAGATTACCGCATTGGGACTAAGTATCTAGCTGAGCCGATCATGGATAATATTAAAGTCCAGGCCATGCAAGTTGGATTCCTCAAGGAACTCCTGCGCAGTGACTCGATCTACATTGCCTCAAACATCACGGTCAATAACTTAGAGCCGGTGGCCACATTTTTAGGTAAGATCGGTAATCCAAAAAAGGGGGGGAT
>Ga0222714_10003977_pt1 | contig 14747 bp, 14 predicted proteins | sample C33_3DmetaG_FD_165048 | JGI IMG/M metagenome (GOLD analysis project Ga0222714, IMG submission 165048) | Estuarine water microbial communities from San Francisco Bay, California, United States - C33_3D | ecosystem: Environmental > Aquatic > Marine > Unclassified | place: USA: California... | reverse complement strand
TGTGTCACTGTGCGCGCTGGTGAAGCGTTGTATCTGCCCGCGGGATGGTTTCACGACGTGTCAAGTGGCGAAGCCAGCGCGGCCGCTGGTCATTGCGCGGTAAATTATTGGTTCAATCCACCACCCCTAGGCGAAGAGTGGGGCCCACGTCGAGCGCTTTGGGGAGAAGATTTCAAACGCTCCGTTGTGGATAAAATATTTCGCAACGATGGCGAGGCGGCGGATTGAAAAATAGCAAAATAGCCTGATATCGGTACCGGTATGTAAATCCCAATTTCACTCAATCTCAATTTCACATTCTATCTCTAATGGTCTTTCGATCGACCTGATAATGCCAGTGCATTTGGTCCTCTCCGTATCTATGCTCGACGAACTTTCCACCATCCATGGCGTCGCGCGCCGCCAGCCATAATTTCCATTGTTCTGGGTCTTCGCCAGACGTATTCGTGTAATTCTTAATGGCGACGTCGAACGCTTGCGCAGCGTTTTCTATCGTCTCGTCGCTCACTGGGCACGTCATCGGTGCAGGCATAGCGTCAGGTCCCATGACGTCGTCGAAAACTATTGCGCCCCGAAACGCGCACCACGGGCCAAACTTTGGATGGATGGACTGATGCGTCGTTTCGTCTAGATACGCCAGACGCGCCTCGTGTGCCATGCGCTGAATCGCCACCAACTTCCCATCTTCAGTATCTTTCGACCAATACACTCTCACGCCCGGAATCTCCTCATCCTCTGTCAATCCCAAGGCTTCTCTAATCGACGCGCGCGTCGCTTTTTCGACAAACGCGTCGAGTGGGTCGGCGGAGTCCCGTACGTCTTTGTCCTCCTTGTACGCATCGACAAAGTGATCCCACAAAACCTTCGAGTTCCCAAACACAACTACCAAACACGACTCCTGATGTTTTCCTGCGCCCTTAATCGCCGCCGCACTGGGCGCCGCCGCGTTATACGTTCCCAGAGAGACGCACGCGGAGCAGTCGAGTCCTCGGCGTTCAAGCGCTCGAACGCATCCCGCAAACACCTGCATCCCGTTTTGGGCTTGCCTATGCTTTAACGCGGTATCGTATGCTTGCATCCGTAACCGCGCTGTCACAGCGACTGTCGCCGCGACGATGATACCGCCGCCCGCGGCAACCTTTCGCTGATGCTGACGCAGAAAAGCTTTCGCTCCTGCGGCGTTAAACGAATGAAACGGCGACGGTGACGACGCCATTCCGACCTGTCACCCGCGCAGACGCTCTAAATAATCAATCCACGCGCGTGCGCGCGCGCGCGTGAGAGGGTTCGATCGCGCACACGCCGCGACTGAAAGTGGAGCTCCGGAACGCTTTTGCCGACATCGACACTTTGCCGCGCGCGGCGCTCGCGTCAACGCGCGCGTGTGCGTGTGCGACGCGAAACGCACGCAAAATGACATTCACGCATGCGTGCGTGCGCGCGCGTCGCACAGCGCGCGCATCGCGGCGTGGTGGCGTGTGGTTGGTGCGATCGATAACACTATTAATCGCCATCCTCGTCGCGCTCGCTTCCACGTTGGCGTACGCGCGTGCGTTGGATGACATCGCGGATGCGAAGGACGATGACCACACGCGCGCGCCGGATGTTTCGTCGGTGCACGTGAGTGAGAGCGATCGGGCGTCGAGGTTGCAAGCGCAGTGGGAGGCGCAGCGGGCGTTTACCAAGGCGTTGCGGCACCCGCGTAACGATTTATCGAGCGTTGGCGCGTGTAAGGATGTCATTTCGCAAATGTGCGGAAGTGTCGTCGAAGCGAGAGCGTTGTTGGATCGCGCATGGCGGTATGTGGTACAGGAGGAGAATCTGGAGGAGCATCGAGGACCTCTGCGGGTTTCGTTTGGTCGAGGACGAAGTTTGTTGTATTCCAGTTCGGCGTCTTCTCGGAATCGCTACTCGACTGCGAATAGTCGCGGGAGCACGAGTGCACCGAGAAGTACGTTGAGAGATGATTATAACTCCAGAGAGAAAGAGAAGGCGGACGCTGCCGCGTCAAACAGGGAGGCTGCGGCTGCCGCAGAGAAAGCGGAAAGAGAAAAGCAAGAGAAAGAGGCTGCATTTGAGCGATTGAAAGCTTTTCCTGCTGGGACTTTGGCGCACGATCCGCATAAAGTTGAAGCTGATATTAAATCAATCGAGGCACAAATCGCAGCCAACGCGGACCCGTCCAAATTACCGATATTGAAGCGACAATTAGAAGCCGCACAGAATGAAAAGGAAAAGATGATTGCTGGGGCGTTTGCGTCTGAAAGCCGATCGGCGGGCTCTTTTCACAACAATCATGACGATGATCATTGGTTCTTAGAAGATCGTCAAGGATCGGAAAATGGTTACAGACACAGAAGAGGAAAGATCGCTCCGGAGTTGACAGCGAGACAGCGATACGACTTCATGGCGACTAAGGTGCCAGATTTTTCCAAGAGCTATTTTGATTGCGTTGGACACGTTATCAAGGTTGAAAGCGAGCAAAGATTGCAGGAGTTTATGATGAGTGGCACTGGCGCATTGAAAAATCACAAAACCATAGTTTCCAATCAGTGCAAGGTTGAGCTCAAGTCAAAAATGCGCGATGTTTATGACGCATTTCAAGCCGAAAAACCGCTTCTCGATCATTGCGTTGACGATATAAAGACGAAATGCGCTCATATGGATATTGGTTACGGACTCATCACGACATGTTTACTTCAAGCGACAACAGAATCCGCTTCTTCATTTGCGCCATCCTGTGAGCAAGCGTTGAGCGCGGTCAAAACAAAGGCGCACGACGACAAGCATCCTACGGATGAACTCACCAAGCACGTAGAAATCGAGGCGAATACAGTGCCCGCACCAAAAGTCGAAACGCAGCCGACTCTGACTCAGGCGGAGCAGCATATCGTGAATTCGGTCGAAGAAGAATCTCAGGCGGAGAAGGATGAGAGAGATGCGAAGATTGCAAAAAAGTTTGCAGTTGAAGATCCGACGCCGACAAAGGACAACGTGGCGATGGAAAAGAAGGAAGAAGCACCCAAAACTACGACTGAACAAGAGCGCATAGTACTCAAAGAGCCGACACTGTCAAAGTCTACCGAAGATTTAGAGGCAAAACTTCGAGAGGCAAACGCGAGAATCAAGCTCGCCGAGGCTGCTGCTGCGCACGCGTCGGCTCAAACGCGCAACTTTGTCGTTTTGCTGATTTTCGTCGCGATAACGTACGGTGTCACACGCAAGGGTTCACGACGACGTATAGTATTTATCTTGAAGAAGTTGCGACTGTCACAGAAGGGTGCTCAGCTGTAAAAATGTTATATACAAGGCCGCATACAGTGTCTAGTAGTAGTAGTAGAGTAATCTCGACAGTATCACATATCCATCTCGTCGAACATCAACGAATCATCACCGCACGATTCTTCGTACGAGTTATAATCGCCGCCAGTGGGTGATGTTTCATCAATGTCGTCGAGATCACTCTCGGAATCCAATCCCATGGTCTTGCTCGCGGCGTGCGAGGTGAAGAACAGAATTCTCTTCAGCTTTTTGTTGTAAAAGAAATAATTAAAGCTCCACAGATTGCCTTCATCCGTGAACGGGTCACCTTCGGACATGGCTTTATATGAATACACATCGCAATCCACGAGCTCGATGGCCTCATCCATCGTTTTCCACAACACTTCAAGAAACGCTTCGTCGTCGCCATATCGCGCCGACCAGACTCTACCAATTTCCATCAACATCGTATCGATATCCGTCTTCACCGACGAGAGCGTCCCTTCTTTTGTAAAGTGCTGCGCTCGCAAATTGCTAAAATCATAATCCGGGTAGATATGATTTAGCGTCAAGATGAGATAAATCAACGTCTTGCGCGAGTTGGAATCCGTCAACGGTCCCACTGGCGACGTCCCGAGCGCCGTCGGCGACGACGCCATGTCCATCACCACCTCCGCATCGAGCGAGCGCGACAGCTTCTTATCCGTACCCGCTAATTTACCTGCACATGACACCAAACGCACGAACACGCGTCATAATCGTCAGTCTCGCGCAACCAAAACGCTCCCGCGTTTCAAACTCGCGCGCGCGCGCCCTCGCCCCTCGCGCCCGTCCCCACACCCCCAGCCCCGCGACACGCGCGCGCACGCGAACGCACACACACACGTACATGAATAGCTCTCCACTTGCCCAGAAACCACGTAATCCCCGACATTTACCGACGCTAAGAACGCATTAAGTGCCGCCAAGTCGTGGTCCACCAACAACTTCATCGCGGCACCCTCACCCAACGTCGCTCTTTGTCGCTCTTTGTCGCGTCCGTCGCGGTGCGACTACGCCCGGGCGTCCGTGCGCGTTATCGCGTCGTCGTCGTCGTCGTCGTCGTCGTCGTTCGCGTCGTCGTCGTGCGTCGTGCGTCGATGAGTGACGAGCGCAAAGGACACAGGATAAAGCGCACAAAACCACGTCAGCGTGTGTGTTACATGATGGTGTATTCCACCGGGATGATACAATGAATATCGCCGCATACGTAGCCTATCGCGATCGACGGAGACGCGATGACGACGGTTTAGCCGCCGCGGATGCGGGCTTGGATGAGGTGTCTTCGAAGCGCGACGCGCCGCGTCGACCGCGATTGGATTTGGGGGCGGTTTTGGCCGTCATGGGCTTGGCTCGCGACGCGCCTCCGGTGCGCTTGTATCGAGCCTCTTCGGCGGTTTTCTTTTTGCGAGCTTCGGAAATGGCGCGGGAGCTAGTAGCATTGTCGATGGGTAAGCCGAGCTTGACGGCGGTGTCAATCTCTCCGGCTAAGACGCGGTCCTTCTTGGCGACGAGATTGGTGACTTTGCCGACGGCGCCGGCGCGCGCCGTGCGCCCAGAGCGATGAATGTAATCGATGGGATTCATCGGAAAGTCAAAATTGATCACGTGGTCAACCTTGATGCGGCCAAAATCTAACCCACGCGCGGCTAAATCGGTGCACACCATTGTGAGGTTCTCCCCGCCGTCGGCATCGATGAAATCGCGCATGGACTCGGCACGGTCATCCGACGTCATGTCCCCGTGATATTGCACCGTGCGAATGTTTGCCTCAAACATCGTGCGCTCTACGGCGATACAAGACGGCAAGGTGTTGCAAAAGATCATAATTTTCTTTCCTTGGGAGTGCTCGGGGAGCACGATTTGCTCCAGTACCTTCATCTTGTCCACATCTCCGGGGCAATCCACGAAGCGGTGCTTCAAGTTTGGCGCCGACCGGTGCAACGAATCTGTCTTGATGTACTGCATATTCGGAAGCTCTTCGTCCACGAGCTTCTTCAATCGCTCGGGCATGGTTGCTGACACGAGAACACACGTCTTACCCTCGGGTCTGGCTTTGAGCGGACGCAACATGCGCTTCACTTCCTCGCCAAATCCCGCCTCGAAGAGCGTATCCGCTTCGTCCAAAATCATCGCGTCGACGCTCCCCAAAAATAAATTCCCCTGCTCTACGTGCTTAATCAACCTCCCAGGCGTGCCGATGATGACATCAATCGGTGAATCCAAACGCTCCTTTTGCGTTCCTAATCTCCGCCCACCGACGACTAAATACGAACTAAACTTTGCCACGTGACTCACCTCCTTGGCCACCTCGGCGACTTGCTCGGCTAATTCCCGCGTCGGGCACGCGACGATAACTTTCGGCCGCTTCGGTTTCGCCAACCGCTCTCCCGCCTCCGCCTCCGCCTGCTTCAATCGCTGTATCACCGGAAGCAAATACGCCAACGTCTTCCCTGAACCCGTGTGCGAAGCAATAAACACATTCCCGCCGCGGCCGCCCACGGCGTCGAGCGCCTTGACCTGAATCTCCGTCGGCGTCGTGATCGCCATGGCCTCGAGTGCGCGCACTAAATCATCATTCACCAACCCAGCGTCGGCAAACGCATTCGACGTCGACGCCACCGCGACGGAGGACGACCTCGCGCGCGCGTGCGATGCGGGATTCGCCGCCGAAATCGACCGCGTTTTCGTCTGCGCTGAGGCGGCGGCGCGACACCACGCGCGGCTCATCGACGCCTGCGTCGCGCACGCGCGCCATACGCCCGGAACGCGCGCGGCAAACATGACAAGAAACGCGCGGCGTGCTTTAGTGCGAGACGTTCGTCGACGGTGCGAGCACCGCGTCGACGATTGGCGCGCGAATCGAATCGGTCGCGCGCGCTATGTGTCACTTCAAAACGGACCAGAGCAGTCGCGCCCAGGCGCGCTCGCGCGCGACCGCGCGCGCGCGGGCGCCCCGGCGCGCGCAGGCGCGTTTGAATTGCGCGTTTCTCGCGCTTGCACTCGACTCGCGCGGCGTCGCGGCGCGCGATGCGCCGATGGCGCGCGCAAATTTTGAGCGCCATTCTGTGCCTCGACAGTCTTCGCCGATGACGCGCGGCGCGGCGCACAGCACGGACGTGGATACCGCGCGCGGGCGGCGCGAACGACACCATTCGCGGTCGTCGTCGTCGTCGTTATCGCGAGAGCGTCGCGATGGGCGACGAGGACGAGGTGAGGGGGCGTCAATGCGTCGGCGGTCGCGGTCGATGGATGATGACGCCGGGCGCGAGCGACGGCGTCGGCGGCGTCGGGAGGATTCGCGCGATGGCGGTGGACGAGATGGAGAGCGTTATCGTCATCAAGACGGCGAGCGCGCGCGTCGCGAGCGGCGGTCTCGCAGTCGGGAGCGCGAGGATGGAGCGCCGGCGTCGACGACGCTCGCGGAGCGCATGCGAAGAGACGGCGACGGAGGACGGTACGGCGTCGCGGATGCCGAGGATGTACCCGCTCCGGTGATCCCAAAAGAAGAAGCCTCGTTTGCGTTGAGTGGGTTGCTCGCCGCGGAGTCGAATTCGGTGAAAGGCGTGGCGTTGAAGTACATTGAGCCGCGAGGCGAGGCGAAGCTTCCGACGCAAAAGTGGCGGCTGTATTGCTTTAAAGGTAAAGAGGAGTGCGAGGAACCGTATAAGATTTCAGGGCAGACGAGATATTTGATAGGGCGCGATCGCGCGGTGGTGGACATTCCCAGCGACCATCCATCGTGTTCGAAGCAGCATTGCGTGATACAGTTTAGAGACGTCGACGACGGCGAAGGCGCGCAGCCGTACGCGTTTGATTTAGGAAGCACGAATGGCACGTTCGTGAATAAAAAGCGCATCGACGCCAATGCGTACGTTAAGCTCAAGGCTAAAGACACGCTGAGTTTTGGCCACAGCACGCGCTTGTATGTGTTACTGCACGAAGGTGTCGTTTCGTAGCTCACCCGTCAACTGTAACAATAGTCCTCTTCATTCTTAGCCACGTTTTTGCGTGCCTGCGAACGCGCGCCTGCGAACGCGCGCGCACGCACTTCTTGATGATGAATCAACCTCCACCGCCGCCCGCGCCGCTCGCTGACGGGTGGTTTGACGTCGGGGACGCCGCGCAGCTTCTCCCCGTCCTCGACGCTCGTCACGCTGTGTGCGTCGATACTCGGCATCTCGCGCTCATTCGCACGCGCACGGGCATTCACGCCATTGATGCGACGTGTTATCACATGGGAGGCCCGCTGCTGCGCGGCGTAATAGAGGACATCGAGGATGTCGAGGCTATTTTGTGCCCGTATCATCACTATCACATTGCTCTCGCCACTGGCGAACGCGTCTATCGTGACTTGCACGGCCAAACGCAGACGATAGGCGGCAAACAGCGCGTGCACGAAGCTAAAGAAACAAGCGATGGGCGTGTGCACGTTCGGCTGTGCTTGGATGGGGAGTTTGAGAGCGATAGGTACGCGGACAAGGCGCCGCCGCCGTGCGCTTTGGGACGGGCGGGAGCGTATAAACCCGGACCGAGATCGGGTGAGGTGTTCAATCGCGCCGGCGCCGCCGCGGCAGGACGCGTAGGACGAAGCGGTGATACACGAGAGATTGGGCCCGGTGCGGTGGATAGCTTGGTGAAGTCGATGGTGGTGCAGTCGATGCGCGGAGGCGACGGAGCCGCGCCGTGGGCGGTGTCGAGAAATGTTGGTGGCTCTAGCGCGTTCGCGACGCCGAGCGTGCGGCAGGTTCGACGAAAACACGTGTCGTTTGGTACGCAGGAAGGCGATGAAGACGGCGAGGTTATAGATGACGACGCAATGGGTTGATGTTACTTTTGTTCCCACGAGGATGCGCGCATTGGGAATAGCGTGCACTTTTGGCCAACACTTTGGGCGTGACACGCCGGCGCGACGCGCGAATAACGCGGTATCGCAAACGCAAATCATAGCATGTATATCGTGCAATCGCATCGCGGCGTTTTGGCGCTATGCGCCGTGCTTGTAGCGTGCGCTACAAGCACGTTTGCGCAAACGTGTTCTCAGTGCGACGCGACTCAACCGTGTGGCGCGTGCGCCGTTGATTTCACGTACGAAATCGCACCAAGACTCGAAAGCAACGAGTCGAACGCGTTGTTCAATGGTCTGCTCACGATGCGCAATAACAATCCCGAGACTGTGTCGAGTTGGCAAGTTACGTGGATTTTCGCTGGAGGCCAGGGAATTCATAGGGGACAAGTCGAAAACGCGTTGCTCATCAACCCAGGTGCCGGTGGGCAGCCAGTGCGCGTGGTAAATCGACTGAGTAACGCACTTATCAAGAGTGGTGCGACGCAACAATTTTCTTTCGTAGGGATCGTCGATGACGCGGCGATTGAAAACATTGAGAGCGTCGCGGTCAACGGCCAACCATGCCGCCAAGCGAAACGTTTGGGAGACATCGAGTCTACGCCACTCGATTCCGCGTGCGCGATTCGCGAGTACACGTTTTGCTGCGGACGTGAAATTGCAGCACTTTCGCCTCCACCGATGCTGTCGCCGACAATCGAGGCACAAAGTGGTCCCACAGTCATTGCGCGCACCGCCAACGGCGGCACCGCGTGGTTGAGAAACGGAAGCGCCTTGTCCGCGCTCATCGTCGCCTGCTTTGTCGCTTTAGTGTTCGTCATTGAAATTACCCGGCAAATTTTGCGATGGCTCATCGCTGAGGATTACAAAGACGTGACGCTCGTGAACGTGAACGTCGAGGACATCATCTCCGCCGCGCCGACAAAGCGAAAAACCACCATGCTTTTACCCGGGCAATGTTTCATGTCAAAGACGGATGATTTGGACGGCGTCACGATCATCCCTGCCGACGACACGGCGCGCATCAAAGCAGGCGTATATCCATTACGGCACCAACTCGAGGAGGAAGATCTATTTCAAGGATCGCTGGCGGCGTATGTGCAAGACATTGACGCGAGCGACACGGACGAATCAGACGACGTCGTCGTGGACGAACGCGGCGTCGGCGCCGTCGTCGAGATCCCGCTCGCGCACATTAAACTCGGCCAATTACTCGGACACGGTGCTTACGGCGCCGTCTACGCCGGTCGATGGAACAAGCGCATTGTGGCGGTGAAAAAGCTCCACGCCGCGTCTCGCATGACTGCGCGCGACTTGAAGACATTTGTGAGAGAAGTCGCCGTCTTGAGCACCGTTCGGCACCCAAAAGTCGTCCGAATGTTTGGCGCGTGTCTAAAACCAAACAATATATGCATCGTTGAAGAAATGATGGACCGCGGAAGCCTCCACGCGCTGATTCATGTACAGAAAAGGGTGCTGAAAACGCATGAAGTCTTACGCGTGGCGCTCGACGTCGCCCTCGCCATGAAGTATTTACACGACAAATCCATCGCGCACCGGGACTTGAAATCACACAACGTGTTACTCAACGCCCACTGTGCCAAGGTTGCAGACTTTGGCATTGCACGCGCGCTCGAACAGACGACGTGTTTCGCGAGTTCAGCGAGCAAGACGCACGCCTCAATCGCGGGCACGCCGGCGTACATGGCGCCCGAGCTCTTCGTCGGCGACGACGGTTCGGTGACGACCAAATGCGATGTCTTTTCATTCTCCGTACTTATTTGGGAGATGCTCAGCGGACAGCAACCTTGGGAATGGCTAAACAACCACATGCAGATTATTTTCACCGTCGCCATACAGTCACAGCGGCTTCCGCTCGATAGACACAGAGCGTTCGCGCGCGCCGACTGGGCGTCGAAATCGCTCGTCGACGATGTCCTCGTCCCGGCATGGCAAACGAACCCAAGCGCGAGGCCGGATTTTGATGACATCATCACTGTCATCACGAAATGTCTACGACACATAGCGTCTGAAGACGTCGGCGCGTTGTAACATCAAACCGCACCACCATAAAGCGTATCCTTTCCACCGCGAATGTCGTCGCGTAGCGCCGTCAACACTATACGACAGCCTCAGTCTGCGACTCCTTCTCGCGTCATGGCGTCGCGCGCGGGGCGTCGCGCACCCGTCGCGCGCGTCAGCGCCATCGCATGCGCCGTCGCCATCGCGATCGCGGCGTCCGCGATGCGCGTCGTTGACGCGTCGACGTCGGATGCGCGCGTGATTCAGAGCGCGCTCAGTCACAGAAAGTTGGGACCCGATTACTCGATATCTAGCGTGCGACAGGCGCACGACGAGGCGTTTTGGAGCGCCAACGTCGCGCGGGACGTCGGCGGCGGCGCGGTGCTCCCATCGGTCGATGCGCCCGCGGAGTCGGGGGCGCTCGGGGATGTAGGCGACGCGAGCGTTCGAGGCGCCGAAGCGGACGCGGATGAGCCGGTGTTTCGCGATGCGAGTGGCGACGCGAGTGGTGGGTTCGTGGGCACGTTTGAGACGTGTGACACGTGCGCGTTGTGTGCGCTCGGGGACGTCCCCGCGGGGGTTGCGTTGACGGCGCCGGAGAAGTCTTCGGAGTCGTCTTCGAGCGAGCCGACGCACTGCGCTTTGTGCTACGGTTGCAACGTTATTCTGAATCGCATAGAGAAGAGGGTTGTGTTTAACGGTAAATCGCGACCGGTGCAATTAGGTGCGAGCAGTACGGCGGTGTTTAAAGGCAAGGTGCTGCGCGATGAAGCCGATGGAGGGGGCGTCAAGGATGTCTTTGTCAAGGCGTGGTGCGGGTTGAAGGGACAGTATCGACACTTGCCGCATCTCGAGCGCTGGACCCCAGAGACGTGCCCGGATGAGGGTAAGACGTATCAAGACATAGTCAAGTCGAAGTCATGTCCAGATTCGGGGATGACGCCGAATCGGTACTGCAATCAGCATTTTTTAAACGCAATTGATAAAATCGCCATCGAGGCGGGTTTGGGAGACATTACGCCGCGCACGTGGACGTTGCTCGCGAAAACATTCACGCCTTGGGACGAGGGCCAGATGTCAAGTTCAGGCGTGAAACAAGAGTTGCTAGTGCAGGTGTTCGATAAAGCTCCGGGTGTGAGCTTGGAATCCCTCGGCGCCGGGGTGGATGACGAGAAAATAGATTTGATAAATTCGGGAGATTTGAACAGGATCAAAGATATCACGCTATTCGACTTCTTGACGTCACAACGCGATCGTCATGGGCAGAACATTTTCTTCGATGAATTTGGAAACGCAACCGTGATAGATAACGAAACGGCGATGATTAGCTCCGCAAAAGCTGGACTCAACTCCATGTTCATTCCCGGCGGCCAAAAGTACGAGACGTACAGAGTGGGATACGACAAAATGACGTGCGCGATGAATGACAATTGCGACACGGTTCAAGACAAACTGCCCACAATGGGAATTCTGCTGGATTATCGTTGCTACGTCGAGGGTGGGTATATTGGCAAGGACTATTCTCCGACGTTGACGGCGTACTTGGAAAAATTGGAAGGCTTGAGCGCGCAAGAAATCCAAGATTATTACCAATTGCCGCGACTCCAGATGGCAGAAGAGCTCAAAGAGCGCGCACATGACATGTTACACCTCGGTTTTGAGGGCGCGGTAAAAAAGTTGTACGCGAGCATGAGACCAGGCGACACCGCTGGAACTTTTGGTACTTTTGCGTACGCCATCGTGCCGCCGTGCTGCGGACCGAGGCAGTGCACCATGAGCACAGCGCGTGAGATCACGTCGTGCGTCGGCGAGCCAAATTGCGCACAGACGTACATAAAGGACGCCCAGGCGTGGATAGGCCCGAACACCCGAGCGTCCCTCGGCACATTTCTTGAAAGTATTGGCGTTCGCGCCTCTGACGAACGAGACGCCGTGACGCAAGTCGACGCCGAGGTCGCCGCCATCCCGAACATCACGAACACCACGGACCCGCTCGCACCACCATCACCCGTGAACGACACGATGAACGACACAGCGTTCACCACCACGGCTACGACGGATCAACCCATCGTCCAACCATCACCAGACGCCGCCAACAATATCGCCGTCTTGAAGGAGCAAATCGAACGCATGCGCGCCGCCCTCGAGCGCGTGCGCGACATCGAGAAAAAGGTCGGCGCATAGCCCACATACCCCTAGCCCACGCACGCATTCCACGAATCGAATTGATCCCACGAATTGATCCCTAGCGCATTGCAATCTCATACATGAAAGAACCGATTTCTCGCGCGCCGCTTTATTATCCATAAAGCGTCCGAGGTCTTCTGAGACGTCTTCACAACGCGCCCGCACGAGACATGTTCGCGCACTCCACCGCGCCCGGCTCGCGCGCGGTGCCTCGACCGACGATGCGATCGCCCGCGGTCCCGTCGCGCCAGCCGCCGCCGCGTGCGTCGTCGGCGCCTCGCGCGCGCTTGACCTCGCCTCGCCGCCGCGCCACTGAGACGGTGACGCGTGCGTCCGCGCCGGGCGACGACGACGCCGAAAAAGACGCCGATGCCGGCGACGACGCGTCGACGACGATTTCTGATGAAGCCATCGAACGGGCGCGCACGGAATTATTGATAGATACGTCCTCGAATCCGCTTCGAGAGTTGTTTAGCGTGGAGAGCCTGGAGGAGGCGCGCGCGAGCGGGACGCGGCTCGAACGCGTCGTGGGTGCGGAAAATGTGCCGCAAGCGATAATTGAGGCGGAGAGAAACGCGCGTCCGTTGCGGAGACCGCGTTTGGTGGTGTATGCGCTGAGTGCGAGCGCGGCGGCGGCGCAGGCGGTGAGCATAGCGTTGGAGCCGGGGAGTTTTGAAAGCCCAGGGGCGAGCGCGTTGAGCGACGCGTGCGTGATTATTATTGGGAGTATTTTATGGCGCGTAGAATTGCAGCAACGCGCGGATAATTTGAGATTGATTTGGGCGAAAGCGAAAGAGCGAGAAGCGAGTTTGACGCGCGCCGAGGCGGGCATGGGTGATACGATTTGGACGGCGCGGATGCGGAAAAAGAGCGATAAAATGAAGAAGAGCGAGGCGGCGTCGGAAGAGGAAGAGGAACAGGAAGAGGGCGACGACGCCGACAGTGGCAACGAGTAACCTGCTAGCGATTGAAACCGTACTTGTAATATTTTAGAGTTATCATTCATTTATTTTCAAGCACGCATGTTTTATGTCATAATTTACGTAACCTTCAATGTCGGCTCTTCGCCCGGCAAGAGTTGAAAGCTTGGCGTGGACTTGGCGATTTCCAATTCTTCATCGTTCATGTCCGCGTTGATGGTTTCGTACAAAGGCGTGGACATGTAGCGCTCGCTTGTATCCGGAAGCATGGCGAGAATGGTCGACCCTTTTGGGGCGGATTGCGCAACCTTGAGCGCGCCCGCAAACGTGGCGCCGCCAGAAATTCCGGTGAAGATGCCCTCCTTTTGGGCGAGAGCTTGCGCGGTTTTCACCGCATCACCACCTTCAATCTTCACCAGCTCGTCGTACAAGTTCATGTTCATACCATTCTCGAGCACGAGCGGGATAAAATCCGGTGTCCAGCCTTGCACGGGGTGCGGCGAAAACGCTGGGTGCGACGCCGTCGCCGAACCATCCGGATTACGCTCAGATTTGATGCCCGAAGAAATCAACGCCGCGGCTTCGGGTTCGAGTAACACAACCTTGGTATCCGGGCGCGCTTCCTTGAGCACGCGCGCAACGCCTTGAAACGTACCACCCGTACCGTAACCGGTGACAAAGTAGTCCAACCGTTTCCCGGCAAAGTCCCGAAGGATTTCGGGACCCGTCGTGCTCGCGTGATACGCTGGGTTCGCCTCGTTCTCAAACTGCTGGCAGAAAAACCACCCATGCTTCGCCGCGAGTTCCTGCGCCTTGGCAACCATTCCCGTGCCCTTCCCAGCCTTCGGGGTGACGATAACCTTTGCCCCGAGCATGCGCATGATTTTCCGTCGCTCGATGGAGAATGGCTCCGCCATCGTAATCACACACTTATACCCACGTTGCGCGCACACCATGGCCACCGCGATGCCAGTATTCCCCGACGTCGCTTCAATCACCGTCTGCCCACTCCCAGGGGTCAAAATCCCGCGTCGTTCAGCATCCGTAATCACCGCCACCGCCAATCGATCCTTCACCGAGCTCAGCGGATTAAAGTACTCGCACTTGACGTACATGTGCACCCCTTCAGGCGCCAAGCGATTAATCTTCACCACGGGCGTGTCGCCCACGGTGTCAAGAATATTATCATACATCCTCGCGCGCGGTGTCACCGCGATCGCCTTGCGAGACGACGACGGTCTCGTCGTCGTGTTCCCTCGCCGCGCCGATCGCGTCAGCGGATTGCCAATCTTCGAGCTCAACAACATCGTCGTCGTCATCGTCATCGTCGTTCAATACGTATGCTCAGCACACACACACCGTCGTCGTCGTCGTCGTCGTCGTCGTCGTCGTCGTCGTCGTCGTACACACCCGCGTCGTTCGAGTCGCGATCGCGATCACGTCGTCGTCGCACCGTGCCGCGCCGTCACCGT
>Ga0222714_10003971_pt1 | contig 14758 bp, 12 predicted proteins | sample C33_3DmetaG_FD_165048 | JGI IMG/M metagenome (GOLD analysis project Ga0222714, IMG submission 165048) | Estuarine water microbial communities from San Francisco Bay, California, United States - C33_3D | ecosystem: Environmental > Aquatic > Marine > Unclassified | place: USA: California... | reverse complement strand
CGGCGGATGCGGACGATGGGTCGACAAAGGTGGATGTCGGTGCGTGGTTGGATGCGCGCGAAGGGCGAAACGCGGAGGCTGTGGCGGGGGTGTTTGCGATTTACGACGTCGATGGCGTATGTCAGTACGTCGACTACGCGAGGAACGTCGAGCAGGCGGTGCGCGCGGTGCGTGGGCGCGTGGGCGCGCAGCGCGCGGCGTGGACGAGGGTGATGGCGTTTAGGAACGCTGCGATGGCGACCAAGGATATTTTGGCGAGTGAGGCGAAGCGGTGGAGGGAAGCGTTGGGGACGACGCCGGCGTTGAACGCCGAGTGGGACGCCGAAGACGAGGACGATACAAAGAGCGCACCGGAGTCGGTAGAGACGACTGAGTCGTTAAAGGAGCCCGTGGTGAGTCCGTTTGCGGCAAACGTCGATGCTGACGGCGAAGCAAAGGTGACTGAAGGGGATGGCGTGGGATCAGAGGACGCCGACGCGCCCAAGCTCGAGCTCACCATGGAAAACGTCGATAAAGCGCTGGACGAGGTACGTCCGTATTTAATCGCCGATGGAGGGAATGTGGAATTGATGAGCATTGAAAATGGTATCGTCGTCGTACGACTGAATGGCGCGTGTGGGTCGTGCGCGTCGTCTTCAGCCACGATGAAGGGTGGCATTGAAAAGTTGCTCAAGCAAAAGTTTGGCGACGCCGTGGAAGAGGTGTGCAATGTCAGCGGCGAACTCGAAGAAATGTCTGTTGAAACGATTGAAGAGTACCTAGGGAAACTACGCAATTCGATAAAATCATACGGTGGCGAGTGCAAGGTGCTCACGCTTGAACGCGGCGTACTTTTATTAGAGTTTAAAGGTCCGCAAGCGCTCGCGTTTTCCATCGCAGAGTCAATCAAGAAGAAATTTCCTCTCGTTCGCGAGTGTAAAATCAAACAAATCGCATAGTCATAGACGCATTCTTTCTCACAGCACCATTTAATAAATACTTAGTTGTTGGCTATTACAATTCTGTCGAAAGATACGTCAGAGATATTGTCTCTGTCGAAGGATGGTATTTTTAGACGGTGAAGTTTTCGCACACGAACGCCTTGTCGACGCGCTTCATGATACCGCTAATAACCTTGCCTGGGCCAACCTCAGTGGCGGTTTCCAAGCCCTTCTCAAGGAAGGTGACCATGGTCTTCTCCCATTGCACCGGGTTGGTGAGCTGCGTCGCCAAGGTGGCGCGGATGCTCGCCGCATCGGAGTGCGGTTCAACGTTGACGTTGGACACGACCGGGATGCGAGTCGCTTGGATGGGCGTCGCTTCAAGGGCAGCCTTGAGCTTGTCCGCAGCCGGGGCCATGAAGTTGGTGTGGAAAGCACCGGCGACGGCGAGGCGGACAACCATGCGCGCCTTGAATTCCGGCTTGGCGATTTCCTCAACCTTGTCGATGGCCGGGATGGCGCCAGACACGGCATAGTTGCCGTTGCACAAGTAGTTCGCCACGCTCACCGGGGCACCAGATTCGGCCGCCGCGCGCGCGCAAAGCTCTTCAGTCTTTTCGGCGGACAAACCAATGACGGATGCCATGCCAGACGGCGTCGCATCGGCGGCTTCTTGCATGGATTCGCCGCGAATCTTCACGAGCTTCAAGCCATCCTCAAACGTCAACGCGCCGGCAAACGTCAACGCGGTGTATTCGCCGAGAGACAAACCCGCAGCAACGTCAACGGCGTCGATCGCAGCTTGGCCTTCCGGGGTCATCTTCATCTTTTCGAGCGCCGCCAAGGAGGCGACGTAAATTGCCGGCTGGCTCACGGCCGTAGAGTTCAAGCGCTCCGCCGGACCGTTCACGCAGACGTCGAGCAAATCATACCCGAGCACTTCGCTCGCCTTGTCGAACATCGCCTTCGCCGCCGGGCACTCTTCGCACAGCTCCTTAGCCATGCCAACGGATTGCGCACCTTGGCCCGGGAAGAAAAACGCCTTTCGCGGCGTGTAGTCGGCGGCGGCGCGAACCGCAGTCGCGCGTCTCGCGCACGTGGTCGAACGGCGCGCCCTATGTGCGATACATCGCTCTCATGAGCGCACATACGGTCAGAATACGGTCGCATAATCGCTGTCACTCGCGATCGACGCCATCGCGTGAGTCACGCGCGGCGCACGCGAGAGTAATCCACGTGGATAAGACTTTGTGCGCTTTTTCGAGGTCAATCGGCGTTCGACGTCGCCAGCGACGCCAGTGACGACGTCGCGCGCGCGCGATCGCACGCCGCGCACAGAGTACGTACGTTTGCACGCGGAGCGCTTGGGTGGAAGACACGGAGGTGGACATAGCGAGCGCCATGGTTGTACGAAAGAGTGCGGAAATGCGGGTATCCAGGCTGAAAACCCCCGAGTCGGTTGCTCTCGCGCGACGTCGCGATGAATAAATGAACACCCTGATTGCTAAGATATGAGATATGAGTTACATGCATATGCTACATTCAATACGTGGATTAATTCACCGCGGCGGCGGATGGCGCGGCGGCGATGGCGTTGTCGAGAATCAACGCCGGCCGCGTCTCAAGCGCGACGAGAATCGGAGCCGGGAGCGCTTCTCGCTTGACTGAGGATCGAGCAATCATTTCCGCGGCACTTTTTCTCGCAGCTTCGAGCAAATATAAGTCAGTGGACATGGATGCATGGAATAGGTTGACTTGTTGTCCGCTTTGCTTGGTGCCAAAGAGCTCGCCGGCGCCGCGAAGTTGTAAATCGCTTTCAGCAATTCTAAAGCCATTGTTTGATTGCTCCAAGACGCGCAGACGATCACGCGCGCGATCTTCCTTGAGTTCTTTGTTTTCTCCCGCGCCTGGGGAGTGTAACAAGTAACATTTAGATTGGCGCGCACCGCGTCCGACGCGACCTCTGAGCTGGTGAAGCGCCGCGAGGCCGAATCCATCGGCATCCTCGATGATGATAACCGAAGCGTTCGGCACATCGACACCGACTTCGACGACGGACGTCGCTACGAGCGCTTGTGTTTCACCGTTGGTGAACTTATCCAGCGCTGCTGCTTTTTCTTCAGCTCCGAGTTGGCCGTGAAGCAAGCCAAAGCGTACATCAGGGTACGCGCTGACGAGACGCGCGTACTCCTCTTCGGCACCCTTTACTTCAGACATGCGAGACGATCCAGATTCGTTCACGAGACGTAAGATGATGTATGCCTGACCTCCTTGCGCGATTTCAGAGCACATCGCCGAGTACGCTTCCTCGTGCTGGTCCACACCGCACACGGTGGTAATGATAGGTAAACGACCCGCGGGTTTTTCATCGATGACGCTCAACGCCATTTCACCAAACTTCGTCATGGCCAACGTACGAGGAATCGGCGTCGCGCTCATGGTGAGCATGTGTGGCGGGAGCCTACCTTTTGCTAACAGCGCAGCGCGTTGTTCAACACCGAAACGATGTTGTTCGTCAACGACTGCAATGCCAAGCGAGTGGAACACAACTTTGTCTTGAATCAACGTCTGCGTGCCGACGAGCATTCCAATCTTGCCATCCTTCAGCTCTTCAAGGATTTGCGCGCGCTCAGCCGCTTTCGTGGATCCCGTGAGTAGGGCTACTTTTGGCGGATTACGCATTGCGGAAAGTAACTCGGTGAGTACGCGATGATGCTGCGTGGCGAGCACCTCCGTCGGCGCCATAAACGCGCCTTGATGACCGGCGCCGCACGCCGCGAGGAGCGCCATAGCAGCAACGACAGTCTTGCCGCAACCAACATCTCCCTGTAGCAGACGTAACATAGGAGCTGGCCCTGCCATATCGCTCAAAATCTCCTCAAGTGAAGACTCTTGCGATCGCGTCAGCGCAAACGGTAATTCACTGCGAAGTTCATCCGTGAGCGCGGTACCGACGATGCAGATGCCTTCTTCAGAACCCGTGTTCGGCAAGGATTGCAATCGACTTCGCTCTTGGAGAAGTGCAACTTGCAGAAGCACTAATTCTTCGAACGCTAAACGCTCGCGCGCCTGCGCAACGGATTCAACACTCTGCGGTCTATGAATGCTACGTACGGCGTCAATGTGCGAAAGCAACCCGAGCTCGGTGAGCAAAGGGTTGTCGTTCCCCATGGCAACCTCCATGGGATCCGCTGGGATTTTCTGCATGAAAACTTCCAACGATGCGTTAACCGCACGATGCCAATCCATGTTCGACATCGCACCTCGCTTGGCGTATGTTGGGACGATTTCAGATCCGTTGGATGGCATTATTGGCGCGTCTGGGGAGATGCCGACGATGCGCCCAGTGTCGACAACAAAGTCACAGTTGCGGTCGCCATTCGCCAGCGTACCGCGGACATTTACTCGTGAGCCAATTGCCATGTCAACTCGAAGATCTTTAGAGATGTAATCCCAGACCTTAACCTTGCATCGCGGAGCGTCACCTCCCCACGGTTGATCCGGCGTCGCCGACGCTTCTCGAGTGGCGTCGTCAACGTCGACCTCGATCAATATGGTGTTTGGAATCGCACGTCCACGAGAGTAATCACGTAGTTGCATCGAACGGACAGTACCCGTGAGCGTCACTGCTGTACCCGGGGCATGTTGTCTGTTCCATACGCTATATTCCTGGTACTTGCGCGGACAGTTGCGCAACACGGCTTCAATCGTGGTAATACCCTCGGCTTGTAGCGCCTTCATCGTCGCCTTGGGGACCTTATCAGCTAGGACATCGATGGATGTTTCAGTCCACCGCGCCACGTCTAGACGAAGTTCGGGATTGGGCGTCGCCGGAGCGACTTCGACGAGCTTTTGAAAGTCGATGGTTTCGGGAATAATGCCGTTGATTGGATCCTCGGCGGCCCAGAACGGTTTTTGTAACCCACGCAGAGGCACCGTGTTGGATGAACTCGCGCTATCTTCATCCCCGCGGGAGTTTTCCAAATTTTCTTCGTCTTCAAACCCGTCGACGGCGGCCCAGCCTCCACCGTATTCAGCCTCTTCGCCGTCGCTCAGATTCACCGTGCCACCGCCACCCCATCCAGGAGCGCCGCCCGAGTACGAATACGATGACTTTTCGCTCTCCGCCTTGGACTCCGCCATAGCGCGCTTGAGACTTCCCGCGCCTGGGTCACCCAACGAAAACGAAAACTTTTCCAACGAGCCGAGCTCATCCGACTTGGCGCTCGGGTGCTCCAACAGGCGATTTAAAATTTCAGCCAGTACGCGAGCGTCTGTCAACGCGCGGTGCATACCTTCATCACCATCCGGCATGTCTATTTCATAATGCTGTCGCAAAAAGTCAAGGTTGAACTTTGTTAGCCCTGCTGGACGCAACATCGCGCGCGCCAAGGGAAGAGTATCACAAAATCTCCAACTTGTCGGCAACTCTCGTCCGAGCCGGCGATATTCATGCTGCAAAAACGCCGCATCAAATTGACGCGCGTTGTGTGCGACGAGCAATACCGGCGCACCAGGGCGAGCCTCGCGCGCTCGGTCGATGAACGCCTCCAGTTGCTCAGCAGCCATGGCGAATGAAGGAATATCCGCCGCGCTCACCATACTATTCGTAATCCCAGTGAGCGCCGTCACCGCGGATGGAATAGTAAATCTCCCCGGGTTCACGAGCGTCGTGAACGACGACTTAGGATCACCAAACGTTTGCGCGGCGATTTCCACGATGCGCGACTTTTCTTTGCTCAACCCCGTGGTTTCGAGATCGAACACGATGACGGTTGGAAACTCTGAAGACGCTCGAGTCACCGCCGCTTTCCCAACCGGCGCCGTCTTGTTGACCATAGGCTCCACAGCCCTACCGCGCGCTGACATCTTCGTCGTTAGTACCGATGTTGCCGAACTCGATCGTTCTTTTTTCACCGGCGGTGGCGTCCACCCGCGTGGGGCGCTCGTCGCGTCTGGCGTCGCCGGCGGTTTCGGCACCGCCGAAGCCGCGCTCGTCGTCGTGGTCGTCGTCGATGACGCCGTTTGCAGCACTGCCGGTAACGCCGCCGCAACATTCTGCAATAAAACCTTCCGCCGCGACGGGTCTAACGACCCATACAACGTCGAATCGCTCACCATGCGCGCTAACATCGGCGACGCGTAGCTCGGCTCCAACTCGCGAAGCGACGCGGTAAGAAAGCTCTGAAAGTCATCAAACGCCCGGCCCTTGGCGTTCTCGCACCCTTTATTCATCTCATACTCTAAACCAGCTTTAAGTCGATTCTGAAAGCGCGAAAAAACACACATGCGCTCGTCAGTCGACGCCCGAATGCGACGCGCGCGTTTAAACAAGAAAAACCAACCGCCGAGGATCAATCGCGCGAAACCGTTCGACCTCAACGCGCACGCGCGCGCAAAGACGACGTCGCGCGACGCAATCACGCGCAATAATCACGCACCACCACCTGCGCGCCATCCACGACGCTCATCGGCGCACCATCACCGCTCAATGCGCGCGACATGACGCGCCAACGAAGATTATGCTGATTACGTTGCATCACCAATCCTCGCGGCGCGCCCCCGCCGCCGCCGCCGCCGCGCGCGGCAGACGACGGCATCACCACCACCGCGCGCATCGCGCTGACCCCGCGCGCGAACCTTCGGAACGCCTTCATGCCCGGCGCCGTTGGTGCGCCGCGTTCAACCGCGCGCATCGCTCTGACGCATCGCCGCACTTCGCGTCGCCCGTCCGGTCCGTCGACATGGGCGCCGCGTGCACCAAGCGCGGTGCGGCGACGGCGTCGTCATCGGCGCCGTCTGCGACGCCGCACGCGCCGCCCGGGCCCGAAGCCACGCCCGCGCGGTCGATATTAAAGACGAATTCGTACCTCGCGCTCGCGCGCACGAGCGACGGCGGCGCGTCGGTGGCGTCGAGCGCGAGCGCGACGCCGACGAAACGCTCGAGCGAGGACGCGCAGGAGCGAGGTGGGTTTGTCGAGTCGTCGCGCGTGCGGTCGTTCGTCACGTTTGCGGGGGTTGGCGAGGACGAGAGCGACGCGCAGGTGCCGACGGCGGGCGAAGGGTCGTTTAACGAGCGCGTGCGGGGGCTATTATTCGGCGGTGCGTCGTCGCGAGACGCCGCGAATGCGCCGAGAGCGATGAATGGGAAGACGGCGCACGTGCGACGCGATAGTTTTACCACGGCGGTGCCTGAGGATGACGAGGAGGAGGATGGGAATTGGTTTTTGAGCATTGGCGTGGACACGAGGTCGGCGATGGCGAGAGTGATGGAGAGCCGGTTACAGGCGGCGCAGGTGGAGGAGGAGCGCTTGCGTGAGCTCGTACACGAAGCGCATTTGGCGACAAAGAAAGCTGAGCGCGAAGCGGAGAAGAAGCGACGCGAGGAGGAAGAGGATGAGGATGAAGACGAGGACGAGGACGAGGACGAGGCTGACGAGTCACACGTCGTGGGCGCGAGCGACGTCGTGGCGCCCGTGTTGCAGCCGTGGGACGTCATGGTCACCGTGGCGCGCGCGAGAGAAGGCGATGCACAGTCGGCGGCTAATCGCGCCAATCTGGTGTGTAAGAAGCTCGCGCATACGGTGGCGTTGTGGGAATCAAAATCTGCCAAGCGGGCGTATCTGGACATGCAAAAGCACTTGCAAAAGATGAAGGAAAAGAAAGGAAGACGGTTGGCGGATGCGGCGCGCACGCGCGAGGCGGCAACGACTGCGAAAGATGAATTCGAGCGCGAGCTTGCGGATATGCGCGTACTTGAGGACAAACGCCTGGCGGCAGATGTGTTAATGGCGGAAGCTTCAGCAAATATGCACACGGCGAGGACGACGTTGCAAAACGCTCGGGACAGAAAACGAGGAATTTTATCCACGTTTCGTCAAGCCGTGCGATCATCTGTTGACGCAAGTGTTGATTTATTGGAGTTTAGGCAAACCGAGTTTGCTTTGCGAGCGACGAACGTGACAAAGACGATGTTCAACGCTTACGACGAGATGACGACGCGTTTGGAAAACGCGCTCATCAACGCCATCGATGCGGGTGGGCGGCATTCGCCACGCAAGCCAAAGCACGAACGCGTGCTTGACATTGAGGCAGCCGCAGCATTGACTGCACGAGATCGCGCGGAGCGTCGCTAAACGATGCAACGAGTCAGTGTATGGCGGAAATGCGCGCATTGGAGGCTTCCACACGGACGTTGCTCAGCGACGTCGACGCTGAAATCAAAGCTGGCATCGCAGACTACTACGCCGCCGCCGAACATGAGCGCAAGTGTTACATGGAAGCACAGCGCGCGACGATTGCGTGCAAGGAATCTCATGCCGCATGTGACGTATACGAAGATGCCGCCGCCGCGACGGAGCTTATGTCCTCCGACGCCGACCACTGGGCGGCGTCCCTTGACCACGAAATCGAGGCGCTGCAAACGGAGCTGCTCGAGTTTGAAGCGCGACACATCGAAGCTGAAGCGCACGAAAAAGCTGCGTTGCTCGAAGTCGAAAACGCAGAAGCGGAAATTGAGAAAACGAACGCGCCGGTGAACTCGGATCCGCGCGCAGGCCGATTTAACAGCGTGAAGAGCGCTTTCGACGGCATCACAAACTTCAGTACAATCGTGCGCGACAAGGCGACGCGTCAAGATAGCGATACGATTGCGAGTTTGAAACAGTTGTCGATTCAAGCTGGTCTCGATTCACCGCGCGTCTCGGATAGCATGTCAATGCTCGGCTTCCGCGTTCCAGACGCCGACACGACGGTTGAAAGCATTATGGAGAAGGCGGAGGAGTTACAAAAATCGCAAGACGTGCAGCACCTGACGCGCACGGTATCGCGCAATGCGCTGGCGTATAATCCTCTCCAAGACCGATAATCGATCAAGTCCTCTGGTTCGTGATGTGTCCGCACAGTATTTTTTAATCGCTCCCGAAGCGGGATTTAGCAGAATTTTTTCGATTTGGATATAGTTATTATAAAATGTTTTCTCGCATTGGCGTGACTTATCGTCACGCCAAGCCGATGACGTAAGTAAAGTATACATATATGTGTACGTGTATATGCACAGAACGGTATTGGTTGTAACAAAAATTGATGAGAAACTTGAAAAAGTTAATCTCTCGAGTTATTTCTCCATTCGCGCGCGTCTTTTTTATTAGTTGTTCAAGCTGACTTGGAAACCAGTCTTGTACGAGTTGTTCTTCGCCAATCGTAAGCACGCAGTGACATCAGCCCCCTTGCACAAGTTTGTGTTGTAGGTAATGTCCGTATCGCCGCTGTTGGCGTACACGACGCGCGCGACGTCGCCAGAGCTGAGCTTTTTCGACACTGCGAGCGCAAATCCGAGCGTATTGCGTTCGCCCATGCTGAGCGTCGCCCGTAAACCCGCAGACGTGTTTGCGTCGAGTTCGGAGTTCACACCAACGGCGAGCGTGTTACCGCCATCCGTCACAGACGTCGATAACGTCGTCGGTCCGTCGACGCGTTGCGCGGCGATGCTCCACGCGGAGACGCCTCCGCTCGCCGAGCTCACGACCGCAGACGCCCCAACCGCGAGATTATCATCCACAGCGTAGCACGCCGTCGCGGTCACATCCGAACCCGCCTTCAACGCCCCATCCGCGGTGACACCGAGCGAATCCATCGAAAACTTCGCGCCCACGCTCGCGCTCGACGCATCCGCGGTCACCCCCGTCAATTTTAAATCAAACCCACTCACCAGCCCATTCGCCTCAACATTCGCGCTCAAATCCCCCGCCGGCGTCCCACACGCCTCAACCGAAACCCCATCCGTGATCTCAATCGTCTTCGACGCATCAATCGCAATCACGCTCGCGCCCGCGTTCACATCGACGTGTAATTTCGGTGCCGCCCCTTTCGCCGCCGCATCGATCGTCGTCGTCCCCACATCCGCGGGTTTCAGCAACTCACGCAAGCTCTTCGCGATATCGTCGAAAAACATGATGTGTGATATGTGTTTCGTGTTCTTTGTCGCGTGCTCGTCCCGAGTCGTGCGTCGACGCGTCGGTCAATGCCGCGCGCGAATTGCCTGCGCTTTACACGTCAGCAGCACGCGGTCGGTCGTTCGTTCCCGTGTATCACGTCAAAACGGACCCAAACTCTAGGGTCCAGTGACGCCACCAGATGTATCACCTGTCACAGGTTTTAGGTTCCCCATCGTCGTCGCTCGTCGCTCGTCGCTCGTCGCCCGCGAGTCGACGACGCGTGCCGTCGTTCGAAACCCGACGCGCGCGCGCATGTTACGCCACGCCGCCCGCGCGGTGCGAGACGCCGCGAAGTCCCGCGCACGACCGACCGCATCATCCGGGCCGTGGTCCGCGACGATGAGCACCGACGTCAAGGTTGACGCGTACAAGGTTGGGGAATCGACGAACATCAAGTGGCACGAAGGCGCGGTGGATCGCGCGACGCGGGAAAAGGCGCTCGGGCAGAAAGGGTGCGTGCTTTGGTTCACCGGGTTGAGCGGCAGTGGGAAGTCTACGGTGGCGTATACGCTTGAGCATGAGTTGTTTAAGCGGGGTAAGGTGGCGCAGGTGCTCGACGGCGATAACATTCGACACGGGTTGAACTCGAATTTGGGGTTCACCGCGGCTGATCGCGAGGAGAATATCCGACGCATCGGTGAGGTGTCGAAGTTGTATGCTGATAGCGGGATGATTACGTTGGTGTCGTTTATTTCGCCGTATAAGAAGGATCGACAACGCGTGCGCGAGCGCGTGGGCGACCGCTTCGTGGAGGTGTACATGAAGATTCCTTTGAGCGTGTGTGAAGAGCGCGATCCGAAGGGGTTGTACAAGGCGGCGCGTGCTGGTAAGATTAAGGGATTTACCGGCATCGATGATCCGTACGAAGAGCCGGAGAATGCTGAAATTGAAATGGTCGTCGCCGAAGCCGACGGCGTCATGGCGTCGCCGATGGAAATGTCTCACAAGATTATCGACATCTTAGAGGCTAAGGGTTTCTTGAAAGCCTAGACGGCGCACCGGCACCATCACCGAGTTGGGAAATCTTGTGATTATTGATCGCTATTCAAATTTCTATTGAGCTAATAACAAATTCACGAACGGCGCAGATTGAACGCGATTAGGACGACGTCGCCCACGGGGAAAAGTTCTTCTCTGGCGGCGGCGGCTCAAACGTCTCCGCGCTCGTCTTCGCGCTCGCAAAGCTCGCTTGCACCCATCGTCGATTCATATCAATATCCTGCGCCCTATTCGTAATCGTGCGTTCGTGTACGAACATCTCGCGCATCTCCATGCCTTGGTCTGAGAAGAGTTTGGTGAGGTCGTCGTGCGTAAAGTAGTACGCGCGCGTCCCGTCGCTTCGTACATAAAAGTTCTCCGACAGCTTTTGCGCATCCTTACCATCAAAGCGCTCTTGCGCTAAATCCCCAGCGGCGTAATCACGCACGCAAATCGCCCCGCGTTGATCGTCACGCATGACGGTGGAAAGATTCCTCAACGCGTATTCCATCTTTGGCTTGGACATGGCGCTCAACGCGAAAATCAACGTCGCCACATCCACAGACTTTGCAGGCACGTTATCGAGCAACGCCTCACACGTCGCGTCGCACACGAATGCCTTCACTCGCGAACGGTCGCATTCGGGTAGCGTCGCCGCGCGTTTCTTGACTAAATCTACGGCGCGCGCGCTAAAGTCGCAACAATACACCGTCGCGGCGGCGTCGAGCTCGAGCAAAGGAAACACCGTGTTACCCGCGCCGCAGCCAATCTCGAGGAACACGCGCGGGGTCGAATCATCCGCCACGTACGCCGGCGCCGGTCCGCGACGAAATTCCATGCGCTCGTGCGATAAATCCGGCGCAGTCGACGATGGTTCGGCTCGCGGAAAGACCTCGGGCCACTCGCGCGCGAGCCAGTGTCTGTCCTTGAAAAAGTTCTCCCCGTGTCGCTTGTAGAATACATCCCAGTTCTTGCGCGCTTCGCGTTCGTATTTGTTACGGAAGAATTCCGACGCCACTGGCGTGGACGTCATGACGACGACGCGCGACGAAAAGTGACGACTACGGGATAGACTACTCGGGACAACTTTATTACACACTACTTTCTAACGCTAGCGCCCCAGCGGGCGTGCACGCGATCGACCCGCTCGGGGTAATCACAACATCCACACATCTATCGTGTGCCTCCGCGGGCACGTCGGCGTCGGCGATGTATTGACACGAATACGCCAACGCCACGACGAGCGGCGGCGCCAAGCCGCGCGCCGCAACCGTCTCCGCGTACAGCGACAAAAATGAATCATAATACCCACCACCGCGTCCTAATCGCACGCCTCGCGCGTTAAACGCCACACCGGGAACAATGATGACATCCAACGCGCCGACGCGCGCGACGTCGCGCACGACATCTAATCGCCGGCGACCGTCCGCGTACGACGCCGTCGGCTCGGGCAAATCGTACGCGCCCCGTTCGACGTCTCTCGTGACATCCTCCACGTGCACCATGCGCATCACTCGCACTGCATCGCCGCCGACGTCAACCACGGGGGCGAACACCATGCTCGCGGGCCTGGCGAGCGCATCGGCGATGAGCGCCGACGTCGAGGCTTCGCGAAGCCGCGCGCTCGCGAGGTACGTCGCGCACCTCGCGGCGTCTCGCACGCGCCGCACTTGGCGCGCGTGACGCGCAATCGCCGCGTCCTCGATCGACATCGTCTCCGCGGACATCGCGCGCAGTGCTTCGCGCATCGCGCGGCGCATCGCGCGCTTCGCGTCGTCGAATTCGCCCGGCATGGAGGCGGCGCGCTGATGCGATGCCGCGGTGTCGCCGCTCGCCGCTCGAGGCGCTGGCGCCCTCGCCGCGGTCGTCGTCGTCGCGACGCGCCGCGCGACGCGCGCGAACGATGTCTGTGCCCTCGCGGTCGTCGTCGTCGTCGTCGTCGTCGCGCGCGTGGCGCCCAACATCCACGGCGCGCGCGCGCGGATGTGACGCACATGCGCGACGATGCGCGTCAGCGCCTTAGTCACTGACGCGCGCGACCGCGACCGCGACCGCGCCTACGCGTGTGCGCGCGCGCGATGGTGTACGCACCGCTTCTCGAGCGCACGCTCGGGTCGCTCGGGTCGTACGTCGCGCGTAACGCGTCGTCGGCGTTCGTCGCGGCGTCGTTGGGAGGATCCAACACCCATGCGGATGTCTTCAAACCGCTCGTCGACCGCGAGGCGTTCGACGCACACGCCAAGATCGTCGTCGATGGGGTGGATTTCCGTCCAACCACGGATTCGTCGTGTTTTTTCGACGCCCTGGAAGGGAGCTCGACGGCGACGGCGGTGATGTTTGTGTTATCACTGGGTGCGTGCTCGGCGCCATTCCGCAGTATTTAAAGTTGATCATATTAGGCACGTCGGAGGGATTATCGCTGACGTCGCTGGCGCTGATGAACATGTCGAATGTGTGTGCGACGTTGAATGTGTTCATCTTGCACTTTGAGCAGATCCGGCGATGCGCGAGTGGACGCGAGGGGTACGAATACGAACGCTGTCAGTCGTCGTTGTTGACGTTGTACTACACGGTGATTTATACGCTGTTGTGGATGCCTTTGTACCCGCTCGCGGCGCATTTTTGTAAGGTTAAAAAGGCGGTGTATTTTGGTCGGGTGATGACTGAGCGTAGAGCGGCGTGGTATGGGTTGATTGCGCACGCGGTGCCGTGCGTGTGCGTGGCGTTGCCGGTGGTGCGCATGTTGTTTGGGTCCTCTTGTTTTGAATTTGAAACCTACGCGGTGTACTTGGGGATTTGTAACGCGGTGTTGGAGGCGACGAGGTATTTACCACAATTGTTCGAGTCCATTTACTCCAGTGGTTCCGGGGCGATGAGCTATATGAGATTGGTGCTCTCCATCGGAGGCGGATTGGGCGCGACGGTGCAAAAGGCGTTGATGAACGAATCCATTTCAACGTGGGGGCCGCCGTTGATTGGTCACTCGTTGGAGTGTGCAATTTTTATAGTGAACTTTTACAACGATTTACGCACCAAGCGCTCGCGTCGCGGTGAAGGTGATTTCGGATTAGGACGAGGAAAGAAGGAAGCGGATGGGTTGCTTCCGGCGGATGGAGACGACGACGTCGGCGACGCGGATGATGCGGATCAAAAGCGCAAAGCTGCCGCACTCGAGCGCGCCGAACGACGCGGCGATGGCGATGATGACGAGAGCATGAGCGGTGATAGCGAAGATTGGATCGCGAACATGCCTGACGGGAGCTTCCGGGAGAAGAGCGAGCACGTGTGGGAGTCCATGTGTACAAATCCAAACTTTTGCGGCGCGCTCGTCAAGTACCTATAGTCCCCATAGCACAATCCATAGCAACGTGATTGTAACATGCACAGAGAGCATTCTTAGCCATCTTTACCCCATGTGCTTCGCATTTCAGGGAGCGCGCGCTCGTCCCACGCCTCAGAACTCGAGCTCCCGGCTCACCCATGCCCGCGGGCGCGTTCGCTCGTAGATTGTGTGGCACAGCCCCTCGATCGTACATTCGTCACCTCGCATCGCGCGCGTCCTCGTCGTCCTCGTCGTCCCCGTCATCGTCAACTAGAGTCATGTCGACGGCGACGCAGCAACGCGCTCCAGCGCCAGCCAATACCCCGCGCTTTACCGCGAATATCACCGTCGCTGACGTCGAAAAGCTCACGGCAGACATCGTGCGCGACTACAGCGCTGCGCTTGACACGTGTGAACGCGGCGCGGGTGGATCTTGGGAAGACACGTTCGGGGTTACGCTCGCGGCGCTCGGCCGAGCGAGCGCGGCGAGCGCCGCGGTGACGTTACCATCCATGACGCACAGCGACGCGGACGTTCGCAAG
>Ga0222714_10003970_pt1 | contig 14761 bp, 11 predicted proteins | sample C33_3DmetaG_FD_165048 | JGI IMG/M metagenome (GOLD analysis project Ga0222714, IMG submission 165048) | Estuarine water microbial communities from San Francisco Bay, California, United States - C33_3D | ecosystem: Environmental > Aquatic > Marine > Unclassified | place: USA: California... | reverse complement strand
TTCTGGAGACATACTGAAGTAGATGCATTGTATTCTGCTGTCGTCTTCAAGCATTAGATCAATAATGGCTTCAGGAGCCGATTGATTTCTCATCACAGCCGCTTCAGCAATTGTTTTGCCTCTGTAAATCTGAGCCATTGAGTCTTTTTTGAATCCCACCATCAAGATGTCCTGAGCCGGCTGTTGTGCTAATTCAGCAGTTAAGTCAGCCAACAATCTTTTTCTAGCCACGGGATCTCTCATTCGATTCATCCACTGTTCATGCCCGCCTTCCTGTACCCAGGTAGGAACCACCCCTGTAAGTCCTGTTGAAGAGGCGTTATAAGTGTATATATCTGCTGTAATTTTAAGTCCTGCAGCTCGAGCAGAATCGACTTTTGCTATCACCTGATCCAATTTGTGGAAGTTCCCTGGTCTGGAAGCTTTTAGGTGGTATATCTCTGCTGGAACCCCAGCGGTTTTCGCGATATGGAGTAGTTCATTGACGGACTCCAACAAATACTGATCCTCGTTTCTTATATGGGAAATATACCTTCCGCCTAAGGGCGCAGCAGCTTGACACAGGGCAACTAATTCCTGTGTTGGAGCGTAATCAGCTGGCGCATAAATAAGCGAGGAGCCTATACCAAGTGCTCCCTCTTCCATGGACTGAACAACGATTCGCTTCATCTCTTCAAGTTCTTGTTCAGAGGCTGGTCTGTTTTCATATCCAACGGTCTGTATCCGAACACTAGTTGCGCCTAAATAGGAGGCAATGTTTGTGGAGATTCCATTTTTCTCCAACTTGTTCATGGCTTGCCCAAAAGTTTGGTAATTGGTGCTGTCTTTTTTCCCCGATGGTCCAGGAGAAGTACCTTCTCCAAAAACCTCCAAGGTCACCCCTTGTTTCAAATCACTCAGTGAACGGCCATCTTCTAAAAGCGTTTCATATCCCCAGGACAGCATATTGATAAACCCAGGTGCTAGAATTTTCCTTTTGGCATCCACTGTATTAGCTGCTGACATAGGCTTCTCTATGCCTACGTACACAATTTTACCGTCTTTTACGCCCACTTGACCCAGGTAAGAGGGATTTCCTGAACCATCATAAATTTCTGCGTTAGTGATCAGTAGGTCCACATCATACGAAGTAGAGCATCCTATGAGAAGCAAAAAACAAGCGGATAAAAAATGCGTTACATATATTTTCATAAGTTATTTTTTTGGGGTTAGGATCAGGTGATCAATCGTGTGCTCCTTTATTTCTTTGTTTGAGTAGTAAGCGGGGAAATATTGATCTGTGGCCCAAGATTGGAAAAGGTTTTTATAAAAAGGACTATTGGGGTCACCCGACTGTCCCGGCGTGTTGGTCATTTTGGTCAAGTCCCAATCTGATAGATCGGTGACCATGCGGAAACTCGCACCCGATGTTTGGTTGTCCAAAGCACCATTGGCCGCAGGAACATAAGGGTATCCTCCCCGAGGTAAGGGCCCCATATCAATCATTTTCCTGGTTCTTTCATCTACCCACTCAGATAAAGGATGTTTGATTGTGGTATGTTTGAAATCACTTTGCCCATAGACCCAACGATCCATTTCTGGCCCAAATTTTTGAGTAAGTTGCGCTACAGCCTCCGTCCAGGTATCCACCAAGAATAAGTCCCTGTTAGTCTGGGCATTCTCTGAAAATACCAATTCAGGGTGGGTGATCCATTCGATGATTTTTGTCAATTGAGGTTGAATAAGGGGTTGTAGTGACTCAGGTACCCAAAGAGCGCGCGCTTTTTTTACCAAAATTCGTTCCCAAGTCACGTACATGGCTGCTTCCACACTATTGGCCTCTAATCGATAATCCCAATTCCGCATCCACTCAATCCCTTTTTGGGCTTGGCTATCGCCTACTTGAACACTCAGCAACAAAGGCGTGAGTATTCGCGCTGGAATGGATGTTACATCGGTTTGAAGTTCTATGGACCCTTCGATGGTTGCCCTAGTTTCACGGGCCAATACTTCGTTGACTCGATCCCCTCGGTAGTTGTCGGACCAGGTGTAGGCTAGCGCATCAGGATGGCTGTAGGTCTCTGGGGTTACGTGCTGATTGGCGGTCGCCCAAAATCCTTTCGGGGGATTGGTTAAGTGTGGCTTGACGATAATCGGCCAATACCCATTCCACTCATAACGTCCATCTCCAGGAACAGGCACCATTCCACTAAAATTTGGACGCACAGGAGAAATGCCCACGGCTTGCCAGCCAATAGCACCTGAAGTATCTGCCCAAATCATATTTTCTCCAGGAATAAAGCTATACTCACAGGCTTCTTGGAAAGAATTCCAATCAGTGGCTTGATTGATGCGCAATGACGCTAAATAGGGAGCAGCTCCGGGTTCCAGCCAAGCTGACCGCAGCGCAGCAGCTTTATTCTTTTGGGGATCCATAAATAGCACAGGGCCATGACGGGTGTAGTTCAAGGTAATTAGGGTGTCTTTTTCTCCACGTACTTTGATTAATTCTTGTTGAGAAGTCATGTCTTCCCAATTCCCTTGGTACTTATATTGGTGTTGATTTTTTGGATTGAGGTCATATACGTAAATGTCCTCCGCATCCGTTTGAAAGATGGTCAGCCCCCATGCACCGTATTCATTATGGCCTATAGAAACACCCGGGATCACCGGTTCTCCACCACCGATAACATTCCATCCAGGCGCTTTCAGATGAACAATGTATCTAAGGGATGGAAGGGCAATACGTCTGTGCGGATCGTTGGCCAATATCGGCGCTCCACTCAACGTTTTTTCTCCACTGATCACCCAATTATTGCTTCCCTCAGGCATTTCTTCTTTCCCCAACAAATCGCCAAAGGGAATGTCTTCCGAAACCGCCTCATACAATTCCAGTAGGTTGTTGGACAGCCATTGTGGATCTATAGACTCATCTAAAGTCAGGTCGGGATCACCGGGATGAAACCACATTAACTCTTTGATCTTTTCCGGTTTTGCCTGTGCCAGTGCACGACCTATGGCTAGTTCTTGAGAAGCATTGGAGCGAATGCCGTTGTGTCTGGATACAACTATTTCGGGCGTCCACCTACCCGGTTTAATCCCCAACAGGTTAAATTCAAAGGGCAATAATTCGGGGTTTTGCTCGGTTTGTTCGATATATGCGTTGACACCAGCTACGTAGGACTCAATAATTGATTTTCCCCTTGGGTGGTAGTGATTTAGCTCCGTGTCCATATCTTTTTGGTACCGCAAAAGCCGGGCACCAATATCGCTTTTTAATGCAGCGGGCCCAACCAATTCAGCTGAGGTGCCAGTTGCTTTTCTGCGCCATAATTCAAACTGGAATAATCGATCCTTGGCCGCTAAGTATCCCTGGGTAAAAAATAAGTCGTGTTCATTTTTGGCTTCAATGTGGTTGATCCCCCACTGATCCCTACGCACGGTAACTTCTTGTTCTATTTCCGCTATTTGGAGGCGTTTTACTGAGCTACATTGGATAAACAGACATGCAATAACTAGTGAAAATCCTATTTTATAATGTGACATTTCCCTGGAATAAAAATTCAATTTAAAATACACATTTTTATTGAAATCTACGTAAAATGCTTAATTATCAATCCTTTAGGTGTTATTTCACCACATTTTAATTACTTGCTCAGCCCTGATTAAATCCAGGCACCTAGGGTAATTAATCCGATGATAAGGATGAGTAAAAGGGAGATTTTCCTGAAGTAAGTCTGGGGGATAAACACCAGAACTTTCTTGCCCATCCAAGAACCTACCAGGCCAATCACAATCAGAAAAGGCACATAGATAAGGTCGTGTTGGTGAATATACCCGTTGTTCCAATACACCAGGGTTCTTGACGCATCAATAAGCAGATCGATCAGGGCTGAGGTGGCGATAAACACGCTTTTTTCCAAATTGAAAGCAGCCATAGTTAGGCCCCTAATGGCTCCCCCTGTACCGAGTAGCCCAGCTGAAAACCCGGACAATGATCCTCCGAGTAGTGCATTTTGCGCATTGGCTTGGAAGACTAATTGTTTTTTAAGCAAAAAAAGCAAACTAAAACCCACGAGGAAAATCCCCAGAATTCCCTGGAGTATATTAGGGTCAAGGTATTGGGTAGCCCATCCGCCGATAACCACAAAAATTACCGCTGGGATACCCAGTTGAAGGATGATTTTTTTGTCGATTCCTTTCTTGAATAAAAATAGTTTACTCAAGTTGCTGGATAAGTGAAACAGCGCGGTCAGTCCTAAAACAGAGTGGAAATCGAAGTAGAAATTTCCTACAGGCACAAAAAAGACAGAAGAACCAAAACCACCGATGGTGCCTATAATTTCGGCCAATAATGCGAGTAAAAGAAAAATTAGGTTTATTTGGTCCATAGTCGAATCCCACGTTAAACGAGACAACGGATATTGGGGCGTCGAGTTATTATTTTGTATCTTGTAAGTTAGGCAAAATGGCAAATATTTTGGACTGAAAATAAAAATGTCGCCGAACGCGGATTTTTTATCCACGGTGAATCCGAGTGGAAAAGTTTTTAGTCTAGCTTTTAGGGTTCCTATCGATGGTTATTTGTGAAATAACATTTAAATAAATCCTCAATCAATTTTTATAATTAGTTTTGGGCGATTATTTAAATAGATGTATCGCTTTTCCCTTTTTCTGCTTTTTTGCTTTAACCTGCTTGCACAACAAGCCAGTGTTACTATGGCATCGGGTGTTGAAGCACTTGGGCAAAGTGAACATCAGATCGTTCCGTTCTCTTCCTCCTCAGAAAAATGGACCTTATATTTTGAGGCGCTAGAGCAGGTAGAATTCGAAGAGACCAATCATCCCGAAAATCATCCAACGGGTGATTTTTTCACACGTTTCACCTTTCTTTCCCCTTTAAGATCGGACTTCGCTCGTATTCAAACGGATAAATTTGAATCGACTCATTTAAGTAAGTACCCCATTTATATCCTTTACGATCATTTATTGATTTGATGTTGACAGATCCTCAGAGCCCAGCATTTATCGCTGTTCCCCTCTGTTTGGCGTCGCTTTGTGCGAAAATTATTTAGTCACCATCAAAAAAATCAATATGAAAAAACAGATTATTTATGGGATAATCTTCGGTTCCTTGTTATTCCAAAGCTGTAAAAAAGAACACGAAAAAGAACACGAAACCAACAGTTTTACGGTAGTACAACCCGCGGTAAAAGACACCATACTCTACAAAGAGTACGTGGCACAAATCAAGGCGCACAAACACATTGAACTGCGCGCGATTGAAAAGGGTTACCTTGAAAAAATCTCAGTAGATGAGGGCTCTTTGGTGCAAAAAGGAGCCATCATGTTTACTACCCTACCTTCTATTTATCAGGCGGAATTAAATCGCTCAAAATCAGAGGCTAAAGTAGCAGAGATTGAGTACTTAAACGCTAAAAACCTATTCAAAGAAAACATCATTTCACAAAATGAGCTATCGCTTTTTGAAGCAGAATACACAAAAGCCCAAGCGGAGGTATCTCTATCTCAAACCCATTTAAATTTCACGACCGTCCGAGCGCCGTTTACAGGCATCATGGACCGGCTTTTGGTCAGGGAAGGTAGTTTGTTGGATGAAGGGGAGATACTTACGTCCTTATCCGACAACAGCCTCATGTGGGTTTATTTTAACGTGCCAGAGGCTGAATACTTAAATTATATCAGTCACACCAATGCGCAAGAAAAACAAGTTCAGATTCAGTTGCCGAACGGGGCCATTTTTGAGGAGCTTGGGTCTGTGGAGACTATTCTGGGCGAGTTCGATAATACAACCGGAACGATTGGGTTTAGAGCGGACTTTAAAAATCCCAAAGGGATCCTCAGACATGGGGAAACCGGAACGGTGAAAATTGCGGTTCCCTACACCCAGGCCCTGTTGATACCTCAGAAGGCTACGTTCCAAATTTTGGACAAAACCTATGTGTTTGTCGTGGATAAGTCAGGTCAAGTAGCTCAAAGAGAAATTACTACTTCGGGAGAATTACCTGACTTATTTATCGTGGATAAAGGGCTCTCGGCCTCAGAAACAATATTGGTGGAAGGAATTAGAATGGTCCGAAATAAAGACATCATTCATCCCAAAAAGATTTCTTTTGAAGAACTAGTTAAGGGACTAGATCTGTTCTCAGAATAATCGTAAACTCCGTTAGCTATGTTTAAAAAATTCATACACAGGCCTGTACTGGCCATTGTGATCTCACTCACATTGGTGTTCACGGGATTATTGGCCTACAGACAATTGCCTATTTCTCAATTTCCAGAAATTGCTCCAACTACAGTAAATATATTTATCGCTTATCCCGGATCCAGCGCGGATGTACTGATTAAGAGTACCATTATTCCCCTAGAGACAGCGATCAACGGAGTTCAGGGGATGCGCTATGTGGTTTCTGACGCGACCAGTGCGGGGGAAGGAACTATTCGCGTCATTTTTGAACCGGGAACCGACCCTGATCAAGCGGTAGTTCGCGTGAAAACTAGGGTGGACCAGGTGATGCCGCTCTTGCCTGATTTGGTTCAGAGGGAGGGGGTTATCATCACCCCAGTTCAGCCCAGTATGTTGATGTACGTAAACCTGTATGGGGATGACAAAAACTTTGATGAAAAATTCCTGTACAACTACGCCTACACGCGAATCATCCCAGAAATTCAACGCATCGACGGTATTGCCAGTGCTCAGATTTTGGGAAGTAGAAAATATGCGATGCGCGTATGGTTAAAACCAGATCGTATGCGGGCTTACAACGTTTCTGCTGAAGAGGTATTGGCCGCGATGGAGGAACAAAGTATTCTGGGTAGACCTGGACGTATCGGTCGAGCAGACGGAGGCAAATCACAGTCCTTGGAATATGTATTAACCTACAAAGGACGATTTAACGAAGCTGATCAATACAAAGAAATCATCATCAGAGCCCATGAAGACGGGGCTATTTTAAAGCTGGGCGATATCGCAGATGTAGAATTAGGGAGTGAATTCTTTGATATCTACTCCAATCTGGATGGGGATCCATCCGCCTCTATTGTGCTCAAACAAACGCTGGGCAGTAACGCATCGGACGTCATCGATTCGATCAAAGAAAAACTTAAGGAGCTTGAAGGTGACTTTCCTCCAGGAGTTTCCTATAAAATCAACTACGACGTTTCAAGCTTTTTGAATGCGTCTATTGAACAAGTGATGCACACTTTTAGAGACGCCTTGATTTTGGTGGCTCTTGTGGTGTTTTTATTCCTAGGAAACTGGAGATACACCTTGATTACGATTCTAGCGGTGCCTGTTTCTCTTATCGGCAGTTTTTTTGTGATGCAACTTTTTGGGTTGTCTATCAATTTGATCACGCTTTTTGCCTTGGTATTGGCGATTGGTATTGTGGTGGATAACGCGATTGTAGTCGTCGAGGCGGTTCATGCCAAAATGGAAGAGTCCCACCTGAAACCCTATGCAGCTGTTCAAGAGGTGTTGGGAGAAATCAGCGGGGCCATTATTGCAATTACTTTAGTGATGGTGTCCGTATTCATCCCGATTTCATTTATGTCTGGACCTATTGGGGTGTTCTATCGCCAATTCTCTATCACCATGGCTGGATCCATTGTTATTTCGGCGATTGTCGCATTGACCTTGACCCCTGTGCTCTGTGCCATATTATTGAAGCCGCACGATCCAAACCTGAAAAAATCAGTATTTAACCGATTTATTTTGTGGTTTAACGGAAGGTTTGATCTGTTGACCAACAAGTACGCTCAGCTACTGACCAAAATTGTAAACAAGCGTTTGGTCACATTTGGGGTACTCGCTTTCTTTGGATTTGGTGTTTATTTCTTCAACCAAATTTTGCCATCAGGATTTATCCCCAACGAGGATCAAGGGACCATTTACGCCATTGTACAAACTCCTCCAGGTTCAACCTTGGAGCGAACCAACGACGTAGCTAGAAAACTTCAAAAAATTGCCGAAGAGGTGGAAGGCATTGAGTCTGTTTCTTCTTTGGCTGGATATGAAATCATGACTGAAGGCCGGGGATCCAACGCGGGAACTTGTTTGATCAATTTAAAGCCCTGGGATCAGCGCGAGCACAGCGTCACTGAAATCATGGAGGAATTGGAAGAAAAAACCCGAAACCTGGGCGCAGTGATTGAATATTTTGAACCACCAGCGGTTCCTGGCTTTGGTGCCTCTGGAGGATTTTCTTTCCGTCTTTTGGATAAAACGAGTGGCGTTGATTATCAGGAGTTTGAGAAAATCAACAACAAATTTATGGACGCGCTTAAAGAACGTCCAGAATTGACCGGTTTGTTTACCTTCTTTGCGGCCAATTATCCTCAGGTAGAAATTGAAATCGATAACCAAGCAGCCATGCAAAAAGGAGTTTCCATCGGCAAAGCAATGGAAAATCTCAATATTTTGATCGGAAGCACCTATGAGCAAGGGTTTATCAAATTCGGGCGGTTCTTTAAAGTCTATACCCAAGCAGCCCCTGAATACAGGGCGCTACCTAGAGACTTAGAGAATTTGTTTGTCAAAAACGAAGAAGGCGAAATGGTTCCGTATTCGTCGTTTACCACGTTGACCAACAAACTGGGTCCGAATGAAATCACCCGATACAACTTGTATAATTCAGCCGCTATCGCTGGCCTTCCTGCAAAAGGATATACCACAGGGGATGCCATTTCCGCCATCAAAGAAGTAGCCGCCACGCAACTCCCCAACAGTTTTGATATAGCTTGGGAAGGACTTTCCTTTGATGAAGCGCAAAGAGGGAATGAATCATTGATCATTTTTGCCGTGGTGCTGATCTTCGTTTACTTGGTTTTGGCCGCTCAGTATGAAAGCTTTGTATTGCCATTTGTCATCTTGCTTTCCTTGCCACTCGGTGTTTTCGGTTCCTTTTTCTTGTTGAAAATCATGGGTCTTTCCAACGATGTATACGCCCAAATTGGGTTGATCATGTTGGTGGGGCTTCTCGGGAAGAACGCGGTACTTATCGTTGAGTTTGCCGTTCAAAAACAGCGGCAGGGGGCTACCATTTTAGAGGCAGCTATCGAAGGAGCTAAAGTTAGATTTAGACCGATTTTGATGACTTCTTTAGCCTTTATAGCTGGGTTAGTGCCTTTGGTGCTCGCTACTGGCGCGGGAGCTATTGGGAACAAAACCATCGGCGGATCTGCTCTAGGAGGAATGGTGTCCGGAACCCTGCTCGGGGTAATTCTCATACCAGGTTTATACTATTTCTTTGCCCATTTAATCAAAGGAAAGTCATACATCCGCGAGGAATACGATGAGCCTATTTCAGAGGCGTTCATTCGTCAGGATGAAGAGACAAACATGCTGCGCAAGCAGATAAAAAAATTATCTAAACTAGTTAATCGAAATAAAAAAGATGAAAACCAAGATTAAGTTATTCAATAGACACCTCATCGCTTGGGTTTCTCTAGTTGGATTAGGACTCTCCGGTTGTTCCAGTCTTCGTCCGATAGACCATAAAATCGCGGAATTACCCAAAGAGTTTAGCCATAGAGAACCTGCGACAATGAGTTATGAGGTGGTTGGACGGGGATCTTTTTTTAATGATCCCTACCTAAAATCGCTGATTGACCAGGCACTTGCCCATAACCAAGAACTTAAAATTATGGAGCAGCGCCTCGCTCAATCTAAGGCTGAGGTTAAGGCTAGAAAGGGTGAGTATTTACCTTCAGTTGGCTTGATCGCTTCTGGCGATTCTGAAAAGGTGGGCGAATATACCCGTAATGGTGCTGTGGAGCAACAACTTTCCCTTCACGATGAAGAATTTCCGGAACCATTAAAAAATATGCGTGTCGGATTAAGCGCTAGTTGGGAGTTGGATGTTTGGAAGAAGCTGAGAAACAAGAAGAAATCAGCTTATCACGAGTATTTGGCCACTGGAGAGGCGCAGCGATTTATGTCCTCTCAGCTTATTTCAGAGATAGCTTCCTCCTACTACGATCTAATCACCTTGGATCTGATCGCCAATAACCTGCAGCAGTACAACCAACTTCAGTCCAATGCGATTAAAACGGTTAAATCCCTCAAGCAGGCGGGTAAAAGCAATGAGCTGGCGGTAAAAAGATTTGAAGCTGAATTTGACCGCAACCAAAGCAAATTGATTCAAGTAAAGCAAGAGGTGATCGATCTGGAAAATGAAATCCGTTATTTAATCGGAAGTCCCACCACAGAAATTAAACGTTCTCAGGGCTTTACGCATGTACCTTCTTTGATACCTACCCAAACGGTGGCTACTCAGCTATTGCTAAACAGGCCAGATATCAAACAAGCTGAACAAGAGCTTTTGGCGGCCAAATTGGATGTGAAAGCGGCTCGCGCAGCCTTTTTTCCATCTATTGAATTAGGCGCGAGTTACGGGAGAGAAGCGTTTAAACAACAATTGCTCGCCCATACACCAGAGTCTATGTTTTTTAAATTGGCTGCAGATTTGTTTTCTCCTGTGGTGAACCTCAATGAGATTAAAGCCAATATGAGGATCGCAAACGCAAAACAGGAACAAGCCTTTTTAGAATACGAGCGTGTTTCTCTTCAATCCTATCTGGAAGTTTCCTCGCAATTATGGAGGTTGGAAAACCTTCAAGAGCAATTGCGTCTTCAAGAAGATCAAGCAGCCGCACTGAAAGAAGCCAATAGAATTTCGGGTGTTTTATTTACTTCAGCTAGGGCTGATTATTTAGAAGTATTGCTCACCCAAAGGGAATCTTTGGAAGCACAAAACCAGTGGTTGGAATCACAAAAGGATTTAATTGACGCCAACATCAATCTCTACAAATCACTCGGTGGGGGTTGGTTTTAGTCTTCTGTACGAGGACTTAATCTTTTGAGTGTAACAAAAACAAAATCAAGCGTGGATTAAACGGTTGTGCTTTAGGGCGCAGCCGTTTTATCTTTTCTGATGAATCTTATCAAAAATATTTTCGTGTTACATAATGACCTGGGACTGTTTACTAAATAATGTAGTTCCTATTTGTATCGTCCCCAATGAAAAAAACTAATTTAAATTCAGCTTGATTTTATAATTAGAGGGTGATAAGCCGGTTTGATTTTTAAAAAAACGCGAAAAGTGATTGGGGTATTCAAACCCCAAGTCATACGCTATTTCCTTGACGCTCATCGATCCATGGGTAAGTTTTTCAATGGCTAGAGAAATCAAGTAAGATTGAATAAATTCTTGTGCACTTACCCTCAATTGTTGCCGCACCAAATCTCCGAAGTAATTGGCAGAAAGCGTGAGTTTGCTGGCGCAATAACTCACAGTAGGTGGACCGGATTTTATTAGATCTTGATCACTCATGTAGGCATCTAGTATTTCTTGAATGCGTTGTGAAAGGTTTATTTCCTCCTGGGCTCGAGTATGGAATTGACGCTCATAGAATCTTTGACAATATTTCAAAAAAAGATCAAGATGAGACACGATAATTTCTCGACTGTGTTTGTCTACAGGATTTTCTAGCTCATACCTCAACTTCAGTAGTAGCTCGGTGATCGAAGTGCGTTCTTTTTGTGATATATGCAATGCTTCATGGACTGAATAGCTAAAGAATTGGAATTGTCGTATAGCATTTTGCAAAGAAGTTCCTTTGAGTAGGTCGGGGTGAAATGCAATCGACCAACCATTGGGTTTTGACGGTGGAAGACCTACATATTCAAGGCCGAACTCTTGACCAGGTGCCAAAAAAACAAGCGTCCCTTCTTCGTAGTCATATTTTTTTCTGCCATACACGATATCAGCACAATGAGAATCTTTGAGAAAAATCATGTACACATCAGTTCTATATAATCGAGCAGGCATGGCTTGCTTTCCTTCTTGAGCATAGACAGTGATTAATGGGTGTAGGGTCTGTTCCCCTTTATCCCGATTTATTTGATGTATGCTCTCAATGATATATGGATGCTCCATAAAGCTTGATTTTAACCAAATGTACTAAGCTCTGTAGAATCTGCTTTTCACAGCAGTAATTTTGGTCTTCTTTTTGTGGAATTGGTCTCTAATTTTTGGCTTTAAAAAGAGACATTTGCCAAATATCTTGTGTTTATGAAGTACTTTTTTTCAGTTGTGGTCATTTTCTTTGTGTGCACTAGCCTTAAAGCGCAATACGCTAGTGCAGAATTTAGTTCTGGGGGGTTCTCTTTTGTGCCTGCATTTACCGATACCAATCCCAACTTAATTCTGCATGCCGGAACAGCCAGTAAGGGATTTTTATCTGCGCACATGATTGGCAATATTCGTTTGGAAAGTATGAATCCAAGAGGATTCATCTTTATTACCCGAGCCAAGGTGATTGATAAACAGTTTAAACTCACTGCAGGCGTGCACCTTCCGGCGATTCAAATAGATGAATCGTACCGTACGGATACATTTTTTGCCCAAGAGTTGATCGGTTCTTATAAGTTATCAGATCAATGGGGCCTAAGCGCTATGTATATTCACGGGAAAGGAAGAAATAATGATTTGGAAATCAATTTATTAACCCTAAACGCACAATTCAACCACCAAAGATTTGCCTATCTAACCCAGATCTATTTGTTGGATTTAGACCAAACTTATGGTTTGGCTGAAAACATTACCTATAAATTAACGGATCGTTTAGATATTCGGGGATTTGCCAACAGCACCTTATCCAACGGAGATTTTAAATGGACTATTGGACTTAGAAAACACTTTTAACTTTAATATTTTATGAAAAAGTTACACCTTTTGCTTATTGCATTTTCTTTGACTTCATATGCACAAACAACGGACTATGAGATCACCTCTTATTTAGCGGAGGGATTTAAAGCTCCCAACACCAACTACCAAGGAGAGGCATGGCTCAATAGTGTAATTCGTGCTGATGGCTCCATTCCCTACAACATCACAAAAGCCACGTTTAAGGCCAACTCAACATTGAATTGGCACAAACATACAGACCGACAAGTATTAATTGTGGTGGACGGAGTTGGGTACTACCAGGAAAAAGGGAAACAGCCTATAACCATGAGGCTAGGCGATGTTGTCAAGTGTGCGGCCAACACTGAACACTGGCATTCATCGTCGAAAGATGAAGATGTCACTTATCTGGCTATTTACCAAGGGGAAACCCAATGGACGGAAGTCTTATCTCAAGAGGCATACGATCAAGTAGCTGAGTTGTTGAAGGACAACTAAGGGTTATTACTTTTCTGGGTAAGCGGGCACCTCGATTGGGAGGTTCCGCTCATTTTTTTATCCTAAAATTTATTTTTCGGTAGGGTAATCTGATTTGGGATTGTATTATTCATGACTGCAGCATTAATCTTTAAATGTATCTACCATGAATAAAATTAATTCTCTTTTTAGTTTAGCAGGTCTTTTGGCCTTAACCTCTTGTACACTTGATCCGGTAACCGATATCAATGCAATGGAGGAAGCTGTTTTGGCGAGACAAAATGAACTCGCGGCTGAAATGGCCTCTACCAGTTCCTACTCTGAAGGCTATGATGATGATCACGATGAGCAAGAAGGAAGCGAAAACGAACAAAGCCAAGGTGGCTACGAAGACAGTTCGTCGAGCGATGAAAATGAATCAGCTCAAGAAAATGAGCAAAATGAAGGGTCAAACGAGTCTGGTGAATCAAATGATCAGGACAGCGATTCAAGTCAAGACAACGATTCAAGTCAAGACAACGATTCAAGTCAAGACAACGATAGCTCTCAGGATAGTGATGCGCAATCCGCTGAAAACGATTCTTCCTCAAACAATACATCGGCACAACAAACAGGTTCTACTCCCCCTGCAGGTGTTTCCTCAACAGCTTGGACTGCCATTCAATCACATCTAGCGCAGCATTTTAGTGCGGCATCCGTAGTTAAAGTGGAGCAAGAAGATGGAGAGATTGAAGTGAAACTGAACACCGGACAAGAGGTTTATTTCACCCTTAATGGAACGCATATCAGAACAGAAAACTAGTTATGAAAAAGGCATTATTTCTACTGGCCATTTTATTTGGATGGATGGCCAGTGCTCAAGATTGGCATCTTTCTATGGAGCAGGCTCAAGCCCAGGCTAAACAGGAAAATAAATCATTGGTCTTGGTGTTTCAAGGATCTGATTGGTGTGCCCCATGTATCAAACTTGATAAAGCCATTTGGTCTAGTGAAGTGTTTAAAAAATATGCCCAAGATCATTTGGTCATGGTTAAGGCTGATTTTCCCAGAAAAAAAGCCAATGCCTTAAATCCATCACAACAAAAACACAACCAAAGCCTAGCTGAGCGGTATAATCCTCAAGGGTATTTTCCTTTAGTGGTAGTTTTTAATTCAGCGGGACAAGTAACCAAAACTCTGGGATATGCCAATAAGTCACCCCAAGAGTACATCACCCTGATGGGATTAACCAATTAGAATAATGAAGTTGAAGCTGCGCCAATTATTCTTTTTTTTGTGCCTGAACATCACCGGGGTACAAGCCCAAGAGCTAGCTACCAAGACCGTATTGTTGATGGGCAGCCGTTTTGATTTGACTGTAGTGGCAGAAGATCAGGCAGCTTGCCAGTATTATTTGGGTGTTGCCGAGCAAGAAATTACGCGCATTGAAAACTTGATTTCTGACTGGCGATCAGGTACCGAGGTAGATCAAATCAATCAACTTGCAGGTATCAAACCTGTAAAAGTTTCGTGGGAGACTTTTCAGCTCATCGAGAGATCTAAGTACTTATCTCAAATTACTGAGGGAGCCTTTGACATCTCGTATGCTGCGTTAG
>Ga0222714_10003969_pt1 | contig 14762 bp, 2 predicted proteins | sample C33_3DmetaG_FD_165048 | JGI IMG/M metagenome (GOLD analysis project Ga0222714, IMG submission 165048) | Estuarine water microbial communities from San Francisco Bay, California, United States - C33_3D | ecosystem: Environmental > Aquatic > Marine > Unclassified | place: USA: California... | reverse complement strand
GCATCGTTGCTGGTACTAAAGAATATTTCCTGGACTTCGACAATGTATACCACGAAGTTCCAGTTATTACATCTACTCTTGATGTTTTATACTATCAGGACGAAAAAGACCCTGCTTACTTTGGCGAAATTAGAATTGTTGAATCAAACAATTTCTCAATTGACGTTAACTCAAGTATTCTTAATAAAGTTAACTACACTAGTCCAAACGGTGTAGTATTTACTAACGGTCTTAAAATCAAATTTGATTCGAAGGTAGCGCCGTCTGATTATGCCAACAATGAATACTACGTCGAAGGTGTTGGTAAAGGCATTTCCTTAATTAGAGTAGACTCTCTGGTCACACCTGAGCCCTACGCTGCCAATGGTCTCGGTACCGCAGACTATGTTACTATTAACCGTGGTAGTCTTGATTTAAATGGCTGGACACGTAGTAACCGTTGGTTCCACGTTGATGTTATTAACCAAAGTTCTCAGTATAATAAAGATATTCTAACATACGAATATTCATACGATCCGTTGTTTAACAATGCGTTTGTGCCTTATACTGAGTCAACTATTGTTTCTACTATCAGAAGCCGTGTAGCCATTGAAGATTTAAAAATTGAATATCAAGCAGGACAAATTTTTTATGCTTATTCTGAAAACCTATTTTTCCGTTTAGAAGAAGACGGTTCTTTAGTACAACTATCAAACTTCAGAGCCAAAGACACAAATATCCCCGATCAGGAACTACGTGCAAAACGTCCTATCATCGAATTTGTTGCCGGCACTAAACTGTTTAACTTTGGTCATAACGCTATTGATCCAGTAGACTTTCTAGACTTTACAGTTAAGGATGCATTCAGCGATATCGAACGAAGTGGTAGCATTTATAACAATCTAACTGCTTATGCCAAGGGCGATGTTGTTATTAAACAGACAGTAGTCTACGGTGCAACTAAAAACGTACAAAGTTTACCAAGCGACACAACAGTATGGAATAAATTATTCCAATTGGTCCCATACGATGCTAGCCGCCCTTATTTAAAAGACGAGCGAGTTACTTATAACGGAGCCGCATACCAAGCGTTAAACTATGCTGATGTACCCCCAGCGCCTGAGAACTTAGATGAACTATGGTTTAAGTTATTTGACTATGTTCCTTATAATCCCGAAACTAGTAATACTATTGCCGCAGGCGAAGTAGTTGACTACGGTGGGTATGCTTATCGAGCCATTGACGATATTGAACAAGATCCTGAAACAAGTAATCTATGGGAAGAATTGTTTACACTCGAGAATGGTAAAACAATTATTTTTGCTAACGAAGCAGACCCTGAAATTCGTAAACAAATTTATCAAATCCAACTAGTTCAGATTGCAGGTGAGGATACTATACACTTAGAGCCTGTTGCAGTTAACCAATCGCTGGACCCTAACATTGTTGTCATTGTTAAGGACGGGATCAATCAAAGTAAGAATTACTGGTTTGATGGAGATACTTGGCACGACGGGCAATTAAAGTCGGGCATTAATCAAAATCCAATGTTTGATGTTGTTGATGAAAATGGCAACAGTTTTGCCAATAACAGCACATATACTGATAGCAAATTTGCTGGCACTAGCATCTTCCAATATGCTATCGGCACCGGTACCAACGATTTGGTTTTAGGCTTTCCGATTAAGTATAAAAACTTTAACAGCGTTGGTGACATTGAATTTGCAACTACATTTAATAGTGACACATTTGAATATATCGACGGTGTTGATGTAACATCGTTGCCAATTTCGTCTGGTTATCTTGTTAACATTAATAACGATCTATCAGTCAGTTACAGAAACGTTTGGCGTAAAAATGTTGAAGCCACAAAGCAATTCCAACTACTAACATACGAATTTAAAAACGACGGTATCAACTACTTTGAAATTGATATCATCCCCGACGAAGTTACTACTACTCCTAACTTAAAAGTTTACATCAATAATACCAACGTTAAGCGTGAAGACTTTAGACTAGAAATGGTTGGAGTTAAACCTTGCTTGGTAATTAACCCTGCTAAACTAACAGTAGGCGACAAAATTGATATTTTAATTTTTGCTAAAACAGCAATTAGTTCGATCGGTTACTACGAAATTCCGTTGAACTTAGACTTTAACAGCGAAAACTTAACACTTGATACTTTAACATTAGGTCAAGTAAAGGACCACGTTGCTAAACTAGAAGAAAACAGTAATATTATTCACGAGTCTGTTGGTACATTTACGTCTCAGCGAGATATCGAATACAAAGAAAATACAGGAACTATTTTACAACATGCATATCCTTTGTTGTATAGTAATTTGTTTTTAACTAACGAACGCACCAATTTAATTGAAAGTGTTGAGTTTGCTAGCAGAGAGTACATTAAATTTAAAAATAAATTTTTAGAGCTATCTAGTAAAATTGAAGATTTCAGCACCAAGACAATTGCTGAACACTTTGACGATATTATTTCTGAAATCAATATCAGTAAACAATCAACTTTTCCGTTCTACAAGACAGATATGATTCCTTACGGTACTAATAAAACCGTATACGATGATGTAGTAATTAATCCAAATTTAAAACAGTTTGACTTGCCGAACGTTTTTAACGATAACGCATCTAGCAACATAGCAGTACTTGTTTATGTAAACAATATTCAATTGATTAAAGACAAGGACTACTATTTCCCACAAGACAGAACTGCTGTTATTATTAACGATTCGTTTACATTAAACGCCGGCGACTCTGTTAGCATTGTAGAGTATCATAATACCTGGGGCAGTTATGTTCCAGAAACTCCAAGTAAACTAGGCTTGTATCCAAAGTTTGAGCCAACATTGTTTACGGATGATACTTATGTAACTGCAACTAATGTAATTCAAGGTCACGACGGGTCAATTACTCCTGCGTTTAACGATTATCGCGACCAGTTGTTGTTGGAATTTGAAAAACGCATTTACAACAACATCAAAGTTAACTACGACGACAACATTTTTGATCTGTATAAATTCATTCCGGGATTCTTTAGATCAACTGATTACACAGAAAAAGAATGGAAGAGTGTTTTAAACCGCAGTTTCTTAAAGTGGGCAGGCTTTAACCAAGTTGATTACAGCACCAACGCTGGTTTCCAAAGCAACAATCCTTGGACATGGAACTATCGCAATCAAATCAACAGACTCAACGGAAGTAAATTAACAGGTAGTTGGAGAAGCATTTATCAGAGTCTGTTTGATACAGTTCGCCCACATACACATCCATGGGAAATGCTAGGATTCAGCAGTGAGCCAAGTTGGTGGAATGATCGTTACGGCGAAGCACCATATACCGGCGGCAATCTATTACTATGGGAAGACCTTGAAGCAGGTTATATCCATGCAGGCCCTCGCGCAGGTTACAACGAACTATATGCCCGTCCTGGGTTGATCAGCATTATCCCAGTTGACGAATACGGACAATTAAAGAGCCCAGACAAGTTTATTACCACTGGACTAGAACGCAGTACACTTGATTCCAGTTACGAAGTTGGTACTGTTGGTCCTGCAGAATACAGTTGGAGACGCAGTAGCGATTACCCTTTCGCATTCCAGCGTACACTTGCATTAACTAATCCAGCATTTTATTTTGGTAGTTTACTAAACATTAAACGTTATCGCTATAATGCTAAATTAAAGCAATTAGTTAATAATGAAACACTAAAACGAATCACCCCTAAGGAAGTGGTAATTCCAAACAGTTACAATGCCGACGGCTCGATTAATTTTGTTGCCGGTTACTTAAACTGGATTTGCGATTACCTAACCTATCGCGGTATTGAATTTGAAACTGAGTTGTCTAACTTGCTGACAAATTGTAAGGTACAACTAAGTTATAAAGCCGGCGGCTATACTGGCAAACAATTTATTAATGTGTTGGCTGAGCAAAGTAGCCCAACAAGCACTAACGACAGTATTATCATTCCAGATGAAAACTATCGTGTTATTCTTAATAAGAGTACACCGGTTAAGAAGGTAGTTTACAGTGGCGTAATAGTAGAAAGAACAAATAACGGATTTACTATCTCTGGCTATGATTTAAGTAACCCTTACTTTACTATTATTCCAAGTTTGGCAAACAATAACAATCATGCACTTAATATACTGGATCGACGTGTAGTAGTTTACCATGACTATCAATCTCGCAAGATTAATATTCCGTACGGTCACGAGTTTAGAAACATCCAACAAGTTGCAGACTTTTTAATTTCATATGGTCGCTTCCTAGTAGGACAAGGATTCCTATTTAATCAATATGACGGTACATTAAATGATCAACGCAACTGGGAACTAAGTATCAAGGAATTCCTAGCATGGGAAGCCCAGGGATGGAAAGACGGAAACGTACTAATTCTAAGCCCGACGTTTGACAGAATTGAGTTAAACACCCCAGGTGCCACAGTTGATTATATTTCTAACGTAACCAATGGAAATAAAGTTTTAAATCAAAACTTTGCCGTAGTTAAAAGCACAGAGTTTACTGTTAATAGACAGAACAATCAGTTCTCTTTAGAAACACTAAACGGCAATACTATTTGTTTGTTTGAAGCACGCTTGGTCCAATGGGAACATATCTTAATTTTTGATAATGTTACAGTTTTCAATGACATTATCTATTTGCCTGAACTAGGTAACAGACAGTTCCGATTAAAACTAGTCGGTAACAAAACTGCTAACTGGGCAGGCGAACTTAATCCTGCAGGTTTTGTTTACAACAGTCCAGACATCGAATCTTGGATGCCACATACAGATTATAAAAAGGGCAAAATTGTTGAATACAAATCTAAGTACTACGTTAGCCTACGTAAACTAATTGGCGATGCAGAATTTGATCTCAGAGATTGGCAACAAGTTGATAGATACAGTATCAAGACTGGGCTATTACCTAACTTGGCATTTAATGCACAAAAGTTTGAAAACATCTACGACGTAGACAATGCGCCTATTGACGAAACGCTACAAGAGTTTACTGCTGGACTAATAGGTCTACGTAAGAGAAAATATCTAGATGATTTGAATCTAGACTTTAATAGCCAGGTAAAGTTTTATCAAGGTTTTATTAAAGAAAAAGGTACTAAGAACTCTGTTACTGCACTAACAAGCGCAAGTTTCAATAACATTTCAAGTGAAATTGAAATGTACGAAGAATGGGCTATCCGTGTAGGTGAGTATGGTGCCATTGAAGCAGACGCTCAGTTTGAAATAGAACTAGACGAAACAAAATTTACTAACGATCCAAGTGCATTTAATTTATTAAACGGACTCGAAGAAGCAACACCGGGTATTATCCCAATTCGTGCTACCGACTTGTATCGTACAACTACTAAGTCATTTAAACGTGATGTATTCTTCGCACGTGATGATGACAGCGATTACAGCAAAGACATTGCCACTGCAGGTTTTGTTAACTTAGCAGACATTGACGCAACAGTTTTCGACATGCGTAACTATAACGCATTAAATTCTTACTTGAAGCAGTTAGCAGACGGTTGGAAAATCTGGGTTGCAAAAGACTTTGATTTAAACTGGAACGTTTACCGTTTAACTAGTGCAAGCGCCAGCGTAGTAAGTATTAACTACGAAATTGACAATGTTATGAGTGTTGATTTTGATAAAGCACACAGACTGTCTGTAGGCGATGTATTCTGTATCAAAGGCTTTAGCGATATGTACGACGGATTCTACAAAGTTCGTACAGATGGAATTGACAGCGGCATGCGTGTAATGGTAGACCTATATCAAAATGCCGACTTCTTAAAAGAAGCCAGAACAATTGCAAATGATGCAATGCTATTCTACATGGATAGTATGCGTCTTGACGATCCTCTGTTAATTGATACTATTGCTCCACGCCGTGGCTGGAGAAATGGAGATAAAGTTTGGGTTGACTCGTTTGACAGCTCAGAGCGTTGGGGAGTTTACGAAAAATCGAATCCGTGGAACCTGTTACAAGAACTAGCGGCACAACCGAGCGATTACATCGGCAATGATGGATACGGAACCAATGTAAAACTAAACACCAATGCAGACTTAGCATTGGTAGCGGCACCTGAGCCTGCAGATACAAGCAATCCGTTAAGCGCATCGGGTACAGGTAAAGTTAGTGTATTTGCACTATTGCCGGATGGTAACTTTGTACAAACAACAAAGTTAGTACCAACAGACTATTTTGATGATGCAAACCCAGCACCTTTAGCAGAACCAACAGTTGGTTTTGGCGACAGTCTTTCAATCAGTGACTATGTTGCAGTAATCGGTGCACCTGCTAGCAACAAAGTGTTTGTACACAGTTTCAGATCCAATGCCAATACTATCCCAGTTCAAATTTTACGCTCGCCGGATGTAGATGCAGGACAAGAATTTGGTACTGGTCTAGATATCAGTGAAGACAGTCAATGGATTTATATTGGTGCTCCTGGTGTGGGCAAAGTATATGCATTTTTACGCAATGACCAAGCACCAGCTCAGACTAATTCGATTGCTGTTAGCACATATCAAGCAGGTCAAACATTTACAATTCCGTATACACCATACAGCGATAACAGTTTTGTAGTCAAGTATGACGAATCGAGAATTTTAGTTAAAGATGTTGATTACACCGTTAGCGGCAACCAACTTACAATATTACAAGTTATACCCGAAGAGGTGACATCAATTATTGTGCAACAAGGTGTGTTCTACGAACACGTAGATACTATTGTTGCTCCAGTAACATTAAGCAACGATGCCGACTTTGGCTCAAAGTTAATCACTGATGTTGATGGTAGTGAACTAATTATCAGCGCACCTCGCGCAACAGTAGGCACAGTAGCCAATGCAGGTAAAGTATTTGTATACAGCAGACGTTTCGAATTTATTAAGAGCAACTCGAACATCTTAACTTATCGTCACACCAACGATATCAGCTCGATCGCAGACATCTTTGTCGGCGATACACGTCTGATCCGCGGCATTGAGTATTCCTATAACCCAGCACTAAAAGATATTACAATTGATGTATCAAAGTTAATATCTGTTAATTTTACCAGTGGTCTGCGTATTAAAATTACAAGTAAACAGTTTGACTTAATTGACGAACTGACTGCACCTGCAGAAGATCTAGTAGCAGGCGCACAATACGGTTACGCAATTGACACAGATCAGCATGCGGCGTCGATTTATATTAGTGCTCCGTTTTATAAGACCAATAGTTATCAAGCAGGTAAAGTCTATAGATATATTAAGCCACAACGCTACTACGGAACAGTAACTAGCCCAGTTGCTAATCCTGTACTAACTCCAGGCGATAACTTATACATCAATGGATTTAAAGTTGTATTGTCGGGTAGCACAGTTATCAGTCTAAGCGACGACATCAATGGTGCCCAGATCCCGGGAGTTACATCAACGGTTAACAACGGCTATTTGACCATCGTTAGCTCAAGCAAAGTTAAAAGAAGTAAACTGTTCTTATCCTGTGCTGATAACGGATTGCTTGACACGTTAGATATTGGCAAGTATAGATTTGAGCAAGGCATTGCATTAACTCGTTCAGCAACCACTGAAGCATTTGGTTTGTCGATGCGTGTAACAAACGACGACAAGACATTGCTAATTGGCAATGGCAATACACAAACTAGATTAGATCTTGTAGTTGATTCTAACTCAACTACGTTTGACAACGGCAGCACTGAGTTCATTGATAACACGTTTGGCAGTCAAGTGCATACGTATCAGTTATTTGAAAACGAATTAACTAATATAACAAACCCTGGTAAACATGTTTTTGTTCAAAAGTTTGAAGTTATTAAAAATCGTACATTCCAGGCATTTGGTCTAGCACTAGATATTCGCCAAGACAAGATTCTAATCAGTGATTTCTTAGATGATAACATTGTTAACAATGGTGGTACAGTCTGGGTATACGATAACCCAACTGGTGCCGAAGCATGGAAGTTGATAAGATCCGAAGAGGAAAAAGTTGATATTAACTCGTTAAACCGTATCAGTGTTTACAACAAAAAGACTAATAATATTATTAGCAACTTAGATTACATTGATCCAGTTAAAGGCAAAATTTTAGGACAGGCTGAGCAAGACATTGACCTTAAAGTTGCATTTGATCCTGCTTACTACTCTAATAACCCAGGCGGCAACAATGTCAACGTTGACACTATTCGCTGGGGTGCAGAGCAAGTTGGTACAGTATGGTGGGATTTAAGTTTAGTTCGTTACGTTGATTACGAGCAAGGCAGTTTAATTTACAGATTAAAGAACTGGGGCAAGTTATTCCCAGGCAGTACTATTGAAATTTGCGAATGGGTCGAAAGCTCAGTTCCTCCGGTAGACTACGATGGCGACGGTGAACCAAAGTATACCGGCGAAGGCTCTTACGTTATTAAGAATGACGTTGACAATGCAACCGGCATTCTTAATAAGAAATACTATTTCTGGGTTAAGAATAAAAATAATTCTACTACCAAAGGCAAAAATAACAGCATTGTTGTTTTAGCCGACATGATTGAAAATCCGCATTTACAAGGTATTCCTTATGCGGCATTATTAGCACGTAATTCTATCGGACTGTATACAATTAACGAATTCAACTCATCGAGCAACTTAGTATTGCAGGTGCGTTACGATAACCTACGTAATAACAACACTATCCACAGCGAGTATGAGTTAATTCAGGAAAACAATCCAGCAAGTAACATTCCTGAGAAAATTATTAATAAACTAGTTGATAGTTTAGCAGGTGCTGACCAAAGCGGACGAGCAGTTCCAGATCCGAGATTATTAGAGCAAGACAGATACGGTATTAGTATTCGTCCACGCCAGACAATGATTAAAAATAGAACTGACGCTATCCGTAACTTTGTTGGCGCAGTTAACTCGGTTTTAATTAACTATCCTATTAGACAACAGAATACATTAACTACGCTGTTGTCTGAACAGCAATATACTGCTGACATGTACGATTTTGTAGTTGACATCGTTGACGAATTACAGTATATAGATGTATCAGAATTGTCTGCAGGATACCGTGTGTTGGTCAAGACTGATACAAACAACGAAAACCTTTGGAGTATCTGGGCATTAGACGAAAACAAATTGTTTAATCTAGTCCGTGTGCAAGCATACAAGACTAGCCTATATTGGGATTATGTCGATTGGTATGCCGCTGGGTACGATTCGACAATCCGTGAAGATTATACTGTACAATACGAGAAAGACGTTAAGACACTTGCTCTAGTACCAGCAGGGTCCTTTATCAAAGTACGCTACAACAATACAGGTAACTTTACAATTTATCGTACCAAAGAATTTAACAATACTGATGACCTAGAGTTAATTGCATTAGGCAAAGGTACTGTACAATTAAGTTCGAGACTGTATGACGGTAACAACTATACCTTAGGTTTTGCCACTGACAACTTTGATAACGAACGCTTTGACATGAACCCAAGCGTTGAATTACGCAAGATTTTTGAAGCGTTAACTAACGATATCTATGTTGGTGAGCTAAAAGCAGAATTTAACAAGTTATTCTTTAACTTAATTGAGTACATCCTGTACACACAAAATGACGTTGATTGGATCTTCAAGACATCATTTGTTAGTGTGGTACATCAGTTGCGCGAACTAGAACAGTATCCAAGTTTTGTTAAAGATAACCAAGACTACTACATTGATTACATCAATGAAGTTAAGCCATATAGAACTAAGATTCGCGAATACTTGATCAGTTACGCTGGTAAGGACACTTACTACGGCAATGTAACAGATTTTGACTTACCAGCATACTACGAGTCAACACTTGGCGATTTCCGTAGCCCAAGTGGCGAAGGTCTCAATGATAATATTTTACTATCAAGATCTCAATACCAAGAATGGGTCAACAATCACGCACTGGTATTAGAAAGTATTAAAGTTGCTCAGCCAGGTTCCGGATATACTATTCCGCCTGTTGTTAAAGTCTTTAACAGTGACGGAACTGAAACTGACATCGTTGCAGAATCAAGAATTAATGTTTCAACTGGGGAAGTAACTAGTATTATTATTAAGTCTGGTACAAATGTGTTTACAGCCGCACCATTGATTACATTAAACGGTAATGGAGTTGGGGCAAGTGCAAGCCCAGTCTTAATTAATAATAAAATTAGATCAGTTAGCACCTCTATCAAATTTGATCGCGTTGCTTATAACAGCAATCTAATTAAGTGGACTAGTACACAGGCAATTACAGCCGGGGACATTGTTTACTATAAGAATAATGTATACCGCGCAGAAGCCTCAATGAATCCAAGTAACATCTTTGACTATCGTTACTTTACACAGTTAAACGGCGACGATGCTGGGCATGCAATTGACCGTTTGGTTGCTTATTATGTTGACCCCGACGGAACATCAGGCGAACAGTTAATCACTGAGTTATTCAGTGGACATGAATATCCTGGTGTTCGTGTAACAGGACTTAAATTCATTGATGAGGCAAATTCAAATACCTACGTTGACTCATATATCCAAAGCACATTCCTTGACACAGCGTTAGGAACAAGGGCAGAAGACATTAACGTCGACGGCGGTGCTTATGTTGACACATATTCAAGTCATGCACCGGAGGAACTAATTCCGGGAGTAACATACGACACCATGGTAATGAGTGTCTGGACACGAGTTGTTGACAGCGACAATAACCTAGTTAGTGGACCACCATTGGGTTATCGTGTAGTACACGACATAAGCGGAAGTTTGCCAATCGTTCCTACTGAATGGAATATTAACTTAACCTACAATGTTGGTAACTATGTGATATTTGACGGCAACTATTATGTCTGTATTGCTAACCTTACAGCAATTGGTAACGTAACCAATTTAGATCCTGCTAATGATCCAGATCATTGGAGATTAGTATGGGCTGAAGCAACAGCGTGGGACGCTAATCAGTCATACAGTAAAGGTCAATTAATCAGTTACAATGATAAAACTTGGCAAGCCAAAGTTTCGTTCAATATGTTAGGAACTGTTACTGATATGGTTGACCTTGTTGTTAGCCCAAGTAATAATCAATATGATGTATACTGGGTTACTAATCTAGCAAACTTCTATTACTGGGACGGAGACTCTAACTGGCTACCAGCAACCGCCGACGCTTGGCAATTAAACAAGGCGTATGTGCGCGGTGCATACGTGTCGTATGGTGGTGCATTGTACAAAGCAATCAGTGGATTCAGATATAAAGCCCAAGTTGATAGTTATGCAGAGTTACCAACTTCAATTGATGAAGTTAGTATTGGTGATATTTACTATACTGTTGATGATGGCAATTACTGGCGTTGGCAAGGTGAAGAAGGCGAACTAGATTGGGTAAGTGTTGGTCCAACTCCATACTACCAAACATCAGTTTGGGCGGTGCAGACTGCTATTACAGAAACTTTAGGTAGCACTCCGCTAAGTCAAACAATTTTCTGGACTGCAATTACACTAGATGACGTTAATGTACGCTCGTTCAACTCGGCAACTAGTAGAAACTATTACAGAATTTCCGAAGAAAACACAACTACGCTAGCACGTGATTTTGCGTTAACAGATCAAACTATGTATTTAGAAGATGTTAGTCTGTTACCGGATCCAGATGCTAACAGAGGTCTCCCTGGCGTTGTTTATGTAGACGGGGAAATCATATATTACTACTACAAAGACCTTGCAACTAACACAGTTTCGCAAATTCGTCGAGGTGTAAGCGGAACTGGTGCATCTCACTTTATCCCGGCAGGAACTCGTATTGATGATTTAGGTCCTTTACAAACATTGCCGCGTAACTCCGACGAAATCGACTGGTTAAACTCATTGAGCGAATTCGGCTTCGTTGAAGTAGGTGATTTTGACTACGAAGGTCCAGGCTTTGGTTTTGCTTACAACGCAAGTTACCCAGATGGCGAAGCACCATTTGATTACAACATTAGTGTAACTAGCGGAACAGCACCAGTTACTGCTCAAGCCCGATTCTTAAGTCAAAGACCGGCATATAATCCATGATAAATAATGCTATGAACAATACTAATGCTATGCAGGATGAACATAATATGAATGAACAAGTGCAAAAAAAGCCCGATGAATTAGGCGGGTTTCATATACAGGGTCATATCAAAATATTTGATCCTGAAACTCAAGAGGTGTTTGTAAACAAACGCAACGCAATTCACTATGAAAACATCAGTGAAGCGTTAGCCTACAACCTTGCTAACAAAGGGCAAAATTACATTTACGAAATGCATTTTGGCAACGGCGGTACTACTGTTAATGCAACCGGTGTTATTACTTACAATCCTGCAAACACTAATGCACAGAACAGCAGTTTATACAACCCTACTTACAGTAAGATTGTTGATAACACTGATGTTAATAACTTAGATTCTGTTCGAAATAAAATGGAGATTAGACACACTCCAGGACAACCGTACACTGATATTTTAGTAACTTGCTTACTAGACTACGGCGAACCTAGCGATCAAAGTGCATTTGATAATATTCAAGACTTAAATGGCGATTATGTATTTGACGAATTGGGACTAAGAGCACGTAGTTCAGATGGCACCAGTGGTTTATTATCAACTGGTAAATTGTTAACTCACGTTGTTTTCCACCCTGTACAAAAAAGTTTAAACAGATTAATTCAAATCGACTATACCGTACGAATTCAAACGTTAACTAATTTAAGTAGCATCACATAAGGATAGAGCATGGCATACGTTATTAATAAAACAAACGGTGATATTCTACTAAACTTACCAGATGGCTCGCTTGACACAAGTACAGGTTTATCATTGGTGGGTCGTAACTACGTTGGTTACGGTGAAATTCAACAAGAAAACTTTATTAAACTTCTAGAGAATTTCGCTAATAATATTCGCCCTAGCCAAGCATTAGCCGGGCAATTATGGTATGACACCAGTGTAGCACAATTAAAGTATTACAACGGTAGTGTTTTTAAACCAATTAGTAACTTAACTATCGGCGGCGAAATAGCAAAGCCGACAAACACAGTTACAGGAGATCAGTGGTTCAACACTGATCAAAACGAATTTTATATCTGGAATGGTGCGAGCTGGACACAAGTTGGGCCCACTGACCTGTCCAGATTGTCACGAATAAAAATTACAGGCTCATTAGATAGTACACTAGACCTGCCGTCAGGTGTAGGGCTAGACGACGGTACTTCTTATCTAATTGAAGGTAACCTGCATGTATGGGATACTGAACGTTGGGTTAACGTTGGCCATGTACAAGGCCCTAAAGGTGATGCAGGCCCACAAGGCCCAACTGGCGAGCAAGGTCCACGTGGACCAGCCGGTCCCGAAGGCCCAATGGGTGTACAAGGCTTGCGAGGACAGCAAGGCGTTACAGGTCCGCAAGGTGTACAAGGACTGCAAGGTCCACAAGGTGAAAAAGGTGACGCTGGCGCCGATGGTACTTCGGTATCTATTGTTGGTGCTTTGGCTTCAACTGGTGAGTTGCCAGTTGAAGGAAACCCCGGTGATGCATATTTAATTTCAGGTAACTTATGGGTTTGGACTCCGTCCGGCAATTGGGAAGATGTAGGTAACATTAAGGGTCCTAAGGGCGATACTGGTGCTACCGGTCCACGAGGCTTGCAAGGTATTCAGGGCCCACAGGGCGTTACAGGACCACAAGGTCCCACAGGTCCGCAGGGCCCAACAGGTCCGCAGGGACAACAAGGCCCAGCAGGTCCAACAGGTCCTACAGGGGCACAAGGTCCAAAAGGCGATACTGGTTCACAGGGTGCCACAGGTGCTCAGGGTGCCACTGGTCCACAAGGCCCAGTTGGTCCAGCAGGCCCTACAGGTCCGGTTGGCCCACAGGGCTCCACAGCATGGGCAGACTTAACTGGCAAGCCAAGTTTTGCCAGCGTTGCAACAAGCGGCGACTATGCAGATCTTATTAATAGACCTGCATTATCTGCTGTTGCAACATCAGGTAATTACTCTGACTTAGCAGACATTCCAACATTAAACTTTATTCCACAGACTGGTTATAGTAGTATTTCGGGTGTACTAACATCAAGTAATGCATCTAACATGGGTACTGCAACTGCACGTTGGGGTACGATTTATGCTAATACATTTAACGGTGTTGCTACAACAGCACAATACGCTGACGTTGCAGAACGTTTCGAAGCAGATCAAATGTATGAGCCGGGTACTGTTGTTGCACTTGGTGGTGCAAAAGAAATTACTGCCGCAGTTGAAGAAGGCAGCGAAGATGTGTTTGGCGTTATTAGTACACAGCCTGCTCACTTAATGAATGCCGCGGCTGGTAATGATACAACTCACCCTGCTGTTGCTATCAGTGGCCGTGTTCCAGTTAAAGTAACAGGCCCAGTAAGAAAAGGACAACGTTTAATTAGTGCTGGTAATGGATTAGCACGTGGCGCAAGCCGTGCTGAGATAACAGGTCTAAACGTAATTGGTCGCAGCCTTGAAGATAAACCTACAAACGATGTAGGAACTATCGAAGCGATTGTACGTTTAAATTCATAAGGTAGGCACATGGCACAGTCAGTCAACAGAACATTTAAATCTCCGGGGGTATATGAAATTGTCATCCCGGCAGGAATACGTACAACTGTTGAGTATAAGATGTGGGGCGGCGGCGGAGGCGCAGGTGGCCTTGACGGTAATGGCCCCCATGGTGATGGCGCGGCAGGTGCTTACTCCGAAG
>Ga0222714_10003968_pt1 | contig 14765 bp, 11 predicted proteins | sample C33_3DmetaG_FD_165048 | JGI IMG/M metagenome (GOLD analysis project Ga0222714, IMG submission 165048) | Estuarine water microbial communities from San Francisco Bay, California, United States - C33_3D | ecosystem: Environmental > Aquatic > Marine > Unclassified | place: USA: California... | reverse complement strand
AAGATAATCGTTATTTTGATGAATTTATAAAATTATCCTCACCACGAAAAATATTAAGTTTTAGCTTAGATAACAGAGATGCTGATATATATTATGAAAAAATAAATTATGAGAACCAGAGCTATGACTTAAAAATAAAAATTAAAAGTGATTCACTTTCGATTGATAGAGTACCCATTCAAGGAGAACATAACTTATTGAATTTACTTATTTCAGTCGGTATCGCAAAATATTTAGGCCAGCCAGATATGGAAATCTGCAAAGCTACTCAGAAGCTAAAATCAGTTAATCAAAGATTAAATTTCATAAATATTACTAATTCAGATTTACTTATCGATGATACCTATAATGCTAATCCAGCCTCAACATGCTATGCGCTAGATACCCTTGATAGTCAAAAAAATTTAAATAAGGTATTTATTTTTGGCGGTATGGAAGAGCTTGGAGAACAAAGCAGAGTTTTTCATGAAAAAATTGGTGAGTATGCATCAGAAAAATGCAATTTAATGATCGCCTATGGGGATTTAGCTAGGCAATCCTTATCAAAATTTAGAGGAAAAAAATTAATCTTTGAGAGTCATCAAGAAATATCAACGTACATAAACAGTCACCTAAATAAAAATACTGCTTTTTTACTGAAAGGCTCAAGAGCAAGATGTATGGAGAAAATTATTAAGGCGGTAAAAAAATGTTGATACATCTATTTGAGTTTTTAGAGAATTATGATTCAGCTTTTAGTGTTTTTTCTTACTTAACTCTAAGAGGTGTTTTAGCAATGCTTACTGCCCTGTTACTCGCTCTCTTTTTTGGGCCTAATATAATAAGATATTTAGCGCGAAGGAGCTTTGGTGAAAAAATTCGAGAAGATGGGCCTCAGCGGCATTTTGAGAAATCAGGAACTCCAACTATGGGTGGCCTATTAATTCTTTTCTCAACAGTGCTAAGCACTATACTTTGGGCAGATCTAGATAATCTTTACATTTGGATAGGCTTATTTACTATTTTAAGTTTTAGCCTAATTGGATTTTATGATGATGTAAAAAAAATTAAGACTAAAACTCAGATTTCGAGAGGATTAAAAGCAAGGCAGAAATTTCTTCTACAAATTACACTATCTTTGATACTAGGTTTTGCATTACTTAGTGTGATGACTCAGCCTGAGGTCGAACAAGCATTGCTCATTCCTTATTTAAAAGATACAAGTATATTTTTAAATTCTTTTTTATATTTAATATTGGTCATTCTCGTATTAGTTGGAAGTTCAAACGCAGTCAATTTGACGGATGGCCTTGATGGACTCGCAACCATGCCAGTTATTTTAGTAGCTACAGGGCTGTCTGTCCTCTGTTATGTATCTGGCAATATAATTTTTTCATCATATCTTCAACTCCCTTATATAGCTGGGTCCGGTGAGGTATTAATTATTAGTTTAGCTATCGCAGGCGCCTGCCTAGGATTTTTATGGTTTAACACATATCCTGCACAAATTTTTATGGGTGATGTTGGATCATTAGGCTTGGGTGCAGGCCTTGGTTACATAGCATTGGTAATTCATCAAGAAATTGTCTTCATGATCATGGCAGGAATATTTGTACTAGAAGCACTCTCAGTCATTATTCAAGTTTCATCATTTAAGCTAACTGGTAAGAGAGTATTTAGAATGGCACCTATACATCATCACTTTGAGCTAAAAGGATGGCCAGAACCAAAGATCATTGTGAGATTTTGGATTATAACCGTGATCCTTGTGCTCATTGGATTAGCAAGTTTAAAAATCAGATAAATGAAAAAAGACTACATAAATTTATTGAAAAATAAAAAATGCTTAGTCATAGGCAGAGGAAAGACGGGCAAGAGTGTTGCAAAATTTTTTGATCAACATTCGATTAAGTACAGAATTTATGACGAAGCAATGAAGGATCATGATCTTATAAATAACACATTAATATCAAAAAAAGATTTTGAATTAGAGATAGCCTCTTTTGAATTGCTGATCACTTCCCCAGGCATGCAGGTAGATGCACCTATACTTCGGTTAGCAATAAAGCACCATATTCCCATTTTGACTGATCTGGACATTTTTTACTCTATTTATAGTGGACACATTACAAGTGTGACAGGCTCAAATGGAAAAAGTACCACATTAAAATTTATTCAATTTCTAGATTCAAAGAAGGGAATAAACACTCTACTAGGTGGAAATTATGGAATACCTGCATTAGAACTTCCGCATGACTATACAGGGGATGCTATCATCGAGATTTCAAGTTTTCAGGCTGAGTTTCTAAGTGCATTTAATGCTGAAATTTCAGTACTTTTAAATATTTATGATAATCATCTTGATCGTCATAAAAATAAACAAGAGTATATTAATCTCAAGCGAAAGATTTTCTTAAGATCAAAAAGAGGGGTCTACTTATATGATGATAGAACAGTAAGGGACATTGGCAGTGAGCATCCTGATGCTGTAGCATTTTCTACCTCAGTAGATATTGAAAATGGTTACTATATAAGTAGTCAAAATGAACAAATATCTATTTTTTATAATCAAAACCTAGTTCAATTAATTGACAGTAATTCAAAGATTAAAGACCATGATTTGGTTAATTTATTGGCTGCATTTGTAGTCAGCCATGAAAAAAAACAACTTTTATTACCTAAAAACTGTCTTCAAGATTGGCATCCACTTAATTATAGATATCAGGAAATCTATACTAATTCAAAGCTAACAGTAATTAATGATTCAAAGTCCACAAATCTTGAGGCAACAATTGCTGCTTTAAATGCAACAAGCGGTCCGATTGTCTTGATGATTGGTGGCAAAAGCAAGGGGCAAGATTTCAACTCCCTAATACCCCTTAGAGTGAAAGAAATTATTAAGATTATTGCTTTTGGTAGTACGTCTCAGGAGATAAAGCAAAAATTAGGTAACTATTTTGAGGTACATGTTGCTAATACGCTAAGTGATGCTATTGAAAATGCTTTTATAAATATGAAGTCCCATTACACAATTCTTTTTTCTCCTGGCTGTCCCAGTCAAGATATGTTCAAAGACTTTGAGGAGCGAGGGGAGAATTTTAAAGATTTAATTTTGGAAAAAGTAGCTTGAAAATTTTTGAAGATTTAAAAACATTTAATTTCGATTGGATCTTATTGACCATATTTCTTGCTATCATTGGCTTGGGCCTAATTGCACTTGCAAGCGCTTCCTTTGCATTTGGGGTTAATGAGCATGCAGATGCTTACTATTATCTTAAAAACCAAATGCTTGCATTAGTTATAGCTTTAATTTTATTTCCAATCATTGCTTTAACACCTATAAAAAATTATGAAAAATCCAGCTTAATTCTGCTCATCGCCGGTATTATTCTTTTAGTGCTAGTTTTTGTACCTGGATTGGGACAAACCAGAAACGGGAGTACCCGATGGATTGATTTAGGAATTATAACTATACAGCCCTCTGAGGTCGCTAAGCTATTCATAGGAATTTATTTTTGTAGTTATGCATACCGACACCAGGAAAAGCTCAGGTCAACTTTTACAGGATTACTTAGACCGCTTGGTATTTTAATCATCGCAGGTGGTTTGTTATTAAAAGAACCTGATTTCGGATCCTTTTTAGTCTTATCTAGCATTTTATTGGCTGTGCTGTATGTTGGCGGAGCTAGATATCTTCATATGTCATTACTCTTTATCGGATTACTGTCATTATCTTATTTTCTTGCATTCTCTGAAGGCTATAGAATTGATCGTATAACAAGTTTCTTAGATCCTTGGGCAGATCCTTTTGATACTGGGTTCCAGCTAACACAGTCCTTAATGGCAGTTGGAAGCGGTGGCTTATTTGGTCTTGGCTTGGGCAATAGTGTGCAAAAACTTTATTATTTACCTGAGGCACATACTGATTTTGTTTTTGCAGTGTTTGCTGAAGAGTTTGGCTTTATTGGAACAGTATTGCTCTTGCTATTATTTTTAAGCCTGATCACAAGAATTTTATTTTTATCCTCAAAGGCTATCAAACAAGGACAGTATTTTCATGGATTATTAAGCTTCTTTTTAGGTATTTATTTAGCATCAAGCATCTTATTAAACATCTCTGTAACTATTGGTCTTGTACCTACCAAAGGCCTGACACTTCCATTTTTCAGCTACGGAAGGTCAAGCTATATAGTTTCAATGGTAATTATTTTTGTAGTTTTTCGTATTTTCCATGAGGTCGAGAGACATGTATTGATACAGAGAACACAAAAAGAATACAGACAGACCTTAATGGGTAAAGTTCAATGAGTGCTAAGCGAATACTTATTCTTGCTGGAGGAACAGGAGGGCACATATATCCTGCGATTTCTTTAGCCAATACCTTTATAGAGCACAACCACACAGTAAGCTGGATTGGGACAGGCAATGACTTAGAGGAGTCAGTGATCAATAAAAAAAATATAAATTTTTATTCCATCTCATCAAAAGGATATAGGGGGAAGAAATTACTGAGCAAAATGATTTTTCTCCTAACTTTCCCGGCTCGACTACTTAAAGCACTTTTGATTGTTAAGCAAGTCAAGCCTGACGTTACTATTGGTATGGGTGGTTATGTAACTTTATTTGGTGGAATTATATCTACAATATTTAGAATTCCTTTAGTCCTTCATGAACAGAATGCTATTTTAGGAGGTACAAATAAACTTTTATTAAAATTAGCCTCAAAAGTATGTATTGGTATTCCATTAGATGAAAATCAAAATCATTCAAATAAATTCAAAATTACTGGAAACCCCATTAGAGATGAATTATTAAATTTTAAAAAACCTAGCTCTGACTTATCAGGCCCATGCAAGCTTTTAGTTCTAGGTGGCAGCCAGGGAGCATCATATCTAAATAAAAATTTGCCAACAGTAATTGAAGATTTAGATCATCAAATGAAATTTGATATTGTGCATCAGTCAGGAGCAAATAAGGAGCACGAAGTTTCTTATCAAGGGTTGGCTAATGTAACCTCTGCCAAAATTTATCCATATATGCATAATCCATCGATATTTTATGAATGGGCAGATATCGTCATTTGTAGGGCAGGAGCTATGACTATTACAGAAATAATGGCAACCTCAAATTTAGCAATATTTATTCCATATCCTCATGCCGTTGAAAATCATCAATTTTATAATGCAAAAAAATTAGTTGATGGCGGTGCAGCTTTTCTAGTGGAGGAAGGTAATGACTTTAAATCACACATTCAATTGCTCCTTACTGATATTTTCAAAAATAAAGTCAATATTGAAAGTATGCGTATAAAGGCGCGAACAATGTTTTATACAGATGCAAATGAAACAATTATGAATATTTGTTTAGCTGAGGCCAGATGATTCAAATACCTAAAAAAATTCATATGATTGGTATGGCAGGAGAGGGCATGAGCGGAATTGCACAAGTGCTTAATTCTCAGGGTTATTCTGTGCAAGGTTCAGATTTAGCATATGGCAATAAAAAAGCACTTTTTGAATCAGTCGGTATAAAGTGCTTTGATAATCATGATCCTAAAAATATTCAAGATGCTGACATCGTAGTCTATTCTGGAGCAATAGCAGAAAATAATATTGAACTTTTAGCTTGCAAGGAGAGAAATATCCCATTACTGAGAAGAGCTGAGATGCTTGGTGAGTTACTTATTAATAAATATGGCATTGCAGTCTCTGGTTCTCACGGTAAAACTACAACTACCTCAATCATTGCTTTTGTATTGACACATATGAAACTTGATCCAACTTTTGTTATTGGTGGCAAAGTCAGTCAGTTTACCTCTAATGCGAACTTAGGAAAGTCAGACATACTGGTCGTTGAAGCAGATGAGAGTGACGGCTCTTTCTTACACATGAAGCCAAAGAATATTGTTATAACAAACATTGATAATGATCATCTAGATCATTTCAATGGCTCTATCGAGAATTTGAGAACAGCATTTAGAGAGTTTGCTTTATTAACTCCATTTGATGGCCTAGTTCTTGCAAATGGAGATTCAGATAATGTAAGAGTTGCCCTTAAAGAAATTTCAAGAAAAGTCATCTACTTTGGTGAGAACAAAAATAATGACTATATCCTAAGTAATATTAAGATAAATAATGGCATAACCCACTTTGATCTATCTAAAGGGGGTGACTACATTAAAACCTTACAAACAAAACTACTAGGTAAACACAATATTTTTAATGCGCTACCTGCAATAATTTTTGCGGACATACTCAATCAACCCCTAGATGAGATCTCAAAAGGGCTAGCATTATTTGAAGGAGTTGATAGAAGGCTCGAATTTATTACTGAATCAAAAATTAAAGATAAGGACATAATGATATACAGTGATTATGCCCACCATCCAACTGAAATCAGAGTTACCCTGAGCACATTAAGAGAAAATTTCCCTGATAAAAAAATTATTTCGATTTTCCAACCCCACAGGTACTCAAGAACGCACTTACTATTAGATGAGTTTGCAAAAGAATTATCAAAATTTGACGGTATATGTCTAATGGATATTTATCCTGCCGGTGAAAATAATTTATTTAATGTTCATTCAGAAGATCTTAGAGACCAAATAAATAGCTTTTCAAAAAAAATCAAAGCGAGAGCAACTTTAAGCAAATATGTTTATCAGGACATAGAAGATCGAATTTCCGAGGATAGCATTTTAGTATTTATGGGGGCTGGAGATATCCATCAGCACGCATTAAATTTTAAATTGGAGCTTGAGAGAAAATGCATAGCTTAGAGGATATGATTTTGCATCGAAAGCATTTAAAAATTCTGAAAAATGAGAGTATGTCAAAACATACATCATGGAGAATTGGAGGGAATGCTGACTATTTCTTTCAACCTAAAAATTTTGATGAAATCCAAGAAGTCTTATCTAATTTAAATGACAAAATACCAATCTATATGGTTGGTTTGGGCTCAAATATTCTAGTAAAAGACACGGGCATAAGAGGACTTGTTATCTGCACTAAGGATATGAAGGAAAAGATAAAGCTAATAAATAATAAAGTCTTTGTGCCATGCTCAATAAAATGTGGAGAACTTACAAGATTCGGAATTGATAATAAACTAAGCCCAACGGTATTTTTTTCTGGGATACCAGGAACAATAGGTGGTGCTTTAGCGATGAATGCTGGTGCCTTTGGATTTGAGACCTGGGACTATGTAGAGAGCGTTAAGCTAATAAATTCATCTGGGCAAATAGAAATAAGATCACGAGAGCAATTTGAAATAGGCTACAGGAAGGTATCCTTTAGCGATCAAGAATTCTTCCTCGAGGCTTGCTTTATATTCAAAAATCAGGCCCATTCAAAAGATGAATTAAGAAAAATAGTTTCTGTTAGAAAAGAAAAGCAACCTATTGGAGAAAAAAACTGCGGATCTGTCTTTAAAAATACTAAGGATTATTTTGCGGGGGAGCTTATTGAAAAAGCTGGACTTAAAGGAATGAGAATTGGTGGTGCTGAAATCTCAAATAAGCATGCTAATTTTATTAATAACATTGAAGGCGCATCTTCAGGCGATATTGAAGAATTAATTAACAAAGTAATTACAGAAGTTGAAGCTAAATTTAAAGTACAGCTGGAAAAAGAAGTCAGAATCCTAGGATAGTTAAGAACAGTATCATGAAAAATAGAAAAACAAATAAAAAAATTAAGCCACGATTTTTTGATATAGAGATTAGTTATCTTGGTATCTCGCTGCCAATTATCTTATTATCTGGATATTTTTTCTATGCCCCAGACTTTTTAAATTATATTGACAGGGAAATTGAAGAAGTAGTGGTCATCGGGGATTTTAATTTTGTCACTCCATCCGAAATAGAACAAATAATTACTGAAGAAAATAATTTAAGCTTTTTTGGAATAAACCTTGAGGAATTACATCAAAAAGTGATAGCAATAGGCTGGGTGGATCAATTACAAATCACAAAACAATGGCCAACCACATTAAAAATTGAGTTCACTGAACAAGTTCCTCAGGCGAGGTGGGGAACTAATGCATTAGTCAATAAAAATACTGAAATCTTTCCAGTATCCAATGCTGAAGACTTTTCGTATCTGCCAATGATCTTTGGTAACTCTAATGAGGTAAAGCAGATTTATGATATTTACTCTTCACTAAATCATAAAGCAGCAAATAGGGGCTCAACTGTAACTGAGCTTAGAAAGGATGATAGAGGCGCTTGGACAATGGTGATTGATGACAGCTTACAAGTAAATTTTGGTATTTCTGATATTAATAATACAGCAGAATTCTTTTTCTCAGACGTCTATGAGGAAATATCTGAAACTATTAAGAGCATCGAGATGGTAGATCTTAGATACAACAATGGTTTCTCAGTTCGCTATAAAAATAATTTAAATCATGAGGACTTAAATACTTAGGAGATTAGGAAAAATAAATGCGAGACGATAAGAAAATAATTGCAGGCTTAGATATTGGTACTTCTAAAGTTGTAACTCTTGTTGCAGAGGTTAGTCCAAATAACTCTATGGAAATTATTGGGTTTGGTATACAGCCTTCAAGAGGGCTTAAAAAAGGAGTAGTTGTAAATATTGAAGCAACCGTAAAATCAATTCAAAAATCAGTTGAGGAAGCAGAGCTTATGGCTGGCTGTGAAATAAACTCAGTCTATGCCGGCATAGCGGGTAGTCATATAAGAAGTATTAATTCTCATGGTGTGGTCGCAATTAAAGATGATGAGGTAAGCATAGAGGATATAGACCGAGTGCTAGATGCAGCTAGAGCAATTGCTATACCAGCAGACCAAAGAATTCTACATGTATTACCAAAAGAATTTGTAATTGACAGCCAAGAGGGTATTAAAGAGCCAATTGGGATGTCAGGAGTAAGACTTGAGACCAGAGTCCATCTAGTGACCGGCGCAGTCAGCGCTGCACAAAACATTGTAAAGTGTATTGAGCGATGCGGACTTATTGCAGAGGAGGTAGTACTCGAACAACTTGCGTCAAGCTATGCAGTTTTAACTGAAGACGAGAGGGAGCTTGGAGTCTGTCTTGTTGATATTGGTGCTGGTACGTCAGATATCGCTATCTTTAAGGAGGGAGCTATTCAGCATACATCAGTTATTCCCATCGCAGGAGATCAAGTTACAAATGACATTGCTATCTCTTTAAGAACCCCAACCTCTAGTGCAGAGGAGATTAAAGTTAAATACGGTTATGCTCTAGCACAATTGGCACCTCCAGATGATTATATTGAAGTGCAAGGCGTAGGAGACAGACCCTCTAAGCGGATGGCAAGTCAGACTTTGGCTGAGGTTATAGAGCCAAGATATGAGGAATTATTTGGTTTGATTAGGGAGGAATTAAATAGATCTGGTCTGGAAGAGATTATTGCAGGAGGCGTAGTTCTTACTGGGGGTAGCTCAAAGATTCGAGGCTCAGTAGAGCTTGCGGAGGAGGTATTCCATTTACCAGTAAGGGTCGGAAAGCCGCAAAAAGTGCAAGGCTTAAAAGAAGTCGTGAGTAACCCAACCTATGCAACTGCAGTTGGTTTACTTTTATATGGAAAAGCGGAACTGGATAATACGAATAAAAGAGAAGAAGCAAAGGAAACATCAACTGCTTTATTTAAAATAAAGAGTTGGTTTAAGGGTAATTTTTAACATAAAACGGAGGAGTATATGTTTGAACTAATGGATCGATACAGTGAAAGTGCTGTAATTAAAGTGATAGGTGTTGGCGGTGGCGGCGGTAATGCGGTATCACATATGAGAAATTCTGGGATAGATGGAGTAGGGTTTATTTGTGCTAATACCGATGCCCAAGCGCTAAAGCAGGTAGAGGGGAAGACAGGATTACAAATTGGCTGTGGAATCACAAAGGGATTAGGTGCTGGTGCGAATCCTGAAATTGGCAGACAAGCTGCATTAGAGGATAGAGATAGAATACAAGAAGTAATATCAGGGTCAGATATGTTATTTATCACTGCAGGACTTGGAGGCGGAACGGGAACTGGAGCGGCACCTGTCGTGGCTCAGCTAGCCAAGGAAATGGGAATACTGACTGTCGCAGTGGTTACAAAACCATTTGCCATGGAGGGTAGCAGAAGGATGCAAATAGCGGATCATGGAATTGCAGAGCTTGAGAAGTATGTGGACTCTTTAATAACTATCCCTAATGAAAAGCTAAGACAGGTTCTTGGGTCCGATACATCGCTATTAGACGCATTTGGTGCTGCTAATAAAGTGTTGCAAGGCGCAGTACAGGGAATCGCAGAATTGATTACAAGGCCTGGACTAATCAATGTTGACTTTGCTGATGTGAGAACCGTTATGGCAGAAATGGGGATGGCGATGATGGGATCTGGGGTTGCTAATGGAGAAGATAGGGCAAGAAAAGCCACTGAATCTGCAGTCTACTCACCACTTCTTGAAGATATTGATCTAAATGGTGCTAAAGGAATACTCGTTAATGTCTCTGCGAGCGAAAATTTATCTATTGGTGAGTTCCAAGAAGTTGGAGAGATAATTAAGCAATTCTCCTCTGAGGATGCGACTCATGTAATCGGTACCGTAATTGATTCTGAGATGGGTGATGATATAAGAGTCACGGTTGTTGCTACTGGCTTAAAATCCATGTCAACTAATAGAAAAATACAAGAGGTCTCAAGAGATCGAAAAGATTACAGAGATCTTGATCGGCCCACCGTAAATAGGAATCGTAAAAGGGTATCTGGTGAGGATGTTGCAGTCGAGTTCGAATCTTCTGAGCAACCACTTGATGTCCCAGCCTTTCTAAGGAGACAAGCCGACTGATTTAGGATGATCTACCAACAAACTATTAATGGTGAAGTGAGCGCTTCAGGCGTAGGACTTCACTCAGGAAAGTATATAGACATGAAGCTAATGCCTGCTCCTCCAAATACAGGCATTTGCTTCAGAAGAGTCGATATTGAGAGCAAACCCACAACTAAAGCCAATATTAATGCAGTTTCGAGCACCATGCTTGGCACGACTCTAGGAGAATCAGGATTTACAGTTGCGACAGTCGAGCATTTATTAGCCACACTTCTAGGAATGGGCATAGATAACTTATTTATTGAGCTAAATAATGATGAGGTGCCTATCTTTGATGGAAGCGCGGCAAGCTTTGTTTTTTTAATACAAGAAGCAGGCATTCAACTGCAAAAAGAGCCAAGAAAATATTTAAAAATTAAACATAAAGTTGAGGTTATCGAAGGAGATAAATATGCATCAATAATTCCTTACGATGGATACCGAATTAGATTAGAGCTTTCATTTAATCATCCAGCTGTCGATGAGGAAAATAAGGATTATAAATATGAATTTTCTACTGACTCTTTTTTATCAAACATTGCTTATGCTAGAACCTTTGGGTTTCTAAAGGATATTGAATCTTTAAGAGAAAAAAAACTTACTCTCGGGGGTAGTGTCGATAACGCGATCGTGCTAGATGAAAATAATGTCATTAATATTGAGGGGCTAAGATATAAAGATGAATTTATTCGTCATAAGATTCTTGATGTGATGGGTGACTTACATTTAGTTGGCGCACCAATCCTAGGTTCCTTTTATGGAAAAAAAACCGGTCACTCCTTAAACACAGAGCTCGCAAAGAAAATCTTAGCAGATGAGAAAAATTATGAGTGGATCGTATTAAGTTAGTTTTTAAAACCCACAATAATTTTTACCTTTTCAGATTTTATTAAATCTTTAATTTCGTATTTTAGTTTTGCAGCGATTGCTGATGAAATAAGGGTAATACATAAACAGTCATCCTTGTCGTAATGCGCTGAGAGAAAATATTTTTGGTAGACAAGGGGCAATTGATTTTTGATTAAGGAGGAAACTTCAGTTTGTTTGGATGCTTTATTTAGTAGTTCAGCTAAGATACCTTTGCTTAGAAATTCATTCATTCTTTTTTCATTCATAAGAAATGCCCATATATCCATGAATATAGATTACTTTTATATATAATATCTACATAAATTTAGGAATTACCTTTGCAAACTTTGATCAAACTTTTTTCCTCTGTATTTGGAAGTAGAAATAGCAGAAATTTAAAGAGGTACCAAAAAATTGTAGCTATCATCAATAACATGGAGGCAACTTTAGTGGGCCTATCCGATGATGACCTACTTAATAAATCTAGTCACCTAAGATCGCTGGCAGTAGAGAAAAATATAGATGATCTTTTGCCTGAGGCATTTGCATTAGTAAGAGAGTCCTCAAAGAGAAAGCTAGGACTTAGGCATTTTGATGTCCAAATTATGGGTGCTATTGCATTGCATGAAGGTAACATCGCTGAAATGCGAACAGGTGAAGGTAAAACATTGGTCGCAACCATGCCAGCATACTTAAATGCTCTAACTGGAGATGCTGTTCATATTGTTACTGTGAATGACTATCTTGCCTCAAGAGATGCATCCTGGATGCGTGATGTCTATCAAGCGCTTGGGCTTACCGTTTCGGTGATCAAGGCAGGGATGACCCTCGAAGAAAAAAGAATAGCCTATCAGGCAGATATAATTTATGGAACAAATAACGAATTTGGTTTCGATTATCTTAGAGACAATCTAGCCCAAAGATCAAAGGACCAAGTTCAAGGTAATTTAAACTTTGCCATTATTGATGAAGTAGATTCAATTCTGATTGATGAGGCAAGGACCCCATTAATCATCTCGGGACGATCAAATACGCAGGTTGATTTATATCAAAAAATTAATTCAATCTCTGGGAAGCTTAAAATTTATAGCCCTCCCGAGGGAAAACAAGATATGGATATCCAAGCAGGAAAGGTCTATGTTGTGGGACATGAGGGATTGATGAATTTGGAATCAGCTGTTGAGCTAGCTCAAAATAATAACCAACATTTAATTGAGACAGGAAAACAAAAAGGCCTCCCACTTTGTACCTTGGTAAATGTCGGAGATTTCACAATTGATGAAAAAACTAAGCAAGCCTATCTGACCGAAGAGGGACACCTATTGGCAGAGGAAATTTTTAAAAGCGAGGGACTCATTAAAGAAAATGAGACCCTTTATGACTATCAAAATATAAGGCTAATGCATTACTTGGCTGCCTCTTTGAGGGCTCATCACTTATTCAAGAGGGAAATTGATTACATTGTCTCGGAGGGCGAAGTAGTCATTGTTGATGAATTCACAGGCAGAACGATGCCGGGAAGAAGATGGTCTGATGGCCTACATCAAGCTATCGAGGCTAAAGAAAAAGTACGTATCAAAGAGGAGAGTCAGACGGTTGCTTCGATTACTTTTCAAAATTATTTTAGAATGTATTCCAAGCTTTCAGGCATGACAGGAACTGCTGATACTGAGGCATTTGAATTTCAACAAATTTATGGCCTAGAAGTTATTGTGATTCCTACACATAACCCCATGGTAAGAAAAGATCAGCCAGATCTGATGTACCTCACTCAATCTGGAAAATTTAAGGCAATTATTGATGATATCAAGGGCTGTATAGAGAGAAAACAGCCGGTACTTGTGGGCACTACCTCAATTGAGTCATCTGAATTTTTATCATCAATCTTAACCAAAGAAGGAATTAGGCATAACGTTTTAAATGCCAAACAGCACGAGAAAGAGGCAAGCATTATTGCTGAGGCGGGCAGGCCCTCGAGCGTGACTATTGCTACAAACATGGCAGGTAGAGGAACAGATATTGTTCTTGGTGGTAAAGTTGAGGATACACAGGATGCGGACTGGAAGAATATTCATAACCAAGTAATTGATGCAGGAGGGCTTCATATTATTGGAACTGAGAGGCACGAATCAAGACGTATTGATAACCAACTAAGAGGAAGGTCTGGGAGGCAGGGTGATCCAGGCTCAAGTCGCTTCTACCTCTCTTTGGAAGATAGTCTTATGAGAATTTTTGGTGATCCTGATCGGACTAAGCGACTTTTATCAGGGGCCGGTATGCGCGAGGATGAAGCAATTGAAAGTAAACTTTTGACTAAGCAAATCGAGCGCGCACAAAGAAAAGTTGAAGCTCATAACTTTGATATCAGAAAGCAGCTTTTAGAGTTTGATGACGTTGCAAATGAACAGCGAAAAGTCATTTACCAGCAAAGAGAAGATATTCTATCTTTTGATAATATCAGTGAAATAGTTGTTGGAATCAGAGAGGAGGTAGTCTCGAATATTTTTGATGAATACATACCTGAGGATAAAATAGAAGCAGATTGGGATATCCCATCATTAGAGCAAGTGATTAATAATGAATTTAGTTTAAGCCTGTCCTTAGATGATTATTTTATCTCTCAAAACAAAAAGTTAACTGAAATTAAAGAAGAAATCATTGAAGAGGTAGAACTTAGCTATATTCGAAAATGTGCTGAGTTGAGCAAAGAATTTATCGAATCACTTGAGCGAAGCATAATGATTCAACAGCTAGATCTTCATTGGCGAGAACATATTGCTGCTCTTGATGCACTAAGACAAGGCATCCATCTTAGGGGTTATGCGCAAAAAAATCCTAAGCAAGAGTATAAAAGGGAATCTTTTGAAATGTTCACTGAGATGCTCGAGAGCTTTAAAAAATCTACGATTACTATGCTATCTAAGGTGCAGTTTAGATTTAATGATGCCGAAACGTCTATCCTGAATAAGCGCTCACAAGCTGAGACTTTAAATTCAGTAAAACCTGAATTTTCTGGCATTGCAAACCAGCCAAAGCACCGAATTTCAAGTAGGCCTAATCCGGTAAAGCCAGAGACTTTTATAAGAGAAGA
>Ga0222714_10003966_pt1 | contig 14770 bp, 11 predicted proteins | sample C33_3DmetaG_FD_165048 | JGI IMG/M metagenome (GOLD analysis project Ga0222714, IMG submission 165048) | Estuarine water microbial communities from San Francisco Bay, California, United States - C33_3D | ecosystem: Environmental > Aquatic > Marine > Unclassified | place: USA: California... | reverse complement strand
CGAGATCACCCCTTCCGACAATATCGAGATGTTGCGACGCCTTTCCCGCGACCCCCTTGTCATCAAGGCCACCCGCATCGATGCGATCTGGGGATTGGTGAACCTGATGGACGAAGCGCTGGCGGCAACGACACATGTCGATATTCCCGTGCTGCTGCTCTACGGCACGCGCGACGAGGTGATCCCGGAAGAACCGACACGGGCCGCAATCGTGCGCCTTTCGCAAAACGGCAAAACACGTACCGCTTTTTACGACACGGGTTATCACATGCTGCTGCGCGACCTGGACGCGGCGCGGCCGACCGCTGATGCCGCGACGTGGTTCCTCGACCCTTTGGCGCCCCTGCCATCCGGAGCGGACAGGGAAAAGGCAGCAAAGAACTAGCTAATCTGTCGGTTTCTGGCCGGAAGGGGAGTCTGCTAGACTTCCGCCATGGAGTTGCCCTTGGCTCAACCTGATCGATGCATCGCCCGGGCCGGTCGCTGGATTGGCGCCGCGCTTCTGGCACTGGCTCTCGTCATACCGGCGACCATTGCCCTGGCGCAGGAGCGCAAGCCGACGCCGAGCCGCGCATCGCAAGGCACACGCACCGTCGTCGGCTTCACCGAAACCGTGCGCATCTACCCACACGATCTGGAAATACGCGCCAAGATCGATACCGGGGCGCGCACCTCTTCGCTCCATGCCCAAGATATCATCACCTTCACGCGCGGCGGGCGTCAGTGGGTGCGTTTTCATGTCACCAACCGCGACAACCGCACGGTGATGTTCGAGCGCCCCGTCGTGCGCAACACCAAGATCAAGAGCCTGGCCGGCCCCCCTCTCTCGCGACCGGTCATCCTTATGGGCATATGCATCGCCAACACCTTCCGTGTGACCGAGGTCAACCTCAGCAACCGGACAGGGTTCAATTTCCAGCTTCTCGTGGGGCGGCGCTTCATGCGTCAGGCGATCATCGTCGATCCCGGGCGGCAGTTCACCCGCGAGCCGAACTGCAACGTGACCGACGACAACCTTCGCGAAATGGATGCGGTCCCGGGCATCCTTGCACCGAAAGAGGACGAATAGGCCGATGAATAACCGACACCTTTACTGGCTTGCCGGTGTTCTCGCCGCAATCGCCTTCGCTATTTTCGGCTACAAGGTTTTGATTCTGAAATTCCCGGTGACCCCCGACCGTCTCGCGACCGCATGGCGGATCGAAGCACGGATCGATTTCAATGCGCACGGCGGACCCGTGCTGGGCGAATTCCTTTTGCCGCGCTCGACCACGACCCGACCCGTATTTAACGAGGCATTCGTCTCGGGCCCCTACGGCATAGCCACCCGCGACGCGGGCGACAACCGCGCCGCCGTATTCTCCATCGCCGAGGCCACGGGGCCGCAGACGCTTTTCTACCGCGCCACCCTGGAACTGGCCCCCGCAACCGAGACACCTGCGCCCAGCCCGACGCCGTCGCTCAACCGCGTGCCGATGAACGAGGCGGAACTGGCGGCTGCCCGCGCGCTGCTGGTCAAGCTGCGCCCGCGCGCGGCGGGTATCTCGACCCTGATGGGATTGCTGATCACCAATCTGCGCAATGCACGGCCGGGAGACGAGGCTTCGCTGCTGCTCGGCAATTCACGCTCCACCCGGCGCATCGTCGATACCGCAATCAAGGTCCTGCGTCAGGGCGGTATCCCGGCACGCCGCGTCAACGGCTTCGCCCTTGCCGAAGACCGCCGGCAGATCGGCGTCGCCCATTGGATCGAGGTTTACGTCGAGGACCGCTGGCTGCCGTTCCAGGCAACGGACGGGGCTGCGGGCGTGCCGCCCCGGCATTTCCCGTGGTGGCGCGGCGAACAGAACTCCGTCACCATCACCGGCGCGGACCGGCCGCACATCACCTACTCCGTCTCAATGGCGCACCAGTTCGCCCTGCGCGCGGCGCTTGAACGCAGCCGTACAATCGGCGTCAACCTGACCGATTTCTCCTTGTTCGGGCTGCCCTTCCAGACCCAGCAGGTGTACCGCATCCTGCTCGTGGTGCCGGTGGGCATCTTCCTTCTGGTGCTGCTGCGCAACGTCGTAGGGCTCAGGACCTTCGGCACCTTCATGCCGGTACTGATCGCCATGGCCTTTCGCGAAACACATCTGATCTGGGGAATTACGCTGTTCTCCATCGTCGTGTTTCTCGGCATTTCGGTGCGTTTTTACCTCGAGCACCTGAAACTTCTGCTGGTGCCGCGGCTGGCTGCCATCGTCATCGTCGTCATCGGCGTCATGGCCCTGCTGTCCGTCATTTCCTTCAAGCTGGGCTTCATGGGCGGGCTTTCGGTGGCACTTTTCCCCATCGTCATCCTGACCATGACCATCGAACGCATGACCGTTGTCTGGGACGAACGCGGCGCGATGGAGGCGATCACGCAAGCCGCGGGAAGCCTGGTCGTCGCCATCTTCTGCTACCTGCTGATGAACGCGCAGATCGTCGGACACCTGGCCTTCGTCTTCCCGGAACTTCTTCTGGTGCTGCTGGCAGGTATCCTGCTGCTCGGCCGCTACTCGGGCTACCGGCTGACCGAGCTCGGCCGCTTCCGGGTGCTGGCCGGCAAGGATCCGCAATGATCGGACTGGCGCGGCGCCTGCGGGAAGCGGGGGTTCTTGGCCTCAACCGGCGCAATGCCGAATACACGCTGCTTTACAACCAGCGGCGCCTGTATCCGTTGGTCGACGACAAGTTGCAAACCAAAAAGCTGGCCCTGGCCGCGGGAATCGCGGTGCCCGACCTTTATGGCGTGATCGAGGTCCAGCGCGAGGTTCGCAACCTTCCCCGGATCATCGCCGGACACGACGCCTTCGTCGTCAAGCCTGCGCAGGGTTCCGGCGGCAAGGGCATCCTTGTTCTGGAGAAAGGCCCCCGCGGCCTCTATCGGAAGCCGAACGGCAGCTTCATGAGCGAAGCGGAACTCGCCTATCACACCGGCAATATCCTGTCGGGCATCTATTCGCTCGGTGGACAGCCCGACAAGGTACTGATCGAATACCGCGTCAATTTCGATCCCATCTTCGCGCGCATCGCTTACCAGGGCGTGCCGGATATCCGCATCATCAGCTTCCTCGGCGTGCCGGTGATGGCGATGGTGCGCCTGCCCACCCGCCAGTCCGGCGGCAAGGCAAACCTGCATCAGGGCGCCATCGGCGCGGGCGTCGATCTTGCCACGGGCCGCACCCTGACCGCGGTTTGGGGTAACGGCGTCGTCGACACGCATCCCGATACCCTGAATCCGGTGACGGGGGTGGAAATTCCCCACTGGCCCACATTGCTGGACCATGCGGCGCGGGCATGGGAACTGACCGGGCTCGGCTACCAGGGCATCGACATCGTGCTCGACCGCGATCTCGGCCCGCTGATTCTGGAACTGAATGCGCGGCCGGGTCTCAACATCCAGATAGCCAACCGTGCCGGGCTCGGCCTTCGCCTGGAAAAGGTGAAGGCCTCCCGCGACGGGCTCAAGACCGTCGAAGATCGCATCGCTTTTGCGCGGGAAAATTTCGCCGCCGCCTAACGGCCTTCGGGCGGCATCTGCGACGACATGTAGTCGCGCACGTATTTCGGAATGTCGTTTTCCGAGAACTTCGCCCGTTCGGCCGGATCGTTGATGAACGCGATGATGTCGGCCATTTCGTCCGGGGCAAGATCAATAATTTCCGAAAACAGGTTTTCCTGGAGCGCCACCATGGATCGCGCGCCGCGCCACATCCGGGTCACAAAATCGAAAACATCAATGGCACCACCATTCGCGGCGGGCTCTATCGATGGCGCAACCGAACCGCCGATCCCGTTGACCTTGTGGCAGACGACGCAGGCACGGGTCGCAAAATAGACGCGCCCGCGCGCCGCATTCATGTTGGGAATGACGATGTCGGGCTGGCCCTTTCGCTTGAGGACCAGTTCTTCCGGATCGGGATTGCCCATCGCGTCCTGCGCGTGGACGGGCGCGGCAAGGCTGAGCGCCAGCACAAACAGGGCCGGGAAAAGGATGCCTCTGCGGCGGAACAACGGTCGAGCGGCCATGACATGCCCTCCGTTCCGGGGAAACCCGGCCAATGGATAACTCGGCACCTAGGGTAAGGCACCGGGGGCCGGATGGCGAATCATTCGCCCCTTCTACATGGGGCTAGTGCGGCTGTGGCGCAATATGTCAGGCAGCGTCCTTGGGCATCTTGCCCTCGGCCACGAAGACGGTGCCGTCGAACAGCAGCCGCGCCGTGCGCAGGATTCCCGCCGCCTTGATGGCGGGCGCAGCCCCCGAAAGGTCCATGGTCACGGCAACGTCGATGGTCCCCGCGGGATGCTCGATAGTGAACATCTTGAGGGCCTCGGGCGCCGGCTTGACCATCTGGTGACCGACCGTGCCCGGGCTCAGCGTCGCGCAGGCGACGCAGACGGCGCCGGTGACGGCATGGGCTTCATGAGTGGAATGGGGCGTGAAATAGCGCGACGAGATGGTGCCGCCCGCGCGCGGCTGGGCCAGCAGGACCGGCTTCGGGATCACCTTGTCGGTGACATCGCCGAAGCCCATCATCAGGCCCGCCTTCTTGCGGATCGGCTCGAGCCGGGCGAACAGCTCCTTGTCCGCGTCCAGCTCTTTCACGGTTTCGTAGCCGGTCTTTCCCATCGCCTCGGCGCGCATCATCATCACCGGCATGGCGGCATCGGCCAGCGTCACCTCGATGCCGTCGATGACGTCGACCACGTTGCCGGTCGGGAACAGCTTGCCTGTCTTTGAGCCAAGGCAGTCCATGAAATTGAGAAGGATCGGCGCCGCCGTCCCGGGCACGCCGTCGATCGCGGCGTCGCCTTCATATTCGACCTGCCCGCCCGGGGTCCTGAAGACCGACTCGATCAGGTCGCCCGTGTTGACTGCGCGAATGCGTACGCGGGTTTCGCCGTCCTGCGCCGGAACGATGCCGCGCTCGACCGCGAAAGGGCCGACACCGGCGAGGATGTTGCCGCAGGTCGGCGCCGTGTCCACGGTGTCGCGGTCAGGCGTCACCTGGCAGAAGAAGTAATCGACATCGACGCCCTTTTCCTTCGACGGGCTGATGATCGCGTTCTTGCTGGTGAGAAACGTCGCGCCGCCGACACCGTCGATCTGGCGCGGATCGGGCGAACCCATCGCCGCGAGAAGAATGGCATCGCGCACGGCCGGGTCTGCCGGCATGTCCTTGGCTTCGAAATAAAGGGCCCGCGACGTGCCGCCACGCATCATGGTCGCCCGAATTCTGCGCTGCATGGTTATCTCCTCGAAAGCTTACCGGTGGGGCCGTTTTCTAGCAGGCCCCGTGCCTCAGTTGAAGGGATAGGGAAGATCAAAGGCGTTCTGCAAAAGCCCACCCGGGAAATTGAGGGTGAGGATATGCCCAAGCCCCGCCAGAAAAGCCAGCGCCGACGCCGTCAGTATGATGTTCCGCAAGGGCTTCGCCTCGGCCTTGAAATGAAGGAAGGCGAGGAAGAAGGCCGCCATCGCCAGGAAGAACCCGACCAGATAGGTCACCGCCACCAGCCCCGCGAACCACAAAACGAAGTGCTCGGCCGAGGCGGCACGGTCGGGGCCCTCGGCCTGATCGGCCTCGGTGTCGTAGGCGACGGCGCTGTCCTTCTTGCCGCGCAGGAGCGTCACCAGCGCATAGCCGACGAAGGCCAGCATGACGATCGCCGTCGTCATCGGGAACACCTTGCCGAGGAAGTTCTTGTCCATCGCGTCGTAAAGGCCGAAGACGAAAACGAGCAGCAGGATGAAGGCGAAGACGATCTGCGGACGCAGGTTCTCCGACTGGCCGCTGCCGGTGGTGATATCTCCGGTGCCGTGCGCCTTCTGCGCATAGCGCGCGCCGAACCACACCGACAGGACGGTGGCGACCAGGATGATGAGGACGCCCGGGCGCAGCATCCAGCCGAAGCCGTCATAGAACTGCACCGCCTGGTACAGGTTCGTCTCCGCCGGGTCGGCCAGAACGAAACCGATCAGAAGCGGCGGGCGCGGCCAGCCGAACCGCTTCATGTAGATGGCAAAAAGGCCGATCAGGAACAGCGCCGCGATGTCGCCCCAATCGCGCGTCGCCTGGAAGGCGGCGAAGGTGATGACCATGATCATGAAGGGCGCGAGATAGACATAGCGGATCGTGGTCAGGGCCGCGATCGGACGGGCGAGAATGATGCAGGCCGCGGCGCCGACAACATTGGCGATGGCCAGCGACCAGATGATGACGTAGGTCTTGTCGAGATCCTCGCCCACCATGTTGACGCCGGTGTCGATGCCGATCAGCAGGAGCCCGCCGAGGAATACCGCCATCGATCCCGAGCCCGGGATGCCGAACAGCACGGTCGGGATAAGACCGCCGCCCTCCTTGGCATTGTTGGCCGATTCGGGCGCAATCACGCCGCGCACATCGCCCTTGCCGAAGTTTTCACGGTCCTTTGTCGTCTGCAGCACATGGCCGTAGGCAATCCAGTCGACCACGGAACCGCCGAGACCGGGCAGCGCGCCGACGAGGCAGCCTATGCCTGCGCAACGCGTCGCCAGCCACTTGTTCTGCCAGACGTCTTTTACCCCCTGACGCCAGCCCTTGCCGAGACGGGGCGTGTCCGAGATCGCGCCCTGGTTGCGCAACAGGTCGACGATTTCCGGCACCGCGAAAATGGCGAGGCCGACGACGACCAGCGGCACCCCGTCGATCAGGTAGTCGATGCCGAAATTCATGCGGAACTCGCCCGTCGCGGGCGCGCCGCCGACGCTGCCGAGCAGCAGGCCGAGACCGCAGGCAACGATGCCCTTGGCAAGACTTTTGCCGGCGAGAACGCCCACCATGCTGAGGCCGAGAAGGGCCAGCATGAACAGTTCCGGCGTGGCAAAGGCGAGGATCACCGGGCGTGCCACCAGCACGAACAGCGTCAGCACAAGCGCGCCGATCAGCCCGCCGTAGAGCGATGCCGCGAAGGCAGCCGAAAGCGCCCGCGCGCCTTCGCCCTTCTTGGCCATCGGGAAACCGTCGAGCACGGTTGCCTGCGAGGCCGAGGATCCCGGGATGCCCATGAGAACGGATGTGAAAGTATCGGAGGTGGGAATCACGGCGACGAGGCCGATCAACATGCCAAGGGCCGAGATCGGATCCATGCCGTAAAGAAACGGCAGCAGGATCGACATGCCGGCGATGCCGCCGAGACCGGGGAAGATACCCACCGCGAGGCCGAGGATCACCCCGGCACACAGGAACATGAAATGTTCAGGCGTCGCGATGGCCGCGAGCGCGGTGGTTGCCGCTTCGATCATGTCTTCCCCCGCGGGTGCGGGCGCACCCCAAAACAGAAAAAGCGGGCGGCCCTCCCCGAAACCCGAGGAAAGCCGGCCGCCTGATTACGCGATCAGAACTTCACCTTGTACCGCTTGGTCAACCAGTCGCGCACCCATTCCTTGGACTTGGGGCTGACGGTGATGGCGGTCTTGAGGCCGGCCTCGGCTTCCTTGGCGACGACCTGCTTGTAGTCGCCGAGGACCTTCTTGGCCTTCTTGGCGAAGTCCGGGGCGGTGACCACCTGCTTGGCGGCAGCGCGATAGGCATCGACGATATCCTTCGGCGTCCCCTTCGGCAGGAACAGCATCTTCTGCATGCCGAACCCGGCCGCAACGAAGGCCTTGTAGGCCTGCATGGCCGGGCCGCGCGGCTTCTTGCCGTGCATCATCTCGTAGGCCTCGGCCCAATGCGGGATGTCGGGGAAGGTCGGGTCGCGGGCGAGCTCGCCCTTGTCGTCGAGGATGCCCCAGCTCCACAGCGGGACCGCCTTGCCTTCCTTGACCAGCGGCGTGACGTTCTTGATGTAGGCCGACGACGTCTGGTAGTCGACGTTGACCTCGCCACGTTCAAACGCGAGACGCCCGGCGCCGCGCGACTTCATGCCGAACACGGCCTTGGTCGGCAGGCCCATCATTTCGAGCGCAAGCAGCGGCACGAGATCGAGAGCCGTGGGCGACTGTGAAGCGTACTTCACCGACTTGCCCTTCAGCATCTTCATGTCCTGCGGGCCCTTGAGGCCGAGCTTCGGCGAGACATAGAACACGCCGCCCGTGGGCGATCCCATCACCACGTTCCAGTCCTTGTATTCGTACTGCACGCGCTTGTCGCCGAGCAGGTACGGGAACTGCGTGGAGCCGGAGGTACCGAGGATGGTGAGCCCGTCGGGCTTGGCACGGGCGGCGAACAGGTTCGCGCCCTTGGTCGAGCCGCCGCCCGGCACGTACTTGATCACGATGTTGGGCTTGCCGGGCAGGGCCTGGGCAAGCTGCGGGGCAAGGAACTGTGCCCAAGCAGCCGAACCGCCGCCGGGGCCGAACGGAATGATCCATTCGATGTTCTTGCCGGTGAAATCGACCGCGCGGGCCGGCGTCTGGGCGAGGCCGGTCACGGCCAGCGCCGTGAACGCGAATGCGAGCAAACGTTTCATCTTTGATGCTCCCTGTGGATGTAAGGGCCTGATTATACAGCGTCGGCGCGCCCGTTAGTGCCAAACGCAGAATTTTGTATTATGAGCACTCCCTCAGGGTACCATCCCATCCCTTCCGGGATGCCCTGTCAACCAAGTATTACAAAGACTTAACCCCCCATGCGGCGCTTTTATACCCAGCCCGTCCGCGCCACCGAGATACGAGAAAAGCCTTGAATGACAGCGACCTGAACAGCCTCGAGGTCGACGTGGTGGTGGCCGGGGGCGGCAATGCCGCCCTGACCGCCGCCGTCAGCGCCGCCGAGGCGGGCGCCAGCGTCGCCATCATCGAGGCGGCGCCCCGGATCATGCGCGGCGGCAATTCGCGCCATACCCGCAACATGCGCACCATGCACGAAGCGCCGACCGGCGTCCTCGTCGAGGCCTATCCCGAACAGGAATATTTCGACGACCTGATGCGGGTCACCGGCGGCATCACCGACGAGACCCTTGCCCGCATGGTCATCCGGGGATCGGGCGCGGCAGTGGCATGGCTCGAATCCCACGGGCTTCGCTTCCAGCCGGCATTGGGAGGCACGCTCAGCCTGGCGCGCACCAACGCGCATTTCCTTGGCGGCGGCAAGGCATTGGTGAACGCGCTTTACCGCGCCGCCGAAGCAGCCGGCGCGTGCATCTTTTATGACGCGCCGATCACGGCACTCGACATCGAGGGCGGCCGCTTCAAGGCCGCGGTCGTCGAACACGGCGGCAAGCCCCTGCGCATCGCGGGGCGCGTGCTGATCGCAGGGGCCGGCGGCTTCGAGGCCAACATCGACTGGCTGCGCGAATACTGGGGCCCGCCCGCCGACAACTTTCTGATTCGCGGCACGCCCTATAACAGGGGCGCGGTTCTGAAGATGCTTTTGGAAGCAGGCGCGGCCCAGGTCGGCGATCCCAAGCAATGCCACGCGGTCGCCATCGACGGCCGTGCGCCGAAATTCGACGGCGGCATCGTCACGCGTGTCGATGCGGTGCCCTTTGGCATCGTCGTCAACAACAAGGCACTTCGCTTCTACGACGAAGGGGAGGACTTCTGGCCCAAGCGCTACGCCATCTGGGGACGGCTGGTCGCGGCCGAAGACGGCCAAGTCGGCCACGTCATCATCGATTCCAAGCCCGTTGGCCGTTTCATGCCCCCGGTGTTCCCGCCCATTGTTGCCGACACCATCGGCGAACTGGCGGTAAAACTCGGCGTCGATGCACCGACGCTGGAAAAGACCTTGCGCGATTTCAACGCCGCCTGTCGCGCGGGCAGTTTCGATCCCAACCGGCTTGATGATTGCCGCACGGAAGGATTGGCGCCGGCCAAGACCCATTGGGCCATGCCCATCGACAAGCCGCCCTACCGCGCCTATTCGCTGCGTCCGGGCATTACCTTTACCTATCTCGGGGTCAAGGTGGATGCGTCGGCCCGCATGCAGATGGCGGACGGCAAGCCGTCGGACAACATTTTCGCGGCAGGCGAAATCATGGCCGGGAACGTATTGGGCAAGGGCTATCTCGCCGGCATCGGCATGACCATCGGAGCGGTGTTCGGCCGCATCGCAGGAACGGAGGCGGCAAAACATGTCCGCGGCTGAACACGATACGACACGCGCAGGAATCCTCGCCGAGGCCGAGCGGCAGATGAACATCTGCAACGCCTGCCGCTACTGCGAAGGCCATTGCGCCGTGTTCCCGGCAATGGAAATGCGTCTGTCCTTTGGCGCGGGCGATCTCGGCTATCTCGCCAACCTCTGCCACGACTGCCGTGCCTGCTACCAGCATTGCCAGTACGTGCCGCCCCACGAATTCGCCGTCAACATTCCGCGCATCCTGTCCGAAGTGCGCACCATTACCTATGCCGAAACCGCCTGGCCCGCGTCGCTCGGGCGGCTTTATCGCGGCAACGGCATCAAGGCGGGGCTGATCACGGCGGCGGCCCTTGCCCTGTTCGTCGCGGGCACCGTGATGCTGGCCGATCCCGCCGCGCTGTGGGGGGCCAACCGGGGCGCGGGCAGCTTCTACGCCGTCATTCCCCACAACGTCATGGTGGCGCTGTTCGGCGCCGCCTTCGGCTTTGCGCTCCTGGCGCTCGGCGCGGCAACGCTGCGCTTCTGGCGCTGGATGGGCGCCGATACGGCCGCCAGCGGCACCGATATCGGCACGGGGCCGTGCCTGGCGGCAACTGCCAAGGCGCTGCACGACGGGGCAACACTCACCTACATGGATGGCGGCGGCGACGGCTGCACCTACCCGGGCGAAGCCCCTTCAGGTCTGCGCCGCATCTTCCATCACCTGACCGCTTACGGCTTCCTGTTGTGCTTCGCAGCCACCTCGGTCGCGACCCTGTATCATTACGGGTTCGGACTGGTGGCACCCTACGCCATGACATCCCTGCCCGTGGTGCTCGGGATTCTGGGCGGCATCGGGCTGATCATCGGCCCGGCGGGACTGATCTTCTTGCGCATGGGCGCCGACCCGGCACCCGCCGACCCCGCGCGCAGCGGCATGGACGGGGCGTTCCTGGTACTGCTGCTGCTGACCAGCGTCACCGGCCTTGCACTGCTGTTCTGGCGCGAAAGTGCCGCGATGGGACTGCTGCTCGCGATCCATCTCGGCATCGTCATGGGCCTGTTCCTGACCCTGCCCTACGGCAAGTTCGTGCACGGCTTCCTGCGCCTTGCCGCGCTCACGCGCTACGCGATCGAGAAGAAAAAAGGCCGGGCGCTCTAGCCCGGCCTTTTTGCATCGCGGAAAACCGCGGCGCTATTCGGATTTCTTCTTTTTCTTCTTCTTGGGCGCCGAAATCTTGACGCCCTGTTCCTTGAGCATGTCCAGCATGTAGCTGAGCGCCGGGGGCGGCAGGGCGGCGAGCGCGCTTACCTGCTTGGTCAGCTGGTCGGCCTTAATAATGGTCGCTTCCTCGTTCATCTTGCGGGCGTAATCCTTGAAGGCCGCACCGGTCACGGTCTTGTCGAATGCCGCGCGGTGAACGGCGGCAATCTCGTTCGATGTCTTGGGCGGCAGGGCCACCCACTTGATGATCGAGGAAATGGCCCGCCAGTATTCGAAGGCCTGTTCCTCGACCTTGGTCTTGAACTTGCCTTCCATCACCTTGGCGAACAGGGCGACGTCGCGCAGGCCATCCATGTCGGCGGGCTTGGTGCCGGAATCGATGCCCGACTGGTAGACGATGGCGTATTTCGACTTGTCGAGGAGCTCGGGCTTAATTTCCTGGTTGGCAAACGACGTCATGCCGATTTCGCCGCGTCCAAGCGCCAGCATCAGCTCAGGCGTGCCGGGATAGCCCGAGATCCAGCGCGCGTTCCAGCCGAGATACTTAATGCCCCAGGCCGTCATGTTCATGCCCGAACGCGGCACGCCCGGGACCGAACCCATCGTCACCGGCGGCTTCGATTTGTCCGTCAGCGCGGCAAGCTGGTCCTTGCGGATGATCATGAAGGCGCCGCCGATGTCGAGGCCGCCGACCATCTGGTAGGTGGTCGGATCGTATTTCGACTGGGGCACGCGGTAATTGGTCGGATCGATCTGCGAGCCGGAGGCCACCAGAATGGTGTGCCCATCGCCGGCGACCTGAGTGGCGAAATAGTTCTGGGCATTCAGCCCCTTGGCGCCCGGCCGGTTGACCACGACCATTTCCGGGGTGCCCGGAAGATGCGCGCCCATGAAACGCGCGATCAGGCGTGCCGAGGCGTCGGTGCTGCCGCCGGCGGTGGAGCCGACCAGCACCGTGATGTTCTTCCCCTTGAACGAGACTTCCGCCATTGCCGGCGTGACGACCGCGAGCGCTGCAGCCAGCGCACAAGGTACGAGAGTCGAAATGAATATGGTGTCGCGTTTCATCGCAAATGGCCTCCCTATCCCGCATCACGCACGCGGGCTTGGTTGTTCGTGAATTTGATTGATTATCGCAATCCGTTTTGATGATTGCAAATTCAGCGCGTAAAAAAGCGGCAAAGAGCGGCAGGCTGCCAAAGTTTCAGCCAATTACAAAGGGTTATCAAAATAGAAACGGTACGCGGCATTGATCGCCCCGGCGCGAGCGGCTACCCTGAACGGGCTTCCCCAAATTCCTGATTGCTTCTTCCAACAACCGAAAGGCTGATCATGGCGACCCGCTCCCTTCGCAAGCACGAACGCAAGGTCATGGTCCGCCGGCTGCGTGAAAGCGACTTCGACGCAGTGGTGGAAATCCAGAAGCAGGGGTTCCCAGACATCCCGACCTGGCGGCGCGAGCAGTTCATCAGCCAGGTCCGCATGTTCCCCGCAGGCCAGTTAGGCATCGAGGTGGATGGCAAGCTGGTCGGCTCGGCCGCCAGCATGATCGTCAGCGACGAAGTGGCACGCGGTGCGCACAACTACAAGGAATTGACCGATGGCGGCTTCATCCGCAGCCACGACGAAAACGGCGATTACCTTTACGGCATCGACATCGTCATCCTACCCGAGTTCCAGGGGCTGAAATTCGCCCGGCGGCTTTACGCCGCCCGCAAGGAGCTGGTGCGCCGCCGCAACCTGCGCGGCATCGTCATCGGCGGGCGCATTCCGAATTACCACAAGCACGCCGAGAACATGAGCGCGGAGGACTACGTTGCCGCGGTCAAATCCAAGAAGATCAAGGACCCCGTGCTTTATACCCAGATCGCCAACGACTTCAAGATCCTGCGCGTCGTGCCCGACTACCTGCCGTCCGATCAGGAATCCTGCGGCTACGCCGTCTTGATGGAATGGAACAATCCCAATTATACCCAAAGCACGTCCCACGAAGGCGGCAAGTCGCGGGCGCGGATTTGCGTCGTTCAGTACCAGATGCGGCGCATCAACCGGTTCGAAGAATTCACGCGCCAGTGCGAATATTTCGTCGATACCGCATCGGACTACCGCTGCGACTTCGTTCTGTTTCCCGAGCTTCTGACGACTCAACTGCTGCCGCTGGTGCGCTCCGACGCACCCGAAGAAGCGGCTCGCCGCCTCGACCAGTACACCGAACGTTATCTCGATTTCTTCACGGACCTTGCCATCAAGTACAACGTGAACATCATCGGCGGTACCCACCTGACGACAGAAAACAAGCGGGTCTACAACATCGCCTACCTGTTCCGGCGCGACGGCACGATCGGCAAGCAGTACAAGCTGCACATCACGCCGGCCGAGGCAAAATGGTGGGGCGTCAGCCCCGGTGACAGGCTGGAGGTTTTCGATACCGACTGCGGACGCATCGCGATCAACGTCTGCTACGACATCGAGTTTCCCGAACTGGCCCGCCTGGCGATCGAAAACGGCGCACAGATCATATTCGTGCCGTTCAACACGGACATGCGGTCGGCATACCTGCGTGTTCGTACCTGCGCCCAGGCACGCTGCATCGAAAACCACTGCTACATCGCGATGTCGGGTGCCACCGGCAATCTTCCCGACGTCGAGGTCGCGGACATTCACTACGCCCAGTCCTGCATCCTCACGCCGTCTGATATTTCCTTCGACCGCGACGGCATCGCCGCCGAATGCACGCCAAACGTCGAGATGGTGGTTATCCACGACCTCAACCTCGACATGCTGGCCCAGCACAAGCTGTCGGGTTCGGTACGCAACTGGCTGGACCGGCGGCGAGATCTTTACCGGATCCATTTCAACAATGCCGGCAACAAGATCGAGGTCTGACCGCCGGCGTTGCAATTGGAATGCCTTCCCGATTAGGCTTCGCAGTCTTTGAAGCGATCGCCTGAAAGGCGGTGTGCCCGTGAAGATTACCCGGGTCGAACCGATACTTGCCCGCCTGCCCTACGAACATGGCGCGCCGAAACCGGCGCTCGGCATGGGGCCGCAGCGCGCCACCATGGACGCGCTTTTCGTCAAGGTCGAAACCGACGAGGGCGTGACCGGCTGGGGCGAGGCCTTTGGCTTCGCCACCGTGCCGGTGACGGTGCCCGCGATCCGTGACGTGATCGCGCCGCTCGCCTTCGGGCGCGACGCCCTCGACATCGCCGGGCTCACCGGCGATCTCAAGCGGCGGCTGCAGAACATGATGCACGGCGGCCCCGCACGCTTCGCCCTTTCGGCCCTCGACACCGCGCTATGGGATATCGCCGGCAAGGTGCAAGGCAAGCCGGTGTGGGGACTGCTCGGCGGCAAGGGACGCGAGCGCGTACCCGCCTATGCCAGCCTTCTGCGCCTGCCGACGCCCGAGACCTGCGCCGAGATCGCGGCGACGGCCGTCGCGCGCGGCTACCGCCATGTGAAACTG
>Ga0222714_10003964_pt1 | contig 14773 bp, 14 predicted proteins | sample C33_3DmetaG_FD_165048 | JGI IMG/M metagenome (GOLD analysis project Ga0222714, IMG submission 165048) | Estuarine water microbial communities from San Francisco Bay, California, United States - C33_3D | ecosystem: Environmental > Aquatic > Marine > Unclassified | place: USA: California... | reverse complement strand
GAACACTTCCGCGGTGAAGAAATTGCGGATGGCGTAGCCGCGGTGCCCATTCATCTCACCATCGCGCTGACGTTTTTCAATTTCACTGGCGCCAATGCAACCCGGGTTTTACTGACACTCTACGCGCTGGAGCTCGGCGCTTCGGCCACCGAGGTCGGATTGCTGGGCGGCCTGCTGTTCCTGTTTCCGCTGCTGCTGTCGTGGCCGGTCGGCGTGCTCGCCGACCGCAAGTCCGCGCGTGGCATCCTGATGTTCGCCGCGGTGTGCGCGACGGTGTCGCTGGTATTGCCGTTTTTCTTCCGCCACCTGTGGGTACTCTATGCAGCGGCGGCCTTGAACGGCCTCGCGCTGGCGTTTTTCCATGTCACGCTGCAGAACCTCGTCGGCAACCTCAGCACGCCCGAGCGCCGCGCGCGCAATTTCGCCAACTTCAGCCTCGCCGGGGCCACCACCAGTTTTGTCGGCCCGCTGCTCGCCGGTATATCCATCGACAGCGTCGGCCACGGCTGGGCCTGCCTGATCACCGCGTTGGTCTCGGTGATCGTCATCGTGCTGCTGCTGACTTTGGGCAAGCATCTGCCGGCAGCGAAACCCAAACCGAAAACCACCGACGTCGCGCCGCGCGCGCTGCTCGACGCCGCGGTGTGGCGCATGCTGATCACCAGCGGGCTGGTGCAACTGGGCTACGACCTGTTCCAGTTCTTTATCCCGGTATACGGCCATTCGATCCAGCTCTCGGCCTCGGCTATCGGCACGGTGCTGGCGACACTCGCCGTTGCCGCGTTCGTGGTGCGCCTGTTTCTCGCGCGGCTGGTCGAGACCTATTCAGGCGAACGGCTGCTGGCGTGGGTTTTCTTCACCGGTGCCGCCGGGTTCGCGCTGGTGCCGTTCGCGACCAACGGCTATGTGCTGGGCGCGACCGCGTTCCTCTTCGGGCTGGGCATGGGTATCGGCATACCGCTGACGGTGATCCTGATGTTCGCCAGTTCCGCCGAGGGCCGCTCCGGCCAGACGCTGGGCCTGCGCCTCACCGCCAACAACCTGGTGCGCGTCGGCGGTCCGCTGGTGTTCGGCCCGGTCGCCGCGGCTCTGGGTGTGGCGGCGGTGTTCTGGATCATCGGGGCGATATTGGTGGGTGGAGGGATTTTGGCGAGTGCACAGGTGAAAAAATGAACACATTCGAGATGCAACTTTTTTCATATAGAAATTATTGTTACCGATTCAGCCTCGGTGAATTGTTGTTAATATCTTTTCCATGAACCACGCCAACCCCAACCGCAGCGGTGAACTCGCCCGCAACGTCGAGATCGCGCTGCGTTTCAAGCTGACCCAGGGCAAGCCGGAGATGCCTGACGTCGAGAAGGAGGTGATGTCGCCCAAGTACGACCGGGTACGCGGCGGCAATCTGCATCTCGCTTCCAATGCCCGCGACCAGAACTGGCCGCATCCGGCGCTGTATCTGCGCGCGGCGTTTCCGGATCGTGTCGACGTCATCGAGCAGGTGATCGCCGACGGCGACCGCGTCGGGCTGCTGTTCCGCGTCACCGGCACGCACACCGGCAATTTCTTCGGCATCCCGCCGACCGGGCGTCCGGTCAATGTTTATGAAGTTGCGCTGCTGCGCATCGTCGACGGCCAGATGGTCGAGGGCTGGTTCATGATGGACGAGGCCGAGTTGCTGCGTCAGCTGGGGGCGAAGCTGCCGGTGCGCAGCGACGGCAAGTTGATGCCGCCGCTGCTGCCGAAGACCGACGATGCCGCGACCTATGTGAAGAAACTCAAGGCGCAGATCGCCGAAACCGTGCAGTCCGCGCAGGACCGCAACCGGCTCACCGCGGCGCGCACGCGGCTGTCGACGCATGCGAAGGATGGTTATGCCGCGGGCCATCGCAACCTGCGCCACGGTTTCCTGCATACGCGCGGCTTCAGCGTGCGCCGCGGCCATGGCGAACTCGACCTCGACGCCGCGTTTTCCGACCGTGGTTACGGCATGGACGTGCTGCTCGCCGAGGGCAGGCAGGTGTGGATGCGTTTCAATGTCGGCGGCACCCACGACGGCCCGTTCTGCGGCATCGCACCGACCGGCGCGAAGATGGGCGTCAATGCGGTGGCCATCCTCAATTTCGACGACAGCGGCGAGATCGTCAGCAGTTGGACCTTCGCCGACGAGTTGGGTGTGCTGCTGCAGCTGGGACGGCCGAACCTGTTGCTGGAGTGAACGCGCCGGCATCGCCGGCCAGCGTCAATTCGTTGCGTCATCAACGGAATATTCCCCGGGCGTTGTCCGTTTATACTGCGCGCGCATCAATCCACTCTCCCGGAGGAATCTCATGATCCCGTACCGCCATGCTGCAGTTGCAGTGCTGGCCCTGTTCGCTGTTGCCGCTTACGCGCAAACCAGCAAGATCGCACCCGAGATGTCGTTCTTCATCACCAGTGCAGGACTTGGTAAAGGCGCTGATCTCGGCGGACTGGCCGGTGCCGACCGCCATTGCCAGCAGCTCGCGGCTGCCGCGGGCCACGGCAAGAAAACCTGGCGTGCCTATCTGAGCACCACCGGCGCCAAGCCGGTTCATGCGCGTGATCGCATCGGCAAGGGACCGTGGTACACCGCCGAGGGCCGGCTGGTGGCGCGCAACGTCGATGAACTGCACGTCAACAACAGCATCAACCGCATGACCGCACTGACCGAGAAGGGTCAGATCGTCAACGGCCGTGCCGACGCACCGAACATGCACGACATCCTCACCGGCTCGATGCCTGACGGTCGCGCATCAGTTGCCGGCGACAAGGACACCACCTGCGGCAACTGGACCAAGAGCGGCGAGGGTTCGGCGATCGTCGGCCATCACGACCGCTGGGGTCTGCGCGATGACGAACCGGCGCGCTCGTGGAATTCGGCGCACGGCTCGCGCGGCTGCAGCCAGGACAATCTGCGGGCTTCGGGCGGCGCGGGGATGTTCTACTGCTTCGCGGCCAACTAAAAATATAAATAAAAACAAATACTTAGAGCGCCTAACAGAATGAAACGCGTGATGCGCTGACACGATTTTGGCTGGGAGCAAGGAGCAGGCCGAAGCGAATATCGAGAATATTCGCAAGGCTTGCGACGCTGCGCCCGGCCAAAATCGCGCCAGCCCTGAGATCACTCGAAATGTTAAATAACTTCAACGGGTTACAGCCAGAATCGGTCCTGACATTGTCGCGCGGCTGGTTCATATTCTCGATATGACCTGCACCGCGCTTCGCGTCAGTTCCGATTCTGGCTGTAACGCACACGTGTTTCATTCTGTTAGGCGCTCTTAATGAAACCGGGCGGCGACGCCCGGTTTTTTACTCCGCCGCCAGTTTTTTCAGCAGTGCGACGTCGGGGTCGAGCCCGAGCCCCGGTCCCTGCGGCACCGCAATGCGGCCGTGGCGCGGATTGATGATGTCGCCGAACGGCGTTTCATCGAAGTCGCAGTAGAAACGCTCGACCCACACTTCTTCGGCCTGCGCCGCGCAGGCGTGGATTGACGCCAGCAGTCCGGGACCGAAATAAGCCGAGTGCGGCACCACGCGCACGCCGTGGGTTTTACCCAGCGCGAACACCTGCTGCAGGGCGCTGATGCCGCCGACCTTGGTGACGCTGGGCTGTGCGACATCCAGCGATCCGCGTTCGAACAGGCGCTGGAATTCGTTGGGGCTGCCGACGTTTTCGCCGCCGGCCACCGCAATGCAGCCCTCGGCGCGCACCCGCGCGAGTCCGCCGTGGTCTTCGGGCGGCCATACCGGTTCCTCGATCCATTCCAGGTTAAGTTCGCGCAGTTCGCGGCAGATGGCCAGCGCCTGCTCGATGGTCCACGGACAATTGCAGTCGACCATCAGCGGGATTTTGTCGCCGGCGGCGCGGCGCGCGGCACGGATGATGTCGGGCACGATCTCGTGGATCTTGATCAGGCGGTAGCCGCGTTCCAGCGCTTCGGCGATGCGCGGCTCGATGGCGGCGATTGAACCGTAACGCAGCAGGCTGGCATAGGCGGGCAGGTCGGTGCGGGACTTGCCGCCGAGCAGGCGGTAGAGCGGCTGGTTGGCCATCTTGCCGGCGATGTCCCACAGCGCAATCTCGATGGCGGAGAGCGCATACATCACCGGGCCGTTGCGCCCGGCGCCATGCACGGCGCGGGCGAGCTCCTGCATCAGCGCGGGGATGTCCTGCGGATCGCGGCCGATGCACAACGGAGCGACCATGCGTTCGATTGCGGTGCGGGTGACCGGCCACACGCGATGGCCGAAGCCTTCGCCCCAGCCAGTGACGCCGGTATCGGTGTCCACGCGCACCAGCAGGGTTTCAATCGCGGTACGCGCCTGGCCGCCGATTTTGGGGGCTTCGCCGCGGATGACCAGCGGGGTGCGGACGACAAAAGTGGTGACAGCGGTGATTTTCATGGGTGGGGCCGGTGAGGGTGTTGGTGCGCGGATTGTAGCCGACAGCGGGGACGGCTCCGGCTAGAATGGATTGTATGAAGGTTCCGTTCCACGATATTCGCCAGCGCTATGCCGAAGAACGCGAGGAAATCCTCGCCTGCATCGATCGCGTGCTGGCGCAGGGGCATGTATTCCTCAGCGAGGAGGTTGATGCCTTCGAGGCGGCGGTCTGCGCCTACACCGGCGCCAAACATTGCGTGTCGCTGAATTCGGGCACCGACGCGCTGATGACCGGGTTGTGGGCGCTGGGTGTCGGCCGCGGCGACGAGGTGATCACTTCGCCGGTGTCGTTCATCGCCTCGGCGGGTGCGATCGCGCACATCGGTGCGGTACCGGTGTTCGCCGACGTGCGCGACGACCAGAACATCGACCCGGAACAGATCGAACGCAAAATCACGCCGCGCACGAAAGCGATTTTGCCGGTGCACTGGTCGGGGCGCATCGCTGACATGGACGCGATTCACGACATCGCACGCCGCCACAACCTCGCGGTCATCGAGGACGCGGCGCAGGCGATGGGTGCGCGCTACAAGGGCCGGCATGGCGGCACGCTGGCGGCCTGCGGTGCGGTGTCGGCGCATCCGCACAAGATCATGGCCGCACTGGGCGACGGCGGTTTCCTGCTGACGGATGACGCGGCGATGGCGCGCAAGGTGCGCCTCTACCGCAACCACGGCCGCGAGGCGCGTGACAATGCCGAGATGTTCGGCGTCAATTCACGGCTCGATGCGCTGCAGGCCGAAGTGCTGAAGTTCCGCCTGGCGCGGCTCGATGCGATCATCGAAAAACGTCGCAGCAACGTCGCGCTTTATCGCAAGCTGTTGAAACCCGGCCCGCTCTACATTCCGCCGGAACAGGATCATGTCTTTCATCCGTACATGATGTTCCTGGTGCAGGCCGACGACCGCGACCGGCTGCATGCCCATCTGGAAAAACAGGGCGTACAGACGCGCATCTACTACGGCACGCCGCTGCATCTGCACGAAGCGTCAAAGAAGCTGGGTTATCAGCGCGGCGATTATCCGGTGGCGGAACGCCAGTGCGACCGCGTGCTGGCGCTGCCGCATGCGCAACACCTGGACGCCGGACACATCGAATACGTCGCCGATCAGGTCAACCGCTTCTACGGGGGCTGAGCCGGTTTATTTCTGCTCGGCGATGAACTTGCGGATTTCCGCGACCAGTTCCGGACGGCCCTGGATGCCGGTCTTGCCGGTGTGCGACACGCCTTCGAGCAGCACCAGCTTCATGTCGGGACGGACCTGTTTCAGTTCCTGCATGCCCTTCAGCGTGTGGTCGAGCGTGCCGACGATGCCCAGTGTCGGCACATTCACCGCCGCCATCTGCTCGGAAGTCACCGCCTGGTCCTTGTAACCGCGCAGTGACGCTGCGGTGGCGCGCTGGTCGAAATTCTTGTCGGCGCGGCAGGCGGCCATGCGTTTCTGGATTTCTTCTTCAGTAGGTTTCATCCCGGCCGGCGCCTGGCGCATCAGGCGGCTGCGGCTGATGCAGTCGCGTTCGATTTCCGCGGCTTCGGTTTCGATGCGAGGATTGTTCGCTTCCTTCGGCGAGCGTCCGGGTCCTGCGACCTGCACCGCGGTGAGGAAGCGTTCCGGATGCAGCGTCAGCAATTGCGCGACGGTGCTGCTGCCGAGCGAGAAGCCGACGATGTGCGCGCGCCCGATCTGCAGCGCATCGAGGATGCGCACCACGTCGAGCGCCTGCTGGCGGCCGTAGGCGGCAGGATCGTGCGGCGAATCGCTCTTGCCGTGACCGCGGGCGTCGAAGGCGATGACGCGGAAATCCTTCGCCAGGTTGTCAACCACGCCGCGCGTGGTCCAGCTCTCGAGGTTGGAGGTGCCGCCGTGCAGCAGCACGATGGCCGGCCCCTTGCCGGTGTCGATGTAGCGGATCTTCACGCCGTTGGCGTCGAGATATTTGTCGTCGTAACTTGCGGCGGATGCGCTGGCGATCATGGTGGCGGTGAGTAAGGCGTAAATGAGTGTTTTCATGGGGTGTTTTCCGTTCAATCCACCCTGGCGCCGGTGGCCTTGATGATGTTGCCGAATTTTTCTGCTTCGCTGCGGATGATGTTGCGGAATTGTTCCGGCGTGCTGGTGACCGCTTCGAGGCCGAGATTGGCATAGCGCTCGCGCACTTCCGGCAACGCGTGGATGCGCACGATTTCAGCATTGAGTTTGCTGACGATCGGCTGTGGTGCGCCGCGCCGGGCGAAGATGCCCCAGGAATTGTCGATGGCATAGCCGGCAACGCCGGATTCGGCGACCGTCGGCATGTCGGGCAGCAGCGAGGAGCGTTTTGCGCTGGTGACACCCAGTGCGCGCACCTTGCCCGACTTGGAATGGGGCAGCGCGATCGGCATGTCGGAGAACACGATTTCGAGGCGGCCGCCGAGCAGGTCGTTCAAAGCGAGGATGGTGCCCTTGTACGGCACGTGGACCAGGTTCACGCCGGCCAGTTTCTTGAACAGTTCTCCCGCCGGATAGGCGATGGTGCCGGCGCCGCCGGAACCGAAGTTGAGGTTGCCCGGTTTGGCGCGCGCGAGCTGCACCAGTTCCTGCACCGATTTTGCTGCCACGCCCGGGTGCACCACCAGCAGCTGCGGTGCCGACGCCACCATGCTGATCGGCGCGAAGTCGCGCAGCGTGTCGTAGCTGACCTTGTAGAGGAAAGGATTGGTGGCGAACTGGCTCATGTTGGCGTGCAGCAGCGTGTAGCCATCGGCCGGTGCGCGCATCGCCAGTTCGGTGCCGATGATGCCGCTGGCCCCGGCGCGGGTGTCGATGACGATCTGCTGGCCCCAGGCCTCGGTCATTTTCTGGCCGAGGATGCGGGCGATGGTGTCGGAAGTGCCGCCGGGATTCCACGGCACGATCATGCGGATCGGTTTTGTCGGCCAGTTTTCAGCGGCATGGCTGCCGGACGTGACGGCCAGCACGGCGCACAGTCCGCCCAGCACGGAAATCGCGATTCGCATGATGTTCCTCTCGAAAGAAGGGTTCAGGGCAGCGGCAGCGGTGACAGATTAGCACCGAACCCGGTCACACCTATTTGGCTTCGCGCAGCATGCGCTCGATCTCTGCGGCGGCCTTGTCCTCGGGCGTGGTTCCGGCGGCGGGTGGCTTCGACGGTGAATCTTCCGGCGCCGGCACGCGGATTTCGATGTTGCCGGGATCGCGCGGCGGGGGTGCGTCGTTGAAGGCCGATACCAGTTGCGGAAAGGAGATCACCAGCAGCAGCGCCACGAGCTGTACGCCGACGAACGGCACCACCCCGCGATAGATGTCCGCGGTTTTGACCTGCGGCGGCGCCACGCTGCGCAAATAGAACAATGAAAAGCCGAACGGCGGCGTCAGGAACGAGGTCTGCAGGTTCATGCCGATCATCACCGCGAACCACACCGGGTCGATGCCGAGTTTCATCGCCACCGGGCCGAGCAGCGGCAGCAGGATGAAGGCGATTTCGAAGAAGTCGATGAAGAAGCCGAGCACGAAAATCATCAGGTGCACGACGACGAGGAAGCCGATGGCGCCGCCGGGCACCAGCGTGAACAGTCGCTCGACCCAGAGGTCGCCGTTGACCGCGCGGAAGGTCAGCGCGAACACCGTCGAGCCGATCAGGATGAACATGACGAAACTCGACAGCAGCGTGGTGGCATCGAGTGCCTCTTTCAGTACCTTGAGATTGAGCCGGCGCTTGACTGCGGCCAGCGCCAGTGCGCCCACTGCGCCCAGTGCGCCGCCTTCGGACGGCGTGGCGATGCCGGCGAAGATCGAGCCCAGCACGAGAAAGATCAGCACCAGTGGCGGCACCATGACCAGCAGCACGTGGCGGGCGAGCGGCGTACCGCGCAGCGTGCGCGCTTCCGGCGGCAGTGGTGGTGCTGCTGCCGGATTGATCATCGAGGTGATGAAGACGTAACCGGCGAGCAGCGCGACCAGCAGCAGGCCCGGCAGCACCGCACCGGCGTACATGTCGCCCACCGGCGCGCCGAGCACATCGGCGAGTACGATCAGCACGATCGAGGGCGGGATGATCTGTGCCAGCGTGCCGGACGCACAGATCACGCCGCTCGCGAGTCGCGGGGAATAGTTGTAGCGCAGCATCACCGGCAGCGAGATCAGCCCCATCGCGATCACCGAAGCGGCAATGACGCCGGTGGTGGCAGCGAGCAGCGCGCCGACGAAGATCACTGCGTAGGCGACGCCGCCGCGCACCGGACCGAACAGCTGGCCGATGGTGTCGAGCAGGTCCTCGGCCATGCCGCTACGCTCGAGGATCAGCCCCATGAAGGTGAAAAAGGGGATCGCCAGCAGCAACTGGTTGGCCATGATGCCGAACAGACGCTGCGGCAGCGCCTGCAGCAGTTCGGGCTGGAGCATGCCGAGCTCGAACCCGATGAAGGCGAAGAGCAGGCCGTTGGCCGCCAGCGCAAAGGCGACCGGGTAGCCAAGCAGGAGGAAGGCGGCGAGTCCTACAAACATCAGCGGTGCCATCAGTTCGAAGGCCATGGCTCAGCGCGTCTCCGGCGGTTTTTCCGCGGCGGGCTGCATCAGCCCGCGCAGCACGGCGATTTTCTTGATGGTTTCGGAGACGCCCTGCAGGATCAGCAGCGCGAACGCCGCAGGCACCACGAACTTGATCGGCCAGCGCAGCAGTCCGCCGGCGTCGGTGGAGATTTCGTTGATGCGGTACGACTCGGCGAATGCCTGCCAGCCGAACCAGAGCATGATTGCGCACACCGGCAGCAGCATGAACAGGTGGCCGAACAGGTCAATCCAAGCCTGGGCCCGCGGGCTGAGACGGCCGGCCACGAGGTCGATGCGCACGTGGGCGTTGTGCTTGAGGGCGTAGCCGGCGGCGCCGAGGAACACCGCGGAATACAGGTACCACTGGATTTCGAGGAAGCCGTTCGAGCTGAGATTGAATCCGTAGCGGGCTACCGCGTTGCCGGCGCTGATGAAAATGCACAACAGCACCAGCCACCAGGCGCCCCGGCCGACGGTTTCGTTCAGCGCGTCGATCGCCCGTGACAGTTTTAGCAGTGGTTTCATGATGCGGTCCATCGTCCCCCTGCTGTGCATGATACGGGGAAGCCGGCGTTTCGCATGATAAAATTCCGCCCAGCGATTGCAACCACCGACCCCCCCATGTTCCATAGCACTCTAGAGACCAGCGATCCCGAGATTTTCCGTGCCGTGCAGCAGGAAGCGCAGCGGCAGGAAGACCATATTGAACTCATTGCCTCCGAGAACTATGCCAGTCCGGCTGTACTGGCGGCACAGGGCTCGGTGCTGACCAACAAATACGCCGAGGGCTATCCCGGCAAGCGCTATTACGGCGGCTGCGAGCATGTCGACGTCGCCGAGCAGCTGGCAATCGACCGCGCCAAGGAATTGTTCAAGGCCGGTTACGCCAACGTCCAGCCCCATTCCGGCGCGCAGGCTAATGCCGCGGTGTATTTCGCGACGCTGCACCCGGGTGACACCATCCTCGGCATGCGCCTGACCGACGGCGGCCACCTGACTCACGGCGCCAAGGTCAGCATCAGCGGCAGGTATTACGATGCCGCTGCCTATGGCCTGAATTCCGACACCCAGGAAATCGATTACGACGAAGTCGCCGAACTGGCCAAGGTGCGCAAACCCAAGCTTATCGTCGCCGGTGCTTCCGCCTATTCGCGGGTCATCGACTGGAAGCGCTTCCGCCACATTGCCGACGGCGTCGGCGCGCTGCTGATGGCGGATATCGCGCATTACGGCGGCCTGATCGCCGCTGGCCTTTACCCGAGCCCGGTGGGCATCGCCGACTTTGTGACCGCGACCACGCACAAGACCATGCGCGGTCCGCGCGGCGGCCTGATCCTCGCCAATGCGCAGCACGAAAAAATCCTCAATGCCGCGATATTTCCCGGAATACAGGGTGGACCGCTGATGCACGTCATCGCTGCCAAGGCGGTGGCGTTGAAGGAGGCGATGACCAAGGAATTCCGCCAGTACCAGCAGCAGGTGCTCGACAATGCACGGGTGATGGCCAAGGTGATGCATGAACGCGGTTATCGCATCGTCTCCGGGCATACCGATTGCCATCTGTTCCTGCTCGACCTGCGGGAAAAACCGGTGACCGGGCTCGAGGCCGAGCAGGCGCTGGGCCGTGCCTACATCACGGTCAACAAGAATCCGGTGCCCAACGACACGCGCACTCCGACAGTGACAAGCGGCATCCGCATCGGCTCGCCGGCGATGACCACGCGCGGTTTCAAGGAAATCGAGGCGGAAAAACTCGGCCACCTGATCGCCGATGTGCTCGATGCGCCGCAGGATGCTGCAGTAACCGCCCGGGTGCTCGGCGAAGTCAAGAAGCTGTGCTCCAGATTTCCGGTGTATCGTCGCTAGGACAGGCCGACTGAACGCATGAAATGCCCTTTCTGCAAATCGGACGAAACCCAGGTCATCGACTCCCGCGAGAGCGATGACGGGGATACCATCCGCCGCCGCCGCAAGTGCGTGTCGTGCAGCAAGCGTTTTACCACCTACGAGACGGTGGAGCTGCGCATGCCGCAGGTCGTCAAGCAGGACGGCAGCCGCGCCGAATTCGATCTCGACAAGCTGCGCACCGGTTTTCTGCGTGCGCTGCACAAGCGGCCGGTGCCGACTTCGCTGGTGGACGAGGCGATCGGCACACTGACCAACGAACTGCTGTCGCAGGGCGAGCGTGAAGTGCCGGCGCGCCGGGTTGGCGAGATGGTGATGCGCGAACTGAAAAAACTAGATGAAGTGGCCTACATCCGCTTCGCCTCCGTCTACCGCAGCTTCCAGGGCGTCGACGATTTTACTGACGCGATCCGCGAAGTGCGCAAGCCCCCGCGCAAGTAATACCGCGCCGCGCATTGCGGCTGAATTGAAACATGCTCACATTCGATGACCAAAGCCACATGGCCCGTGCGCTGGAGCTTGCCGCGCTGGGCATGAACACGACCACGCCCAATCCGCGCGTCGGCTGCGTCATCGTCAAGGACGGCAAGGTGGTCGGTGAGGGCTGGCACGCGAAAGCGGGCGAGGCACATGCCGAGCCGATCGCATTGGCTGCCGCAGGCGCAAAGGCGAAAGGCGCGACGGTGTACGTGACGCTGGAACCCTGCGCGCATCACGGCCGCACGCCGCCCTGTGTCGATGCGCTGGTGAAGGCGAAACCGGCGCGGGTGGTGGCGGCGATGCAGGACCCGAATCCGCAGACCGCGGGGCAGGGCTTGGAAAAACTGCGCGCCGCCGGCATCCAGGTCGATATCGGACTGATGGAGGATGAGGCGCGCGAACTCAACATCGGTTTCATCTCGCGCATGATGCGCGGTACGCCGTGGGTGCGCATGAAAGTCGCGGCCAGCCTCGACGGCCGCACCGCGCTCGCCGACGGCCAGAGCCAGTGGATCACCGGTGCGGAAGCGCGCCGCGATGGTCATGCCTGGCGCGCCCGTGCCTGTGCCGTGCTCACCGGCGTCGGCACGGTCAAGGACGATGATCCGCAACTCACCGTGCGCGAAATCGAGACCACGCGCCAGCCGCTGCGGGTGGTGGTCGACAGCCGTCTACAGACGCCGCTGAATGCCAAAGTACTGGGTCCCGGCACGATCATCGCCGCCGCCGGCGTTGATGCGCCGCGCAGCGTGGCGCTGCGGGCCAAAGGTGCTGAAGTCGTGGTGCTGCCCAATCACGAGGGTAAGGTCGAACTGCCGGCGCTGCTGCAGGAACTGGCGCGCCGCGGTTGCAACGAGGTCCATGTCGAAGCGGGCCACAAGCTGAACGGTTCCCTGCTGCGGGAAGGTCTGGTTGACGAACTGCTGATCTATCTGGCGCCGAACATCCTCGGTGATACTGCACAGGGCATGTTCCACCTGCCACCGCTGAAGAATCTGGACGAGCGCTGCACCGTGAAAATCACCGACGTCACCCGCATCGGCGAAGATGTGCGGATACGGGCGCGACTGGACTGAAATGATTAAAGTTGGGGCAGTGCTTTGTACTTGTCGATGAAAGTCAAATTTTTCGGAATCCGATAATGTTCACCGGCATCGTCGCGGCAGTGGGCCGTATCGAGAACAATGCTCCGGCGCCGGGTGGCGTGCGCCTGCGCATCGCTGCGGGCGGGCTCGACCTTTCAGATGTCGCGGTCGGCGACAGCATCGCCGTCAGTGGCGTGTGCCTGACAGCGGTGGCGCTGGGCAGAAATCATTTCGAGGCCGAGGTGTCGCAGGCGACGCTGGATACGGTGGCCGGATTTGCGCAAGGCGCTGCGGTCAATCTCGAAAAGGCGCTGCGCCTCGCTGATCGGCTCGGCGGTCACCTGATGACCGGACATGTCGATGGCGTTGGTATGGTCAAGAATTTCGACCCGGTCGGCGACAACCGCCGTCTGGTCATCGATGCGCCGCAGGCTATCGCGCGCTACATCGCACGCAAGGGCTCGATCACCGTTGACGGCGTCAGCCTGACGGTGAATGCGGTCGACGGCAACGCCTTCGAGGTCAACCTGATTCCGCACACACTGGCGTCGACCACGCTGCAGCACCTGAAACCGGGCGCCCGTGTCAATCTTGAGGTCGATCTCCTGGCGCGTTACATTGAGCGCCTGAGCGAAAGCAATCACAAGTGAAATCCGGCAAAGACGACATGGCCATCAGTTCGACCGAAGACATCATCGCCGACCTGCGTGCAGGCCGCATGGTGGTGCTGGTCGACGAAGAGGACCGCGAGAACGAGGGGGACCTGGTGCTCGCGGCCGAATTCGCCACTGCCGAGACCATCAACTTCATGGCGCGCTATGGGCGCGGACTGATCTGCCTGACGCTGACCGAGGCGCGCTGCCGGCAACTGAACCTGCCGCTGATGGTCAGCAATAACCGCTCGCCGCTGGGTACCAATTTCACGCTGTCGATCGAGGCGGCCGAGGGCGTGACCACCGGCATTTCGGCGGCAGACCGCGCGAAGACGGTGCAGGCGGCGATCCGCGCCGATGCTTCACCCAATGACATCGTGCAGCCCGGCCACATCTTTCCGCTGATGGCGCAGAACGGCGGCACGCTGGTGCGCGCCGGGCATACCGAAGCCGGTTGCGATCTCGCGCGGCTGGCGGGTCTGACGCCGGCGGCGGTAATCTGCGAAATCCTCAAGGACAATGGTGAGATGGCGCGGCTGCCTGACCTCATTGAATTCGCCGCCCAGCACAAGCTCAAGATCGGCACCATCACCGACCTGATCCATTACCGCAGCAGCAACGAATCGCTGGTCAACCGTGCCGCTGAACGCGACATTGAAACCGCACACGGCGCGTTCCGGCTGGTGGCTTATACCGAAACAGCCGGACACCAGACCCATCTCGCGCTGGTGCGCGGCAATTTTTCCCCACGCGACGAGGTGCTGGTGCGGGTGCATGAGCCGGTGTCACTGATAGACCTGCTCGACACCAGCGCAACCAGCCATTCGTGGAACCTGCATGATGCGATGGCGGAGATTGCCCGCGCGGACCGTGGGGTGATCATCCTGCTCCACCGCCAGGAGACCGCGGCAGAACTGCTGGAGCGGGCGCGGCCGCAGCACGAGCGCGGGGGCTCAACCAAAATCGTGCTGCGCAATTACGGCATCGGCGCGCAGATCCTGCGCGATCTCGGTGTCAAGAAAATGAAGGTCATGGCGCAGCCGTTGCGCATGCCGAGCATGGCGGGCTTTGACCTGGAAGTGACGGACTACCTGCAGCCGCCGGAAAAGCGTTAAGGATAAAGAGCATGGCGAAATACGACGACATCGAGGAACTGGAGCCGAAACACGACGGCAAGGGGTTGCGCATCGGCATCGTGATGGCGCGCTTCAATGTCGATGTCGGCGACGGCCTGCTTTCGGCCTGTACCGCGGCGCTGGTGAAACGTAAAGTAGCCAAAAAGGACATACGCATCGTCACCGTGCCCGGTGCACTGGAAATTCCGCTGACGTTGAAGGCGATGGCGATCAGCGGCAAATACGATGCGCTGATTGCGCTTGGCGCGGTGATCCGCGGCGAAACCTATCATTTCGAGATCGTGTCCAACGAGTCGGCGCGCGGCATCACCGACGTGCAGCTCGAAACCGGCATGCCGGTTGCCAACGGCATCCTCACCACTGACAACGATGACCAGGCCGAGGAACGGATGGCGCAGAAGGGCGCTGACTGCGCGCTGGCCGCGATCGAGATGGCGCATCTGCTGAAACGCCTGCAGTAATTCAAGTATCTGTTTTTAAACATTAATTCTGAAACG
>Ga0222714_10003963_pt1 | contig 14773 bp, 7 predicted proteins | sample C33_3DmetaG_FD_165048 | JGI IMG/M metagenome (GOLD analysis project Ga0222714, IMG submission 165048) | Estuarine water microbial communities from San Francisco Bay, California, United States - C33_3D | ecosystem: Environmental > Aquatic > Marine > Unclassified | place: USA: California... | reverse complement strand
GCCATTCTCGTCTTGCTCCTCCTCGTCGTCGTCGTCATCATCATCATAAAATAAAGAATCACCACCACCACCTCGCTTCGCGCCATCCTTCGCCGCGGCGTCGAACAACGCCCGCTCCAACGCCCGCGCGTCGCTCGCGCTCTCGCGCAACGTCGCCGTCCACGACGCCGCGTACGCCGCACCTTCCCTATCATACGCCGCCATCTCCTGCGCGCTCAACGTCGCATTGCGGGTCTCGTCCTCATCCTCGTCCTCATTCGTCGTCGTCGTCGTCGTCGTCACCTCATCATCGTCGTCACCACCATCATCATTATCATCATTATGAAAGGCGGCGGCGGCGAACCCGCGCGCGCGGTGCGCGCCGCGTCCTCGCGCGCCGCCCCCGCCCGCCGTGCGTCCGCGCGTGCCGCGTGGCCAAGGCGACGACGACGACGACGACGCCACCACCCTGGTGGTCATCATCGCACGCATCGCACCCATCGTCGTCGTCGTCCCCACGACGCGTGCTCCGAGTCGTCGCCACGCTATGATGCGCAATCGTGCCGTCGCGCTGTGCCGCGCGCTGCGAGGGCCGGGCCGAGGGATGGACGACCACGGGGGCAGGCTGACGTGCGGGGCGCGACCGACGCGCACGTAGTGTGAGGACGTGTATACCTATGTAGGGTGTATGTGATGACTACCACGTAGTGTGAGGACGTGTATACCTATGTAGCCACGCCCTCTTATGTGTGCCGTGTGTCCGATCCGATCCAACGCGCCCTGTGTGTGCGTCCTGTGTGTGCGCGCTATGTCTGTGCGCGCGGCACTGGGCGATGGGGGACGACGACGCCGTGGGAGACACGATGGCGACGACGTCGACGCAGCGCAGGGTGGTGTTTCGTACGAGATATTGGACGAATTGGGGCGAACACGTCGTGGTGTGCGTGGACGCCGCGCGATGCGGTGAGGATGAGGATGAGGAGGAGGAGGAGGAATGCGACGATGACGACGATGATGACGACGACGATGACGAGGAGGACGAGGATGACGATGAGACTCGGAGTGGGTGTGGGTCATCGGTACCGACATCGACGTCATCGACACCGGTGAAATCGAGGACGACGACGAGGACGACGCGAGCGGTGCGTGGGAGTGGTGGCGGCGTCGGGGCGTCGGGACGCGGCGCTGGCGCTGGCGCTCGCGGACGCGGACGACGCGGACGAGGACGAGGAGGACGACGACGATGTGGACGACGGTTTGATCCGAGTAAAGGGATTAAAATGTCGTGTACGCACGTGGGTGAACGCGTGTTGGAGTGGCGAGGGGAGTGTGTGTTGGAAGGCGCGCGCGGGGCGAGGATTACGTACAGGTGCGTCGGTTACTGTGTGATTTTTTAATTCGTCGTGAATTCGTCGTCGTCGTCGTCGTGACTCTGTTACGCATGTGCGTGGATTATTGAGCTAACGGTATATATATATATATTTGTACACACACACACACAGGTATGCAGTCGTCGATGAGCACGGATCGGTGATTGCGTGGGACGGTGAGACGCGAGAGGTGAGCCCGGAGGCGACGCGAGCGGCGCGAGGCGGGGTGGAGTGCGTCGACGCGTGGACGACGCGCGCGCACGCCGAGCACGTGTTTGAAAGTAAAGGGTTTGCCTCGGTCGTGGCGCCGTCGCCCACGGCGAGTCAACACAGTGACGGGAAGACTGCCGGAAAGAATGGTCAAGGGTGGGAATTTCACGAACACATTGTCCCCGAACGCGCAGAGAGGCATTTTTTGGCGTCTCGCGCCGGGACGACGTCGGCGCCTACGCGCGTGATTAAGGCGAGATTTGAGATACGCGCACCGCGCGTGACGGGCGACCGACGAGTGCGCATACGTGGATCTTGTCCTGCGCTCGGTGCGGGTGATGCGACGAAATCACTAGGGTTGGGACGGAGAGCCGAGAGCGACGCGTGGTGGATTGAATTCGACGTCGACGCAAACGACACGCCGTTTGAGTACTCATACTTTATTTCTTCTGGATCGGGCGGCGGCGACGATGACGAGGTCGTGAACGAAGCGCATGGCGTGCGTGAGTGCTCATGCACGGTGAATAACGAGCTCGTCGACGCGGCGGGGGAGACGTACGTGTTCAAGCGCGACGGCGTCTTTGAGTACGCAGACGCGTGGCGAGGCGCCGGCATGGCGTTGCCCGTGTTTGCCACGCGCACCGAACAATCCGTGGGTTGTGGAGATTTTATGGATTTACAACATATGGTGGATTTCGCGGCGGCGACGGGGATGTCCGTGGTGCAAGTTTTACCCGTGAACGATACCTGCGTGCACGGCACGTGGTGGGATTCGTACCCGTATTCGTCGTTGTCGGTGCACGCGTTACACGTCATGTACTTGCGCCCGCAACTCCTAGCTGGGTTGACGCAAGAGCTCAAGGATGAAATAGATGTCGCGCGCGTGGCGCTGGATTTGAAAGAAATTGACTACGAAGCCACGGTGAAGACGAAACTCGACATTGCTCGACGAGCGTACGAAAACGACGCCAGCGTGCTCGAACGCGATGGATTCATCGCGTATTTCAAAGAGAACGAGCACTGGCTGAAACCATACGCGGTGTTTTGCGTATTGCGAGACCTGTTTGGCACCGCCGAGCACTGGCGTTGGGGGGTGTTTTCGGAATTTTCCGACGACGTCTTGGAAAAGGTGTCGGGCGAAACGAGCGCGTTGCGCGCGTCGGTGCGCTTTTATTACTATTTGCAGTATCACTTGCACGCGCAACTGTTTGCGGTTTCGGAGTACGCCAAGGGAAGTGGTATCGTCTTAAAGGGTGATTTACCCGTTGGTGTGGATAAGTGTAGCGTCGATACGTGGATGTATCCACGATTGTTCCGCATGAACACCTCCACCGGGGCGCCTCCAGACGCGTTTGACAGGAATGGCCAAAACTGGGGATTCCCAACGTATAATTGGGAGCACATGGCTGAGGACGATTACGCGTGGTGGCGTTCGCGCATGCATCATCTTGAGCAGTATTTCAGTGCCATACGCATCGACCACATACTTGGTTTCTTCCGAATTTGGGAACTTCCCGCGAGCGCGCGCACCGGACGCATGGGGCGATTTCGACCGTCGCTTCCGATTACCCGCGACGAATTGTTGTCGCGAGGGATTTGGGATATCGATCGTTTAACCGAACCATTTTTACAATGGCATGAGCTGGAACGCGAATTTGACGAACGCACGCAAGAAATTGCGTTTCGTTTCATGATTGAACACGATCCTCAGCGCGGATTGTGGCGCTTCAGACCCGAGTTTCGCACCGAGGCGGCTATTTTCAAAGCCACGACGCCGCGCGCGGGAATTCCACAAGAATTCGTCGATGAGCAGCTTCAAATCCGTGCAAGCTTGATGAAATTGTTCCAAAATCGAATCTTGTTGATTGATTCTGAAAACATTGACGCGTTTTACCCGAGATTTGGGTTGGAGGAGACGTCTTCGTACGAAGCGCTCGATCCTTGGATGCGCGACAATTTACACGATTTGTCAAATGACTACTATTTCGGACGCCAGACGAATACGTGGCGTAAACAGGCGCGTAAAGTGTTACCAGCGCTGTTGAACGCATCGAACATGCTCGTGTGCGGCGAAGACTTGGGCTTCACGCCGACATGCGTGCCGTCCGTCATGGCTGAGCTCGGAATTCTCGGCTTGCGAATCCAACGCATGCCTCCCGTAGGCGAGAGCGCTGAATTTGGACGGCCTCACACGTATTCATATTTGACAGTGTGTTCTCCGTCTTGCCACGATACGATGACTACGCGTGCGTGGTGGGAAGAGGATGCCGATCGTAGGAGACGATACGATGAAATGTTTGGCGTCGGCGGCGACGCGACGTGTACGCCAGAAGTCATGCGCGAGATTTTGAAGCAGCACGTCAGCAGTCCAAGCGTGCTCGCCATCTTCCCGATTCAAGACTTGTTAGCCCTCGATTCAGAGTACGCCAAGAGACCAGCTCTGGAGGAGACTATCAACGACCCGACCAATCCAAAGCACTATTGGCGATTCCGTCTGCACGTGCGCTGCGAAGACTTGCTCGCAAATAAAGCCTTCGTGAAGGAGGTTCAAAATATCATCGCCGATCGAGCGCATTATTGAACGCGCGCGTAAATATGTCTACCATTCTATGTTCTCTGTGCTACAATGACTATAGTTTCTAGCCCGTATGTGTATAATCTATGCTCGCTATTATCACTACTTGCGCGCGCGCGCTCCTCATTCAAAGATTGACGACACAAAATCGCGCACGTGCGCCTTGTACTCCACATAATGATCCCGCCCGATTTCACAGTGTGCAGCAGTGTCAAACTTTCTCATTTTCACTTCCCGTCCTGTTTTCTTCTCGCGAGTTCGCGCAAAGCTTTCTATTTCTCGCGGCGAAATCAAAACATCCGCTTCGCTGTAAATGAACATCGTCGGACAGTTCATCAACGAAGCGTCATCCGCCGGCATCGATGCGCCATCAACCTTCCCCCAAGCCTCATCTATGATTCTCAACCTATCCTGAATGTACTTTGTCTCCAGTAACGTCGCTGCGAGAGCATCCAACACTCGAGGTGCCGGCGCGTTTGTCGCGCTCGCGCCTCTGACCACCGCCGTCATCGCTCTCGCGATGATATCCGGTCGTAAATCCCCAGGCGCACAATCAAACACCACCCCTCTCACGCGATCAAACAACGTCATATTTTCACGCAACATCATTGTTCCACCAAAAATAAACCCCCCATTCGACGCAACGTGCAGTATCACGTCCCGTTTCGCAGCGACGTCCCGCGTGGCTCGAGCCACCGCGCCCGCATACGCATCCGCCACGCTCGGCACCAACGTCGCCGCACTCGGCGGCGCAATCACCAGCGCATCACACGATGCGTCGACGTACATTTCTGCATATTTTCGCACGTATCGCACTTCGGCGCCGAACCATCCGATGCACACCGCGAGCGGGCGCGTGCGGTGTCCTGTCCCGGTGCGTTCGATGAGCTCGACGTATGGCGCTAAAACTGTCGTCGTCGTCGTCGCTGACGACGCTGACGACGCACGTCGTGTGAGTCCGCGCGCGCGTGACACCGACACCGCGTGCGGACGGGCGACGACGCGTAACGCGCGAAGCATCGCGCGCAGGAGAGTGAGGTGAAGCCGGATGTGATGAGAGAGCTACGGTGTTTTACATGTGACTCGCGAAGAAGACGACGCGCTAAATGATGAGCGATTGACGCTCGCGTTGCGCATCATCGTCGTGAAGGACGACTGGAGCCGAACGTAAGAGTACGGCGGTGACGAACACGGCGCTAATCGCCGTGATGAAGCCACGAAGGGCGAGGGTTTCGCCCGAGCGTTTGTCGCCGAGCGAGACGAAAAAGGCGTCGGCAGTCGACGACGACTGACGACGGATGGCGGCGCCTAGATTTGGTTTCACCATTTCGCCTCGCATGTACGATGCATAGTGTTCGAGAGACATTTTGGGGTATCGCCGCAAGTCGTCCTTGTGATCAATGTACACTAAACCGCGCCGGGCGGAGACGCCTTCGACCCAGTCGACGTCGTCAAACATGGCGCGGTAAAAGTACCCGGCGACATTCACACCCTTCTCTTTCGCCTCACGTAGGGCATCTAACGATCCATCGATGTGATCGATACGCGCTTGGTCATTCAAGCACGCATCCATGGCTTGCCCTTGATCTAAAACGCCATCGTCGGTGACGAAGATTTCTTTGTCTCCGTACCGCGCCTGGACGGATTTCAACGCCTCTCTCAACTGAAACGGTTTCAATTTCGAGCCTACGTTCAAGGCGAAAAAATCCATGCTCTGCGTGAGCGCGGCTTTTTCATCCTCACTAAAACTTGGTAACAAATCGCCTAACTCTGCGCGCATGCGGTCCGGGTAATCGCCGTACACTAGAGGCCGCGCAAACCACGCGAGCGCTTCGGCGTCGCCCGCCTTCAAGTCTATGGAAATCTGTCCTCGCTGACGCTTATACTTCTCCTTGTACAGCTTGGCCACGCGAGCGTGCGCTATTAACATGTTGTGTGCCGCAAGCATCTTCTCCTTGACGCTACGACGGCCTGGTGCGTGTACACCCGCGCCGTATCCCAAACTCGCCAACGTCAACGGGTCCTCGATCGTCGTCCAAATCTTCACCGCGTCGCCCAAGCGCGAAAATACCGCATCCGCGTAGCGTTCAAAATGCCCCACGATCACATCCTTATCAAGCCACGCACCATCACACGTCACGGCGTCGTTCCCCTTACACAACCACGTCGGCGCATCCCAATGAAACAACGCCACGCGCGGCGTCACGTCCCGAGCCAACACCTCGCGCACCACGTCCTTGTAATAATCAAATCCTTCCTCGTTCACCGAACCATCCTCGCGCATCAACCGCGCCCAGCTCAACGACATCTTAAACTCCTTAGCGCCGCTCGAGGCTACCATGTCGATATCATCCACGTATCGTCGATAAAAATCAATCCCGCGCTCGTATTCGCTCGCGCGCGCCGAACCCACTTTGGCTCTCGCGAACGCGTCCCATACGCTCGGTGCGCGCCCACCTTCGGCGCCTTCGACCTGATACGCGCTCGTACCGACGCCGAGGGTGAAATCGCGCGCGAATGCGCGACGAACGGCGTCGGCGTCATCCACGGCGGGGCGATCGAGCGCATCCGTGGGCGTGAACACCCTCGTCGTGCTCGACGCCGTCGCGGGCGTCGCGGCGGCGCATGCGACGATTGCGACGGCGCACGCGACGGCGCACGCGAGCGTCATCGATGACACGTCGTCTCGTGCGCGTTTACGTCGTTTCATGGTGACGACGACGACGCACAGTGAGGATGCTGGGTAGACATCTGTCTGTCCACTACTTTTTGGTGTTGAACGCGCTCGGGACGTCGACTGCGGTCGACGTCGTCGATGGTTGATGGTGTTTAATGGTTCAATGACAACTCTATATGCGTAAATGTATCTATAAAAGTAGTACGGTAGACGTGTCGCGGAGGTAGATGCTGGTTAAGACCAGATATCGCGAACGTAGCGACCGGATTTGGTGAACGCCGCGAGAGTGGCTTCGGCGGCTTTAGCGTCGGCGACGTCAAAGATGCGCTTTTCGACGAGGATTTCAACCAACGCGGCGTGGACATCCTTGGCCATGCCGACACCATCGCCACAGACCATAATGTATGCGCCGTTGGCGATGAGTTTGGCGACGTCGTCGATGTGTTCGCGTAATTTGTGTTGGACGTACACCTTTTCAGACGTTTCGCGGCTAAAGGCGCACACGAATTTTGAAAGCGCGCCGTCGGCGACGAAACCGTCCCAATCAGAGTCGTATAAGAAATCTTCGTCGCGCTTGCGGCAGCCGAAGAACAACATGGCTTCACCGAGCGTTACGCCGAGCTTTGCTGCTTCACGTCTAGATTGGAGGAATCCACGGAAGGGCGCGACGCCCGTGCCGGGACCAATCATGATGAGCGGCGCTGACGCGTCTTCGGGCAAGCCAAACTTTAAGCTTGGCTTGATGTATACCGGAACTGGCGCCGGAGTCGCAGTGAGCGCGTCCAACCAATTTGTTGCAACACCAAGCTGCTCTTCACCGCCCGCGATTGGGTACTTGACGACGCTGAATGCCACGGATGGGGTCGTTGGCGCAACCTCTGGGGCGCACGTAATTGAATATAGTCTCGGGGCCAACGGCGGAAGCGCGTCGAGGAGCTCCGCCAAGGGCGGCTTACAGCTCGGGAAACGTTTTAACAACGTCATCAATGAAGCGGATTCTCCTCGAATTTGTGTGTCGTAATCAGCCTTTCCACCACGCGAAGATAAATGTAAAAGCGTCGTTTTTTCTGCCTCATCTGCGCAATGCTCTGCGAGCACGCGAACGAGTGACTTTCGAGGGCAAGATGTAATATCCACGTACTTTTGAAACACGTCAATAACGGTACACGGAGTTTTGATGTGAGGCAACGGGTGCGTTGCCTTTTCACCCCCGTCTGAATCGGATTTCCAATTAAGCGTAAACGCCTTTTCGCCGTCGTACGCAAGCGCGCTCACGAGGCGACGCGTCAAATCGCTACTGTTCTGGGGAATAATGCCAATAGAATCACCTGGCTTGTACGCGATACCACTTGAACCGAGATCGAAAGCAACGTGCAACACTCGACGATCTGATTCCGGGTTTGTGAGCAAGCGGTGCTCACAGATGGACGCCATGTACGGCGAGGCGACAGTGTACGCGCCATTCTCATCCGGGCCTGGCGTAATCGCCCCCGCCTCATACTTTATACCTTTTTCGAGCCAAGCGACTTCGGAACGGCAGATTGCAAGCGGTGGAACACCCTCAAGCTTACTTTGCTCCGCTTTCGCCGGAACTTCTGGTTCTACTTTTGATGCGACGACCTCTTCGTCGTCTTCTTCAATCGTTTCGCCCGCACGTAACCGATCGGCGTTCGTTTGTGCAGCCGCAAGCTTGGGCCAAAACGACGTCGTCCACGTGTCTACTTGTTCGTATAATCCCAACGTATCGTCGCATTCGCCTCGCTTGGCGAAAGCCTTGGCACCCATGTTTTCCATAATTTGTGTAAACGCGCGAGGCACAGCCATAAACGCGCTATAATTTTGATCTCCCAAGCCCAAGACGGCGTATTGCACGGCACGTCCACCGCTTCCGGCTTCTTTCTTAGCTTTACGCTTAAGTCGAGTGAAGAACGTATCACAGTTATCCGGCGCGTCGCCATCACCCGTACTTGAGACGACAAACGTAATCACCGCGCCCGGTTTCACGACGTCGTCTGGCTCGACTTCATTCATCGAGCATACTTGCACGGGATAGCCCTTCTCTGCGGCTTCAGCGGCAAGATTTTTACAGATTTCTGCCGCGTTCCCAGTCTGCGAGCCGTACAAAAAGCACATCTTGGCGTTCTTCTTATCCTCTAAAGCCTTGTTCGCCTTGGCGAGTTCGGGGAACAGCGTCTTTGACCACGGCTCGACGGCTTCATCCAAACCCACCGCGTCGTTCGCTTCACCTCTAGCGACGATGCGATTCGCCCCTAGCTGCGCCAACGCCGAATCAAGTGTCTGTGCAGCTTGGTTGCAGTCTTTTGCCGTTGTTGTCTGCCGATCGAGTAATAAGTTCGTGTCTCCCAACCCGAGTACGGCGTATGACATTTTCCCCCGCAACAATTCGCCATTCGTCCCTTCCTTACGCTTGCGATTAAACCATCGCAAGCACGTCCCCGCCGCCTCAGCAGGTTGCGCATTCTCTACAGTTTCCACCACAAAAATCACCACGCACGGTTCTTGGTCAAACTTTACGTCGCGGAAATCATCCATTTGTAGCACGTGAACGCTCGCGCCCACGGCTTGGCTCGCGCCTTGCGCGAGCTCCTTTGCAATTTCTCGCGCCGCCTCGCCACCGTGCAAGATGAACACCCGTCCGTCGGCGTTTGCGTCGTCATCACCACCGCCACTCGCGCTTGTCGTCGTGCGCGCGCTCGTGGTGGAGCGCTCAGCGCTCGCCGAGACGACGCGCTTCTCGCCCGACGTCGCCGAGCTCTTGCGCATCTTAGCCATTAACGCCGCACTCCCCGTGAGCGCGACCGGCGCGGCGGGTTCGGAAGCCGCGGCTGGCTGGAGCGTGGTCTCGACGGGTTTTGCCACCTCTCGCACGGGCTCCACCGTGGTGCTCACCGTCGTCGTCGTCGTGACTGTCGTTTGCGCCGCTGGCGCTGTGTTTTTCAGTGCGTGGCGACCGACGAACGCGAGCACCGCCAGGGGCACGACGACAGGGAACAAGGCGATGATGGCGATGAGAACACCGAGCGTGATCACCAAGTTGTCTTTGGCGTACGCCATGACCTCACGCAAGGTGGTTGGGAACGCCATCGCGCGTCGCGTTCTGAGGAACTCGGTGCGACAGGCTGTTTGGATAGCGCGTGTGTGATGCGCGAGATGAACGTCGCGAATACGCGCGCGTGATGGCTATAAACTAGTGAGATAATATTACATCGCGCGTGCGATTGGGTGATTGGGCAACAGGGCGCTCTTCGCGGGAGATTGGTCACGCATCGAAGGGGAGGCGCCGAACGCCGTCGCCGTCGTATTCAGCGTTTGATTGTTTCACGCGCGCACCATTGGCGTCAAAGTGTCGACCACCGGCGTTAGTGATGATGTTCGGGAGCTCGCGTATCATACGCGACACCGCGCTAGATGGGGTCAAGTACTCCACTGGCGCGGTGGAGCCAGGTTCGATGGAACACATTTCGTCCGCGAGGAACGTCGCAATGTCATCCGGTTCCTCTGCGAGCGCGTTGAACACTTTCTTTGACACGCTGGACGCGTCTTTCAATAACAGCTTCGTCAACGAAAGCCCAGGGCTGAGTTGATGAAACGTTATAGACGCGCGACCTTCGGCGTTTAACTTTTTCACTTCTTCGTTGAGAGATTTCGTCAACTGCGTCAATCCAGCCTTGGAAGATTTGTGCGTAGCGGCTGAGCGACTCAAATTTACTCCCCAGCTCGAAAATCCAAAGTTCCACACGACAAATCGCGTGGACTTTCCAGCGTCCAGAGCGAGCGCAATCGCGGCTTTACATCCTAATAACGGACCGATTAAATTTGCGCCGACTACGGATAGAATTTCTCGCGCATCCACTTCGTGCAACGGCGCGTTCTTCGTCACCATTCCCGCCGCATTTACCCAATGCACGACAGCAAACGACGACGTGTTGCCATTGGAAACAATCAAACGCTCGCGCGCAAAGGCTTGAAGCGCCTCGACTTCATTTACATTGGATACGTCGCACGCCACGCCGCTCACGCGCGCCGTCTCTCCAAACTCCTCTCGAAGCGCCCTCACGGCGTCACGCACGCGCGTTTCGTCCCTTGACGACACGATGACGTCAAAGTTCTTACCAATGAACGCCCTGGCGAGGTGATAGCCAATTCCGCTCGTCCCGCCGGTGATCACGACCAGGGTGGACGAGGGCGAATTCGCAGACGCCATCACGCGCACCGTTCGCGCTCTCCCGCGTCGACGCCACGCGCCATCGCGCATCGCGCGCGCAGGCATCGACCGAACGTCACATCTTGCACGCGCACGCGTCGTCGTCACCGCCACCACCGACGTCGCTGCCGCTATACGCGGCATGAGATTCGCTCGCGAGTGGCGCTCTGTCGTCACATCACGCACGCACCCACGCGAAACATGCCCGCGCAATACCTCGTGCGCACGCTCACGGGCGCCACGCGATGTCTCACGCTCGATGACACCGCGCACGCGCGCGCGTGTGCGTCCGACGCCGCGCTGACGACCGTTTTACGCGAATCTTTGGCGGCGCATCGCGACGATGGATTGTGCCCTCGCGGCGCGTACGCGCGGGTTCGCGGCCGCCGCCGCGCCGCGTTCGCGGCCGCCGCCGACGGCGTTGACGTGTGCGTTGAGATATGCGCGCGCGTTGTCGGCGGTAAGGGTGGTTTCGGCACGCTGTTGCGCACGACGGCGCGGAGGGGCGCGCAGACGACGAATTTCGACGCCTGTCGGGATTTGCACGGACGACGCCTTCGAAGCGTGAATGGCGAGCGTAAGATTGCCGAGTGGGAGGAGAATCGAGCCGAGCGAGACGCGGAGAAAGAGGCGCAAAAGTATATTGATTCCCAAGCGAGTGGTTCGCGGGGGAAGAAGTTGAGAGAGGTTGAGGACAAGGAACGCGCGGCGTACGCGGAGGATAGCGAACGAGCCAAGGAGAGCGTGAACGACGCGGTGATGAGCGGGTTGAAGGAGGCGGCGGCGATAGAGGCGAGTAAGCGAAAGGCTGCCGCGGCGATCGCGGCGAGACGCGGGAAAGATGTTGTTGGTGATAGTGATGAAGGGAGCGATAGCGACGACCTGGACGCCGCGGCGTTGTTGTTTCCGACAAAGAAGAAAGCGAAAGTCGCGGTTGAAGCGTCAGTCGAGGCGCCGGCTCATGTGGCATCGATGTCTAAACCCGCGACGCCAGTCAAGGTTGCCATTGAAGAGGTGGCGTTGCCAAAAGTTGTAGAAGAGGAGAAGGAGGAAGAGGACGACTCACCGTTGGATTTGCAGTCTTTTGACAGCGCATCAGCTTTGGAAGGTGTCGGTCTCGATAAGCTCAAAAAAGAATTGATGTCTAGACAATTAAAGTGCGGAGGGACGCTCGCCGAGCGCGCGGCACGCTTATTTTTATTGCGCGATAAATCGCGCGCTGATATTGATGCGAAGCACTGGGCAAAGTAAATCAACTGTTGTAACAACATTAAATTGGAGATTGATTGGTCCTATTCATTGTCACGAAAGTCTACAATCTCGAACGACTCGCGATCATGCGCGTCATCCACTTGCTTCAACTGAGCCGCAAGCTCCTCGTTGCCATCTTCATTGTCTGGGAACAACGGCCCGTTGGATGGCCCCGAGAATTCACAACCAATGTACGCATGATTTTCGACGCATTGGTTGATGAGCGCGCCCCAATTTTCATCGTGCGCCATGACGTTAGGATTACCAATGGCAATCATGAGCGCCTTGGCTCTCGTCACGGCAACATTGAAACGCTTTGGATTGCTCATAAAGCCGAGGTTGTGCTTGCGGTCAAAATTAAGGCTCGATTCATCCGAGCGACAAGTGGTGATTAAAACCACCGCAAACTCCTGGCCCTGTAACAGCTCTGTAGACCCGACGTTGACGCCTGTTATGCGTTTACGTTCCAAGAACGCTTTCATCTTCATCTTTTGTTTATGATACGGCGTGACAACGGCGATGTCTTCGGCTGAGATCCCAGTGCCACGACGGCTGAGAATTTTTTCAATCCATTCCACGGCCACCATGATCTCATCTGGATTAAAGAAGCTCGGCGAATTGGCCTCTCGCATCTCTTCACCTTGTACGCCATGAAACACCATCGGATAGTTTTTGTTCGGTAGCTCGTCCCAACCCATGAAAATGTTCGTACGGAACGCATCAGCATGTGCCGTGAGTTTATCGAAATAGAAGAGCCGCGATGGAAGCTTAATCAACTCAGGATGCGCTCGGTAATTTCTCGTGAGCATGCAGACGCATCGCGTATCAAACGAACCTTGTTCATTCACGCTGTACGGCGACCTTGGGAATGACTCCGGCGGCATGCACAGCCTTTCAAGCATACTGATTTCTAGCGCTCTGCTGAGGTCCCAGTGAATGCACGCGCCGAGTTGTCGAGGGTCTCCAGCAAGGATGAGTCGCCCGTCGGGTTTGAGTGTAGAAACAATCCCAGCTAAAATCTCTGGTTCCGTTGAATGCCCCGCTTCATCGATGAGAACGTTTTCAAACTTTTGCTTGAGTAAAATGTCTGATTCTCCGTATGAGCAATTCTTGGTTCGTGACAACCGCGCAGCGCACATCGAAGTCATCGCAATGACGCGAGCCTTCTCCATTTTCTCTGATGTTGGCGGTATAAACTTCTTTTCAGTCGCATCCCAATTTGTGAGTCCACGTAAAGCTTCAGGCAACGTGCCGGGCGTGCGAGAATAAGAGCATACACGCAACACCTGGCTTTTGGGAACGTTACCGAAAGCAATGAGGCGTTCAAGAAGCAAGTCACACGCTGTGTTTGAAGGAGCCATCAGGAGCACACGCTCACCTGCGTGATATATTTGTGCAGCAATTTCGACTGCAGTCGTTGTTTTCCCTGTACCTGGGGGTCCGAAAATCACAAATGGCGAATGTGCTTTCCATGCCATAGCCGATTTCACGGCGAGGATTTGTTCGGGATTGAGGTCTCTGTTTTTCACTTGGAAGCCATCGTCGCCGCTAATGCTCAAACGTCGGAAGGCCTCATCAATAGCAAAGTCCTCTTCACGTGGAAGCACGTATGACTTGTAACTCGGCATCATATCAACCGCTTCATGTTGCATATCGAGTAACACGTGGCTAAGCTCAAAGCGCACCAAATCTACAGTTCGTTCACTTCCACCGAGAAAGAGATCTTTAAATTTTTGGTGGAACGCGACCAAGATCTCTTCTGACTCCACGAATTCTACTGCCCCGCGAAATACCTTCTTATCGACTGTGACTCTTATTTTGTCACCGCACAACACAGAAGGCCGTGCCTCAGCCAATCCGGGTACGCGCAACACATACAGTTGTCCTCTGCGACGAAATGTGACGTTTGTCATATCGTAAAATCTCAGGCTATTTTCCATGGCCAACTCCTCCGCCATGAGCAACGTGTGCATACTTTTAGCGTAATTCGTTTCAAACGAATCACCCCAAACCGCGATCTCATTCGCAAGATTAGTCATAGCTGGCTCCAAGTGAAGCGTTGCGTCGCGTACGCGCCTTTCTGGTGTGTAACGCTTTGGAAACCCAAATTTGGTCTTAAGCACACCCAAATTTGGCTTAGGCGGCTCGAAGACGTCTGATGATTCAGGAACTCTTCTCTCCTTCTTTTTCTTCGTGTACGGCTCGACGGGCTTCATCGTCTCTCGCTCAAATTGTTCTGCCGGTTCTGTACACATAGCCTTGAGAACGCACGTGTGCTGAGTAAGCGTATCTTGTCCAGGCAACGCATACGTGACTAATACTGAGATCGCGTGCGAACCTTTCGATAGTTGCGACGTATCGAGCTTTAATCCAGAGATTCGCATAATATGGCCATCTATAGGCGCGTCAGACACACCGCTGGGCCGGTGTAATCCTTCTCCCAACGCCATGATTGCAGACGGGCTCATTCCTCGCGCATCAAAATA